>Ga0226835_1001519_pt1 | contig 12381 bp, 11 predicted proteins | sample LAC_MetaG_1_FD_163627 | JGI IMG/M metagenome (GOLD analysis project Ga0226835, IMG submission 163627) | Anaerobic ammonium oxidizing microbial communities from anammox membrane bioreactor (MBR) in UC Berkley, California, United States -... | ecosystem: Engineered > Bioreactor > Anaerobic >...
CCGAAGTATATATCCCCCCCCCCCCGAGCTTGTCCATACTTGAAAACACCCGACTGGAAAAATCACCCGGATGGGTGAAGCAGAACTGCCAGATTATCTGAATCGGCGCCCTGTTCTTTATTGAACTCCGCCTGCGGAACGCTGGAGTTGCCGGATTGCTTAGCCGTGACAGAGCCGGAAAAAAAGACGATCTCGAAGGGATGCGCAATATCACCCGGATCTACATCAGCCACAGCGATCTCATCAATGAAGAGATCGATCTGGTCACCAGGGTGCTGCCCGGCTGCGAGATCAATTCGGTTGTTTGAGCACAGCTCAATCCACCAGAACAGGTGGATTGAATACCCGAACGGAGCCCACTCCACCAGTTTTGGCGGTTTGTTACCCTTGCCATCTACCCATCAATAGTGGTAGATTGGTAACCGAAACAAGGCACTACCTTCTATATTTGGCGGCTTAGATGATAACTCCAGAGCAATCAGACAAAGCTATCCTGGAAGCACTTGGATACAGGCTCCAGCGACATAGATTGAATCGGAATATAAGCCAGGAAGATCTGGCCAGAGAAGCAGGAGTGGGCGTCAACACGGTATACAGAATAGAACGAGGTCAATCAGCACAGCTATCGAGCCTGATCCGAATTCTAAGAGTGCTGGATCTAATATCGAACATGGAGCTGTTGATTCCTGCACCGCCAGTAAGTCCTATCGCACAGGCTCGGTCAGGCAGACAAGTCAGAAAGAGAGCTTCAAGACAGGCAACTGAAGAACAGGCCGAAGAACCCTGGAGTTGGGGATCGTGACCGTAGCTGCAGTAAAACTATGGAACAAGCAAATTGGTGCCGTAGCCTGGGATGAGTCGAGAAGATGCGGAAATTTCGAATATGAGGAAGACTTTGTAAGAAGCCGAATAGAGTTATCACCACTGGTGATGCCACTAGAAAGAGGTCGTATATACTCATTTCCGGCACTCGCATGGGAAACCTTTCATGGGCTGCCAGGAATGCTTGCTGACTCATTGCCGGACAAATTCGGAACTGCATTGATAAACGCATGGCTAGCCAGTCAAGGCAGAACGCCTGGCAGCATGAACCCCGTGGAAAGGCTATGTTACATAGGGACCAGGGGAATGGGAGGGCTGGAGTTCTCCCCCGATACCGGACCCAAGAAAAGCAAGTCTAATGTTGTCTATGTAGACAAGCTCGTAGAGTTGGCCGGCGAGATCCTGACTCGGAGAGAAGAGTTCTCTGTATCGATCGAAGATAAAGAGAAGACCGAAGCCTTGCGAGATATACTTCGAGTCGGAACGTCTGCAGGCGGTGCCAGAGCGAAGTCCGTAATCGCCTGGAACCCAGATACCGATGAAGTAAGGTCAGGACAGATAGAAACTGAAAAAGGATTTTCCTACTGGATACTCAAATTTGACGGAGTATCGGGAAACAAAGATAAGGAGCTCGAAGATCCCCGGGGATATGGATTGATTGAGTTTGCTTACTCCAAAATGGCAAGTAAAGCTGGCATCAAGATGCCCGAATGCCGAATTCTGGAAGAAGAGGGCCGAAAACACTTTATGACAAAGAGATTCGACCGAACGGTGGGCGGTGAGAAGATTCATATGCAGTCTTTGTGTGCAATGGCGCACTACGACTTCAATATGGCGAGGGCCTATTCTTATGAACAAGCTCTTGGTGCAATGCAAAAACTGGATCTGACTATGGATGAGAAAGAAGAGCAGTTCAGGAGAATGGTATTCAATGTGGTGTGCCGCAATCAAGACGATCACGTAAAAAACATAGCCTTTCTGATGAATAAAGCAGGCGAATGGAGACTGTCTCCAGCCTTCGACGTTACCTATTCCTATAATCCGTCAGGTAAGTGGACAGGCCAGCATCAAATGTCTATCAATGGAAAGACCGATGACTTCGAATTGGAAGACTTCGAAGCTTGCGCGAATACGGCATCTTTGAAAAGAGGTAGATACAAGGAAATTCTCGATCAGGTGCAAACAGCCGCTCAAGACTGGCCCGGCATGGCGAAGGAGGTTGGCATTCCAGACGATACGATTCAGCATATCAAAAACGCTCATCGATTTTTCACGATCAAAACATCCTAGAGCTAAACCAGCTCTGCATGCCGAAAGCATGAGGTAAGGTGATCATTGACCATGCCGGTTGCTTGCATATGCGCATAGCAAATCGTGGAGCCGACGAAGTTGAATCCGCGTCGTTTCAGCTCCTTGCTCATCCGGTCCGATTCCTTCGTGCTAGCCGGAATCTCCTCGAGCTTCTTCCAGCGGTTGACGATGGTGCGTCCCCCGGTGAACTGCCATACGAAGCGGTCGAAAGTCCCGAATTCTTCTTGAACGGCTAAGAATGCCCGGGCATTTCTCACAGCCGATTCGATCTTCAATCGGTTCCGAACAATGCCCTCGTTAGCCAGAAGCCGAGTAATCTTTCTCTTGCCATAAGTCGCCACGACTTCTGCATCGAAATTGTCGAAGGCCACTCTGTAGGCGTCTCGCTTTCTCAAGATCGTTTCCCAACTGAGCCCGGCCTGCGCTCCTTCAAGGATCAGGAACTCGAAAAGGATATCATCATCATGGACCGGCACGCCCCATTCCCGGTCATGATACTCGATCATGAGCTCGGACCTGGCCCACTCACAGCGTCCCAATGGTCAGCGCCGCCATTTGATCGAGCCCAGAAGGGACTCGAACTCGTCGATATAAGGGGCTGCCTGATACTTGCCCGGCACTTCTAGAAACAGCTCTTCCATGACCCGGCCTTCCGCGCCGGCCGGATAATAGATTCCCCGGTAGGCATGGTTGTTGGAGAATTTCCCTTCCACCGAGAGAACGAATTTGTCATGTACTTTGCGTACGCCTATGCGGTCGAGATGAAAGCGGGGTCCTTCCAGGCTGCCCGGGGGATTTGAATTGGTAAATTGATTGTCGCCAACTGTCGCCACGCCCAGTACCGTATGCAGTGCCAGGAGCTCCTCGAGCTCGAGGTTGTCGCGCTCCTGCTTGTGCAGCAGATAATTGAGGACTTTGCGGGCGGCTTCGTTTATCGGCACTCCGCGGTATTTGAAAACAATCTCGATATCATTGTGAATGCGGTTGGCGAAAACCATCTCCCAGGCTACCCCGGTCGGGGTGGCTCCGGCTGGTCCTGTGGCCACGAAATCCCTGGGGATCTCGACGCTGGCTATGGTGCCGATGTTCTCTTTTTTCATGGGACTACTATATACGCTTGACATCACCCGGACATCACTTGAAATACAGGCCGACAGCACCGGTGACTCTCTTGATCAGGCGGACCTTATCCACCGAGAGTTCTTCGCCGAAGTCCAGCTCTTCGACAGCCCGGCGCTTGAGTAGGTCTATTGCCTGCTGCTTCTCCTCATCGGATAGGGCTATCTTCTCGTGATGATTGTCAGCCACGAGCTGGAGCAACTGCTGGATTGTCATCTCCGGATCGACGGCGGACATAGAGCCTCAACCCCCTGTGGCGAAAATATACCAGCCCGGGGTCTATCTGGAAAGATCCAGGAGAGAGTCCTTGAGATAGCTGGGTCTCTGATATCGGTCAAGGCGGCTTCTGGTCCGCACCTGCACACCACGGCTCATCAATCCCTCGATAGCAGCCGGGCTGATACCCGTGCAATCGGCCAGATCGAGAATTCTCAAGGTAGGCACTCGCCGCAGAAAGGAGGCACTGCGGTCGGTCAGGCGAGGATTGTTATGAAGAGAGAGAGACTCGAGCTTCATCCCCGAAAGATATTCGACACCCCTGTCACTGATATTGGTATCATCGGCTTCCAGACGCTTGACAGCGAGCCTGGCAATGGCCTTCATTCCCGGATCGCCTACGGGCATAGAGCTGACGTTCAAGGTCTCGAGATTCGGGAGCGTCTCGAGGACTTTCAAATCATCGGCACTGAGCTTCTGGATCGCCTCCAGCTCCAGATCCACGATGTCCTGCCGGCCGGCAAGTAGAGACACCGTCTGTCCAGTCACCCTCGTCTCTGTGAGCCAGAGGTGGGAAATGTCGTTCTTTCGAAGAAAGATCTTGATACCGTCATCAGTGATAGCTGGCGGGAACTGAACGAGAATTCGGTCTGGTAGGTCGAGCAGATATGAAACGTCGCGATCGGCCAGATCCGATCGCTCCAGGTTGAGCATTTTGATCCGGCTCGTCGCAAGTAGCGGCAATCCGCTCCAGTCAGTCTCGGAGTTGCCGTCGAATTCCAGTACCTGGATGTCCTGGTAGGCAGAAAGACGTGCAAAGTCCTGCCTGCGTATTATCCCCTGCACGATGAGAACAACCTCGCCATTCTTCTTCCTGGATCGCCTGCATGTATAGCTCGGTACGCTGGCAGCCTCGGCTCTCGACTTCACAGCCGGTCGGTGGCTTTCAGGCTTCTTCATGAGACTGAGATAGAAAATTCCGCCGGTTCCGAGAATCACAACCAGCAAGAGCACCACGAGCGAACCCGTGGAACCAGCCCTCTTCGCTGGAGGACTCTCCACCGGCCCCGGCTCCGGGCTAGACATAACACCGGCAAGGGCTTGCCCGAGCTCTTCCATGGACTGAAAACGGTCATCGGGGCTCTTTGCCAGGCATCGCTCCAGCAAATCGCTGAGCGGCTCGAGCAAATGCTGATCAACCGAGCCTCGAAGGGACGGGATCGGGTCGAGGGCATGCATTCGTCCCAGCTCCAGGAAAGAGTCCGCCGAATAGGGCCTGTTACCTGTCAGGCACTCGAAAAGAACACAACCCACCGAATAGATCTCAGAGCGCTCATCGAAGCTGAGACCGTTAACCATATCCGGTGGCATATAAGCTGGAGTACCGACCAGGGTCTCATCGCCCGCCACAGCCAGACCGAAATCAAGAAGCCTCAATCCGTGAGTTCCCGATGAAGCGACCAGAAGATTGGCAGGCTTGATATCGCGGTGGAAGACTCCCCGCTGGTGAGCGTAGGCAAGAGTGGATGCGAGCTCAGCGAACCAGCTCCGAGCAGTTTCCCAGGAAATCGGCCCGTGTTCGGCGAGATACGCAGCAAGCGTCCGGCCCGGATCGTGCTCCAGCACCATGTATGGGAAACCACCCGGCGAGATTCCAAAGTCGAGCACCCGGACTATTCCTGGATGCTCCAGTCGGCTGAGGATTCGGGCCTCCTCGTTGAAAGCGACACTGTCCTGAGACCTTATCGGTCTGAGTTGTTTGACGACTACCAGCTTGTCCAGAATTCTGTCCCTCGCCAGGTAGACACTGGCGCTCGCGCCGGAGCCGAGTTCCATCAGAGGCTTGTACCGCTCCCCTGGAAAGACCGACTCATCCAGATCGAGCTCGTCTTCCTCGTCCCTGACCTTCCGATCGTCCGCCGGCCCGACCGCTTGCCGCTCCTCGACGGCAACACCCGGCTGCTCGCAACAGCAAAGATCGGAGCGAAAGATGAATTGCGTAAACGAGCCGCTGCGTCCCGAATTCACTCTCTTACCGCAGCTTTTGCAGAGATCGACCTCGATCTCGACGGAAGGCTCCATCCCCTCGACATCGCAAGAGCAAACCACGAGCCACTGGGTAAGACTTCCGGCACTACCCGTGCTACGCGGCTTGAAGCATTTCGGGCATACGCCCTCCTCACTCAATACCCGGCCCCGCTACTTGAGATACTTCAAGATGTCATCGTAAGCGCCGCCCTGATTGGCGTACATGGCATAGTTGCGGGCCGTGGAGAACCACTCCAGGGTGGATGGCTTGACGACTTTCATGGCCTTTTCCAGATCCTTCGTGGTCAGCGGCTCCGGCACGCCGGTCTTGAGGGCGCTCTCGAGCTTGGCTTCGATGGCGACGTCGATGAGATTTTTCAGGTCGGCGCCGGAGAACTTCTCGCTGCGTTTGGCCAGAAGCTCGAAATCGATTTTGTCCACGGGCTTGCCGGTGGTCATGATGCGCAGGATAGAAACCCGGGCGTCTTTGTCCGGAGGCGGCACGAAAATGATCCGGTCGAAACGTCCCGGACGCCGAAAAGCACTGTCCAGGTGCCAGGGCGCATTGGTGGCGGCTAGAACAAGGACGCCCTCATTCGATGTCTCGACCCCGTCCAGCTCCGAGAGGAATTGATTGATCACTTGCTTGCCGCCGCTGGTGCGCAGATCCGCCCGGCTCGCCGCCAGGGCGTCGACCTCGTCGAAAAAGAGCACGCAGGGGCTGTTGCGTCTGGCCTGCTCGAAGATCTCGTGGAGATTCTTCTCTGAGTTGCCCAGCCACATATCGAGAACGTCGTTGATGCCCACCGAGATGAATCCGGCTTTGATCTCGCCGGCGGTGGCACGCGCCAGATGAGTCTTGCCGCAGCCCGGCGGTCCATACATGAGAATACCGCCGCCAATCTGCTTGCCGTAAGCTTTGTAGATGTCCGGATTATTGAGAGGGTGGATGATCTTCATCCTCACCTGCTCCTTGATGTCCTCCATTCCACCGACGTCTTTGAAGGCTATGCTTGGTCTCTCCAGATCCAACAGGCAGTCCGGCTCTTCGTCGCCGGAGGACTTAACCGCCAGACGCTCGCGGTTTTCGACATAGCTCTCTTTGATCATATCCCGGGCCGAAACGCCGAGTTGCTCCGCCAGACTCTCGTCGGTCACGGACCGGTCGATGGAAAGAGCCTGCCGATATTTTTCGGCAGCCTGATCGCCCTTGCCGTCATTGAGCAGCAGCCGGGCATGCAGAACCAGGGCCCGGGCATGAGGGCTTCTCCCTCCGGCCAGATCCTCGACGATCACAAGGGACTGGCCGTACTTGCCTAGCTGATAGAAAACCGAGGCGAGCTCGTATTTGAGCTCCGAATCGTCCGGCGAAAGGGCGAGGGCCGCAAGGTACTCCTTTTCGGCCTCGACAAAGAGCCCCCGGGCGGTGAGCGAGGCGGCGAAATGCTTGCGAAGTGGCAAGTTGTCGGGCGACAATTTGACCGCTTCCTGAAGGGCTTTCAAGCTCTCGTCTTCGATAGTCATGCCGTTTATTTAAGTGAATATGGACAACGATTTCTATTATATATGGGAGATCTGAGAGAATAGTCTATTGAAGAAAGGAGACGGCAGATTGGACGAAGGAAAATCAGCGGACACGCAATCGCGGCGATTGTGTATCGCCTGCAAACGCGAGTTTACGGGCGACGAGACCACCTGTCCGGATGATGGCACCCCCCTCACCTTACTGACTACCGAGCCCCAGGTAGGCAGCAAGATCGACAGCAAGTACGAAGTAATCGCCGTCATCGGCGGCGGAGCCATGGGGCTGGTCTATAAGTGCCGCCATACGCTCATGAAGCGTATCGTCGCCGTCAAGATGCTTCACCCCAATCTAGCTCCCGATGCCGCCACAGTGCAGCGTTTTCAAAAGGAATCGGAAGCCCTGAGCTGCCTCAACCACCCGAATATCCTGACAGTCTTCGATTTCGGTCTCACCGAGGCTTCCCAGCCTTATCTGGTCACCGACTTTCTCGAAGGCGAGACCCTGGCCACTATCCTCGAGCATACCGAGGTCCTGGACTATAACAGGGTTGTCAAAATCTTCGTCCAGGTCACCAGCGCCCTGGCTCACGCCCACAAGAACGGCGTCATCCACCGTGACATCAAGCCCAGCAATATCATGCTCACGAGTTTCGAGGATAATCCCGATTTCGTGAAGATTCTGGACTTCGGAATCGCCAAAGTGATGAGCGAAGACTCCGAGGCCTCATCCCAGTTGACCAAGACCGGCGAAGTCTTCGGCAGCCCGCTCTATATGAGCCCTGAGCAGTGCCGGGGCAAAAAGCTCGACCAGCGCTCCGATATCTACTCTCTCGGTTGTGTCCTCTACCGGTGCCTGACGGGAAAACCGGCCCTCTACGGTCAGGATCTCCTGGAATGTCTTTACAAGCACGTGAACGAGCCGCCTCTGCCCTTCAAGGACGCCAACCCCGGCGTCGAAGTACCGGAAGCCCTGGAGGCTATTGTCATGAAATGTCTCCTGAAAGATCCGGAGATGCGTTTCCAGTCAATGTCCGACCTTCGCACCGCCCTGATGGAGTTTTCCGGTGCCAGCCCGGAGGAGATCGGTCTCACCAGCGACAGCCTGAGAGCCCCGTTGCCTGCCGACACTGGAACACCAGCGGGAGCTTCCGTGGCAGATACGTTGCCCCCGGTCGAATCCACAACCAAAAATCTCAAAGAAGACCAGCTTAGAGAAGGTCAGCTCAAAGGGAACCAGCTCGATGAGCAGGAGAAGAAAGAGCCTGCCGATGATTCCCGGACCAAAAAGGTAATCATAGGCATCGCCGCCGTGGCCGTGATAGCGGTGGCTGTACCCGTAGCGGGGCAGCTGTTCCATCCAAAGGAAAGCGATGACGACACGCCGGTGGAAGTCGACCCCTATGTGGACCATATGCAAAAGGGCATCGAAGAGTACGAGGGCGGCAACTACTTCGAAGCCAGAGAGCAGTATTTCAAGGCCCTTGCCCTGGCCAGGAAGAACAAGCTCTCCAAGACGAAAATTGCCGACGCACTTCATCACTTGATCTCGGCCAGCGCCGAGTCCAAGGAATATGAGATGGCAAACGATTATCTCGGCGAGCTGGCTAGCCTTGCCGGGGTAAGCAACTATAACAAGACTCCGGAGACTGCCGAGGCGGCGGAGGCCTACTTCGACAAGGCTCTCCTCCTCATTCACGATCCCAGAGGCGATCTGCGCAAAGCCGCGGCGATATTGCAGAAGGCTCGCGGCTTCTATGAAGCCAGGGACGGGTTTGCCGGTGACACCATGCGCTGCCTTGCCACAATGGGGCAGATCAAGATCCTCGAGAATAATTTCGACGACGCTAAGAAGTACATGAACCAGGCCCTGGAGATCGCCAAATCAGATCCCACGGTCAGCCAGCTCGAGCTGGCTCTGCGCATGGATCAGCTCGGCGACGCTTATATCCTGCTGTCGAATAAAACGAGAGAGAGAAACTTCTTCGATCAAGCAGACCAGGAATATCACGAAGCTCTCAAGCTCCGCGAGCAGACCCTCAACAGCAAGGACCATGCGGCACTTGCTCAGAGCTATCTGCGCATCGGCGTGGTCGACTATCTGAAAAACCAATACGACAGATCTCTCGAGAACCTCAACAAGTCCCTGGAAATCAGGACAAAACAGGGACGTCCACTGGCCATAGCCGAAGTGAACAGAGCTATCGCCTATGTCTACCTCGCCCAGAAAAAACCGGACGAAGCCTCGAAAGCTTTCCAGAACGCCATTGCCAGCGCTCAGAAAGCAGGTCCGGACGCCGATAAACAAATCGAGCGCTGGAAAATGGTATTTTCGAAAATGGGCGGCGTACTCAAGTAAGTTGGTGCTGATGCAATTATCCGACAAGTCCATCGCAACTCTGACCGCGATCGCTTTCGTCTGTCTTGCAAGCCTTATAGCACCAGGATCAGCCCTTGCCTCCGAAGCCTCCGAGAAGTTCGAGCTCGGAGACGAGCTCTTGAGACGAGGGAGCGCCGACTCAGCGGTCTTCTTCTTCGATAAGTGCCTCAAGCTCAATCCTTATTACTGGAAAGCCTATCTGAGACGTGGAGACGCTCTCAACAAGCTCGGCGAGAAACAACAGGCCAGGCTGGACTATCAGGAAGCGCTAAAGATCAATCCTCAGTGCGGCGAGGCCAGAAAGAAGCTTGGTGCCATGTCGGGAAATCCGAGCAAGAAAAGGAAAAGCCGATCCCGCTCTTCGCCGGGAACCGAAGCGAAGAAAGAAAACAGCGGCGGTCTTTCGCGAGCCGCTTCAGAAGGCACGAGCAAAACCGGTACGAGCAAAACCAGCGGTCTGAGCCGCAGCCGGAGCGCAGGTGGCGTGGCACCACCGACTTCAAAAAGCAAATAACTACTGCCGGCTCATAGCCTCTCTGGCTTTGGCGAGATTCTCCCGGGCTAGGTTATAGCCCTGATCGATGGAAAGGCATTGCTCGAAGTCCGCAACAGCGTCGCTGTAACGTTTGAGCTGCAGGTAGACGAAGCCGCGATCATTGAGAAATTCCTTCTTGCCAGGCTCCAGGTCTATGGCTCTGGAGAAGTCGATCACTGCCTCCTCGCGATTGCCCATGTCGTAATTGACAAGTCCTCGTTCGTAAAACAGGTCGGCATTGTTCTTGTTGAGCTCGATGCCCTTGCTGAGCACCGCAAAGGCTTCGTCCTTCTTGCCCCGATCCGAATAGATCAGACCCTGTTGCTTGTAAGCCGCACCATATGCCGGCATCAAGCGTGTCACCTCCTGAAAATCCTTGATCGCCCGATCGAAGTCCCGCAGTTTCATATAGGTCAAACCTCTTCCGTAATAAGCCTTGGCATAGGAAGAATCGTTCTTGATGATACGGTTATAGTCCTTGACAGCTTTCTTGGAATCGCCGGAATGAAAATAAGCTGCGGCTCTATCGAGAAGGATCTCGTTGGGATTCTTGCTGGTCTCAAGAGCCTTGCTGAAGTCTTCGGCAGCCCTCACGTACTGCTCCAGACCGGCCAGGGCTCGCCCTCGGTTGTGCAGGATCTCGGGACGATCCGGCTCCATGTCGAGAGCGCTGGAGAATTCGGAGAGAGCCTTTTCGAAATCGCCGGACTTCTCGAAATCGAGACCACGCCTGACCGCTTTCTGCCACTTCGGCACAGCCTCGATAGCCGGACCATGCTCCACCGGCTTCTCGGCAATCGGCTTGGCGACAGGCGGCTTTCCTACCGAGGTAGCTTTGCTCTTTCCGGATCCCGACATACCCAGCATCTGGCTGACCTGATAGCATCCAGCACCAATTACGATACCGGCGACCACAAGCAGGCCGACCATCTGCTTGAAGGAAAGTCCTCTTCGAACCGGAGGCAAATTTTGGGACGGGCGCTCATCGGGCTCCGGCTCCAGTGGCGACTCGGAGCGCGATCTGGAAAGCGAGAGCGGCGGTCTGGCGGTCTCACCGGAGCTTGCAGGCTTCGCGATCGCCAGGTCTGCCGCTTGGCCGGTAGCCTCGACAACATGCGGAAGCGGCTTTTGCAGATCCTCCGGTGGAGGATCGACGCTGTTGATCATCTGGCGTGAACGCTGCACTCCGGTAGAGTCTGCCAGTGACGCTCGATCCGGGCGTCCTTCATTGAGCTTGGACCAGTCTAACGGCTTCTCAGACGCCGGAGCCTGCGCCTGCCCGGAAGCCGGAGCCGGAGGCGCTGCTGCTGGAGCCGGAGACTTCGCCTGAGCCGGAGGCGTTGCTTGAGCCGGAGGCGCTGCTTGAGCCGGAGGCGCTGCTTGAGCCGGAGGCACTGCTTGAGCCGGAGGCGCTGCTTGAGCCGGAGGCGCTGCTTGAGCCGGAGGCGCTGCTTGAACCGGAGGCGCTGCTTGAGCCGGAGGCGCTGCTTGAGCCGGAGGCGCTGCTTGAGCCGGAGGCGCTGCTTGAGCCGGAGGCGCTGGCTGTGCTACTGCATTCGGTGCCGCTGGCGATGCTTCGCCTTGCTCCGAGACCGATCCCTGATCGGCCCCCTGACTCTGGAATCGAGACTGGGCCAGGGCCGTTACAGGAAAGTCCTGAGACTGAGGTTGAGGTGGCGGAGACTCAGATCTCCCGGGTTGCGATTTCGGCAATGAATCTGGCACCGCTGACGGTGCCGGCGCAGAAGCCGGACGGAGGAGCTCCGGTGGAGGTCCCCAGGCAGGCTGCTGCCCGGTGCTGACCGGCGATTTCGGAACCTGCACCTGACTATGTGAGGCTTGCTGCGGCGCGGGGCTTGCTTCGGCCGACTGCTGCGACCACTGCGGCTGCTGCCCGGTGCCGGAACCAGGTGAAGTTCTCGGATGCAACTCAGGTCCCTGCACAGGTCCAGACTGCGGAATCTCCAGACGAGGTGCTAGCCTTGCCTGCTCGGGGCTGGTCTCCGAGACCTGACCGGGCTGATCATGTAGTTCTTTTGGAACTGCCGGAAGATCGTCGAAACTCGCAGAGACAGCGCTCGGCTGATGAGATTCGTGCTTACCGGACTCTTCGGGATCGGAAACCTCGTTGTTCTCAGCGAACGATTCGTCATAGTCGAGAAACTCGCCATACATGACCATTCTCTTTTCATCGAGAACCCAGTAATGGTTGTCGACAAGCGATTCCTCTTCGCTGGCGACATCGGCCATTGTCTTAATCGGCTTGATTACCGGACTCTCAAGTGCTGCTGGTGGCGCCGCGGGCACTACCGCCGGTGACAGAGCTTGCGGCGGCGGCGAGGCGGCTTGCTGCTGCGGCGGGGCCGGTTGCTGTTGCGGCAGGGCCGGTTGCTGTTGCGGCGGGGCCGGCTGCTGTTGCGGCGGGGCCGGTTGCTGTTGCGGCGGGGCC
>Ga0226835_1001520_pt1 | contig 12367 bp, 12 predicted proteins | sample LAC_MetaG_1_FD_163627 | JGI IMG/M metagenome (GOLD analysis project Ga0226835, IMG submission 163627) | Anaerobic ammonium oxidizing microbial communities from anammox membrane bioreactor (MBR) in UC Berkley, California, United States -... | ecosystem: Engineered > Bioreactor > Anaerobic >...
ACTCGGTTTATTACTACGACGCAAAGTTGTAAATGTGCCTGCCGCGCGCCGCAAATACGCCGCAGATTTTTCCACGGCACTGAATCTCATTACTACCTCACAATTCTGACTTTGCAAAAGCCGTGCCGATATGACTATGCGTATTGAAACCGCGCGCGGGTGATGATACAATGCGCGTTAAAGATGCGCCCACTCCTAGAACAAGCGTACTGTATTTTTGGGGGAATGAAACATAATGCCAAAAGATGATGCCCTGCCTCCTTCCGGCGGAACGCTTTCTGCCAGCGGCGCCGCCAGCGCCGGCGGCACAGACCCGATGGCGCCGTTCCAAGCGCGCAGCGCCGCGTTGAAAACCAAGCTTGACGCGCTGCCTGTCAAGACGCGTTTAAGCGATGTGCGCGACGCCGCCGAAAATGTTGAAACGAGCGCGAACCGCGTCGCGGATTTGGCGAACAAGGCGCGCGAATTGGGTTACGCGTGGGAAAAAGATTTGGAACCGCGCTGTTTGGATTATCGGCGCCGTTGGCAGGATTTGAAACCGCAGGTGATGGCGGCGATTGAAAAGGAAAGCGCCGCGCTGTCGAATCGCGTGACGCAGGTGACGTATCAGGGCAACTATGCGCTATCGCACGCGACCACGCCCGCGAACGCCGATAAAGAATTGAGCGATGGCGAAAAAGCGGTCAACGCCTTGACGAACGATGCCGAAGCCGCCGCGAAAACCATTCGCGGAATGTTTGACAAATTTCAGACCGATTTGAACGCGCTCGAAACGCATCTCGACACAATCCAAAAAATGCTCGAACGCGCGCAGCAGTCGAAAATCGCGTGGCTGCCGGGCGAAGCGGTCGTCGGCGTTGTTCCCGCAAAATGGGATCGCAGCGGCGACGATGACGCGCAGGGCTATTTGTATCTCACCGATTTGCGGCTCGTGTTTGAACAGGACGAAGAAATCGCGACCAAAAAAGTATTTTTTATCGCCACCGAAAAGAAACGCGTGCAGCAAGTGGCGCTCAAAGCCCAAGTCGGCGAAATCGAAAATACGCAGGCGAGCAAGCGCGGCGTCTTTGGCAATGAGGACCATCTCGATTTTACCTTTGGCGGCAGCGCGAGCGTTCGCAGCGCGCATTTTCACATTAACGGCCAAGATGCAAACGAATGGCAGGGCATGGTGCAGCGCGTCAAAACGGGCGGGATGGAAAGCACGCGCGTTACGGCTTTGAGCGACGCGGAAAAGCAGCGTTTGAAAAACGCGCCGACCAAATGTCCGAGTTGCGCCAGTCCGCTGACCGCGCCGATTCTGCGCGGCCAAACCGAAATCAAATGTCCCGCGTGCGGCACGGTAACGCGTTTTTGAAATGTCGCAGGCACAGCCGAATATGGATTTGGCGCTGACGCTCACGAACGCGACGCGCGCCTGGTTGAGCGCCGAACCCGACGCTGCGACATTGGCGGCGCATGTGGCGGCGCTGGAACTTGTGTGGACGGCGCAGCGAGAAACGCATGACGCGGCGTTATGGTCGGCATTGGCAAGCGCCATGATACGCGTGAACGACGCGCCTGATGTGGCGCGCGTCGCGCTGCAAGACGCGGCGGCGCTTTTGGATTTGAATATTCAGTTGTGGCAATTCACCCATGCGGAAGCGTATCGCGCTGCCGCGCGTCGTTGGACGGATTTAGCGTTGGCGCGTTTTGATGCCGTCCGCGGGTTATTTCCTGTGAACGCGTCTGCCAAAGCGAATGTTTTTTATGTGGATGTGAACGCGCGGATGGCAGAGGCATTGTATCACGCGTGGCGCGCGCTCGATGAACCGCAAGCGCGTTCCATCGCCGGCGAATTGTTGGGGCAGGTGAGCGATGCGTTCGTCGCGGACCAAGGATTGTATCAGCGCTTTGAAATGCCTGACGGCGCGCGGTCCGAGACGCGGCATCTGGCTGCGTACACGAACGCGTTGCAAATGTTTTTGACGGCGATGGAAACGACGGGGCGCGGTACCTATCTGAGCCGCGCGGGCATTCTCGCCGCTTTCGTTTTGGCGCAAGAGTGGGCTAGCGCGGCGCGCTTGGATTTTGCGGAACGCGCGCAGCTTGCCATCGCGCTGACGCGTTTGTTCAAATTTACAAAATCAAGCGCCTATGCCACGGCGACGCGCGCGCTTTTGAGTCAGACCGCCGATGTGCCGCCGAGCGTTGCCGCCGCAGCGTTCGCTTTGGCGCTGAAATCTTTTCGCGCCATGGCGTGACAAGCGTTCTGTCTTGCAATCGCCGCGGCCCGATAGGAAAAATGATGTATTGCCGCAGAACGGGATTGCGCTTGTGGAAAGCATCATGGCGGGCGAAATTCGAGCAGGTTGGTCCACTTTTTGCCGTTACGCGTGCAGGGGGCGGATGGCGCGCCCGCGCGTGCGATTTTGATTCAAGGGGATTTCTCCAAGGAGGAGCAAGCATGAAATTGCGTATGTCTCGCGCTGCGATGGCAGCGGTATTTTTCATTTCCGCGTTGGCGTTCCTCGCGTTTGCGCTGCCGCGGACGACTCAAGCGGCGGCGCGCGTCGAAAGCGCGCCCGCGCAAGTGAGCGCCCAAGCTGGATTTTGTACCGTCACTGTGCAGCGCGGCGAAGCGTTGTACATGATTGCGGCGCGCTATCACACCACGACGGCGTACCTCGCGCAAATCAATAATTTGTGGAATCCAAACTACATTTATGCGGGTATGACCTTGAAAGTTCCGTGCGCGCCGCAACCGCAGCCGCAACCATGGCCGCAGCCGCAACCGCAGCCGCAACCATGGCCGCAGCCACAACCGCAGCCGCAGCCACAACCCTATCCGATTTGTACATACTATATCGTACAGCGCGGCGATTGGCTCAAGACGATTGCGGCGCGTTTCGGCGTGTCGTGGCAAACGCTCGCCCAAGTGAACGGTTTGCATAACGCCAACTATATCTATGCGGGCCAAAAACTTGCGATTCCGTGCGCGCAACCGAATCCGCCCGCGCCGCCGCCAGTTTGCCCCGGTTGTCCGCCGTGTCAAGGTTGCCCGCCGGTGTATCCGACGCCCAAACCTCCGCCTCCGACACCTGTCCCGGCGATGAATCATGTGGAAATCCGCGACCATGCGTTCGCGCCGCCGGTGATTACGGTGCATCAAGGGCAGTATGTCATGTGGACGAATCGCGGCAATCAATTGCACGGCGTGACGCAGGGGCTTTGTCCGAATGGACATTGCACTCCGACGCCGGGCGGCTTCAATTCTGGCCCGCTGAATCCGGGCGGCACGTTTATTTGCCAGTTTACGCAACTCGGCACGTTTGCGTACTTTGATCCCGCGACCGGCAGCGCTGGCACTGTTGCGGTTGTGCCGTGAGTTCAAGACCTGACAGTTTTCCAAGTCCGGCTCTGCGCTGGTTCAAAACTGTCAGGTCTCAAAAGTTGTCATGAGCGCGCCCTCTTCCAAAAAAGGACGATTGCCCTGGAGCAAAACCACCATCGTCATCATTGCCTTTTTGGCAATCACGATTCTGCCCGCGTTTTTCGCGTACATGTTGACGCCGCAGGATGCGCGTGTCGTCAAAACGGTGCAAGGGTGGAACGGGTGCGTGTACACGGTGCATCGCGGTGAAAATCTGTTTCGTATTGGCGTGCGCTATGGCGTCACCTATCAATATCTCGCGCAACTGAATGGAATTGACAATCCGAATTATGTTTGGGCGGGACAGGTGTTGAGCGTGCCGTGCGGTTACGTTCCGGGCTCTAGTTCGAGCGCCTATGTCAATCCAAGCTCGCCACAGGATTGGCCCTGCCCATGGTCTGGCGCCAGCACATGGTCTTGGTGTCAACCGCTTGAAATTCCAACGGATTGTCCGCAGCCGATTCCGCACAATGTCCAAGTCGGCGATAATCTCTTTCGCATCGCCGTCAATAATGGTTCGACCATTCCATGGATTCGAACGCAAAATAATTTGTGGGGCCAAGTCTTGCGTCCGAACACCGTCGTTCAGGTGCCTTGTCCCGGTCGCGTAACGTATGGCCCGAATGTATGGACGCCGACGCCGCGAAGCGGTATCATTACCGCGACGCCGCCCGTGGTTACGGTTTCGCCGCCGACGGTCATTCCCAGCCGCGTGCAGATGAGCGCCGGGCGTTACACTCCGCAGACGCTCACCGTTAAAATCGGCACAACCGTAACGTGGATCAACACCGAACCGCCGGATGGGCCGGCGTACAGCGTCACAAGCGGCGTTGGCGGAAATCCGACCGGCTTGTTTGATTCGGGCCTGCTCCAGCCCAATGGCACATTCATCTTTACCTTTACAACGCCGGGGAATTACGGTTACTATTCCACGACGAATCCCACCGGCATGACGGGTACGATTATCGTCAATCCGTAAAAGCTGGCGCTCATTCATATCAGGCCCCGCAGAGTTGTCGGGATGTGAGTATTCACAAGTAGAACGTGAGGCGAGTTGGAAAACTCGCCTCTTGTTTTTGACGCGACGCGCGTTTTTTTCTATACTCGTTCGCGCGTTGTTCGCGTGGCAAGTTATTTCCACTGCGCGCGCGGGCGTTTCAAAAAACGGATTGGACGTTTCATCTTCTAGCTTATGACCCAAACTATCGCTATTATTGATTTTGGTTCGCAATACACCATGCTCATTGCGCGGCGCGTGCGCGAGCAAAACGTGTATTGCGAAATTTTTTCGCCGCGCGTGACGCGCGCGGAAATCGCGCGCGTGAATCCCGTCGGCATTATTTTGTCCGGCGGGCCCGCGAGCGTGTATGACGACGGCGCGCCGCGGCTGCCCGAATTTATTTTTGAATTGAACGTACCGCTTTTGGGAATTTGTTACGGGATGCAAATTCTCGCGCACGCGCTCGGCGGCCACGTCGTGCGTTCTCCGCAGCGCGAATTTGGACCCGCGCAAATCCGCGTCGTCAATGCCGCTTTGCTCTTTACCGCTTTACCGCTGACGCAAACGGTGTGGATGAGTCATGGCGACAGCGTGCAGACGCTGCCGCCGGGTTTTGAAAAACTCGCGGAATCGGACCACTGCGCGTTCGCGGCGATGGCAAATCCAGCGCGAAAAATTTACGCGCTGCAATTTCATCCCGAAGTCGCGCATACGCCGTACGGTAAAAATATCTTGCGTTATTTTTTGTACGAGGTGTGCCAGTGCGTCGGCGATTGGACGCCCCACGCGTTCATCGAAAACAGCGTCGCGCAAATTCGCGCGCGCGTCGGCGGCGAACGCGTCTTGGGCGCGTTGAGCGGCGGCGTAGATTCGATGGTCACTGCCGCGCTCATCGAACGCGCGCTGAACGAACAATTGACGTGCGTGTTTATTGATCACGGCTTGTTGCGCCAAGACGAAGCCGCCAACGTCGCCGCCCTCGCCGCCCAAGTCGGCATCGAACTTGTGGCGGTGGACGCGCACGCGTATTTTTTGGAAAAATTGCGGGGCGTCGTGGACCCCGAACGCAAGCGCAAAATTATCGGCGCCGCGTTTGTCGAAAAATTCGACGAAACCGCGCGCGCGCTGGGCGCGCACAAATTTCTCGCGCAAGGCACGTTATATCCCGACGTCATCGAGAGCGCCGCGCCGCTCGACGCCGCGCAAGGACGCGCGCATGGCGCGGCGGCGACGATTAAGACGCATCATAACGTCGGCGGTCTGCCTACGACGCTGCCTTTTCAATTGCTCGAACCGTTGCGGCATTTGTTCAAAGACGAAGTGCGCGCGGTGGGCGAAGCGTTGGGCTTGCCGCATAATGTCGTGTGGCGTCAACCGTTTCCCGGGCCCGGGCTTGCCGTCCGCATCATTGGCGAAATTACGCGCGAACGTTTGAACATTTTGCGCGCGGCGGACGCGATTGTGCGCCAAGAAATCGAACGCGCCGCGCCGGATTTGGATTTTCGCGTGTGGCAGTATTTCGCCGTGCTGACGCCAATTCAGACTGTCGGCGTGATGGGCGACGAACGCACCTACGAAAATGTGCTGGCGATTCGCGCGGTGACGAGTCAAGACGGCATGACGGCGGACTGGGCGCGTCTGCCGCACGATCTTCTCGCCAAAATGAGTTCGCGCATCGTAAATCAGGTGCGCGGCGTGAATCGCGTCGTGTACGACATTACGAGCAAACCGCCGGGGACGATCGAGTGGGAGTAACAGAACGACGGATGACAAATGACGAACGACACAAGGAGGCGCCATGCAAACGACCGTAACATTTTCAGTAAAGAGTTGGGATGAAAAAACCTACGCGGAATTGGAAGGCGGGCGAAAATTGACGCGCGTTCTCGCATCCTTTGCCTACACGGGCGACCTTCAAGCCGAAGGCGAATTAGAGTATCTCATGGCATACGCGGCGGATGGCACGGGACGCTTTGTTGGCTTGGAACGTGTGACGGGTTCACTCAACGGGCAAGCGGGGACTTTTGTCACACAGCATACAGGAACATTCGATCCGGCGAGCGTAAAAATAAATTGGCTGATTGTTGCGGGAACGGGAACGGACGCGCTCGAAAAATTGCAAGGCGGCGCGGATATGATACTGATGGGGCATGGGCCTTATACGATGCAATTGAACTATGAACTATAAGGGGATGAACGACATTACGCGCAAGCCGCCGGGGACGATCGAGTGGGAGTAAATTTTTTATTTCGCCGCAAAGGGGTCTTGCAACAATTCTGGCGGCGCGTTCACGGGCGCGGTCAAAGTTTGCAAAAACGCTTCGAGTTGCTTTAATTCCGCTGCGCTCAAATTCAACGGCTTTAATTCTGTTTGCCCAATCATCGCGGCGGGCGCGCGGTTGTAATGTTCTAGGACGGCGGGCAAACTGTCATAGGCGGCATTGTGCATAAAGGGCGCGATGAATTGCGTTTTGCGTAACGAGGGCGTTTTGAACGCGCCGACAATGTTTCCCGCGCGCGCGTGCATGTACCGCAGCGCCGGGCAAGCGCGTTCGTCGTCGTCGCTGTATTCGCTCCAGCATTTAAATTCATCCTCAAAGTTGCCGACGGTCCCTTCCGCGCGGCCCAAATCCTGTTCCGTTTCCGTTTGCGGCACGCCCGTGTTGTGAAATTCGTCGTCGGAAAAAAGCGGCGTGTTGTGACAGCGGACACAGTTCGCTTTGCCGATAAATAATTTCAAACCCGCGCGTTCGTCAGAGGTCAAGAGCGCGTTGGCGCGCGCGGTATCATTTTGTTTCAACGCGTCAACATAAGCGTCGAAACGCGCGCGCCCCGGTAAAATTTTTCGTTCGTAGGCGGCGAGCGCTTTGCCCAGATTGGCGTACACGCGCGAAAGCGCTTGCTGTTGCGTCGCGTCCAAGCGAGTCCATGCGGCGCGCGCCGTATCCGCGCCGTTCGGCGCGGCGTGCGCGGGGATATTTTCCAAATTCGGCAGCGCGCCAAATAACGCTTCGTACGCGGCGCGATAATTTTCCGCGAGCAAATGCGCGTATTGGGCGCGGTCGCCGCCGTGTTCGTTGAAATGTTCTAGCGGTGTGAGCGCTTGACTCCATTGGCTATCGCGTCGGCCGTCCCAAAAGAACCAATGCTGATATGCCGTGCCGAGGATGCTTTGCGTGCGGCGGCGCGTGTCGGCGATGCCGCGCCCGCGCGCCCGCGCGTCTTGGAAATTTAACGCGGGCAGGTGGCACGCCGCGCACGAAACTTGGCCGTTCGCGCTCAAACGCGCGTCAAAAAAAAAAGATTGCCCCAACGCGACCGCGCGCGGGTCGTCGGCGACGCGGTTCGACGCGTCGGGCGCGAGCGGCGGCAAGTTCAAGAGCGAGAGCGCGTACAGCGTTTTGAGGTCCGTATCATTCCACGCGGCGGCTTGGGGCGGGACAAATAAAAATGTGAGGATGCCCAAGAGCAGGGGAATGAGAAAACTGGTCAGGAGAACTGTGCGTGGTTTAAGCATGATTCAATAGAGAAAGGGAATCAATTTTTTTACGCGCGTCCGATACGCGGCATAGGCGGGATATTTTTCGACGAGCCATTTTTCTTCGCGGCGCGCTTTGAGGTCGAACCAGATAAACAGCAAGACCGCCAGCGCGATGCCGAGCAGCGTTCCCCACCACAACGTCCAGCCGAGCGCGCCGATGGCGACGCCGGAATAAATCGGATGACGCACCAGACTGTACACGCCCGAAGTGACGAGCGTGTGGTTGCCGTCTTTGGGTTTAGGAAATGGCGAGAGATTGCCATCGAGGCGCAGCAGACCGGCTAGCGCAATGCCGCCGCCGAGAATAAATAGCGCGCCGCCGAGATAGTGCAGCCACAACGGCAATGCGACGCGCGTAAAAAATGTCGCCGCCAAAACTGCCGCGCCAATCACAAATTGCCCGATGACCCATCCTTCGCCGCGTGAACCCATCTTGAACCTTTATATCAACCACGTTAACTTTAGCACAAAGCGCGTCAGAATTCAAAAAAATACCGCCGTGCGTCCCACCCGCGCGGCGGTATTTTTGTACGGTATTGCTATCCCATCAAGCTAGAACTCGCTCCTCCTCCGCTTCGCCCACCGCGCGCACCAGCACACGGCCCAGCCGCGCGATGCCGTCGTGAATTTTTGCAATCGGCATGTTGGAAAAATTGAGGCGCATGGTATTGACGCCTTGTCCGTGCGGATAAAACGCCGCGCCCGGCACGAACGCCACTTTGTCCTGGATTGCCGCTTCCAAAATGTGCCGCGCATTGATGCCTTCCGGCAAGATGCCCCACAGGAATAGTCCGCCCGCCGGTTTGGTCCATTTGACGCTGTGCGGGAAATGTTCTTGCATCGCGCTCAACATGGCATCGCGCCGCGCGCGATACACCTCACGCATCACTTGGATATGGCGGTCGAGAAAACCGCCTTGCGACATTTCGTGAATGACCATTTGATTGAGCGTCGAAGTTTGCAAATCGGCGCCTTGTTTCGCCAGCGTCAATTTTTGAATCACGTTCGGCGGCGCGACGACCCACGCGACGCGCAAGCCGGGCGCGAGAATTTTGCTGAACGTGCTGAGATAAATGACGTTGCCGGTGTAGCACAATTCGCAGTGGTCGGCGCGCTGCGCGTCGAGCGTGACGAGCGAAGGCAAGTGTTCGCCTTCGTAACGCAATTGACCGTACGGGTCATCCTCCACAATTGGCACGCCATAGCGTTCTGCCAATTCGACCAGGCGCTGGCGGCGCGCGAGCGACAAGGTGACGCCGCTCGGATTTTGAAAATTCGGCAGCGCGTAAATAAATTTGGGGCCCGTGCGGAGCGCGGCTTCCAAGGCGTCCGTATTCATGCCGTCTTGATCCATTGGCACGGTTACATATTCCGCGCCGTACGCGTTCCACGCTTGCAGCGCGCCGAGATAGGTGGGCGCTTCGACGACGATGCGGTCGCCGCGATTGATGAAAATTTTGCCGAGCAAATCGAGCGCTTGCTGCGAGCCGGATGTAATCAAGAGATTGTCGCTATTGACGTTGATGCCGTACCGCGCCGTGTGACGCGCAATCATTTCGCGCAGGGGCCGATAGCCCTCGGTCGTGCCGTATTGCAGCGCGAGCGCGCCGTTTGCGCCGGTGAGGACGCGTGTGGCGGCGGCGAGAAATTCATCTTTGGGAAAAACTTCGGGCGCAGGCAAACCTCCGGCAAACGAAATTACGTCGGGGCTTTCGGTTAGTTTCAATAGTTCACGAATGGCAGACCCCGCCATCCGTTCGGTGCGTTGGGCAAAACGATGTTCCCATAAAGTGTGCATGACCTGCTCTCCTCGTCGAGAGTGATTGAAATTGGCTCGCGGATTCAATCCGCGAATCCATTCACTTTATTTTCGTCGTCTTGCGTCTGAATTGCGTCCAAAGCGTGTATGGGTTTGGTGTGCGGTTTTGACCTGTTCGTGACTGCATTTTGTCGCAAATCAATACGCAGGGGCGCTATACCAAAAACGGATAGACAGACAGTTAGCCAAGAGTTCAGCTCCTCGGGTTTCTTGAATTTGCGGTTTCTGTTTGTCTATCTCTGATGCGCAATGCGCGCGGGCGCGTCAATTTGTTTTGAGCAGAGAAATCCTTTGGCGTGACAAATTAAAAATTTGTCATACATTTTTTCGAGACTCGGCGCGTGGTGCGACAAATTACAAATTTGTCATACGTTTTTAGAGGAGCGATGTTATGCGTGGCGCGATTCGTATTGACGAAAACCGGTGCAAGGGTTGTGAATTATGTACGGCAGTTTGTCCCAAGCAGGTGATTCAGATGGCGGATTATTTTACGCCGCGCGGGTATCAGCCCGCGGTGTATGCCGACCCCTTGCAGCTATGCACCGGCTGTTTGCTCTGTGCGACAATTTGTCCGGATGCCGCGATTACGGTGTACCGCCAAGCGCGTGTCAAAGCGCCGGTCCCCGCGTAACACCCGGTGGGCGGGAAGCGTAAATGATTTTGGCGAGACAGAAAACATTTTGCAAACTGCCCAAAGGAGTGATATATGCACCCCCCCCTTGTTTCCCCCATCCGGAAACACCAATTGGTTATCTTGGTTTTAGTCGCCGTTTGTTTAAGCGTACTGCTGCTCACGGCAACCGTGCCCGCGCAGGCGGCGGATTTTCGCAGCGGCGAACGCGTCGTCATTGATGCGGCAACGGTTATCAATGACGATTTGTTTGTGACAGCAGACGAGCTGGTGATTGATGGAACGATCAAGGGCGACCTATATGCATTGGCGAATACCCTGACCATCAATGGCACGGTGGAACATGATGTCAGCGCGGGCGCGCGGAACATTATTATCAATGGCGCCGTGGGCGACACGTTGCGAGCAGGCGCGCAAGCAATTGTGCTGGGCGACAAGGCAAACATCGCGCGCAGTGCGTTAGTCGGCGGAATGGCTTTGGAAACCAAACCCGGCAGCGCCGTCGGGCATGATTTGTTGTTTGGCGCGTATCAAGCGCTGCTTGGAGGCAATGTTCAGAACGATGTCATTGCGGGCGCGTATGGCATTCAGTTGGACGGCACCATCGGTCGGAATATGCGTGTGAGTGTCGGCGACGAACGTAACGCGGGTCCCTCGCCGACGATGTTTATGCCGTTTCCAACAATGGCAATGCCTGCGGTGCCCGCCGGTTTGACCCTTGCGCCGACAGCCAAAATCGGCGGCGATTTGATTTATGAATCCAGTGTGCCGGTGACGGTGCCTAGCGGCGCGCAAGTGACCGGCCCGATTGTGCAGCAGACGCCGACGCCGGACCAAGTTTCTACGCCGCCGACACCCGAACAACTTCAAGCGGAACAGCAACAGCAAACGATAGATTATTTTTTGAACGCGCTGCGCGATTTTGTTGTTCTGCTGCTCATCGGTTTGCTCGTGCTGTGGCTCTTGCCCAAGTGGATTCAGGGCATGGCAGAGTTTGTCCAAACGAAACCGCTGGGTAGTTTCGGGCGCGGGATTTTGATGTTTGTCGGTTATTTCGTCGCGGTGGCTGTGATCCTGATTGCGGGATTGATGCTGATCGTGATGTTTGGCATTTTGACGCTCGGCTCGCTTGCGGGCGCCATAGCGCTGGTTGGCGCGGTTTTGTTTGTCGTGTTGACAGCCGGCTATTGGCTATTCATGACGTATGTGGCGCCGATTGTGGTGAGTTATCTCATCGGGAAACTGCTGTTGGGACGCATGCAGGCGACATGGGCGCAAAATCGTTTTGCGCAATTCATCGTCGGCTTGATTTTGCTCTCGCTCGTGTTGTTGATTCCGGTAGTGGGGTTCTTGATCGGAATTCTGGTCGCGTTGTTTGCGCTCGGCGCGCTGCTGTTTTGGGTTATGCCGATGTTTGAACGCAAGAACGCGGCAGCGACGCCAACGCCCGCAGTCTAGCTCCGAACAAAGGGAACGACATAATGGCATAAGCATGCAAGAACCAGAGTTGCAAATTACTTGCAGCTCTTTTTTGTAAGAAAAGGGAGGCGACCCATGGGACATTGTGTGAGCTCTAAACAGGCGTACCTCGATTTGCAGACGCGCTTGGATCGCAATGTAACCGGCGCGCCGCCAAAGCCGCCGCATAGCGTTTTATTCTGCAAGACCTTGAATCGAAATCTGGACTGGATTCGGACGAGAGTTTGACCGTGGAACCTTAGAATTGTCGGTACCGGCTCAATAAAGAGGCGGCACGGTTGCGCGCGCAAGTACGCGCAACCGAAATCCGGAACGCGCTGTTGTCGGATGCGTCAAGGAGGATGCGTGCGGCGGCATTGGAAGGGAACGCCAGAATGGACCGGGATTCTTCAAACAAACTGGAATTGTGGAAAGGCAATGAAGCCATCGCCGAAGCGGCGGTGCGCGCGGGCTTGGAAGCGTATTTCGGGTATCCGATTACGCCG
>Ga0226835_1001521_pt1 | contig 12367 bp, 10 predicted proteins | sample LAC_MetaG_1_FD_163627 | JGI IMG/M metagenome (GOLD analysis project Ga0226835, IMG submission 163627) | Anaerobic ammonium oxidizing microbial communities from anammox membrane bioreactor (MBR) in UC Berkley, California, United States -... | ecosystem: Engineered > Bioreactor > Anaerobic >...
CGCCAAAATAATCGCGCTGGCGGGCAAGGTACCGCGCTCCAAACCGAATGGAAACGATGGGGCGGGAAAGGTCACGGTCGGTATATCCTGGAGGCCAGTTCAATTGCGTGGCAATTTCCTGGCCGGTGGCAGGCATGATTTGAAGGAGGCCGCGGGCGCTGGCCGAGGAGCGCGCAAAGGGCTCAAAGAGACTCTCCTGGCGGATGACGCTGAGCAGGAATAGGGGATTTAACTGTTCGGCATCGGCGGCGGAGAGGACGAGATCTCTGTAATAAATGCCAAAACGGATGTGATTGAAATAAGGCGGCGCGCTCAGGGTTCCGGCATCATCCAACCCGGCCAGGTCAAGAATCTGACGGCTGGAAAGAATGGCCTGACGGTAAAAATTTTTCTCTAAAAGGTGATTCATCAGGCGAAAGGTTTGAGCCGGGTCATGGAGCACCTGTTGCCGCACGGTTTCATATTCATCGCGCGCCAGGGCGTACTCACCCAGGCGGTACAGTTCTTCGGCACGGAGAAAGGCCGGAAAACTCATAAACGAGGTCATATCTGCCAGGTTGGTCTCGGGTGGCAGGTTGAAAGTGGTCTTCAACCAGGATTCGGCGGCGGGCCGTTCGGCGTTCAGGTCATATCCCACATCAAAGGGGTTAAGGATGGAGAAGGGCGCGCGCCCGATGAGCAATTCGGCGGCGCGCTCGCTGTAATAGCCGGTCGGGTCGGCCTGCACTGCCTGGCGCCAGGCTTCCTGAGCCAGTTCAGGATGCCCTTCTGCCTGATGAGTCTTCCCAATCCAGAGATAGGCCGCAGCCCGGTCGCCGGGGGAAGAGGAGAGCACCAACGCGCGCTGGAAGATGGTACGGGCATCGGGATAGTTTTGCAGGCGGTAGAAGGTGACGCCTGCCAGGAATAAGGCGCGATACGCATTGCTGGAGGAAGGGTAAGCGTCAATGACCCGTTCCCAGGTTTCTGCGGCTTTGGTCAGATAGCCGCCTCGCTCGAAGATGCGCGCCGCTTCATAGAGCCGATCGGGGGCATCTGAAGCATCTGGGGCAAGACGAACGTATTCAAGCAGGGTTTCGGCCGCCGGTTGGTACTGATCGAGGTATGCCCAGAGGGTGAAGGCTTTCTCGCTAAAGGCGCGCGGCCAGACGGGATCTCCCTGGTAATTCTGGATGACAACATTGAAATCCTCAAGCGCATTGCCATATTCACGCATGGCTCTGCGGCAGAGGGCGCGATAGTACCAGGCCTCAGCCGGGGCCGAACCGCTTTCGATGATACGGGTAAGGGCATCTGCGCCCAGCCCATATTGTCCGGCGAAGTAATCCACCTTGCCCCGGTCGAGGTCATTGACGGGTATCCCTGCGTTGACCAGTTCAACCAAACCGGAGTAGCTCTCGCTGGCGGAGGGAAAACGGAGAACGGCCTCAGTAAAGCGGGCATAGGCCTGATCGGTCTCTCCGAGATCAAGGTAAAGCCGTCCGAGCAGGTAATTGGCGTTGGCGCGCGCGTTGTCGTCGCTTGAGGTCTGATAGACGTCGAGATAGGCAGTGACTGCAGAAGTGTAATCCTGAGCCAGGGTGTAGGCCCTGGCCAGCTTGATGCGGATCCAGGAAGGATCACCGGGGGGAGATGCGTCGAGAGCGGCCTGGTAGGCCTCAGCGGCCGCGGGGCCGTTTCCGGCAGCCAGGAGGGCATCGCCGCGCCATTGCTGGATATAACCATCGAGCAGGCCGGGACGAAGTTCCAGGTATTTCGCATAGGCGTCTGCCGCGGCGGCGTAATTTTGTTGAATCATCTGGGATTCAGCCAGGTAATACCAGGCTTCAGAAAGATCAGCGTTCGGTGCATTTTCCTCAATAGCGGTTGTGAACCAGGTGATGGCCGAAGAGTAGTTGCGCAGGTTGAAGAGAGAACGACCAATGCCTGTGGCGGCAATGGCGCGGGTTTCGGCATCCTTTGCGCCGTTATAGGCTTCCTGGTATTGGGCGAGGGCCTGTTCAAAATCACCCAGGAAAAGGGCATCCTCCGCCAGATGAAGGCGGGCAGCCGGGAGGGGAGTTGGGGTGGGTGTGGGGGTGGGGGTAAGGGTGGGCGTGGGCGAAGGGGTGAAGGTAGGGGTCGGGGTGGGCGTTGATTTCGCCCAAAAAGCGACCATGGCCGGAGCGGCGCATGCGCCAGTTAAAAGAATCAGAAAGAATGAGAATGCCGCCAGTCGACGTTTCATATCTGGCTTATACCGGATGAAGAGGATTGTGTCAATACTTTGACAAAGCCGCTAAGCCATGTTAAACTTTGAGCGCCCACTGACCCGAGGGAGTTCCCTGTAAAGACGGGTTGGTTCCTCCTGGCAAAATGCACTTCAGGGATTTACTGGCCAGTCCGGTAATCCCTGAGTTCCTGTAACCAGGAGGGCAGGTAAGGATGCATGCGCACTGTTGACTGGGATTCTACCAACGCTCAGGTAAAATTGATCGATCAGCGCCGGCTACCCGGTAGCCTGGTTGTGCTTTCCTTCTCACGTTATCAAGAACTGGCAGAAGCAATTCGAAATATGACGGTACGCGGTGCGCCGGCCATCGGGGTGACGGCGGCTTTTGGAGTCGTCCTTGCGGCATGGTACGCCAGCCCGCCTACTCTCGAGGAAGCCAGAAGGGAGATTGAAAAAGCAAGCGAGCTCCTTCGAGAGTCGCGCCCCACGGCGGTCAACCTGTTCTGGGCTTTGGATCGGATCCTTCGGGTCGCTGAAGCGCCGTATGATGATCTGGATGCCCTGCGTCAGGCTTTGCTGACCGAAGCTCTGCGGATGGCCAAAGAAGACGTTCAGACCAATCGCCAGATCGCCATGCACGGATCAGCGCTTATCGAGGATGGGGATACGATCATTCACCATTGCAATACAGGTGCGCTTGCAGCCGTGGATTGGGGAACGGCCCTGGGGTGTATTCGCATGGCGCACGAGCAGGGAAAACGTATCCATATCCTGGTTGATGAAACTCGCCCCCGGCTCCAAGGAGCCAGGCTCACAGCCTGGGAGTTGGAGCAATACGGCATTTCATATGAAATCATTTGCGATTCGGCCGCGGGCGCTTTTCTGCGAGGGGGAAAAGTGCAAAAAGTTTTCTTTGGAGCAGACCGGGTTGCGGCCAATGGCGATGTGGCCAATAAAATTGGCACGTATATGCTTTCGCTGGCAGCGCACGCTAATAACGTGCCGGTGGTTGCGGTGATGCCCCTTTCTACGATTGATCTGCACACACCGCGCGGGGAGATGATTCCAATCGAAGAGCGCGATCCTGCCGAGGTATTAAACCTGCAGATCAATGGAGAACCAGTGGTCCCGAAAGGAGCACGGGCACGTAATCCCGCGTTCGATGTGACGCCTCATACATTAATCAGTGCGTGGGTCACCGAACGAGGGGTAATTACCTCGCCTTTTGATGTGCATTTTCAGACGATCCTTGAGACAGGGTCGGAGCTTATTTGAGGAGCGGGTGAACGTGACGATTCTCTGTACGGGTTCGGTGGCGTTTGATTATTTGATGTCGTTTCCGGGTTACTTTAAGGATCATATTCTGCCCGATCGGCTGGAATCGATCAGTCTCTCCTTCCTGGTCGAATCCATGATTCGCCAGCGGGGAGGCAATGCTCCAAATATTGCCTACACACTCGCCCTTTTAGGAGGGCGGCCTTCGGTGATGGCCACGGTAGGAGAAGACTTCGGCGAATATCGCGCCTGGCTGGAAAGCCGGGGGGTTGATACCTCAAACATTCGAGAGGTGCGCGGAACGTACACTGCCTCATTCTTTGCCAACACCGATCGGGCAAACAACCAGATTTGCAGTTTCTACCCCGGGGCGATGGCCTATGCGACGCAACTTTCTTTGCACGATTTGCCGCACCGCCCTGAGCTGGTGGTCATTTCGCCGAATGATCCGGGGGCGATGTGCCAGCTGGTGCGGGAGTGTCATGTGCTGGGTATTCCTTATCTCTATGATCCCAGCCAGCAGGTAGTGCGTCTTTCGCCTGACGAAATTCGCGAAGGGGTGATGGGAGCCGACAGCCTGTTTGTCAATGAATACGAATTTGAGCTGGTACAAAAACACACCGGGATGACCCCCGATCAAATCATTGGGCAGGTCGGTTATCTGGTCGTTACCCTGGGAGCGAAAGGGGCGGTTATTTACGCCGATGGTCACTGTTATGAAGTGCCGGCTGCCAGCCCCCGGGCAATCCTCGACCCTACCGGTGTGGGAGACGCCTTCAGGGCGGGGTTCATCCGGGGCAGACAGCTTGGGCTGCCCTGGGAAACCTGTGGAAAAATGGGAGCTCTGGCGGCCGCCTATTGCCTGGAAACGCGCGGTCCTCAGGAGCATTCCTTTACTCTGGCAGAGTTTGTGGCCCGGTACCGACAGCAGTTCGGTGACGATGGCCAGACGGATGTGTTGTTAGAAAACAGCCTGAGCCTTGGGTAAGTCTCCTTTTCCGTACAACCGGACAGGGTTCTTGAAAGGCCTGGATGTGTAGGAATCTACTATGGAGGAATCATGACAAATTTTGACATTAAAGACCCAAAGCTGGCCGAAGGCGGGCGTTTGCGGATCGAGTGGGCTGAGCGTGAAATGCCGGTGTTGCGTTTGATCCGGGAAAGATTTCAAAAAGAACGTCCGTTAGAAGGGGTGCGCATTTCGGCCTGCCTGCACGTGACGACCGAAACGGCGAATCTGATGCGTACCTTGCAGGCAGGTGGGGCAGATGTGGTGCTGACGGCCTCCAACCCGCTTTCGACACAGGATGATGTCGCGGCGGCGCTGGTGAACTATTTTGAAATCCCCACCTTTGCTATCAAGGGGGAGGATAACATTACCTATTACAAGCACCTTCGGGCAGCATTGGATCACCGTCCTCACATGACGATGGATGATGGGGCTGACCTGGTGAGTACGTTGCACAAGGAGCGGCGCGAACTCTTGCCAGAAGTCATTGGTGGCACCGAAGAAACTACCACGGGGGTCATTCGTCTGCGGGCGATGGCTGCAGATGGCGCTCTGGCCTTTCCCATCATCGCGGTGAATGACGCGCTTACCAAACATTTCTTCGATAACCGCTACGGTACCGGTCAATCTACGATTGACGGCATTATTCGGGCCACCAACGTGTTGCTGGCGGGCAAGCATTTTGTGGTTGCCGGGTATGGCTGGTGCGGGCGTGGCCTGGCGAGTCGGGCGCGGGGGATGGGAGCCAATGTGATTGTGACCGAGGTTGACCCCCTCAAGGCGCTGGAAGCCGTGATGGATGGCTTCAGCGTGATGCCGATGCAGGAAGCCGCCCGCGTCGGGGACATCTTCTGCACCGTAACCGGGGATATCAACGTCATTGACCGCCATCATTTCGAGGTGATGAAAGACGGTGCGATTGTGGCCAATTCGGGTCATTTCAACGTGGAAATTAATATTCCTGCCCTAGAAGAGCTTTCTACCGGAAAGCGCCTGGTACGGCCGTTTGTTGAAGAATACACCTTGAAGGATGGGCGGAAGATCTTCCTTCTGGGCGAGGGGAGGCTGATTAACCTGGCCTCGGCAGAGGGACACCCCGCCAGTGTAATGGATATGTCTTTTGCCAATCAGGCGCTCAGCGCGGAATACATGCTCAAGAACTATGCCAGCCTGGAAAAGCGGGTGTATTCTGTTCCGGAAGCGATTGATAAAGAAATTGCCAGGTTAAAACTGGCGGCCATGGGCATTACCATTGATGACCTCACCGAGGAGCAGATTCACTATCTGAATTCCTGGGAAGAAGGCACATAGAATTTTCTCCCGGTTAAGGGGTGCAGGGGTTATCCAGTGTCTGGGGATAACCCCTTTTGATTCATCTCATAGAGAGCGGCGAGGCGTTAGTAATGCGAATGAGCTCGGCGGGGGTGATGGGGAAGACGGCATGCGGGGTTCCTGCGGCGGCCCAAATAACCTCATAATGGTTCAGGTCCTCGTCAATGTACGTTTCCAGGGGCTTTGTATGCCCCACAGGAGGTACTCCGCCGATGACAAAACCGGTTTCTGCCTCAACCCGGGCAGCTGAGGCCTTACTCAACCTGCCCCCCAGTTTCTCGCCGACAGATTTTTCATTGACTCGATTAGCGCCAGATACCAGCAGAAGGATGGTTTTTCCGGGAGGGTCGAGGACAAATACGAGCGATTTGACAATTTGCCCCACCTCGCAGCCAACCGCCTGGGCGGCTTCGGCGGCGGTACGGGTGCTGTCTGGCAGTTCTCGGACAACCGCTGAACAACCTGCCTGGATGAGAGTCGTTTGAACTCGTTGAGCCTGTGGATGCATGGCGTCTCCTGGGAATGGGTTTAGGTTTTCCAGACTCTGGCCACAAAGTGGACGAGTGCGGTGAGCCCTTTGGATAGCGGACTCAGTTGAATGGTTTCCTCGAGGGTGTGCGCATGGTGCCCGATGGTCAACCCAAGTGTGAGAGCCGGAAGACCGAGGCTGAGTGGTAGATTGGCTTCTGTAGAGGCAATATCCAGATGAGGAGATATGTCCAGCGAACGCAGAATGGAAGCTACCAATTGCACCAGCGGATGACTCGCCGGGATGGCTCCGGCCGGTCTCCAGCCGATGCGCGTTGTTTCCACAGAAACTCCAGGGCGTTCCAGGCTATTTGCTGCACGGAGCGCCTGTTTCACAAGCTCCTCTAATGCGACCGCGCTCTCGGAGCGAAAATCGACCTCCATGCTTGCATCGGTGGCAATGGTGTTGATGGATGTGCCCCCCTGAAGGGTGCCAATGTTCAAGGTGGAGCGTGGCCTTCGGGTGAGGCGTAACTTTAACAGGCGGTTTGCCAGGTTCACCAGCTCATGAATGGCCGAAGGAGCGCCGAAATCGGACCAGGAATGGCCGCCAGAGGTTTTCACCGTGAAGCGGTACCGATCAACCCCCAGTCCGCGATGGATGATATTTCCCAGCCCCATGCCTTCTAACGACAGGTAGGCGAGTGGGCGGTCCCCAAACTGCTCAACGAGCTGACGAATCCCGGAGAGATTACCCAACCCTTCTTCACCTACTGTGGCGGCCAGCCAGAGATCTCCTTCAGGGAAGATACCGGCCTGTTGAAGGAGTCGGGGGAGGTGAATAAGGGCCGCCAGCCCTAAGGCATTGTCTCCAATTCCCGGGCCGATGATTTGATCCTCATGCCGTTGAAGTGGAAGGGGATACTCAAGGGGAAAAACGGTATCCAGATGAGCGCTGATGACCAGTGGAGAAACCCCGGGCCGGCCTTTCACGCAGGCCAGGGCATTCCCGGCTGTATCCAGGTGAGGATCAGTGAGGTTTTGTTGTTGGAATTGCTTCAGGGCGTAAGCGGCCCGCTGATCTTCATGGAAGGTTGGCGCGGGGATTTGCTGAATGAGACAGGCGGTATCCATTACCTGCTGTGTTTGCCGGGGATCGATCAGGATCATGCGCGGCGAACCAGGTCTCGGAGGGATTCCATTCGGGCTTGAGGAAGCCCTGGAAGCACTCCGAACGCATAAAAAGGATCGGGGCTTTCCATGACCACCGAGGCAGAAATCGTTCCCTGCAGAGCGGCCTGTACGGGGTCATAGGTGGTACGAAAACCGGCCAGAAAACCGCCGTTAAAGGCGTCACCGGCGCCATCAGGGCAATAAATTCGTGAGGGATAGGGTGGAATGATCCAGCGGGCGTGAGATGGATGCTCATAAACCAGCTGGCTGCCCCCGGGGCGTTTTATGACGATAATTTCACATCCCAGGGAGGCGAGCATTTCTGCCAGCTCCCAGAGGTCTTTGATTTGATCACGAGCAAGGTTTCTCAGCGCCTCTTCGTTGATGAGGAACGCCGTCAGGCCATGGAGTAAAACCGGAAGATCATCCCAGAATGCAGGATCAGAATACCCTTTACCTGCTTCGAGTGTGATGGTGTTGATGTGCTTTTGCCGCAAGAAGGGGGGAACCAGGGTGTGACTCAGGTAATCCATGGGAGCTATGTGAGCGGCGGTGGCATCGAAGTAATCTTCTGGGAAGTCGTTAGGGCGGATCGTGTACCATCGAGGGCGGATACGATCGTCCAGGGTGCGATTTGGGGGGGTGTAACCCAGCAGGGCTGGCGGGAAAGGCCGTTGAAGGCGAGCGTAATGAGCCACTGGCTGATCTTCCAGCCGGGTTTCCATATCCGGGTACACCGTAAACTCACGCAGGTCCATGGGTTCTTCAAGCCGCCGAATTCCACGGGTATCCAGCTGGTGTTGATGGAATTTGGCTATCCATTCGTCGGGATAATCGCATCCAACCCTGGCAACCAGGCCCACCCCCGAATCCCAGACGCTAATACCCGCCGCGGTATACAGTATGCTTCCCCCGGGAATGTCTTCCAGGACTTGGTCTTCGGGAAGGATCATAAAACGGCGGGTTAACCGGCCGATGACCAGGTAGCGAAGGTGGGATGGAAATTCGTCCATAAAGATAGAATTAATCTGTGAATTCTAAAAAAAGAGGCTTCCAACCAGATTATGGAAACCTCGTCCAAGGACAGGGAAAGAACTTAACGCGCGCCCAGTTCGGCGAGGAGTTTGAGGACCGCCAGAACCCCCAGCCCAACCTTGACGCCATCTCCAGCGGTCAATTGCGGCCGAGATTGGGCCTTCTCTGCCTGTTGTACCAGAACGAGGGCACCAATGATGCCAATCGCCGCACCTATCACGCCACCGATGAGCAAAGTTTTTGTTTTCCAATTGTTTTCCATGAGAGGCCTCATTCCCTATTTAATGAACTTTTTCCTGAGGTATTGTACTCTGGCAGCCATTTGATGGATGAAGAAAACAGGCGTGACCATACGGTCAGCCAGAGACCGTGCCACCAGGCGGAGCTGATTGAAAAGCCCCTGGAGGCGAATCAACCAGCCGGTAAGTTTTTGGTGAAAGATGGATACCCCTCGAACGAGAAGGAATAGAATCGCAAGGGTAAACAGGCTGGTGATCAGGTTGGGCAGGATAACGAAGATGGCAGAAATGTTCCCCCACCGGTTTACTTCGCTGCTCTGATGGACTGTTCCAACCACGGCAAGTACTGCAACGCTCACCACCACCAGAATACTCAACCAGAGGGGGAGCAAGATTTGAGTGAGCACCTGGCGATGGTGCTTTTGCGTGGTTTCTGTGCTTTTCCAGTCTTTCATACGTTGATTTTAATACATTCCTGAGTTTCCGAGGAGCCCAATTCAGGGTTTATTTTTTATATACGCAATTGTTAAAATTTCAGGTATAATTGGAGCAACAAACGGTAAAATCGTTTTTACTGCTGCTTAAAAATGAAGCCAGCAGGTAGCGGTTAACTTTGGATAACAATTGGCACGTGGAACCAGGCTTTCGGGGTAGCATGAAGGGTATGCTCACCGCCGGGCATGTTTGATGGTCTTTTTCGAAGAGGAAGGTCAGAGAGTAGTAAAGGATCGGGGTTGTGGATCAAAATCTATCCTGGTTCTTCGTTTCTAGCGATGCTGGTATGACCTATCCGGATCTTTCTTCCAGAAAGGTGGAGAGGGACTTCCGGGCATCCTCCAGGAGGGGTCACCTTCTTCTCTTGATTTGTTTGGCATGATGCCGCTTTAAGCGGACAGGCCGACACGTACCTGTGAAACGCCAGAGCAGCCGCTGCCTGCAGTGCAGTTCAGCGGCTGCTTGCTTTCTGGATGACACCATGGACGGTTTGCGCACGGTGACTGGATTAAAAGCTCAGAAAAAGAACCCGGAACGGATCAATGTGTATCTGGACGGGGAGTATGCTTTTAGCCTGGCGCGAATTGTAGCCGCCTGGTTGCACATCGGTCAGGCGCTGACGGCGGAGAAAATCAACCAGCTTCGCGAGCAGGACACCCTGGAAAAGGCGTATCAGGCCGCGCTGCGGTTAATCAATTTTCGACCGCGGGCTGAGGCGGAGATCGAGAAAGGGCTTCTTTCTCGAGGTTACTCTGGAGAAGATTGCGCCCGGGTGATCAATCGTCTGAAGCAGGCCGGATTACTGGGAGACCACCAGTTTGCCCATCAATGGGTTGAAAACCGTGCCGAACTTCACCCGCGTAGCCGAAAGTTGGTAGCTGTTGAACTGCGTCAAAAAGGGGTAGCAGAAGAAGCGATCGAGCAGGCTCTTCAAGATTTACCGGATGAAAGCACCCTGGCTTATGAGGCTGCCAAACGAGCCGCCAGGAAACTTTATCATCTGGATCGAGAATCTTTTCGCAAACGTCTGGTGGGATATCTGGCACGAAAAGGCTTTTCTTATGATGTGGTCTCAGAAACCGTCAGACAGGTGTGGAATGAACGCCTTGAAGAAAGCGGCTCATCTTTAGAATAAGGTGAGGTAATAAGAACCTATGGGACCCAATGGAACAATTACACTGATCCTCTTCCTGTTGATCGAGCTGATCATCGGAGCGGTCATCATCTTTTTTGTGACCAGATCGCTCAATGCGCGCTATATAAAACATCAGGAAGAACAGGATAAAAAGGCCGATAATGTCGTCCAGCTTGCCATTGAGAAGGCCAAATCCATTGAACTAGACGCCAGAGATAAGGCGTATAAGATCCTGCAGGAAGCCGAGCAGGAACTGGGAAAGCGAAGACAGGAACTGGCCCGCGAGGAAGAACGACTGACCAAACGCCGGGCTGACCTGGACTTCCGTATCGAGCGGCTGGAGCAGCGCGAGCAATTGATTAACAAGCGCCAAAGCGCCATCGATAAACGCGCAAATGAAGTTGAAAAGCTCTATGAGAAAGAGATGGAAGAACTCCAGCGCATCGCTCAGATGAGCACAGAAGAAGCCCGTACGATTGTTTTACAACAGGCAGAAAAAGAAGCCCGGGCTGATATGGCGCGCATTATCCGGCAGATTGAAGCCGAGGCGCGCCTGGAGGGTGAAAAACGCGCCCGTGAGATCATTGCCGATGCCATCCAACGGGTGGCATCGGAGCATGTGGCCGAGGTGACCACCTCGGTGGTGCCTTTGCCAAACGAGGAAATGAAAGGGAGGATCGTTGGGCGAAACGGGCGCAACATTCGCGCGTTTGAACAGGTGGCCGGGGTGGATGTGATTGTAGATGATACCCCTGAAGCGGTGACCATTTCTTGTTTTGACCCGGTGCGGCGAGAGGTGGCCCGGCGGGCGCTTGAGCGCCTCATCCTTGATGGACGGATTCACCCGGCTCACATCGAAAAGGTGCTGGCTGACGAACAGCGCCAGGTGGAAAAAGACATTGAAGAGGCGGGCCAGCAGGCCGCTTTCGATGCCAATGTGGCCGGATTGCACCCCGAAGTGCTCAAGGTGCTGGGGCGTCTGCGATACCGCACATCCTACGGGCAAAACCAGCTTGCCCACGCAGTTGAGGTATCTAGATTGGCTGCCGTCATTGCCTCAGAACTCAACGCCGATGTGGAAGTGTGCAAGGCGGGCGGGCTACTCCATGATCTGGGGAAAGCCATGGATCACAACACGGAAGGAACCCACGCCAGTATCGGTGCTGAATTTGCCCGCCGCCACGGAGTCAATCCGCGGGTGGTGAATTGCATTGCATCTCATCACCACGAAGTGGAACAGGAATCGGTTGAGGCGGTCATTGTCGAAGCGGCAGATGCCATCTCCGGGGCACGTCCGGGGGCGCGGCGTGAAGACCTGGAGCAATATATTAAGCGGCTGCGGGCGCTGGAAGACATTGCCAACAGTTTTAAGGGGGTCAGTCAGAGTTATGCCATTCAGGCCGGGCGCGAGGTGCGTATTATCGTCAGGCCGGAGGACGTGGATGATCTGGCGGCGATGCGGATGGCGCGGGATATTGCCAAGAAGGTGGAAGAAACCATGCAATATCCGGGGCAAATCAAGGTAACGGTCATTCGAGAGACACGTGCCGTAGATTACGCCAAGTAAACCTGCTCTACATTGAAGAAAACGGCCGGTTATTTCACGCCGGCCTTTTCTCTTTTAAGGCGAAACGAAGGGGTTTTCTTCTATTTCTTCCTGAACGGTGGTTTCTGGGCCGTGGCCGCACAGCAAGCGGGTATGCGGAGAAAGTGAGAATACATGCTGGCGGATGCTTTGAACGAGGCGGGCGTTGTTTGCGCCGGGTAAATCGGTGCGCCCGACCCCCCGGCGGAAGATAAGATCGCCGCAGAGCGCTACAGCGAGATCGAGAGCGTAGAAAATGACATGTCCGGCGCTGTGGCCCGGTGTATGGCGGACTTCCCATCGGGTTTCACCGAGGGTGAGGAGCTGCCCGTGTTCAAGCCATTGGTCAGGGTCAGGGAGCGGTGGCATTGGAAGACCGAACCACTGGCTTCCACCGCCAGCTTTCCAC
>Ga0226835_1001522_pt1 | contig 12349 bp, 9 predicted proteins | sample LAC_MetaG_1_FD_163627 | JGI IMG/M metagenome (GOLD analysis project Ga0226835, IMG submission 163627) | Anaerobic ammonium oxidizing microbial communities from anammox membrane bioreactor (MBR) in UC Berkley, California, United States -... | ecosystem: Engineered > Bioreactor > Anaerobic >...
CCCCCACGCGTGTGGGGAAAACAATCGCTATCGGCTTCGTCGTCATATGTTCTCCACGGTTCACCCCCACGCGTGTGGGGAAAACTAGGCAAGCCGTTTGAGTTCTGGAATGACAACCGGTTCACCCCCACGCGTGTGGGGAAAACGTCTGGAATGAAAATTTCCGGGAGCTCAAACGCGCGGTTCACCCCCACGCGTGTGGGGAAAACATTCTGGCCGCGGTTGGTATCGCGGCGTATGCTCGGTTCACCCCCACGCGTGTGGGGAAAACTCGGTAATCGAGGATGATCGAGATGATCCACGCCGGTTCACCCCCACGCGTGTGGGGAAAACGAGCACGTCAAAAACGAACTCCCGGATATTGACGGTTCACCCCCACGCGTGTGGGGAAAACGATTTGTACAAAACGTACAAATCATTAACAGAAACGGTTCACCCCCACGCGTGTGGGGAAAACTGCAACACGCGGGTGATACTCGCTCAAAATGCGCGGTTCACCCCCACGCGTGTGGGGAAAACGCGTAATTATGCGACGGTCGTCATGGAGAAGCTCGGTTCACCCCCACGCGTGTGGGGAAAACTTCTCGGCAATGGAAATTTTCGCCGGAGAAAGCTCGGTTCACCCCCACGCGTGTGGGGAAAACGTTCGGGGCGGTTGTTTACGGCCTGGCACTTGGCGGTTCACCCCCACGCGTGTGGGGAAAACGCCATTTACACGGCGCCGCACCCGGCGCTGAAACGGTTCACCCCCACGCGTGTGGGGAAAACTTACGCGCCAATGCAGCGTCGGCGCACCATTTGCGGTTCACCCCCACGCGTGTGGGGAAAACTTGTGGTCAAAAACGGGAATTTTGGCCACATATACGGTTCACCCCCACGCGTGTGGGGAAAACGCATGGAGACCCCCATATCTGGGGGTGGCATGCCGGTTCACCCCCACGCGTGTGGGGAAAACAAACTGGCCGTTATGCTCAATCCCAATTCGTAGCGGTTCACCCCCACGCGTGTGGGGAAAACCGGTGGTTGACGCCGTTCCATCTGGGGCAATCTTCGGTTCACCCCCACGCGTGTGGGGAAAACGTACTTCAGAGGGGGTTTTACCGGCGACACGTAGAGGTTCACCCCCACGCGTGTGGGGAAAACGGGGAGCGAAGGAGGCCGACAATGAACTGGCCGACCATTCACCCCCACGCGTGTGGGGAAAACGAGCATTGCCGGGCTGGGTTGGCTGGATGAAACGGTTCACCCCCACGCGTGTGGGGAAAACTCTCTCAATTGACGCTTGACCAATTCGTTCATGACGGTTCACCCCCACGCGTGTGGGGAAAACGGGCGGTCGGCGCATTGGCTGGCGATAACGGCATCGGTTCACCCCCACGCGTGTGGGGAAAACTAGTTCAAGATCATTCATCTTTGTGTTTCCATACGGTTCACCCCCACGCGTGTGGGGAAAACGTGGGCGCGTTGGAGTTGGTAAAACCTCGCTTGCGGTTCACCCCCACGCGTGTGGGGAAAACGTGGTCGGCGGGCTCTGGTGTTTTTCGAGATACGGTTCACCCCCACGCGTGTGGGGAAAACTGGCAATCGCGATTATGATAGTTCTCTTCGTGTCGGTTCACCCCCACGCGTGTGGGGAAAACCCTTCCAGCTGATAAAAACTACACTAAGGAATTCGAACCAATTGTACCCCTTCGATCTCGATAATCGAACGATCTGCTTCGCCGCATGTCCGCATCTGAAAACGTTGTTCGTTGTTGGTGCTCCAGATTTGGAGCACACTACCGCTTTGCCGATTCTGGCAGCATTTTTCCCACAAGATGTCGCGTACCCGGGCCGAGACGTGCCCGACAAAGACTCCCGGCGCGGGTTCGAGCAGCCATCGGGTCAGCTGCCCACGCAGTCGCGGAGGGACGTTCTTGAGAACCATTACTACCATGTTTCAGACCTCCTCTCCCATTAGCGGCTGCCACAGGTCAACCGGCAGAGCAGGATCGGTTTCCAGGTCATCGGGGATGGCAGCTTCGATTGGTGGTTCGGCCTCAATTTGCAGTAAGGCATCAATATCAGGCAGAATCCGTTGTAGCAGTTTGGTCTCGCGAATTTTTTCTCGCAAGGCGGCGCGCACATGCGGCTCTGGCTTGTCCGGGAAGCGAGCTGCCATTTCAAAGGCAATCGGCACAACCAGGTCCGTTTTATACAAATCGGCGATATCGTATACAAAAGAAAGTTGCTTGCCAGTGTGGATAAAGCCCAACGCCGGAGAATAACCACCCGCCAGAATGGCAGAATGACAGAGCGCATTGAGTAAGGCGTTCCCGGCTGAAAGTGCACGGTTTGGGGCATCGGCGGCTTGCCAGTTATCGCGTTGATAGTGGCGGCCATGCCATTCCAAACCAAATTGTTCCGCAGTCTTCTGGTACGTGGTACGCACGCGCACACCTTCCAGACCGCGTATTTGCGGCAGGCTCAGGCCGAGAGGCAGTTCCTCCTGAAAGCGAAATCGGTACATGCGCAGAACCACCTGTTCGCGTTTTTGCGGGTCACTGACCAGTTCAGCTTGACGGATGAGATAATGGGCTTTTCGTGTCTCTCCGATACCAAAGGCATAAAATCGGGTGATCTCTTCTCCGGTCCAAAGCACACTCACGCCGTTATCGGCGAGGGTCTTGACGGCCGCATGGGTGATGCTGGTGCCCGGGCCGAGGATAAGCACGGAGAGCACCGCAGCGGGAATCTGAATCAGACCCTCTTTCGAGGCACATTGAATGCCGCTATCCTTACGCTCCACAGTCGCGTGTTCGATATAGATGTAAGAGAGACTATCCCGCAATTTAGGGAGTTCGTGCAAATTGACAACGCGCATATTGCCTCCTTGGGGATTTCCCTCCGGGGACGGCGAGCATCAGCTCCAACATCCCCGGAGGGAGACACATTCAGATTGATGCCAGCGAAAGCAGTCCAAACCCCAGCCCTTTGGCGCTGCCAATGCCATTGGTCACCGCATCAAGGAGTTTTTGCGGATCTTCAACCTGCAACAGGCCGTCAAAACGCACACCGTAGAGCGTAATAGAATGGCGTTCGGGCCCTTCGCGTTTGGTATCCACATAGCGGCCAAATTCATGGCACTCAACGTCTACCATCCGAGCCCCAGCGACCAGCAGTTTGCGTTGCAACCAGGCGATCTGATCCAGTTCACGGATAATAGGATAGCGTTTACCGGCCCGTTTGATGGTCGGATTGGCCAGGAGACGAAAGCGCAATGGCTGCCCGATGTTAAAGATTGGCTGCCAGGTCTTAACTTCAGCAGGATGCTCAAATCCCCAAGGCAGGGCATGGTTGTCCAGCAGATAACGCGGGTTAGGCAGACGTTCCCATTTCGGGGCAGTGTGCGACTGCACCAGCAGGAGGGGCAAGGTCTGGTTTTGCAACCAGTCTACCCGAAAGAGAATACGTTCTTCCACAGGCAGAGGTTCCTGGAAGGCTTGCAACAGGGTTCGATGCATCTGGTATGGGCGTGCCAATTCAACCTGAACTTGCCGTTCGCGAGGGTTGAGCAACAAGCGAGAAAGATAAAGCATCAGGCCACCTCCGGAGGGTGAAAGGATGCCAGTCGCAGACGGCGGGGGGCAAAGCGGCGCTCCGCAAAAGAGACTGGCTGATCGGGACGCACAATAGTTCCGTTTTGGGCGTCTTCGATCAGACCGCGTAAGGGGAGCGGGTCGTGGCGGGAGGTCAGCAGCGGGTAGCCCTGCAGGGCGTCTTCCAGCGAGGTGTTATCCCGTAAACCATCGTCCAGCCAGACCGGCTCGGAAGGGACGAAGGCTTTACGCCCTAAAAAGAGCGGCCAGACCGGCTTTTGCAGGGCTTGCTGGATCTGGTTCAAGAGATCAAGGTCGCCACTTTCCAGCCCGACCAGAAAGCAGGCATCCGCCAGATAGTAGCGGCGAGAAATTTCGGTTGGTTTGAGGCCGCCGCCAGCCCTGAGCACATCTTTGGCGGTATGAAAGTCCACTTCCAGTGCGCCTTCGCGATCCACGCGTACGCCCATGCGCAGGGTGACCAGATCGTGAATGGAAGCGTTGCGGGGGCGACCAAGCGCAGTGGCAATCAGGCCGATCACACCGCTCTTGGAAGGTTCACGTCCGGTATCGCGCACAGTAAAACGACTGGTCACACCCCAGGATTGCAATGGTCCGCTGAGGCGGATGAGCAGGGTATGCATAGGGCGCTCCTATTCCAGTCTCCACAAAATGCGCTCCAGCCAGGCTTCCAGGTTGGGTTGGGCATTCGCCTTCAAGTTGGGAAAGTATTCAGCATCGCGAACAGAGAGAACTGCTGGTTCCATTCCTTGCATACCGTAGGCGTTGCCCAGCCGCACCCAATATTCATCCAGTGCCTGAATGGAGGGGGCTACCAATCCGCCATCGCGGGCTGGGCGGATAGGCGTCTCAAAGGCATTAGCCAGTGAGCGCGGGACGCGGGCGGCGTTGCGTACGGCCAGCACAAAATCGGGAGGGTTTTGGGCAGCAAAGGCATTTTGTTTACCACTGGGTATAGCCACCAACATGGCGCGCAAGAAGCCCTCAACGGTCTTACGGGCCAGGTCTTTATCACCGCCCAGATTCTCCACCAGTTGCGCCCAATCAATGGCAATGTAGCGATAAAAGCAAGCGCTATTGAAGGCGGTAGTTCCCATCATGCCGGCTCCGCTCTCTTCGCTAGGTTGCAAATCGTCTACCGCGGTGAAGAAGTCCAGGTCCATATTGACGCGGTGTGTGGAGATGGCATGAGCCACCTGGCATGCGGCATCCAGGTTGAGTTCGGGTTTATCAGCCAGCATGCGGCCAAACAGGGCGATATCGGGTGCACTGGTACGGTTTTTGGTTTCTTTGGATAGTTCTTTAACCAAATCCGTAAAAGGTGCCGTGTTCTGTGACGCTTTATCATTTGGGTTGCGGGCGGCTTGCAGGGCGGCCTCCCAGTTGTTGAGCAAGCCGTTTGACAGGGTTTCAATTTCTTCCTTGCTCAGGTAGAGCAGAACGCCGGTGCGCTCGCCATTCATGGTACCCGCATAGGCTTCAGCAATCTTTGCAGCGATGAGGCTGGCTTCCTCTTCCGGTTTACCGGCGGCGGTCAGCTTTTCGGTTAATTTCCGCACGATCAGGCGGGTACGCACGGCGGGTTCGACGAGTGTGGTCTGGGCAAAGACCGGATGCAACCGAATGGCGCGCTTGAAAGCCTGCGAGGAGATGCGTGCCCGGCGCACACCGCCGAACTCGGCATCTTTGGGGTTGCCGGTGTCGTCGCGGTTGAGGTTGGCAGGGGCAAAGTTCTGGATAAGATGCAGTTCGATCAACATGATGAAACTCCTTTCAAAAACAGAAATCAGGATTGGTTTTCTTGCACCGGATGGCCCCAGAAGGCATTTGCCCAGCGTTTGCGAACCTGGGGTCCATATTCAGGGTGTCCCCAGTTAAGCAGGTCGCGTAGCAGTTGCTCCCAGTTGACCGGCGCTTCTTTGGATTTCAGATAACTGATGGCCTGCCGAAGGTAGGCTGGCAGGTCATCAGGATGGGCGGCCAGCAGAGCAGTGAAACGTCGTTCAAGCGCTTCCTGATTTTGTTCATTGCGAATAGCGGCCAGGTGATTACCCAGGTTGCCTTTCTCGGTATTGCTCTGATGGTAAGCGAACAAGGAGGCTACCAAGTAAAAAACCGCTTCCTGCTGCGGGAGCAGGCCGGTTGGCAGGTGAGGGATGATGTATGGGTACATCTCCGGCACCTGATCGGGGGGGTGCCCCAGGCCGCGCCGCAAAGCGGCCAGGGCGCCGCGTTCTTGCTTTTCAACCAGCGAATGTAGGTAAGCAATGAAGTGTTGTGAATGGTTTTGGCTCATAGATCACTCCTTCCGTGGCTCGAACAGTTTTTTTAGACTGCCATAAAGTTGATTTTCGGCCCGCGCGGCGGCGCGCAGGGCGCGGGTGTTTTCACCAGCCATGCGGGCGGTTCTTTCAAAAGTTTTCAGAGAGGCAGTTCTCAGAGTTTGCCACCAGGTTTGCAAGGCGGCTTGCGGATTATGAGGCAGGGTTTGCAGGAGGGTAAAGAAAGCTGGTTCCAGGCTGCCCCAATAAACCCGTTCGGAGGACCAATGCCCCATCAGGTTTTCAATATCCTTTCTATCCGGTTTGCGCTCATTTTTGCCGTCGGCCGTTGGCCAAAGCAAAAGGGTAGCCAGGCGGCTGATGCTCCTTTCCAGTTCAATGCGGACATCTTCCGCCATTGTGATGGCCTGATTCAACGCTTCCACCAGTTCAGGCTGCTGCAGATACTGCCCCGGTAAGGGAAAGTGTTCTTCACGGTAGAAGTCAATTTTGGCCTGATTATTAGCCATTCCCAACACCATAACGCGGTAGATTTGAGATCGAGGCAGAATCTCCTCCGCCACCAGTTCAGCCAGCCAGTGGATGGGCTTGGGTGGCCATGAGGTATTGGATTTCAGATTCAAAAAGGTGGAACTGTCGCGCCAGAGGGCTCGGTTTTCGTTGAAACGCTGAAAAAGCCGCTTTTTATCGCTGGCGCGTTCCCGATAGGCGTAAACAGGATGCTCAATCTCTTCCAGTTTGAGGCCGGTGCCCATAAATACCTTCCGAACTACCAGCTGCCCGTCCTGCTGCTCGGGAACCAGGTATACTGCACGGATTGGCCATGAGAGATAATCCCGCATGCCCAGCGGAACGCTACGCAGCGGCTCAAAGGGGTTTTTGGACTCCCAAAAGGGCCGATCTTGCGGATTAGACTGAAAACCGGCATCACGGGGCGGTAAAAAGTTGAGCATCAGGGTTTCAAAAATAGTGTTGCCCTCGGCAAGGAAAACGCAACCGCGTGCCCAGGGCGCATCACTGGATTCTTTGGGGGCCAAACCAGCGCCGCCTGAAGTGCAGAAAGTCATGATCTGCAAGAGGCCTCGAGCGGCTTGTTCTGCACGCAATGGGGTGTTGTCATTAGTGGTGTGATGATCAAATAGAGTAGCATTGCTGCCCGAAGCAAAATCCGGAAAGAGGTCAATGGCCTGCTTTTCACGGTTGGCTTTGTCTGGCCACTGGAAGAAAGGCCGTTTGGGATGGAACAGGTCGAAGCGCTCCTGCCAGCGGGCGAAGTAAGCATCCACTGCTGCCTTGTCAAAACAGCCCTTCTGCCAGATCTGTTGCCATTCGCGTGTGGTGTGTGGTTCATCAAAAATGGCATAAACCAGCGCCAACAGAAAACGATACAGCGCGGCGGTCACCAGCGGCGATTCGCCATAAATTGCCTGCAGTTCGTGGGCGCGGTGCAAAAGTGCCCGCAGGCCCAGATTTTCAGTAGTGGCCCCATCCAGATACAAAACGGGGATCCAAGGCTGCTCAATCAGATCAAAAGAGGGTTGGGTCATGCTGTCTCCTTATCAACTCGAAAACCGAAAACCGGGTCAATGGTGAGAATCAGATCTTGATAAATACAACGTCCGTTTTCAAAAATCAATGGGTAGGTGTAACGTAAGGCGGCATGTTGACGCCAAGGTGTTGATTCCCCTGCAAGCAGGTTGACCAGACGAGGATTGTGAACGGTTAATGTGTATTTCAGAATACTTTTAATTTGGAAGGTCAGTGGCGTGGCATTTTCTGTCAGCCGTTCTCCGCTGCCGTCTGGCTCCAGGTTGAAACTACCATCCGGCTGCCGATGCAGGGGAACAATTTGCACACTGGGGGCGATTAGACGGGTGCGGGCTCTCGCCTGTGGATGCAAGGTTGGGTCTTCATCATCATGCAAATTTTTGAAAGGCACTGTCACCAGGCGGTCAGTGGCATTCGGTGCGTCAACCAGGCTTTGGCTGGCAGTGTAGGCTTCGTTTTCAAAGTGCTGGCACAGGGTATGCCAAGCTTTTTCCAGTCCATCTCGCACGTTGGCAGGCACTTCTTCGGGCCGGAAGGGGCGGTATACAGCCTGAATAAGCGCATCTGTTTCAGAGGGTAAACGCAGTCGGTCACGGTCTTCCAGTAAACGCCAGGTTTGCCACAGAAGGTAGGGTTCATACACAAATTTGCTGTTGCCAAATTCAGGATCGGCAAGTGTGCCGCCTGGTTTGATCAGGAAGATTGTCGGATTCTTCAACCTGACGGGACGGTGGGGTCGTAGATGACGGTGTAAGCGTCCTGCACGCTGAATGAGTAAATCCACCGGTGCGAGCTCGCTGATTATCAGGTCAAAATCCAGATCCAGGCTCTGTTCGATCACTTGTGTGGTAACGACAATCGCCCGCTGTGGGCGTTTGCCGTCCTTGCCAAAGTAATTAAGAATGAGCTTTTCGGTGACTTCCCGCCAAGCAAAGGGCGTTTGGGCGTGGAAGAGGAGACACTCTTCGAAAGGAAACTGATCTCGTACCACACGAAAGACATCTTGCGCCCGACGGACGGTGTTAAAAATTACTGCCGCACAACCGCCATGTGCAAGTTGATCGGCCAGAAGGTCGGCGATGGCTTGAGGCGAATCCTCGCTCCACCGCAGAATGATAGTACGGTCCGGAGTGGTCGGTAGAGGGATGCTTTCGGAGGTTTTCGGCGTAGCCAGCGTAAGGCGGGGGTATGGCGTTTCGACCATAGTTGATTCATTGGAATCTACCCAAGCGGCAAGCATCTTTTGACGGGTTTCATACGGCAGGGTGGCTGAAAGCACGATAACAGAAGTACCGATTGCTCGCAGCCAGGTCAAAAGGCGCAGGAAAAGCTCTTCCATATAAGCATCATAGGCATGGACCTCATCAAAAATGACCACTTTATGAGCCAGCCCAAACAGCCGCAGGAAAAAGTGTCGGGTTTGCAACACGCCGAGAAGTGCCTGATCCACCGTGCCTACAGCAAAAGGCGCCAACAGAGTGCGCTTGCGGGGGATGAACCAGGCTTCTGCCCGCAGATGATCTTCGAGCTGATCGCCGACAGCGTACAGTTTAAGGCGTTCCATGGCTTCGTGCCATTGGGCCTGCCCATGAGCCAGGTGAATGTTGATTTTTTCATAGGGATAGCGTTTTTTAAGAAATTCCAAGGTACGCTCAAACATCTGGTTGCTGGTAGCTTGGGTTGGCATGGCAACGTATAGACCACGACCAGCATTTTGTTGTAACCAGGTATCGGCAAGATACAGAGCAGCTTCGGTTTTACCGCATCCGGTCGGCGCCTCCAATATGAGTAGTGCCGGTTGCGACAGATCAGTAGCTTTTTCCAGCACAGTTTTCTGAATTTGGTTGGGCAAAAAAGGAAAGATTACTTCGAAAGCGGTTTTTTCGCCAGTGGGTTGCCAGGCATCCAGCCAGCCGGTCTCTTGCAAGGCATTTTTGGCATTAGCGGTGGCCTGTTGCCGGTACACTTCAGGCGGTAGGATTTTCCCTTGGAAGTCGAAGAAGGTTTGTATTGAACCAAGCCAGTCAGCTGCGGTGATGAACCCGGAAAGTAGGGTCAACAGACGATTTTGGGCAACGGTATCGGATGGAAAGCCAAAGTTCTCTGGTGGCTTGTAGAGCTTCCACAGGATAGTAAACAGTTCACGCTGCATGGTTTCCCATAAACCATCCCCTTTTTGGGAATGGGCCTTGTCATCCAGCGTCTGTACGTCCAATGTAGAAGGCCACAGGCCATGATGTCCGCCGACCGCGTGTGCCAACCGACGGTTAATGTACTGGTCAGATTGAATGGCCTGAAGCAGGTCTTTCAGAATGTGGGTACTGACTGTGCCATGTGAGACGAAATGGGTAATCGGAGAATCAGGTAGAGTGAATCCCAGTGCTTGGAGTTCTTTCAAGGCGGTTGGCGAGGGCGGATAGCGGGTTTGATAAGCCGGGCTGGCCTTTCCGATATCGTGCAAGGCAGCTAGAAAGGCAAATAAATTTTCAGATTCTTGTAAGGAGCATTTCAAATCACTGGCGATTTGAGATTTCAGGCTCGTTGAAAGCCCAGATTCCCAGAGGAGGCGCGCACATTCGCCCACGTCGATCAGGTGGTACAGGAGTGGGTGCATTTGCTCGTCCCGGCGGTCTGTTTTGGCCCAAAGCGCATATAAAGGCGAGCGCTGGATAAGAACACCGTAAGCATTCGCCATTTTTTGAATCTCCTGCTCCATCTGCTTACGCAGGTTTTCGGGTTCCAGGACTTCGCAATCCGCACCCCAACCGCGGATCCAGGGCAGCATCTCGCGCCAGTCGGCGATCTGGGCCTGCCAGATCAGGCTGCTGTCAGGTTGTGGCATGATCTGCTGGGTGTGATGCCAGAGCGTCTCCTGAACTCGTTTGGCAACTCGTGGGGAAAAGCGCAGGCGGATAGTCTGCGGTGCGCTTTCTGCAGTCCAGATTCCCCAAGCATCTTTCAGGTATTCACTGGGATCAAACGAGTCAGGAATAGTGTAGGATTCATCCAGAATTCGGATGGTTCGGATTCGTTCGATTTTAAAGGTGCGAATCTCGCCGGGCGGTTCACGCAGTCCAATTACATGCATGGTGCGCCCGATGGCATAGGGCTCGATAAAGTATGGGGCGAAGGTGTAGGCGAAGGTCTGTCCGTCTTCCATCTCGTGGGTCAGGTAGACCTTGCTACCCCGTGACCAGGCCTGGGTAAGGGAGTACAACACCTCCAGGAAGGCGCTGTCTTGTCGGCGGTGGAGACCATCCAGAGCATCGGCGGCACGTTTCATATGCAGGCTGAACTGCGGGGCGAGTTTCTCAAGCTCGCGAGCCAGTTTGCGTAATGCCGCCGCGGCTGCCGGATAGTGCTTGTCGGTGCGAGTGGTCAAGAGGCGGGCGGCCAACAGGATTGCCAGGGCCTCGTGAATGTTGACAGAAATTTCGACCCGGTAAGCATCACGATCAATTGTGTATCGCTCCGGTGAGACCTCGTACACCGGCGCGTGAAGGCCATCGGGCAGGCTCAGTTCATCCAGGTAACGGCCAGCCGTTGAGCGATTGACTCCCAATCGCCGAGCAATCTCAGCCCTGGTCAGCCCCTCCGGATGATCGAGCAGCAATTGAATCAAGTTTTGTAATCTCTCATATTTGTGGGTATCTTTTTTGCCCATATGGATACTCCATGCGTAGATATCTTTTATTTTAGGGTATATTGACTCTGAAAAGTATGGCAGCATTACTAAAAATCGCATGAATTCGAAGGCTTGACAAGTCCATAGATTCCCCCTCTCATTTTCGAAAAGGCAGTTGGATATTCTCCCATCTTTAGTAGCACCTGTAGAAATGATTGATGATGCATGTCCAGCATGTCGGCAAAGCTCCCTGGAATTAGCGACAGATTTCAGCGGATGACTTGTGCTCCACAGCAGGGTTTGTCAAAAATTACAACACGTTTCATTGAAAACCTCTTGTGGTGAAATGCGATTAAAGGATAGCAGGTGAATGTTGCAACTATCGCAACAATCCTTCTAATTTTTAGAAAAAAGGAACTTTCAGTGTTTATCTTCCAGCCGGAATTGGTCTTGGCCAGCTTTGCTTAATAGTTTTGATAGCCTTCGGCACTGAAGCCCTGCCGAAGGCTAAAAAATACCAAAAAAGCCGTTTTTTTAATCGGCTTTTTCATTTCAACCCTGTTGTATGGGTTTCTATTAATTCGTTGGCAACTTTGTCCTAAATTTTCTGCCTTGAGAAAGCAGTCTGCGTGTAAAGAGCTCCAGGCAGGACGCCCCAGACCTGGCATCCAGGGGATGCTATTCCACTTCCGGAGGTATGGGGCGGCTCGAAAAAGTGGACAGGATTAACGTCCAGAAGGTTGCTCAAACTCGACCGGGCTGCAATAGCCCAAGGTTGAATGCAGGCGTTGACGATTGAACCAAACCTCAATGAATTCGAAGATGACCGTCTTGGCCTCGGCTTTGGTTTCAAAGGGGTGATCGGCGCACTCTCCTTTCAAGGTGGCGTGGAAACTCTCCATCGCGGCGTTATCGTAACAGTTGCCGGTGCGGCTCATACTTACCTGGCATTGGGTCAATTCCAGTAAGTGCCAGTAAGCATCACTGGTGTACTGACTGCCGCGATCGGAATGATGCAGCAACTGCGGTAAGGGGTGACGGTTGAGCAGGGCCATCTGCCAGGCTTTTTCCACCAGGCTGACATCCATCGTTTCCTCCATCGCCCAACCCACGATCCGCCGGGAGTACAAATCCAGGATGGAAGCCAGATACAGCCAGCCTTCCCGGGTAGCGATATACGTGATGTCACTGACCCATTTTTCGTTCGGCGCATCGGCATGAAACGCCTGGTTCAATACATTGGGCGCGGTTCTGGCTCCCGCTTGCTGCCGGGTGGTCTGCGGATGCCATTTCTC
>Ga0226835_1001523_pt1 | contig 12334 bp, 17 predicted proteins | sample LAC_MetaG_1_FD_163627 | JGI IMG/M metagenome (GOLD analysis project Ga0226835, IMG submission 163627) | Anaerobic ammonium oxidizing microbial communities from anammox membrane bioreactor (MBR) in UC Berkley, California, United States -... | ecosystem: Engineered > Bioreactor > Anaerobic >...
ATGGTGCGTATGCACCGCTAGTATGACAGCTTGATACCCAGCCTCTTGGCAGGCGGCCGAATGCTATCGGAATGGGTGGCCGTTTTGATTTGGAATGCCCGGCCGGTTTGGCCCGGAATACACAATCAAGGAATTGGCTCTGATCTGCTTATTCACGCCCTCGAAAATGCCGTAAGCTCGACGGACCTTGGTGGACTCCTTATGGTCTGGGTCGATGCCCTTCGACCTGAAATTAGGGGCTTTTACGAGGGTTTCGGCTTTACCCCGATCGGAGACAATTCCTTTTATATGCTCATTCCAAAGGTTCGGCAAACTTTATTGGAGGCTCAGCAAGCTCTACTGAAGCTCAAGGAAGAGGACGCCAAGATGAAATAATCATTAACCCTGTCTAAGAATCTGCTCCGCTTGGTATATTGATGTACGTACAACTGCTAAGTAATTAAGTGGGATGGGTGGGCAAACTACGAAAAACGTGTGTACAATGTCCGCTTTCTTGGGTTATCCTCTGAATAATACGAGCTGAACAGGTGAACACCATGATCAAGCAGCCCAAAACCGAGCGCATAGAATTCAGGACTACTCTTTTCGAGAAGTCCATATTCAAGCAGGCCGCTGACATTGTGGGCTCAAGCGTAACCGACTTCGTGGTCAAAACTGCTTACAAGGCAGCTCTAGAGATTATTATGAATCAGACTGAGCGCTTTGTAACTGCCGATCAGTGGGCGACTATTGAGGCGGAGCTTAGTGAGCCTCCGACCAGCATCCCAGCACTTCGAGAAAAGCTCATTAAACGAGGGTATCGTGCTAGGACTGAAGAGATTCCTATGGGCGAATCGCTTAGCAGTCCGGTAGTATCGGAATCAGTGTCAACGGATGAGACCACCATCATAAGCAACTCGGAGCCTAATGTGTCCTATGGCGGCGTATCCGCATCTGTGGAGTCCGTAAAGGCAGAGCGAGAGCTGGCGGTCGCCTAGACCAATGTCTAAGTCTAAACGACATAAAGATCCTGAGCCGCAAGCCGCACAACCGGCTTCCTCGTTCACGGACCTATTAGAGCCGAATTTCTTAGTCCTTTGCGAGTACGCACTAATCGACCAAGATAAGTGCTTGACACTCACTCGCCTCATCGATCAAGTCACGGTAGAGAATCTACCGGCTGTACTTCCTAGACTTGTTGTAGTTGCTCAATTTACGAGGCTGGCGTCCGCCACTCGCGAGGTCGTAAGAGATCGAAGCCCAGAGGTTCAGATTGTGCTGACAACACCAGCAGGAAAGAACTTGGACTTCGGCAACCATCCAATTCGAGACATTGAGACTGAATGGAATGTTCACAGGTTGGTACTGGATCTATCTGACGGAGTGCAATTCACGTCTAAGGGCCGATACTGGTTCTCCGTACTAGCAAGAACCGATAAGAGGGAATTTGAACGAGTGCTGCAGAAGTCTTTTCTTATTAAGGTGCGCTCCAGCCGAGAAGGGCTTGTCCGAATTTTTACCGATGAACTAGGGTTCGTCCATGTAGTCGACCTGTCTGGCGGTGACGGCACAGCTGCGGGCATCAGCTTTGAACCAGAGCATGTCGAACTTATTGAGCAGTTCCTGTCTGAGATCGGCGTGGTGGATTTGACCATACCGAAGAAGGGCAAGTCAAAAACGGTCGAGGCAACCAACATCACGAACGAAGCTTTCCATGGGTACAAGCACTAGCCCTCGTGCTAGAGTAGATTCAAGACCCGTATCTGATCGGCAATCATTGGCAGGAGCCCTCTCGCGGGGCTCTTGCTTTTCAGAAGGACGGGAGAGATCGCTGGCAGCCCCTTGGGGCGATCTAATTAGCGCCAGATGCAGTATCCCCTCGCGCTCAAATCCGACGGCTTGTAGGGGCAAATGAGCGGTATATACGATGGCAATCTGTCCAAGGTGTCCGACCTGTCATTTCAAGCTTGGACAGCTTGAAAGTCAAGCCTGGTCTGGGCTGTCCAAGGTGTCCGACCTGTCCGAGTCAAATTTAGATGTCTTGATCGCGTACATGTTTCTTCTCTTGCCTTCTCTGCGCAGGGACACTTTGTACTGGAGTGACTCCTGGTTCAGGAGCAGGGCATCTTCGATTTTCAGGGCTTTTGCGATAGACGCTGCATCACTTCCCCCTGCAGCTACCTTCAATTGCTCGCCCGTGAAGAAATAGATTCCCTCACCACCAATAGTGCCCTTGTATCCGTTGAGTTTGAATTTGTTGGAGCTTTGGTCGGCAGTGATGTCCATAAATGTGTCGGGAGGTGAGGCCAGGCAGAAGTCCCTGATTCGATCCAGGTAACGCTGCCCGTCTGTGTCGGTCTTTGCTTGTGCCATCCACTTCTCGGTCACAAAGCTCATGGCAGCATAGACTTGTTCTTGAGAGATCGGGAGTTCGAGGTGCTGTCTCGCATATTCCAAAGCGACCTCAACCAATGCGAATCTCTCGAGGGTCCTTTCCGCCTCTGGCGGCAATGCGCGGCTCTCGAGTAGTCTTGCCTTTGCTTCCGCTACCCTGCCCTTTATGTCATCGGCGGCGTTTTCGTGAATGAGGAAGGTGTCGATAATCGATTGGATCAAAGCAGGACCGGCGACACCGAAGTGTTGTGCGCAAGACGCCTTAAGATCTTTAGCCAGGGCGCCAGGGTTTTCGGCATTGAGAATCAGGCTGTCATCGACTGGAATGTCAGGGAATCTCACGGCGATACCGCCTTTCATAACTCCCCCACCCTGCTGAACTTTCTCGCGGATTGATATCTCGCCGGTCGATATGACCCAAGGACGGAAAGCGAGCGTATGTCGCAAGGCGGAGTCCTGTGTCAGGCGCGATTTACCGGCTCCACCAGTAATCATATAGATCAGCGAGGAGAAGTCCTGCTTGTCCGAGAAAGTGCCGAGCTCATCGAGAACAAGCAGTGTGTCGCAATGCGCAGCCGCAAGAGCCTCGAGGGCGTTTGTCGTCCCGTTCCACTTGTTCACGAATGTTCTTGTCGGTGCAGTACTCGGATCGGCTGCGCATCCCCAGACGCTGGCTGCGACCTGAGCAGCGGTTGTCTTACCCCGGCTCGTTAGCTGCACGAAATGAAATCCGCCGGCCTCGACACCGGAGAATCGGATAAAGGGACCCGCAAGACCGGCGCCCAGAGCAAAGAGCATGTACGGCTCATCAGCTATCTTGGCGACGATGTTTTCTTTCCACTCATCCAGTGTCCCCGAGTCTCTCATGGTTTTTAACGTGGGGCTGTGGCGATCCGGCTGAAAGACGATCACCTCTTTTTTTGCTCCCGGACAAATCTTGTCCAGCAGATCCTGTGTTTTTTTGTTGGACAGCTTGGACAGGTTGGACATGCCCGTCCTGTCGGGGTTTTCGCCTGTCCAAGTGCTCGATTTCGACTCGGACAGGTCGGACAGGATGCTCGGGCTCATGATCTTTCCGGGGATCACGAAGCGCAGAAGGTCGCCATCAACCCAGCCCGCCTGGCTTACAGGAGTCCACCGAGCGCTCGTGTTGTATTGTGCAAGGTACTGAGCCAATGCCGCCTCCTTGCCTGGGATCACCCATAGTCCGGCATCGGAAAGCTCACGGGCCAGGCTGTTGTTGCTCTTTTCGTGCAACCGACTCAGGGGGATCGCTCGTTGATGCAATTTCCCGTCTCGATCCAGCCACTCAAGGACGAGTCCCCATCCCTCGCTGTTGTAGTCTCTAGTGTTGGCGATGGCCCAGCAGGGTCCGCAGATGTGGTCTTTCTTGCCGCTCCCTTCGTCCTGGAAGACGCCCTTATCGTCAATGCCAAATCTGTCCGGGACTTCGGCATCTTTCCATAGCGGAGGCTCCACCTGGCGGGATGCCGCCTTAAACTTTTCAGCCCCTTCCCTCACGTTAATCGCTTCCATCTCACGCAACCTCTCCACTCAAAACATCAAGCCAATCGGCCTTATCACGACCTGAAACTTTTCCAGCGTCCGCTATCGTCGCCCCGCCCAGCCTGTACGCCAGCGCCAGCGCAGCTTTCCGCCCTGCCTTATCGCTATCCTGCGCTATCGTCACCGCCACCCCGGGCGGTATCTCAACGGACTCCATCCCGCCGGCAGTGCATGTCGCCCACGCGGGCAGCCCGGACAGGAGACTGGCGGCCAGTGCGGTCTCGATACCCTCGGCAACCAGGAGACGACCGTCAACAATCTTGCCAAGACGGATGGCAGCCCCCTTGATCGTGCTCGAGCTCGTCATGATCTTTCTCGCTGCTCTGCCTTCAATCTTCTTGCCGTCGCCGGTCAAGTAGGTTCTGTGCAGGCTTACGATCTCACCGTGGATATTCCGGATTGCGGCAACCATAGCAGGATAGCGACCAACCGGCTCCCGGCTCCCGTCGTAATAAGCCAGGCACGGATGGAAGCGAAGATCGGCAGGGATGTGCTCAAGAGGCAGGCGGCGCGCGATCGTTAAATAGTCATGGACGGGATCGCCAAGCTCCACCGTTCTCGTCTCGCTCCAGACCTTATCGATTGCCCATGCCGCTCGTCTTCTCTTCTCGGTTTCGTCCTGGGGGCTCGATTCGAATACCCGGCGAGCACCGCCACCGGTGAGCCTGTTGATTTCCTTCAGAATGTCAACTGCATTGCAGCCGGCATGGCATTTAACGAGTAGTTTGCCGTCCGCGCCTGCCTTCAGGCTCAAGCTCGGTTTGCTGTCGTCATGGACAGGACAGCGAGCGATATAGCCTAGCCCGGCGCGCTTGCCGCCAAGAACGTCAACTATGCTTGCAAGGTCTGCTTGTTCGTGGTTTAATGAGTTGTCTTTCAAAACTTCCTGCCTTTGCCCGCATCTGCCGCCAAGCTTCGCGGGCTTTGTCTTCTTGTACTTTCATCTTTTTGTCCTCCAGATTTGTTGTCCGATGCGTTCGTTCTATCGTGGTGGGTCGCGTGTGTTCATTTCATGCTCCTATTAGTAGAACTCCTTGCAGCCAAGGGTTGGCACTGGTGTAAGATCATGTATTGCTTTTCGGAAGTCCCAGTCAATACAGTGGAACTCTTCACCTGGAGGCGCCTTTGGCTTCAACTTGGCCAATATTGCTTTCGTCTCTGAGATGGCACACTCCATAGCGCTTATCGTGCGGCGGAGCTGGATTAAGGAGAAGTAGCGGTTGCACTCATCGTCAGTCTCGCAACAGCAATAGGATAGGTGGTGATCAGGACTGTCGTGATCATTGCCACATTCCCAGCACTCTTCCTCATCGTCATCGAGCATCTCGACTTGGTGGATTTTCTTGCAATGAAGGCAAGCGAAGGGATCATCCCACCAGTCTCCTTCTGGATCTTCTGGTGGCGCTACGGCCTCCTTCGATCCCTCTATCACTTCCAGTTTTAACTGCGTTCCTTCCATTTTTAACTCCCTGTTATTGCAGCCATGCGACATAGTTCCCGAGCGCTTCCTGGACGTCGCACACCAGGTCGCGTGTAATTTTCTTGACGGTAGCCGGGTCGTTTGCGCTCTCGTTGTAGCGGCTCTCCGCTTTCGAGAGGATCTCAACGAGTTCGGCGAGCATCCTTACCAGAAGCAGCACGCTCGCGTCCCCGCCCTCGATTGATAACCTGCTGTTCGCTCTGTTGATGTCGCGGTACAGCCGGTCAAGATCGCTACTGAGCATCTTCCCTGTTGTCGTCGAGAACTTCGCATGTCAGATTGCGATTGTCGGTCGGCTTGAATGCCGAGACATCGATATAGGAGGCGCCGCCGACGTACTTCTTCTTGAGACCATGGATGCCCTTTCTCACCCATCGGTCCACCGTCTCCGGGGCGACGCCCATGCGTCTGGCGAAGTCCGCCCGTCTTATTAACTGCTCCATTGCTCTCCCTCTTCGAATTATCAGCACTGCCAGCGGTGGCATATACATACATAATGACGCAAGAGGAAACCAAAGCAAGTGCCCTGATCGGTCAATGATCTGTTTCCTCCTTTTCAAGTTTGAGATCGAGTATGAGTTGTTCGCCCTGTCTGTTCGATTCCAGCCAGGCATCAAGGTCGGACTTCCTGTATCTAACGAGACGACCTATTCTGTAGAACGCGGGACCTTTTCCTTTGTTCTTCTCTATTGCCAGCACAGCAAGCTGTTGCGGTCTGGTATTCAGATATTGCGCTGCTTGCTTCCTGGTCCACAGTTCTGAGCTATTCATCGTTCTTGCGCCCCCTTTTAAGGTGTTCGACAAGATTCGATGTTATTCGGATGCGTTAGGGGCGGATAGGAGAAAAGAAGAAGTTCGACTTTTCTCCATATCTAATACATATACTTATAGCCACCCTCGACCAGGTTTTTGCAGGCTTTATATCCTGCCTTGACGGTTTGTCGAGCTCGATCATAGTCGTCCATTTCTTCAGGGATGACCACTTTCGCTATTTCGAGGTCGGTAATCTTCTCGAGCTTTGCGTCCCAAATGCGGAGGTATCGAGGAAACAGATCCTTTCTTGACTTTGCTGCGGTCAGCTCGCTTTTGGAGACGACCTTCTTCATGATGAGCCAGTCCTGGGCTTCTTTCGCTGCGGCCTTGATCCGTTTAAGCTGCGGCTCAAGCGGTTTGTGGGTATCGATGTATGCGGGAAGGTATCGGAAGGGGTCCTCCTGGATGCTGTCGGGAGTCTCTATGAAAGCAAAGGGATCTGTGTCGGTAAAATGCTTTCTGCAAAGAATGGCGACGTCCACATTTCTTTCTTTGAGGTCATCTCGAGGATGAGGGATTGGAGCCATGATTAGCCACTTCCGCTGAAGCGCCAAACTGGCTTCTCTCCATTCATCACTTTGGTCCTCCTGGGGCATACCTTCGACGTCCTGGAGAAAGGCATCGTTTCGACGAAGGAATTCCCATCGCCAGTCGTCGATCGATTGATCAACATGATACTGCGACTCGTCGCGCCAATTTGGTAGCCAGTCGGGTTTCATTCGGCAGTGACCAGTTCTCGGCTCTCAATCGACTTTACCCATGCTTCCGCTACTTTGTCTCGAGCTTCGCGCTGCCACTCAACACCAGCAATGATGTAATGCTTTGCGGTTGTCTTTTCGTCCTTGTGTCCGAGTGCGTCCTTAATCCTTGTGCGGTCTATCCCTTGTCGTGCCATCTCTGTCCCGTAGGACCGCCTTATGTCGTGCATCGTACATCTCCGGTCTCTATTTATTGATCCGTCTTCCATAACGCCATCGAGCTTTACCATGGCTCGTATCCTCTCGAAAGCCTTTTTCGGGTCGCGCATGGGACCTTCAACGCCCTTTGCTGGAAAGACCCATTCGCTTTGAACCCGCTGCTTTCGTTCTCTGAGAATTTCAATTGCCTTTTCTCCCAAGGCGACGAGTCTAGGCTGATCGTTCTTAGTGTCCGGAACAACCCAATAGCGTTCCTGCCATCGAATGTCCTGCCAGCGCATCCTATTGATCTCGTCCTTCCTTGCACCCGTCAGCATTGCTAGCCGGCCCCAGTCCCGCATCATTTCATTGTGGTCCGATTCGAATGCCTCCCAGAGTCGACCAGCCTCTTCGGGTGAGAGCGTAAACGTGCGGGCCTTTTCCTTGTTAAGAGTGATTCCTACGAATGGATTATCGCCCGAATAGAGTTTCCAGAGCCTTGCCTTGTTATAGAGTGAGCGCAGGAGCTGCACCCTGCGATTTGCTACATAACCACTACGCTTGGTGAGCTTCGCATGGAACTGGTGTGCGTCATCACTTGTAATGGACGAGAGCGGTCGGCTAGCCAGTTCACCGCAGTCTCGATCAAAGTCCTTTCTCATTTCCTTCGGGCGCTTTCTTTTCCCGTCGTAGTGCCTCGCCAGATAAACGTCGAACATTTCTGCAATGGTCAGTTCGCTGTCCCGAGCAGCTTTCGCCTCGGCGGCCATAGTAAATGGGTTGATACCGCCTGCGAACACACCATTTATAGCTCTGGTGAGGGTTCTTGCTTGTTCGCAAGTTAGGCTCGGATTGTTTCCGAGAACCTGTAGTGGAGACGCCGTGAAGTGTTCGGATTGTCGGGCATCGGGATCGAAGGAGCCTAGTCGCTTTTCTACCTTGCCACTCCCTACCCATCTCTTGTAAATGAAGCTCTTGACTCCCGTTCTACTTACGGTGAGGGCGAGTCCTTCCGTCCTGCTGTCGAAATACCAGACCGGCCTTGCATCCGAGCTTGGTAAACCCTTCAGAAGCGTATTGTTGAAACCGAACTTCCTTCCTGCCTGCATTGAGCAGCTCCTCGCGATTTGTCCGCATGTGGTCCGCATGTATTTGCCCGAAATTCTACCTTCTTTGCAGCATCCTGACGAATGAAATAAAATCTCAGAAGCAGCAGTGTGGCGAACGTTTGGGAATCGCAGCGAAAGTGGAAGAATATAGGAGTATTACAGGAGCCTTAGGCTTCGAACCAAGAGGTCGTAGGTTCGAGTCCTACAGGGCGCGAGGCTTTTAGAAGCGAGATCCGTTCGGTACTACTGATGTTGGGAAGAGGTTTCAAGTCGAGTGCCTGCATAGCCTTCGTCGTTGCTACGACGATAGTAATGCTTCAATGCGGTTGCAAACACGCTCAGTCGCAAGATACCTCAGAAGAATCGGCATCAAGCCAGGAGAAGGCGATGATATCTCTCGACTCAATTCATTTTGACACGAGCGGGTGGAAGATCTCCGAGAAATCGAAAGATACTATCAGGTGGGAGGATGGCAAGCCGGAGTTCTTGTCTTTGCACTACTTTCCGGTGCCGCCGGATATTCCTTGTGAGCTCGGTAAGCTGAAAGAGTTACGTGATTGCTATCGAACCGCCATAGGCCAGGCAGGTGGCGGTCTTGTTTCGCTGGATGTATTGAACGTGAAAGTTGGCACTCGAGAGGTCCCCTGCCTGAGGAACATAGTGAAAGTACCGCAGAGCCCCTCCGGCATGCTGTACATCGGCTCACTGACTTTTCCATTCGCTGATTTCAGCTATGTGATAAAAGTGCAGTGTTTTGAAGAAGGGATTACCGGAATGCGAGATGCAGTCGTTGCCGACAGGTTGATGGGAGCAGGCGATGTGAAGCTGGATCCGAAGACTGGCGGCATCCTTGGATGGGCTCAAGATCCGTATGAGCCGTCTTTCAAGGGTCCTGCCCTGAAGAATCAGTCGGAGGATGAGAAATACGACTCACAGTTTCCAGAGCATCCTCTGTCTCGAGCCAGAGCTATTCTTGCCCGCGCCAGCGAAACGGTCAACTTGGATGATTCTGTGCTCAGCTCTCCCCCTTTCTCTGGACCGCAGAGATAGTGTAGGTCTGGAGAATCTCCATGTCCCTGGAAATTCAACAGCAGATTCTCCTATGGATGGGCATATTGCTCATTCCATTCTTAATCGCTATGTTTCTCTGGTCTCGCCGGATGCGAGAGTCATCCGGCTGGGCGCTGCTCGAGCAGCGCTATCCGCAGAAGGACAAATTCAATGGTGACTGGCAGATTGACCGGCGACTGCATCTCGAAGCCGTCAAGGGATTCCATACGGTCGACATAGGTTTTGACAGCGGCTATCTCTATCTACGACCGACACAGCACGGCGATATCTTGAAGCGGACATTGCAGATTCCCTGGTCAGTCATCGTGAGCGCCTCGACTGCGGAGAGTCTTGTCAGCTGTCAGTGACGGAAGATCGACGTGTTGTTCTCGGTTTGGATTACTCCGGTTTGATCCAGGTAGAGCAGATCAAACCGCTTCTCATGCAGAAGAAGAGAGACAGATTAGTATTTGCTGACTTGAATGGCTCGGCGACCTTGCAGCCAGGATGCCGCACCTGCGTATTCTTGTTCGGGTGTATCATTGACAGCTGAGTCATCGAACAATACTTTTCTGACAAGACTTTATTGGTGGCTCCTACAGGCGGTGATTCAATTGCGCTGGCGCTTTCTATACGATGAAACCGATGCCGACTTTCAAAGGAAGAAGGCGACCCTTTCGCTGATTGATATGTGGTGGCGCGCTTTCGAGGACAAGGGCGCTGCCATGTTCGAGGAGCTCATCGCCAACAACTCTCCTGAAGTAGAGCCGGCCGCCGCCTGGGTAAGAGAGCACTTGTTATCTATCAACCCAGATCTACTCTGGGAGTGTGAGCGTCTCAGCGACAACCAGCGCCTGTTCGTCGTAACGGCGGAGTACGACCTTGGACTGAGAGCTCTTGCCGATCTGATAGTGCAGCGTGCCCCAGTAATGCGGAACTGGACCTTTTCATCATTCCGGAATCCGGCAAGTCCGCATATGTACGAGAGCGAGTTCGCGGCCAAGAGTGGAGGCAAGCTCCCGGATGACCTTACGGTGAGTCTGACCAGAACCCCTAATAATCAAATCGATCTGCATTTTTACTCACGTACCTTCAAATCCGCCAACGACGAGAATGACATTTCTCAGAGCATGATTCTGAGCAGCATCGTTCTTGGAGAGGAGTTCTTCGAGAAGTGGATAGGCTATGTTTTTGCATACAGGAGAACTGGTGGCGCAATGAATGCCATCCAATCTCTGTTGCGATTAAAATCAAAGGATGAGGGCGTGCCTCTTGCCAGCCTGCAATCAGAATTTGAAAGACTAAAGACAGCCATCACGACTGATCTGCCGTCCAGACCGCTAGCACAGGAAATCGTTCCGGAGAACAACCCGTGGACAGTAATCGGAATGAAGGTCCCCGAGCAGCCGCCCGCCGACTTCGAGCCGCCCGACAGAATCTCATACCTTACAATGACCCCCTCTGTCGTTTTGTCTACTCTGAATGCGAGGCACTTTTTCTCGGAATGCCACTCCAGCCAGTCCGAGACTTTCTGCTACTTAAAGTGTGCTCGAGATCCAGAGGTGGACATTAGGCAGGAAAGAGAACAGCTGGAAAAGTCCATAGATCATTGCCTGCGCCTGAACAACCTGGGCTGCCAGACTGGCTCAGGACTTGGATTGAATCATTTGTTTATCGACCTGGCCCTTTCAGACGTAGACAAGGCGGTGGTACTGCTTCGGGATACAGCCAGGGAATTCGACCTGCCGCATGATAGCTGGCTTCTCTTTTACGATTCGAAGTGGTGCGCGGAATGGGTGGGGCTTTATCCTGATACAAGAGCGCCATTTGAGGTCGCGGGTCATACTGAACCTGCAGGCTGAGGATCAAGGAATGGTTGCCGTTTCTTCATTCGTCGCGAAGGGGCGTTGTTTTGACGTGAACCGCTATTATGGTGCAGGTTCCGTTGTGAATGCTTGTTACGAGGCGCGCTTCAGACCGGCCGCGGTCATCCCAGAACAGCCGGCCGCGATCAGATCAGAATGACCGGCCGCACCCCCAGAATCGCCGGCCGTATGTTTCCAGAACAGCCGGCCGAATGTCACCAGAATCTGCAGTCAGAGTAATAGGAGTCGCCATTTGTTTGCAATCTTATTGCATTGCACATGACAGATACAGCCTCTTCATAGTATTTATGGTTGCCGAGTTTTTCAGCCGTTCTAGCGAGGTCAGGGCAGTAAGAATTGCTATGTTCACCAGTATTTTGGGAAGCAATTGTGTCAATCACTCTAACTGCTTCTTGCATCTCGTCCGTTAATTGGTTTCTCAATGCTATGTCAACAATTCGGTTGTATGTAGTAAATTCTGAGTACGGCTTGATTGCTTTGGTGTTTATATTTTTCAGCCTTTCAATTTCGTCTTCGGAGTACATTGCCGTGTCATATGCTGAGCAGTCTGGCGCCGTGAAAGCTGACACCGCAATCAAGAGACAAAGCCAGGATGGATTTAGCCAGGATGGATTAATAGACATTTTCTATACCTTCTTACATTGATACGCATACAGCGCATCGTGAATCTATGCTCGTTGGTTTGGATTGCGCCGGTTTCGTGCAAAAGACGAGAGCAAAAAAGTAGAACTAGCTCGCTCCGGCTGGTCGGTGATAAACTGGCAATTTCCTAACGAGGATCTATATCGTGTTCAAGTGCGCATACTCGAAAATTGTTCTATCCGTTGTGGCCGCGAGCCTTTTGACCAGCGCCGCGGAAGCCCGCGAGTTCGACAGAAGCCACAATCTCATTGCCGGTGGAAAGACCGCCGATGCAGAGGGTGCTTCTCTTTCGACCACAGATCCCGACAAGTTCATGACATTCTATTACTCCTCGATTAAGAAAGCTGATAAGCTTGACAAGCTGCTTCCTTTCTACACCAGAGCACAACTGGATGAAATGGACAAAATGAAAAAGGGGTCTTCGGGCCAAAGTGTGGGTGATTTTTTAGAATTTCGGGCCGTAAATGAAGTCGTAGCCTGAAATCCGGTATGCTTTTCTCTGAAAAAAAGTGGGAGAGG
>Ga0226835_1001524_pt1 | contig 12332 bp, 14 predicted proteins | sample LAC_MetaG_1_FD_163627 | JGI IMG/M metagenome (GOLD analysis project Ga0226835, IMG submission 163627) | Anaerobic ammonium oxidizing microbial communities from anammox membrane bioreactor (MBR) in UC Berkley, California, United States -... | ecosystem: Engineered > Bioreactor > Anaerobic >...
ACATGGAAGTGGAACTGATCGTGCCGGTGGCGCTGGAGCAGGGCTCGCGCTTCGCCATCCGTGAAGGCGGTCTCACCGTCGGCGCCGGCGCAATCACCAAAATCCTGGATTAACTTTGACGGAAGGAGATCCGCCGAAAGCGGATAGTAAAAATCAGTATGGCATCCAAGAAAGATGTTCGACCAGTGATCACGCTGGCATGTACAGAGTGTAAGGAACGCAATTACACCACCGAGAAAAACCGCCGCAACGATCCTGGCCGTTTGGAATTCAAGAAGTATTGCTCGCGCTGCCGCAAACATACACTGCATCGCGAAACGAAGTAATCATTGAACGTGTTCCGCGCCAGCCGTCACACGTCCAGAAAAGTAGTGGTAGAATAATAACAGACGTGTGACGCTGGTGTAGGAGACACGTGAATACAGGCCAGTAGCTCAATTTGGCAGAGCACCGCTCTCCAAAAGCGGGGGTTGTGGGTTCGATTCCTGCCTGGCCTGCCTGAACATAACGCCGTCTTTCCAGGCGGCGTTTTAAGCGTAAGAAAATCTCGAGGCAATGACTGCCCGTAAGGAGTGTTTTGTGGCAAACAAAGAGAAAGAAGAAAAATCTGGCGCTTATAAGCAACCCAATGCTATCCGGCGGTACGTTAATGAGACGGTAGGAGAGTTGCGCAAAGTCTCATGGCCCACGCGTAAAGAAGCCACAAACCTCACCATTGTCGTTTTAGTGGTTATGTTTATTATGAGCTTCTATTTAGGCTTGCTGGACTTTATTTTCTTGCGCCTCTTCGCTTTGCTGTTTGCCTGACGCCAGAAATCTGCGCAGTGTGATCGAAAGAGAGCAGACCGCGTCGCTCCACAAGCCACAGGAAAGTAGGCAAAATGGATTCGTACGACCCAGAAAACCGACCCGATAAATGGATCGAAGAAAGCCCTGACGATGCAGAGTTGAATATTTCTGACATTGAAGGGCAAGCCAACGATCAAGAGGAGCCGATCAGCGAAAGCGATCTATCGGCGGATTTTGGTTTTCCAGGCGCAGACGAGGCTGGCTTAGCAGAAACCGAAGCGGGAGATGGGCGCGCCTGGTATGTCGTCCATTGTTATTCCGGCTACGAAAACAAAGTCCGTCATAATCTCGAACAGCGTATCGAAAGCATGGGGATGAAAGATAAAATCTTCGATGTCGTCGTCCCCACCGAGGAAGAGATCGAGGTCAAAGAAGGCAAACGCCGAACCGTGGAGCGCCGCGTTTTCCCTGGCTATATCCTGGTTAATATGATCCTGAGCGAAGAATCATGGTATGTGGTGCGCAACACTCCAGGAGTGACTGGCTTTGTAGGTATGGGCAACACACCCACGCCGTTACGACCGGAGGAAGTGGCGCAGATCATTAAACGCATGGAGGCGGAAGCGCCACGCATCAAGGTCACATTCAGACCGGGAGAACGAGTGCGCATCGTGGATGGTCCCTTCAACGACTTTCGCGGCACAGTTTCGGAGATTGATATGGAGCGCGCCAAAGTGCGCGTGATGGTCAACTTTTTCGGCCGGGAAACGCCGGTTGAATTGGATTTCTTACAAGTAGAGAAGGCATAACAGCCGTTCGCTTTGCATCATTGGCGGATGGCTTGAACGGTGGGAGGGTGTTTTTCCCTCACCCGCTAATACCACGAAGGAGAAAAACTGTGGCAAAGAAACTTAAGGCAATTGTACGTTTGCAGATCACTGCCGGTAAGGCAAATCCTGCGCCCCCCATTGGCCCGGCGCTGGCCGGGCATGGGATCAATCTGATGGCCTTCTGCAAGGAATATAACGCCCGCACATCCAATCGCATGGGCGAGATTATCCCTGCGGAGATCAGCATCTATACGGACGGTTCTTTCACGTTTGTGCTTAAGACGCCGCCCGCTTCAGTACTGCTCAAGAAAGCCGCCGGCGTCGAAAAGGGTTCGGCGCATGCCCCACGCGATAAGGTTGGCAAAGTAACCCGCGCTCAGGTGCGCGAGATCGCAGAATTGAAGATGAAAGATCTCAACGCAGTGGATATCGAAGGCGCGATGCGCCAGATCGAAGGCACTGCCCTTAATATGGGATTGGAAATTGTAGATTAGCCCCCGGTGGGAGGGCGTACTGGTTCTCTCCGGCGCCCGTTTGAACCACGAAGGAGACAATATGGCAAAGCATGGAAAGAAGTATTTAGAAGCAGCGGCGAAAATTGATGGCACCCGTAATTACGACCCCCGCGAAGCGATCAAACTGGTCAAAGAGACATCAACCACCAAGTTTGATAGCACCGTGGAAGTGCACATCCGCTTGGGAGTAGATCCGCGCCACGCCGATCAGCAGGTGCGAGATGTAGTGGTGCTGCCGCATGGTCTGGGCAAGACAGTGCGCGTTCTGGTGTTTGCCCAGGGAGATGGCGCCGCGCTTGCCCGCCAGGCGGGCGCCGATTATGTCGCCGATGACGATGAAATCATCGGTAAAATCCAAAGCGGCTGGACGGATTTCGATGTGGCCATCGCCACCCCAGATATGATGGGCAAAGTTGGTCGCCTGGGACGCGTCCTTGGCCCGCGCGGATTGATGCCCAACCCCAAAGCCGGCACAGTGATTCCAGCGGAAGATATTCCACGCGTGGTCAATGAGGCCAAAGCCGGGCGTGTAGAGTTTCGGGTCGACAAGACCGCCAACTTGCACGTACCCATTGGCAAAGTTTCATTCGACGAGAAGAAACTATACGAGAACCTGGCAGCTCTGATGGAAGCGGTAAAGAAAGCCAAGCCGGCTTCCGCCAAGGGCACATACATTCGCCGGATTACTTTGACCTCAACCATGGCGCCTGGCATTAAGGTTGACCCGGCTGCATCGCAATCCATGGAGCTTCCAGAGTAAGTAGTGTCGTGGGCGCGCGCCCACGAGGTTACAAACGCAGTGAACAATTGAATCGGCGAGCAGCTCGCCGAACGCTTCGCCAGAGACAGCAGGCGCTGATCGGAAACGACAGCTTAATCTCCTGCCGAGGTGGAGGCCCTCCAGAATATAAATCCGTGTACGGATGGAAGGTCTTTGCCAAAGCTCAGCGAGGCAAAGACTTTTATTTAGAAAGGAGGTGAATGAACATTGGCGATCTCACGGAAACGTAAAGAGGAACTGGTCGCCCAATACGTGGACTGGCTCACCCGCAGCCAGGCGATGTTTGTGACCGAATACGTCGGCCTCTCGATGAAAGACATTGATAATCTGCGCGCGAAAGTGCGCGAAGTGGGCGGCGAATTCCACATCATCAAAAACACGCTGGGACAGGTTGCTATCACTTCTGCCGGTCTGCAACTGCCAGAGAGTTTTCTCGAAGGCAGCAGCGCCATGGTTTTCGCATTCAAAGATGCGCCTGAAACTGCCAAAGTGTTGAGCGAGTTTGCTCGCACTTCGGAATTTGTCAAGATCAAAGGCGGTCTTCTGGATCGGCGTCCGATTTCTGCGGAAGAAGTGAAGGCATTGGCTGATCTACCGCCTCTACCGATTATGCGCGCGCAATTGTTAGGCGTACTGGCTGCGCCTGCCAGCAGGCTGGCGCGCACGCTTGCCGAGCCTGCTCGCCAGGTGGCTGCGGCCCTCCGCGCCTACAGCGAGAAAGACGCTGCCCCCGCGGCAGCATGAACCACCGCGTTTGTTGATAACGAATTTTTGGGAAGAATTTTGATTTCACGATTTTGAAGGAGTATAAAAATGGCTGATTTGGATAAACTCGTTGAAGAGCTGAGCAAGCTCTCTGTTCTCGAAGCCTCGCAATTGGTGAAGAAGCTGGAAGAGGTTTGGGGTGTTTCCGCCGCTGCGCCTGTGGCAATGGCAGCGATGGCCGCCCCTAGCGCTGCAGCGGCTGCGGAGCCGGTTGAGGAAAAGACCGAATTCGACGTAGTCATTAAGGACGCAGGTCCTAAGAAGATCGAAGTCATCAAGACCATCCGCCAGCTCACAAACCTGGGGCTGAAAGAAGCCAAAGACGTGGCTGAAACCGCCGGTAGCAAGATCCTTGAGGCAGTCAGCAAGGAAGCTGCAAACGACGCCAAGGCTAAGTTGGAAGCCGCCGGTGCAGTAATCGAGATCGTGTAACTGGCAAACCAGGCGTCTGTTCGTTCGATCCGATCAGAACTCGACGCTGCTTTAACGAACATTGGGTAAAAAGGCTGCCGCGTGCAGCCTTTTTACTTTTCCCTCCCTGTGGTATATTAATAGAACTAGAGTGGAGGTCTTATGAGCGCAAGGATTCTAATCATTGAAGATGATGAAGCAATCTTGAAGTTTTTAAGGCGAGGGTTGGCCTATGAAGGGTATCAGGTGGATACCGCAGTAGATGGGCAATCCGGCCTCGCCCTGGCACGCGATAATCCTCCCGATTTGGTCGTATTGGACCTGATGCTGCCCGGCATTGACGGCCTGGAAGTGTGCCGCAGGCTGCGCGCCGGTGGCCCGGTGCCTATTCTGATTCTGACTGCTAAAGACACAGTCAATGACCGCATCCAGGGATTGGATATGGGCGCGGACGATTACATGGTCAAACCCTTTAACCTGGATGAATTGCTGGCGCGCATCCGCGCTCTGTTGCGCCGCGCTCAGCCCAGCCGCCCACAAGTTCTCCGCTTCGCCGATCTCTCTCTAGACACAGGAACCAGACAAGCTTCCCGCGGCGACCGGGTGATCTCGCTTACCGCCAAAGAATATGAACTGCTGGAACTTTTCCTGCGTCACCCGCGTCAGGTGCTGACCCGCGACATGATTTTCGATCGCGTCTGGGGATATGATTTTGGCGGAGAGAGCAATATCATCGAAGTTTATATCCGCTATCTACGGCAAAAACTCGAAGCAGAACAGGAACCTCGGCTGATTCATACCGTGCGGGGAATGGGCTACGTTTTGAGAGAAGCCTCCTGACCGCACGATCTTTTATCTAAACTTAAATGTCGCTGCGCGCCCGTCTGGCTTTACTGTACACTTCGATTGTCGGGGGCATTCTATTCATTTTCGGCATGGCAGTTTATATTTCGGTCAGCGTTACGCTGATCCGCCAGGTGGATGCACGCCTGGAATGGGCAGCGGAAACCGTGCTGGGTTCCGTTCGCGCCGACGCTTTAGGGGTAACCTCGCTGCCAGAGCTTAATCTCTTCAGCGATGTGTACATCCAAATTTGGGGGAAAAACGGTCAATTGGCGTCCAGTTCACCCAACATTTCCGGCTATACCCGTCCGCTGGACCCGGTTGGCGTTCAATCCTCCCGTCTCGGCTTCCGAGATGTGACCCTGGGCGATACTTCGATGCGTGTCCTGACCGTCCCCATGGTCTATCGCAACACCAATCGCGTGGTCGGCGTGCTGCAGGTCGCCTCCAGCCTGGCGATGATCCATACCATTCAGAAGGTATTGCTGATCGTGCTCTTCATTGGCGCAGCCATCTCCATGGTCATCGCCGGCGTGGCAGGCTGGATCAGCATCAGTCAGGCGTTGACGCCGCTCGAAGCGGTTACGCAAACCGCCTTGCAGATCACTCGCGCCGACGACCTTTCCCGCCGCATTCCCTATCAGGGGCCAGAGGAAGATGAAGTCGGTCAATTGATCAAAGCCTTCAATCAGACCCTTTCCCGACTGGAAAACTTGTTCAACACTCAACGACGCTTTATTGCCGATGTTGGTCATGAATTGCGCACCCCTTTAACGGTGATTAAAGGAAACATTGACCTGATGCGGCGCATGAACTGTACAGATGAAGAGTCAATGGACAGCATCGAAAGCGAGGTGGATCGGCTCACCCGGCTGGTCGGCGATCTACTCTTGCTGGCGCAGGCCGAATCGGGCAAATTGCCCCTGGCAAACGAGCTGGTCGAAATCGACTCGCTGGTGCTGGAAGTCCTCAATCAGATGCGTATCCTAACCAAGGACCGCTTGCGTCTGACTTTGGGGGAGATTGACCAAGTGCTTGTTTGCGGCGACAAAGATCGCCTGAAACAGGTGCTCGTCAACCTGATCGGCAACGCCATCCAATATACGCCGACGGGCGGCGAAGTAATCGTGGGAGTGGGCAAAGTGGATAACCGCGCCAGAATCACGGTGAGCGATAACGGCCCGGGTATTCCCCCCGAAGACTTGCCGCATATTTTCGAACGGTTCTATCGCGGCGAAAAATCGCGCACACGCACGAAAGAAGGAAAGGGGTTTGGCTTAGGCTTATCTATCGCCTATTGGATTGTACGCAATCACGGGGGGCAAATTGAAGTTTCTTCACGTGAACCCAGCGGGACGACCTTTTGCGTCTGGCTGCCTTTAGCGCAAAATAATTGTCACGAGAAGTGATTGTCAACATTCAGGCCAATGGGTAACATGGACTTGTTGACCCACTGGCCTGATGAGAGGGGAGTTTGCATTCGAGCATTCAGCGTCGCATTTGCGGCCCAGAGCGCAGGATATTGGAGCGAGACGGTGTTGGGTTAACTTGATTCGCGCCACTCAGGTTTTGAGCAGCTCCGCTGTTGCTCGCGGACAGGGAATGATAGGTTGGCTCAGGACGACTGCCGCCAAACATCTCTGGTTGAGAAGGAGCGCTGGCTTTGACAGACGGCCTCAGAGAAGCCGGGTTTGCAACCTGACGTAATGAAGCAGGACGAGGCGCAGGTTGCTGCAATACCTGGGGGCGCGTCTGTGGACGAGTAGAAACAACGGGTCGCTCGGAGGTCTGATTGAACAGACGATCCCCAGCGACTGAAAAAGTTCCAATAATCAAAACGCGAATCAGCCAGACCAATACCGCAACGAAAACCGGCGCCACCCGCAACATCGTTTCACGACTGACCACTTCATTGCCCAGCGTCTGATGATCCAAAATCGCCAGCGAGACGCCCCACCAGGTGAGCATGGCGTTCATGGTTGCCGCCAACAGCCAGGCGCCGAAGAGATACCAGCTTTCATTTGGCCCCGCAGATGGTTGCCCTCCGCCGTCGGTGGGCGTGAACAGACGGGCAATGCCAGCAAAGTCAATACCGCAGAAGGCGATGGCCAAGATCGTCGCCCAGCGCACGCCGACAAATGACAATTCGCCCAACAAATCATTCAAAGCAAATTCTGTGGTGCTGTAGTTAAATATCTCAAAAGCAAACAGCGCTGTGACAATGATGACGCCGAAAACCAAACCTCGGCGTAAGCGCATTTGATGAAACAGGACCTGGCTAGCATTCATTTTCAGCCTCCTCCAAAAGATAGACAAAAGTTTTCGCTGCTAAATTTCTAATCTGGCGCCCATCCAAGTGAGTTGACAATGCATTGGAACATGATTATAATAAATATAGAACATTAGTTCTATTTTGTCAAGGGTTAACCAAACCAATTTCTCCACCATCATTGGAGATCGCATGAATGCATTTGAGGAGCCTGCATACTTTGAATATGTAGAGGATGATGATCTGTTTGACCCGGCGCTGGATTACTCCATCGGCGATGATTTTGAGATCGGAGAACCAAACTTCATCCTGCCTAACAGCGCGCCGGCCCCAAGCCCTGGCTGTATTGCCATTGTCACGCTCTTCGTCGGTCTGTGCCTGGCGCTCTTCTTGTTGCGAGCAGCGGCTCAACTGCCGTCGCTATCCGCCGCAGCGGATGATGTGCACGCCGCACAAACTGTGGTGAGCCAACAGGCAGAAAGGTTGCCAGCCCAAGTCGCGAATAACGGAGAATGCCGGGTCAGCAGCCTGTTTCCGGAGAAAGTAACCCGCTGGTGCGGCTTAATCACTTTCTATGCCCAAAAACATGGCTTACCCCCGGATTTGGTGGCAGCGTTAATCTGGCTGGAAAGTGGCGGCGACGAAAACGCATACTCCCGCAGCGGCGCAGTTGGCTTGATGCAAGTGATGCCGCGGGATGGTCTGGCAGCGTCGTTTATGTGCGTGAATGGTCCCTGCTTCAGCGACCGCCCCAGCTCAGAGGAATTGATGAACCCCGAATTCAATGTCTCGTATGGCACGCGTATGTTGGCTGGTCTGCTGAGGCGTCACGGCAACCTGCGCGAGGCGCTTAAATCGTATGGGCCCATGAACTCCGGTTATTCCTATGCTGATAAAGTTTTGGGGTTGTTCGAACGTTATCGCACCCAGCAATGATCCTGGCTCTTTACTATCCTGAAACCAATGGATAGAAATTCACACCGCAATCAACCAATACACCGTCCCGGTAAACGAACTTTGCCGAAAAAAACCGACCCTGCTCCAACCAGGGGATAAAAATGCGGTCCCCTTCCCAAAGGTTGAGTTCCAGTAACCGCCGGTCCTCCACCCATTGCAAATCGCCCTCCGGCGAGGCAATTAGATCTGCATCCTTCCCTATGGGAGTTGCTGTGAACACAAAGGCGTACCAGTCCTCGTCATTTGCAAACGCTGGAAAAGTTAACACGCCTCTCAGCTTCAGATCCCTCACTTGCAGCCCTGATTCTTCATAGATCTCGCGGACTGCACATTCTTCCGGCGTCTCGCCGGGCGCAAATTTCCCGCCCAATCCATTCCATTTTCCCCGATGCATATCGTTTGCTTTCTTGTTGCGATGAATCATCAGGGTTTTCCCATCCCGGCGGACATAACACAACGTGGCCAGCTTCATCAGCGGATCACTCCCATGGGTTTAGCATCGTCTGGATCAAGATCGGCGTACCGATCTTAATGTTTTCTCGGCGGGTCAGCAGCCAAATGGCCAGATCGGCGATATCTTCGGGGTACAGGCATTTCTCTTCATTCAGACCCGGCGATCCTTTGGTCATTTCAGTCACCACCATTCCGGGGCAGATCGTGTTCACGCGAATATTAAAGTCCTGGTTCTCGCGCTGGACATATTCACCCAAATCATTCAGCGCATGTTTGGATAAGCCATACGCCCCATCGCCGCGATAATACTCGATGCCCGATTCTGAGCTGATATTCAGAATCTGACCGCTGCGCTGAGCACGCATGAGCGGCAAGACCTGGCGTATACACAGATAAGCCCCGCGCAGATTCACTGCCATCACCCGATCCCAACTTTCTATGGAGAGCGCATGTAGCTCGCCGTCCTCAAATACAGCCGCATTATTCACCAATATATCTACCCGGCCATAGGTTTCAATAGCGGCCTGCGTCAGACGGGCGACATCCTGTTCATGGGAGACATCCGCCTGTACAGCCAATGCCTCGCCCCCCATAGCCTGTACTTCAGAGGCAACGCTCTGGATACGCTCCAGCCGGCGCCCGCAGAGGACAAGTCGTGCACCTTCCTGAGCCAACGCCAGGGCGATCCCGCGACCAATCCCCGTACCGCCGCCGGTGACGATTGCGGTTTTCTGATTTAATCGCTTCATACAGCCCTCTCAATGATTTGTATTTCATAGATCGGCACCCGCGTCTGTTTATCCAACAGACAACTCTCATAGACCAGCGTCTCACCCGGACGCTCAGCTACACGCAAATCATAGACGGTCTGGCTTGCGGGATGCAAGAAGGCAATCATCCACTCATGATTATATTGCTGCGACCCAATAAATCGCAACGCCTCTGTTTCATACGCGCTCAACTGACGGCGCAGTGCGATTTCGGCAGCCTGAACCGGCGGCTGAAAGCGCATCCTGCCGCGCAGGTTTGGCAGATAGACCTGTCCGTTTCGATGAGCTTCTAAAATAGACGGGACATCTTCTGCCCGCACCCGCCCATATAACACTCCCTCTGGCAAGCAGATCAGGTTGGCGGCAAAACGATGACCGCCAATATGCGAACACTGCCAAACCAGCGGCGCGGAAGCGTCTTCTGTCGCTTCCCACAAAGCATTGAAGACGGCAATCCCATAGCGGGCGCAGCAACGGTCGCGGCGGCCATTGCTACACACCAGATAGAGCGGCTGCTGCCAACGGTTCGTTTGAAAAGCATCATCGCCAGCTAAAACAGCGTCAATGTCCAATTCCAGCAGTTGGGAATAATCTTGAAGCGAAAATGCAAAAATATCCGTTCTATCTTCTTTCGTCTGGGCAATAAAGAAGCGAGGGGTCGCCTGGCGTTTACTGTGATGGGTCTTGATCAGCAATACTTTGCACGTCGGATTCGTTTTGGCGTAGGTCTTCAATCGCGCCTTGACCGCTTGGGGCAGATCGCTCTCATCCAAAGCCTTCTCCCCCCAGGCGCCGTTGTATTCCAACAGTAAAAAGACTGTCGTCGGCGTGGCGGTTGCCATCAGCGGCTCTTCCGCCTGAATCGAAAGATCAGAACAATAGGGTTTTTCCTCCGAAGAGAACATTTCAGCAGCCATAGATACAATCTCCTTGCCGACCCGTGTTGATTACGAACCTCCCGCAGGTTTCAGATCGCGCAGGCTTGTTTTAGGAGGACCTGTGGGATGTTTTGCATCAATCGTTCGGGGCAGGCTCTGCGTCAGGTTAGCTGAATTTATTAAAAATATGGCGAGCAAAATTCGCCCGCCACATTCTCTAAGAACAATTGAGATGACTAATCGCCATCTTCCCGCTTACCAACATGACGGTCAATGTGCAAGATTGCGCTCTGATGATCTTCAGCCATCTGGAGTTGATCCACAATCAGGCTGGCGTTCTTCTCTTCCTCAACCTGCTCGTCAATGAACCAATGTAGCATCACCTGAGTGGGATAGTCGCCTTCTTTGACCGCCGCCTCATAGAGTTTGTGGATCATGCTCGTAACTTTTCTCTCATGCTCCAGGATCTGCTGGAAGACTTCCAGCGGCGAACCAAATTCCACCGGCGGTTTATCAATGGCCAGCAATTCAACTCGCCCGCCGCGGTCGTTGATAAAATCGAAAAATTTCATAGCGTGTTCGGTCTCTTCTTTCGCCTGCACACGCGTCCATTTTGCAAAGCCGGGCAGACTGGCTGCTTCAAAATGGGCAGACATCGCCAGGTATAAATAGGCTGAATATAACTCATTCTTGATTTGTTCATTGATCGCTTTCTGAATGGTTGCGCTCAACATAGTTAACCTCCTGTGTGAAATTGTGAACTAGAATATCCAGATGCGCCTACGCACAACTCTGGTAGATTGCCTCTCAGCTAATATACCACAGGGCTGAAACCAAAACCATAAATCGGCGATTAGAAACCCAGTTCTTTGAGGATTTCGTCTTCGCCGCGCCGCCGAGCGGAGGGTCTTCCCAGCAACTCCTCCCAAAAGCGATCATCATACCGGCGCGAGCGAACCGGTAGAGGCATGGGCATACCCCAGCCCAACAGCAAAACCTCTTCCTTTGGCTGCAAGCGCGCCAGCATTCCGCGCAAGACCTCTCTACCCGCCAGCCCGGAAAGCACGGCGTGGATGTCGTCTTCATCGCCCAGCCAACCCGATATGCGGGTACCCAATTGCGACATCACCTCGTCATAAATCTGTGAGGGGCGTTGATCCACGATCAATAAGGTGACATAATACTTGCGCATTTCACGCGCAATCGTGCTGAAGGTGGTTTGCGCCGCCACTTCGCGGTTGAGCAACTTGTGGGCTTCCTCGACCACGATCACCAAGGGCCGTGGCTCCTTTTCGCCCTTCGCACGAAAATCGTTGGTGCGTTTCTCCCAGGCAGCGCGGATGCGCCGGGTGAGCAGGTTGCTGACCAGCAAATAATCCAGATCGCTTTCATGCTCGCCAAAGGACAGGATGATGTGCTGGCCCCCTTCCAAAGCCTTGATAATCTCCCCAACGCTATCTGCAGCGGGTTGATCCACAATATAAGAGGTGTTGAACAACCGCCCAAGCTTGTTGTGTAAACTTTCAGCAGCCATCTGATTTACGCCGCTTCTTTGCGCCCAGGCAGCCACGCTATCCGGCGCGGGGTACTTCTTGCCATCCTCGCCGGTGATCGTTGCGCCAGACCGCATTTGTTGAAATTGCGCAAACCAATCATGGCTAAAGTCGTTCCAAAGCGCATCCAGTGTGGCAGGTGTGGTTTCCTTTAGATTCAGTTCACGCGTAAGCATTTCAATATCTGCTGGCAGGATGTCGCGCCTGGCGATCTCCAGGTTGAAATCCGGCGGTTGACCACGGATCAGCGTGCCTTGCCCTAGCCCCACCACGCGCACGCGGTTGGGGAATTTGGTTTTCAGGCCAATCACGCGCTTGCCGGTATCGGAGGCAGTGTCATCGTAACCGTATTCATTGTGCATATCATAAACCAGCAACGAAGCGCGATTGAAATGGATCAGGCCCGCCAGCAGAATACGGGTCAGGAATGACTTGCCCGTACCGGTGGCGCCAAAAATCCCTGATGAGCGTTGAACAAATTTATCCAGATTCAAACACACTGGATAACCCTGCTCACG
>Ga0226835_1001527_pt1 | contig 12302 bp, 10 predicted proteins | sample LAC_MetaG_1_FD_163627 | JGI IMG/M metagenome (GOLD analysis project Ga0226835, IMG submission 163627) | Anaerobic ammonium oxidizing microbial communities from anammox membrane bioreactor (MBR) in UC Berkley, California, United States -... | ecosystem: Engineered > Bioreactor > Anaerobic >...
TCGCCTATCAGCCCGAGTCCGAGCCGGTCGCCTATCAGCCCGAGCCCGAGCCGGTCGCCTATCAGCCCGAGCCCGAGCCGGTCGCCTATCAGCCCGAGCCTGAGCCTGCAACTGAAGAAGAGCCCGTCGATGTCGTGCCGATACCGGCATGGTATCTCCTTTCCCACGATCTGGAGAAGATGAACGCGACGGTGACCGTGGCTGCCCACGCCGAAGCTGAGCCTGAGAAAAACTATTCCGAGCAGTTCTTTCAAGACCTCCAGGAAGGCGCAACCGGCCCCCAGCCTGTGGAGACTGTATCCGGCGACCAGCTCTCCGATGCCGATACGGCAGCTCGTGTGGAAGATTTCAATCAGGATATTTTCGAAGCCGCGGGCGCGCGAAGCTCCATCGAAATCAACCCCGAGGCGGACCCGATCACTCATCCGGGCCGACTACCTGTCCAGAAGCCATCCTCGGAGTTCGAGCCTCTGCCGAGCGAGGCGGCGGTGCAGCCCCTGCCCGATCAGTCCACCAGCATCTCCACCGAAAGCCGCGAGTCGAGCGGTCTCTTCGATAGACTCACCAGCCACCTTGCCGAGGAGGTTCCGCCCGGCGTGCCGGAGACACCCACCCGGGAAGAACCGCAGCCGAAGCCCCAGGGACCGCCCACCAATCTCATGGACATGCTCACCGCTGACAGCGATGTCTTCAGCATGACCAGCGCCCCTTCTGCCAAGATTCAAGAAGGCGAGCCAGATGCAGAGAAGCTGGCCGAGGCGCTGAATGGATTGATCGACGTCCATGCGAAAACGGAGCCAGTTCAAGGCGAACCAGAGCTGAAAGATGTACCCGGAGACATCATGTCGGCCCTCGATCAGCTCGATACCGAAGAGTCCGAGCCTCCGGCCCCCTGGCAAAAACTCGCTCCCCAGGAGCCTCCCGAGTCGACTTTCGAAACCCAGGAAATGTCTTCCTTCGTCCCCGATCTGCAGTTTTCGGTCAAGGAGCAAGAAGAGGCAATCGCCGAGCCGGTCGAGGAGATGATACCAGAAGCGATATCACATCCCGAGGCGGAGACCCCGCTCATACCGGAAGAACCGACAGCCATGGAGCCCGAGCTGATTCCCGAGGCCGAGCTCGCAGCGCCCGTTGCAGAGCCCGAGCTCATTCCGGAACCGGAACCGGAGCTGGAGCTGGTTCCAGAACCCGAGCCGGAAGCGATCATCACGCCGCCCGAGCCCGAGCTCATTCCCGAGCCTGAACCTGAGCCTGAGCCCGAGCCTGAAGCGATCATCACGCCTCCGCCGCCCGAGCCAGAGCCTGAAGCGATCGTCACGCCTCCGCCGCCCGAGCCAGAGCCAGAGCTCATTCCTGAGCCGGAACCTGAGCCCGAGCCTGAAGCGATCATCACGCCTCCGCCGCCCGAGCCAGAGCCAGAGCTCATTCCTGAGCCGGAACCTGAGCCCGAGCCTGAAGCGATCGTCACGGCTCCGCTTCCCCAACCGGAGCCGACAGTGGCAGCGGCGCCAGAACCGGCACCTCCCCCGACGGAGACAGCTCCTTCACTCTTCGGGTCCCCACTGGTAGCGCGCATCGAGCCAGAGCCAGAGCCAGAGCCGGCACCAGAGCCAGAGCCGGCACCACCAGCCCCGGCACCCGTCGCAGCATCAGTCCCCGCCCAGCCGGCGATGGAGCCGAAACTGGTCATCTCCGAATCGGCGCGATTCATGGCCAGGCTGAACCAACGCCTGACAGAAGCTGAGAAAAAGCTCGATCAGAAGAGCGAGCAAGCCATCGAACGGATGACTGCCAGGCTTCACGAGCTTACCCAGGCAGCCGAAGACATCGAAAAAGAGAGAGAGCGAAAATCAGCCGAACTGGGCGCCAGCTACAAAAAGCATCTCGAGTCGGTGGTCGAGCAGATCAAGACCCGGATCACCGAAGCCTCTGATGGTGCCCGCAAGGAATTCGACAAGTTCTTCATGGAAGCGACAGCCGAAGTCGAGGCCATGAAAGACGAGCTCGTCTCGACTCTGCGCTATGCCGACCATCGAGCCCGGTCCGACTCCGAGGCCCTCACCGAGACCACCAGGAAAAACGTCGACCAGCACATCGAGCAGAAAGTCGAGGAGTACAATACGCGCACGGACTATGTCTGCGAGCTCCTCGACTCTACCACTCACTACTATCGCAAACAGCTCCAGGAGCGCTTCCAGCGTTTCAAAGCCAGGATGAGCGAAGAGCTGGATTCGATCCAGAGCTCGCTGGATCGCAATGTCCGGTCAATGACCGAAGAAATCGACGGCTCCTGGGACAGAGCCTCGGAGAAGCTCAAGTCGAGCCACGAAGAATTCGAGCAGACAGCCAATCATCTGGTTCGCAATTGCGAGATCGACCTGGATCGCGAGATCAAGCGAGCCTATGTCGAGCAGATTCTGCCGAAGATCCTCGACAACAAGGCGATTTTCCGGTCCATGCTCCAGGATATGGGGCGCAATTTCGAGGAGCAATCCGAGAAGATCATCGACGAGCACGTCCACGGACTCGAGAAGAATATCGAGATCGCCAAAGCGGAGCTCAACAGGGTCGTCTTCAAATGTCTCACCGACATCGAGACTGTCGGTCAGGGACAGCGGAGCGACCTGGACGAGCTCTTCAACAGCACCAACAGCAGGCTTTTCCAGATGACCGACGAGATCGAGACCAAGCTCCTCGAGAGCAGAGAAGACATCGAAAGAAACCAGGCAGCCTGCAGGCAGCTCACCGAATCGTCTTCAGCCGAGGAGGACTCATCCCTCAGTCGGGAGCGCACCAAGACCAAGACCACTCTCAGCGAGGTGAGATCCAGGGCAGACAATACCCTGGAGGAGGCCATAGGAACGAGTTGCCTGCACCTGGACCAGCTCAGCGAGCAGCTCCAGAAGGATCTCAACAAACAGAGAACCGACTGGACCAGCCAGGTGAAGGGTAGCGGAGACGATGGCATCAACGCCGTCCGAAAAGCTCTTCAAGACGCCTTCCAGGCTATCGAAATAGCCCGGGAGAAATATATGGAATAGCCCGGCAGAGCGGCGATAGAAAAGCTCGATAGAAAAGCTCGATAGAAAAGTTAATCTGGGTCCCGGGGAATCAGTCTGAAAACGTGGCAGGTGCCTGCTTCCAAGACAGGATCCGGTTTCGGACCGAGTTAATCTTGATTCGCGTTTAGTTAGTTCCGATAAAAGGGCATAGGGGTGTAAGGAGGTAAATCTGGCTGACACATATGAGAAATCCTGGTTTCCTCACAAGAGGTGTCGACCCTGTACTCTTTTCCAGACCATCAAGTCCCTCCCCCTCTGGGGCAATTTGCCGCTGAGTGGCCCGACGTCGACTATAACGAGAATCTCGAAGAGATCTACCTCTACCACGGCACCAACTGTTACCGCCGCTGGGAAATCAACAAGACCGGCTTCATCGAGCCCGGACGCAATCATTACAGCTTTTTCTGCACCAACCCGGTAGACGCCTACACCTATGCCCGGGCTTCTTCCATGCGCGACATCAACCCGGACAGCGTCAATTCTCTGGTCCTGGAGCCGGTGGTCCTCAAGGTCCGTTTCACCGCCCGCACATGGCTGCAGGTAGACTTCGTCAAAATAGCCAATCCCTCGGACGTCCCTTTTGCGGACAGCAAAGCCGCAGCCTATCTCTCGGTAGCGGTCCTGGGTCCGATCGTGAGCAGCAGTATCGTCGATGTATTGCACTGCACCCACGGGCGCAGACTGGGATGCGCCCTGGAGTCCATTCAGACTTTCGCAGACGGCTCTTTCCTCGAGAGTATCAGGCACCTGCGAGAGAAGCTCCAGAAGAAGCGCCTGGATGGCTGGCTTCTCAAGAAAGTAGGCGGCATGCATCAGAGCATGGCGGTGAAACTGGCTGGCGGCGAAGTTCCGGAGTTGACATCCGACGATCATTTGCGAAAATTAAGGCAGAGTCAGTTGAGAGCGTGACCGCCACGCCGCGGCAATGAAAAGAAGAAAGTACACATCACTCTGGTTGACCCTGGCAGTTCTGGCTATCTGGATCTATATAGAGGTGGAGCCTGTTCTTTCGCAGAACGGACTCAATCAGCAACAGCTCGAGGGTCTTCTCGACAAAATGAGCGGTACGGGCTGGTTCGGACCGGAACAGGGAGGCACGGCACAACAGATTCGCCCGGATCAGATGCAAATGCAGATGCCCGAGGCAGGCTACGCTCAACAAGCAATGCCCAGAGCCGGCATACCCATGACCATGCCCAGCCAGCCCGCCACCTTCGGCGGTCAGATGCAGGGACAGATGCCGATGGGACAAATGCCCATGCAGGCGCCTATGCAAATGCCTATGAACATGCCGAGCCAGCCACAGCCGGGACTCTTCGGCAGGATTTTCGGACAACAGGCGCCCCAGCAGGGACAGCAGCAGGCTCAACAAGGCTGGTTCGGCAACAACAATCAGCCTGACGCCGGTCAGCAGGATGCCGCTCAATATGCGCTTTCCGCTGTTCAATACGAGCTCTCGGTGGCCAATTCCAGCGCCTCTCAGGCCCAGGCCTATATGAGCGACGCTCTCTCGTCCCAGGATCGCAACTCGAAAAGCTCGGCGGCCTCGGAGGCCAGGTATTACGCCAACCAGGCCCGGGCGGCAGCGTCCCGAGCAAGGTCGAAAGCCTCTGGATATCCCGAGGCGATGTCCCTGGTCGGAGCCGTCCAGGCCGCTGCTGACCGTGCCCAGTCTGCCGCGAATAGCGCCTCTTCCGGCTGGTAGTCCGAGACATCACCCATGGTGCGCCGCCGGCGCATTTCTTGAGCGGCACCGGAAATGTTCCTGAAATGTTCCATTATTCGCCAATATAGAGGCGATTCAGAGCTTCCCTTGCTAAAATAAGGCCCCCTTCGAGGTGGCAGCAATTGATCAAGCAACCGAGCACAGAGTCGTCTTTCATAAGCGACTTCGACCTTCATCTTTTCAACGAAGGCACTTATAACCGTATCTACGAGCGCCTGGGCGCCCATCTCACCCGGGTGGACGGCAAAGACGGCACCCACTTCGCAGTCTGGGCGCCGAATGCCACCTCTGTATCGGTAGTGGGCGATTTCAACAGCTGGGACGGCAACAAGAACCGCATGGAGCCGGTCAAGCAATCGGGCATCTGGGCATGTTTCATACCAGGTCTAGGCGAAGGCGAAATCTATAAATACCTGGTCGAAAACACCAGTGTCGGTTTCCTCGAGCAGAAGACCGACCCGGTAGCCTTTTTCAGCGAAGAGCGGCCGAAAACTGCCTCAGTCATCTATGACCTGGACAAATACAAATGGGGCGATGCTGACTGGCTCGACAAGCGCTTGAAGCGAAACGGGCTGGACGCCCCGGTCTCCATGTACGAGGTGCACCTGGGCTCATGGATGACCGTGCCGGAAGAGGGCAATCGCTGGCTCACCTACCATGAGCTCGCTCAAAAGCTGGTACCGTATGTGAAGCGCATGGGTTACACCCATGTCGAGCTACTGCCGATCATGGAGCATCCCCTGGACGCATCCTGGGGATACCAACCTACCGGCTATTTCGCCGCCACCAGCAGGTTCGGCGATCCGGAAGGGCTCATGCACCTGATCGACAAATTCCACCAGGCCGATATCGGCGTCATCCTGGACTGGGTACCGGCGCACTTCCCCCGGGACGGTCATGGACTGGGACGGTTCGACGGCACCCACCTCTACGAGCACGCCGACCCGAGACAGGGACAGCACATCGAGTGGGGCACCTATATCTTCAACTACGGCCGCCACGAAGTGAAGAACTTCCTGGTAAGCAACGCTCTTTTCTGGATGGACAAGTATCACATAGACGGTCTGCGCGTGGACGCCGTCGCGTCGATGCTCTATCTCGATTACGCCCGCAAAGACGGGGAGTGGATCGCCAACGAATACGGCGGTAAAGAGAACATCCCCGCCATCGACTTTCTACGCCGGCTCAACGAGACGGTCTACACCGAATTCCCCAGCGCCATGATGGTGGCGGAAGAATCCACCTCCTGGGGACTGGTGACCAGACCCACTTATGTAGGCGGTCTGGGCTTCGGCTACAAGTGGGACATGGGCTGGATGAACGACACCCTGCGTTATTTCTCCCGGGATTCCATTCACCGCCGGTACCACCACGACAACATCACTTTCCGGGGTCTCTACCAGTTCACCGAGAATTTCATTCTGCCTCTCTCCCACGACGAGGTCGTGCACGGCAAGCGCTCGATGCTCTCGAAAATGCCCGGCGACATGTGGCAGCAATTCGCCAACCTGCGCCTTCTCTACACTTATCAATTCACCCTGCCGGGCAAAAAACTGCTATTCATGGGCGGCGAGTTCGGACAGTGGATCGAATGGCGCTCGGACCAGAGCCTGGACTGGCACCTTCTCGATTATGACACCCATAGAGGACTGCAGACCCTGGTCAGCGATCTCAACCATCTCTACAGCTCCAAGCCCGAGCTGCACGCCCTGGACTGCAGCTCCGACGGCTTCTCCTGGATCGACTGCAACGACCACGAGCAGAGCATTCTCTGCTATATGCGCACGGCACCGGGAAGCGACCGGCCGGTGATCGCCTGCCTCAATTTCACCCCTGTCGTCAGGCACGACTATCGTGTGGGAGTTCCCAGAGGCGGCTACTGGCAGGAGATCTTCAACAGTGATGCAACCGAGTACGGTGGCAGCGGCGTGGGCAATTATGGCGGTGTCCACTCCCAGAATCACGCCTGCCACGGTCACGGTCAGTCCCTGTCCCTCACCCTCCCGCCCCTGGGCGCAGTGATTCTCCAGCCGACCTGATCGGCAATCAACCTAGACTAAAAATTGGCAAGACCTTCCATCCAGAGATAACGATCGAGATCGATCCGCTCCTCTTCGTCGAAAATGACCCCTTCAGCCTCCAGGAGCCGTTTCTGCAAGCCCGGCTCGATATCGGGGTTCTTATGAGTGCTCATGGTTCCCCGGGCATTGACTACCCGGTGCCAGGGAATATCTTTCGCCCCGGAGCCTTTCAGGGCCCAGCCCACAGCCTGGGCGCTTATCCGCCTCTCCATGATGTCCGAGATGAGACCATAGGTAAGGACCCGGCCTTCAGGGATTTGCCGGACGATCTCATAGACTCTATTGAAAGCTCCGCTCAAAACTATCCTGATCCTATAAACTGTGCCAGTAGACTATGTCTATTTCCCCTTCCTTCTTAAAGGAGAAATGAAAGTGGCTTACGGCGCAAGAAACAATATTAAAGCCCGGGTGAAATCAGTCAAGAGCGACAGCATCATGTCCCTGGTGAAATTCGAGATCACCGATCCCGGCGAGATGGCATCGGTTCTGACAACCGAATCTGTGGAGGCCCTCAGCCTCAAAGAAGGCGATGTGGTGGAGCTGGTTATCAAAGCCATCCACGTTCTTCCGGTCAAACCCTAGCAATGACGGGGCTGAATCGTAGACAGCCCCCCGTCCACTCCCAGCACCTGACCGGTCACCCAGGTAGACAGGGGCAGGAGCAAGAAAACAATGGCATCAGCCACATCCTCGGGCCGGCCCAGTCGGCCCAGGGCGTGCATCGACTCGCAGGCATGCCGGCTCTTCTCCGAGCTCACCAGGGCTCTTGTCATGGGAGTCTCCACCAGTCCGGGGGCGACACAATTGATCCTGATGCCCCGGCGGGCATAGGAAGCCGCTGCCGACATGGTCAGCCCGATTACGCCAGCCTTTGCAGCAGCGATAGCTTCATGGGAGGCAAGACCGACCCTCCCGGCAGCCGATGCCACCAGGACAATCGAGCCGCCGGTCCTCATCATGGCGCAGGTGGCTGCCCTGAGGGTTTTGAAACTGGAGGTGAGATTGGCTTCGATCACCGCCTCCCACTCGCTGTCCTGGGTCATGTGAACGGGCTTGAGAAGAAGCGATCCGATACAGTTGGCGACTCCGTCGAGCCTGCCATGCTCCTCCACGAATCCGGACACACAGCGATCGATGGCTCCGGTCTCGCTGAGATCGAGACTGCATGTCTCGACCTGGAGATCGTTTCCAAGACAACGCAGATGGGCCTCGTCCCGGCCGGTGATCATCACCCGGGCGCCTTGCGAAGATAGACTGGCGGCCACTGCCCGGCCGATACCGCCTGTGCCGCCGAAGATGATGTATCTGTGGGAAGAAAGGTCCATGGATCCAGATCCTAGACAAGTATGGTGAACTTTCCTGGAACGCCGGTATAATCGTGCCGTGGCCGAGAAGAAGAGCCGGAAGAACAGTCAGAAAGACGCCCCAGACAAGGGGCTGGAGACATCTTGCGCGACGGTTCTGCCCTCGGTAAAGGATCGCCGGGACAAGCTCAATCTCCTCGAGCGGGCCATATTTTCTGCTCGAAACGGAATCGTGATTACCGATCCCACCCTGGAAGACAATCCGATCATCTATGTCAACCCGAGTTTCCTGGAGCTCAGCGGCTATACGAGCCAGGAAGTGCTAGGCCGCAACTGCCGTTTTCTCCAGGGCGACGACCGCCGACAAGAACCCCTGGAGATACTGCGCTCCGCGATCAGAGAAGAGAAGCCAACCACGGTGATTCTCAGGAACTATCGCAAAGACGGCCAGCTGTTCTGGAACGAGCTCACAGTCTCGCCGGTGCATGACGAGTCCGGACACCTGACCAATTTCGTCGGCATCCAGAACGACATCACCGCCCGCATCGAAGCAGAAACGAGAATTTCGGAATTCTACTCGATGATCTCTCACGAGCTGAGAACACCCCTGACATCGATAAGAGCATCCCTGGGGCTTATCGAAGAAGGCAGCGCCGGACCGGTGACCAGCGAGTCGGCGAAGCTCATCGGCATCGCGCACAGGAACACCGACCGGCTCCTCCGCCTGGTGAGCGATATCCTCGATTTCAGAAAGATCGAGTCGGGCACCATCAAACTGGTGAAGACCCGGATCGTCGCCAGTGAGCTGCTCGATCAGGTGGTGAGCGAACTGCGCACCACCGCTTCGGAGAAAAGAATCAGGCTCGCCGTCCGCTGCCCTGGCAAGGCTCTGTTTCATGCCGATCGGGACAGGATCGCCCAGGTCCTCACCAACCTGGCAGCCAACGCCGTCAAATTCGCCCCGGAAGGCAGCACTGTCACTCTGGAGTGTTCAGAGTGCAGGGCTGGAAAGGATTCGGTCATCCGCCTGAAAGTCATGGATGAAGGACCGGGGATTCCGCTCAGCGATCAGGGCAAGCTCTTTCAAAAATTCAGACAGCTCGACGCCTCGGACACCAGGAGGAAAGGCGGCACCGGTCTAGGTCTTGCCATATCCAAGTCCCTGGTGGAGATGCACGGCGGCGTCATAGGCGTGGAAAGCCGGCTGGGGGAGGGCAGTTGTTTCTGGTTCGAGCTGCCTGCCGGTCAGGAGCCGGGTCGCAAGCGATAACCCTTGCCCCTGATCGTCTCGATGAGATCGGCCTCGCCGTCGCTGCAGACTGACTTTCGAAGAAGCTTGATATGGGTTTTGACAGTATCCGGAGAAGCCGTGCTGTCATCCATCCAGACCCGCTCGAGAAGCGCATTGGCGCTGAAGACCTGATTGGGGTGGCGCATGAAGAACTCGAGCAGATCATAGACTTTCGGGCGAAGATGAACGCTCTCGCCATTTCTTTCTACCTGGCATGAGACAGGATCAAGGCTGATGCTGCCTGCCCTCAAGACGGTCCCGGTCATTCCGGAGGGTCTTCTCAGAAGAGCCCTGACCCTGGCTGCCAGCTCTTTGACCTCGAAAGGCTTGGTGAGATAGTCATCGGCACCGGCATCGAGACCGACCTCTTTGTCGTCCACCGAAGCCTTGGCAGTTAGCATCAAGACCGGCACTTTGCCGCCCATCTGGCGATAATTTCTCAAGACATCGAGACCGGAGAGATCCGGCATCATCCAGTCGAGAACGATCAGGTCATACTTGTAAACTCTCAGAAGGCCGAGAGCCTCCTCCCCGCCATTACAGGTCTGGGCCTGGTGCCCGCGGGAAGTCAGAGCCATGGCGATGACATCGAGAAGGTCCTGATCGTCTTCCACTATGAGGATTTTGGCCATAATCTTGCAATAAAATAAGGCGGGAAATATTTGCAGGACATTTTATATCATTAGAGGAAAGGAGGCAGGCATGATTATGAAAAATCCGGTGCTGATAGTAGCTGTAGCGCTGCTTTCGCTCCTTCTAACAGGGATTTCAGCGGAAGCAAACAAAAAGGGAACGAACAAGACCATGACTGTTTACGATTTCAAAGCAGAGTCCCTGGAAGGCCAGGAGATTCCGATGGCCGACTACAAAGGCGATGTTCTCCTGATCGTCAACACCGCCAGCAAATGCGGCTTCACCCCGCAGTACGAAGGGCTCGAGAAGCTCCACGAGAAATTCAAGGACCGGGGTCTCAAAGTCCTGGGCTTTCCCTGCAATCAGTTCGGCTCTCAGGAGCCCGGGAACGAGACCGAGATCGGAAGTTTTTGCAAAAAGAACTATGGTGTCGATTTCCAGATGTTCAAGAAAATCGACGTCAACGGCAAAAATGCCCACCCTCTCTACAAATACCTGACCCAGGAAGCACCCGGAGCCTTGCACACCGAAGCGATAAAGTGGAATTTCACGAAATTTCTCGTTGATAGAAAGGGCAATGTGGTCAAGCGGTACGCACCGAATGTAACACCAGACAAGCTCGAGCCCGAGATCGAGAAATTACTCTAAATCGAGAAATTACTCTAGATCGAGAAATTATTTGCGCAGACAGCGATAAATGCGAAACTTCGCCCCGTCGCGCTTGTGAAAAAAGAGCTCCCTCCCGTCCGCGCTCAGGGTAGGACCCTCGACGAAGCCCGAGATCGAGGCGATACGCCGGGGCGCCTCGAAGGGCACCTGATTCGAGCCCCTGCGGCTGTATAGAATAGCCAGCCTGTTTCCCCGACTCCGTCCTTTCACCATGGCTTCTCCCGCCCGGGTGAAAAAGAGCTCGAGACCGTCTGTCGAAAGGCAGGGAGCATACTCAAGGGCACCGGTATTGATCTTGCCCAGGATATTGCCGCTCTCCTTCGCTATGCCGAATCCGCCCCCGGCAAGCTCCGCCAGAATCAGATCGGACTCCTTCGGAACATGACCGCCCGGGGCAAAGCGTGCTCTCGAGATGATCATGATCTTTCCGTCGGCGCTCACTTCGCAGTCCATATTGAGCCAGAGCGACAGATGCGAGGTGATCGCTCCGGGCACCGGTCCCACGCCGGAGAGCTTGCCGTCCTTGAAGTCGCCCGCAAGGATCGTGTCGAGCTTTGCCGGACGCAGTCTCAAAGAAGTAAAAAACATCTTTCCCGAGACGGTCATGGCCGGGGCATAGTCTTTGCTTTTCGAGAGGGCTCCGGGGAGCAAGCCCAGATAAGTAAATCGAAGCGGTCCCTCACGTTTGGCGATATGGACATGAGTATTGCTCTCAGGCGAATTGGAATTGTTGAAGAGAAGAAATCGACCGTCCTTGCTGATCAGAGGCTCCATGAGGTCATCGCTATAGCCGCTCACCTGGACGATCTCGGGGCTGGTGAAGTTATCCACTGCCTGAACCGTAGAGGGATCGGGCGGCAATAACCGGTCACCACCGCCGGTGTGTTTCGCCAGCCTGGCCCTGTAGCCGGCGATGGTGTCATCGAGGATTTTCTCGCCTGCCGGGAAGTCGTGCTTCTCGAGCCGGGCTTGAGCCCTGGCCACGGCGAGCTTCATGGACCGGTACTCGGTAGGCGAAAGACGCAGCCTCGCTGCCAGGTCTTCGAGCTCGAGACAGCGGCGCTTGATCCCCGCGACATCGGGAGCGCCGCATACAGCCAGGATACAGACGCCCGAAATGAGAATGATCGCTGCTATTGCCAGCAATCTCATCTTATGGACTCCAGCAATCTATCGATCTCGCTCTCATCATTGAAGAAATGAACCGCCACTCGCACCCAGCCCCGGCGCACCGAAGTGATCACTCTTTTCTCCTCGAGTCTCTTTCTAATCGTCTCCGAATCGAGCTCCGGATGCTCGAAAGAGACTATGCCGGACCAGCTTTCATGATCTCGGGGGCTGACCACCCGGCATCCGGCTTGCAGAAGCCCGTCCACAAGCCTGTCGGTGAGCTGCTTCACTCTGGCTGCGATGGTCTCGACTCCTATAGAGAGAATCAGATCGATGCTCGCTCCCAGAGCCGCCAGTCCGGGGAAATTGCTGGTGCCTTCCTCGAACCTTTTAGCGGTACCGAGAAGATTGCATTCCGCTTCTTCC
>Ga0226835_1001528_pt1 | contig 12294 bp, 12 predicted proteins | sample LAC_MetaG_1_FD_163627 | JGI IMG/M metagenome (GOLD analysis project Ga0226835, IMG submission 163627) | Anaerobic ammonium oxidizing microbial communities from anammox membrane bioreactor (MBR) in UC Berkley, California, United States -... | ecosystem: Engineered > Bioreactor > Anaerobic >...
AGCGCCGCCATGCCGACCGCGATCGGCAGCAGGGTGCGGCGCGTGGCCCAGGCGACCAATGCCGCGACGATCCCGGCCAGCAGTCGCAGGTTCCCCGCCGACAGATCGAGCGTCCCGTCCGGTGCGACCAGCGCGGGCAGCACGATCGCGCTCAGCGCCGCCGGGGGCACGTAGCGCAGGGCGCGCATGAACCCCTCGGGCAGCGTCCCGCCGCGCAGCAGCGCGATCACAGACAGCCGCACCCCATAGGTGACGACCATCATCCCCGCCACGATCAGCCACAGGCGCATCACGGCTCGCGCTCCGGGTTCGGGGAACGCGCCATCAGGTGCGGCCCGCGCAGGCGCTCGGCGGCCAGACCGGTGGCGATGCCCGCGATCACCCCCGCGCTCAGGCCCAGGTTGTAGGGCAGCCCGCGCGCGGCAACGGCCACGACGCCTGCCGCCGCGCAGGCGGCGACCGCTGGGCGGTCCCGCAGGGCCGGTGCCAGCAGCGCGATAAAGGTCAGCGGCAGGGCAAAATCGAGCGACCAGCCTGACGGGATCTGGGCGCCGAGCAGGTAGCCCGCCGCGCTGCTGAGCTGCCACGCCGCCCACAGCGTCAGGCCGGCGCCGAGGTAGAACCAGTGCAGCGCCGTGCCCGGAGCGTCCTCCGGCTGGTGCGGGCGATAGTGGGTGATGGTCACGGCGTAGGTTTCATCGACCAGCAGAAACGCCAGCAGCCATTTCCATGCCGGGGACAGATGGCGGACGTACGGCGCGACCGATGCGCTGTACAGCAGGTGGCGCAGGTTGACGACGAACGTTGTCAGGACGATCACCGGCCCGCCCGCGCCCGTGGCGAATAACTGTGCCGCGATGAACTGCGCCGACCCGGCGAAGACGAGCATGGACATCGCCAGGGCGACGCTCATAGGCAGCCCGGCCTCGTGTGCAACGATGCCATAGATCATCCCGAAGGGGCTGACGCCGAGCAGGATGGGCAGTTGGGTGCGCACACCGCCCCAGAACTCGGCGCGTGGAGATGTCAGCATAACGGGTTCCTGTGGGATTAGGGTGCCGCAGCAGAGTGTACTGCGCGGCCCCGCTGTGGGCAATGGGCAGTCTGCACAAGCAAGCCGCTCCGCCGGGTCTACGCTATAATCTGCCCACGAACGCCGCGCCGGACCGCCAACTTGCCGCCGGGATCGATCATGAAGCTCTCGTCACGCGCTTACAGTCTCTACGACGCGTTCTTGAAGCCGGGCTGCCCGGTCTGCCGCCTGACGCTGGACAGCGTGCATCACTACCTGGATAGCCTGATCTACGAGTACATCAACGATCCGGACACGCATCAGACCCTGCGCGCGGCACGCGGCTTGTGCCCGGTCCATGCCTGGCATGTGCAGGACGAAATCAATGCCAGCGCGCTGGGTATCGCCGTGCTGTACGAGGGCGTGCTCCGGCATCTGCTGGCGGATATGGGGCCGGTCGCGGCGGGTGGCGGGCGGCGCCAGATCAGCCAGGTGCAGAGTGCGCTGGCGGCGCGCGGGCCGTGCCCGGCCTGCGCGCATCAGGCGCATGTCGAGGAACACCTGCTGCTCAATCTGCTGAGCCACATCGCGCACGCCGAGTTCGCCACGCGGTTCCGAGAGTCAGCCGGGCTGTGTCTGCCGCATCTGCGCCAGGCGCTGGATCTGAACGCCAGCGCCGAGCACAAGGCGCAGATGCTCGCCATCCAGCAGGCGATCTGGGGCGAGCTGCAGGCGCAACTGGCGGAGTTCATCCGCAAGCACGACTACCGCTTCACCGCCGAGGGATTTGGCGACGAAGGGTCCAGCCCGCGCCGCTCCATCGAGGCACTCGCCGGGCAAAAAGGGCTGCGCTAGGTGGCGCTCTCGACAATCAGGAAGACTTTGTCGCCTTTGCGGACTGGCGCATCAACCTGAATCGCGACTTCCTCGCCCCCCGGCACCTCGGTCACGGCCTGGTGGTCGATCTCCATGGAGCGCACCTGCTGCTCGAAATCGGTGTGCTTGCCGAAGAACGCGACCCAATCGCCCTGATAGAGTGCCTGCTCCAGACGGACCACTGCCACGCCGAGCCGGTCGAAGTAGTGCGTCACTACCCCGATAAACTGGTATTCTGCGTCCATAGCCGTCTCTCCTGACCTGCTTTGATTATCTGGCAGGCGGAGACGGCGGTCAAGCAAGCTACCAGCTAAAGACGCCGATGCGCCCGTCCATCAGGGTGCGCGGCGTGCCGGTGCCGGTGGTATCGACCAGCGAGACGACGCTGCGGCCATCGTCGAGAACCTCGGCATAGGTCAGATAGCGGCTGTCTGGCGACCAGAGGCGGTGGCTGCGCGCGAACTGGTCGAAGAAGCGCAGGTAGTAGATCATCTCCAGGTTCGGCACGAAGCTCGCCAACCGGCTGATGATGCCCGAGTCCGGCTCGAACACCACCCACTGCAAGAGCGGCCCGCCCCGCTGGCGTGTGAGGACCTGCTGGCCCGGCGTCGGGAGTGTCACATAGGCCAGGCGGGCGCTATCCGGCGCCCAGAAGAACGCGTACACATCGTCCGGCGCGGCGGCGACCGGGGCACCGGTGCGCGCGTCGACCACCGTCAGGGCGGCGCGCTGCTCGTCCAGAAACGCGACGCGCCTGCCATCCGGCGACCACTCGAACGAGACCGCCCCGCGCAGATGGTCGGCCAGGACGACGCGCTCGGCGCCGTCGAAGATCGCCAGGCTGTTGCCGCGCCCCGGCTGGTGGATGGCGGCCAGGAGCCGGTCATCCACCGGCGACCAATCGACGGCGCGCTGGAAACCGGGCCGGTCGTCAAACGTCTCGGCAATCGCGCCGCTGGTGCTGTCGAAGATCGCCAGCTCCGACCCATAGCGCACCCAGAACATCGCCGCGCCGTCCGGGGACCAGTCCCAGTAGTGCGGGCCGCCCTCCGATAGTTCGGTGATCGAAACGGTGCCGTCGACCCGCAGCCGGCGCAGCGCCAGGCTGCCGCGGGCCGTGGTGTAGAGCACAGCCAGATCGCGGCAGTTGCCGGCGGGGCAGTCGGCGGGTGCCCAGTTGGCGTAGGTGAAGGTTTCGTTGCGCGATGTATACAGACGCTCGGTCTCGCCTAACGCCCGCTGGAGAAAGATGCCGAGCTGGTAGCGATCGCCCGGCAGCGTGCTGGTGCCGAAAAACGCCAGACGGCCATCGTTCGACCACGTCGGCCAGGTGTAGACCTTGCGGTTGGCGACGGCGTCCTGTGTCAGTGGAACGGTGAGATCGGCGGCCAGGTCGTAAAGGTAGATGTTGCCATCCTGCGCGGCAATCGCGATCTGGCCGGCGCTCTGAGCGCGCCCGGCGAGCGCGGACCCGCCGAGCACCAGAAGCACGGTGAGGACAATGAGCAGTCGGATGCGAATCATGGCGCTTTGCCTCCGGCCTGGATGACGTTAGCTCCATTATCGCAGACTCGGCGCCGCACGGGCATGAACGTTCGATGAATCTGAGGAGAAGCCACGCCTGTGGGGCGCAAAAAAGGGCGGGCGATCAACGACCGCCCGCCAGATGTTCGCTTCCCGGTGCGGGTTCTATTGAGCAGGCGCCGCGATCTCGGCCTGACTCAGCAACGACTCCAGATCGAAGAGGAACGGGCTGTTGGATGGGATGATCATCAACTGCACGTTCGGGCCGAGCGACTCGATATAGCGCCACTGGAGCAGCAGCGGGTTCTGCGAAAGCTGCTCGTTAATCAGTTGCAGCGCGGCAGCCTCGCCCTCGGCGCGGATGCGCGCGGCGTCGGCCTCGCCGCGCGCCAGGGCGCGGGCCTGCTCGGCTTCCTGCTCGCGCTGGCGGACGCGGAACTCGGCTTCCTGAGCCTGCTGTTGGGCGACCTGCTTCTGCTCAATCGACGCCACATATTCCGGCGAGAACGTGATATTGCGGATCAGTACGTTGGTTACCTCGAACCCTTCCGGCTCGATCAGCTCGCGCACGCCTTCTTCGACAGTCTGCTCCAGCTCGCTGTGTTCCGTGCCATAGATTTGCTCAACGCGGAACTGAGTCAGCGCGCTGCGCACCTGGTTGCGCAGCGCCGGGCGCACCAGACCGTTGACGTAGCGATCCTGCCAGTTGCGGTGCACAACATTGGCGTTGGCCGGGCTGATGCGAAAGATAACCGTCACGTCCAGTTCGACGCGCTGCCCGTCCTGCGTCAGCGCGACCACGGCGTCATCGCCGCGCACGGCCCCGGTGCCGACTGAACCGGCCATCGTATATTCTTGCTGCGCGATGGAGTAAATCGTCGCTTCCTGGATACCGGGGATGATCACGTGCAGGCCGGGGCCGAGCGGCGTGTCGAGCAGCTCGCCCGTCAGGACATTGAAGACGACAGCGACCTCGTTGGGCTGAACCTCGATCAGACCTGCACCCATGATGAAGAACACAATCGCCAGCAGCAGCCCGACAATCGTGATCAGCACCCCGCCGCGAATAGATGCATTGCGGGACAGTAGTTGGATAATCATGAACCCGCCGAACCCCGCGATGGCGAGCCCGGCCAGCGCCAGCACATTGAAGACAATGTTGATCATGCTGCAATCACTCCTCGCTTATTCACGCTCGATCTTCTGGGAAAGCGCCGTCTGCTCTGCGCTGAAGCGGCATAAGGCAGTGTCCCCGACCATTATAGCCGGTCGGGCAGCCCTGCGGCGGACGCCAAGCTGACATTCTGGGGACAGCGCCACGTGTTGACACCGGCCAGATTTGGCTTTAACGTGGGGAAGATTATAGGATATCTCACGACTGAGGTCGAGTTTCTCTGGCATGAGGCCCGCCGGTCAAGGGAGCGATGAACCCGATCCTGATCGAAGCCGGGCCGCTCACCCTGCGGGCCTACACCGTCTGGCTGGGGGGCGGCCTGCTGCTGGCGCTGGGCGTGATCGCGTGGCGCGGGGAGCAGCGCGCACCGGGCGCGGCGGCCCGCTGGCTCGACGCGGCGCTGGCGGCGCTGGCGGCGGGCGTGGTCGGGGCGCGGCTGCTGCATGTCGCGCTCGAATGGGACTACTTCGCCGATCGCCTGGGGGAGATCCCCCGCGTGTGGCTGGGCGGGCTGGCGTGGCACGGCGGCGTGCTGCTGGCGCTGCCGGTGGCGCTGGTGGCCGTGCGCTGGCGGCGCGTGCCGCTCGCTGCCTGGACCGACGCGCTGGCGCTTGGCTGGCCGCTGGCGATGTTCGCCGCCTGGACGGGCTGTCGCACGGCGGGGTGCGCCTATGGGTATGAGGTCCGCACCCTGGCGGACTGGCCCGCCTGGATGGTGGCCGAGCTGCCGGATGTCTACGGCGTGGTCGCGCCGCGCCTGGACGTGCAACTGGCCGGGGCGGTGTTCAGCGCTGCGCTGCTGGCGCTCGTTCTGCTGCTGACCTGGCGCGGCTGGCTGAGCGGGCTGCGCTTCTGGCTGGTGCTGGCGCTGAGCGGCCTGGGGTTGTATTTGCTCGGCTTTTTCCGCGCGGACCCCGCCGCCACGCTGCTCGACCGGCGCGCCGATCAGGTGTTTGACTTGATGATTCTGCTGCTGGGGACGGTGGGGGCTTGTCTGGCCTGGATCGAGCCGCGCCGCGCCGCGCTTGCCCGGCAGCATGCAGAGGAGACACGCGATGAAGCTTACTCTGGGGATCGCCCAGACCAGCCCGAAGCTGGGTGATGTTCCGGCGAACCTGGCGCACCATCTCGAGCTGATCGAGCGCGCGGCGGCGCAGTCGGTTGAGCTGCTGCTCTTTCCGGAACTGTCACTGACCGGCTACAACCTGCAAGACCTGGTCTACGAGGTCGCCGCCCGGCCAAGCGCAGACGATCCGATCTTCGGCCCGCTGCTGAGCGCGACGCGCGCTCACGGCGTGGATGTGCTGGTCGGGTTCGTCGAGGAAGACCGGCGCCATCGTTTCTATATCTCGCAGGCCTACCTCAGCGGTGGGGCGGTGGTGCATGTGCACCGCAAGGTCTACCTGCCGACCTACACGCTATTCGACGAGGGCCGCTACTTTGCCTGGGGCGACAGCGTGCGCGCCTTCAACACGCGCTTTGGGCGCGTCGGCGTGCTGATCTGCGAGGATTTCTGGCACGCCTCGCCGCCGTATCTGCTCTGGCTGGACGGCGCGGACATACTTCTGCTGCACAGCGCCAGCCCCGGCCGTGGCCTGGACACCAGCGACCGGCTGGCGAGCGCGCGCTGGGTGGAGCGCATCAACCAGGCGTACGCGGGCCTGTTCACCAACTTCGTGATCCACGCCAACCGCGTTGGTTTTGAGGACGGCTTGAACTTCTGGGGCGGTAGCACCATCGCGGACCCGGACGGCGAGTTCCTGATTCACGGGCCGTATTTCGAAGAGGCGTTGCTGGTCCACACCATCGATCTCAACCAGCTTCATCGCACGCGCAGCCGCCTGCCCCTGCTGCGCGACGAGCGCACCGGTCTGCTGGCGCGCGAGCTTGGGCGCATCCTGGAGAATTCGGAGAACGGCATGCGCTAGCCGGCCAACTGCTCGCTAGCCTCAACGAGCAGATCGGCAATTTCCGCCGGATGAGTCAGCACCGCGAAATGGTGCAGGTGGCGGCGAATGACCGGCCAGCCGCGCGCACCGGCCTGCTCCGCATAGAAGCCATACGTTTCCGAAAGCTGGATGTAGGCGCAAGGAGTCGCGTCCCAGGCGGGCGGCGGGGTGATGCGCTCCAGAAAGAAGTCGAGCGCGCGCGGGCGCATGTCCGCCAGCAAGCGTTGGCGCAGCGCCGGATCGGGGATCGCCTCGCGCAGCGTGTCATCCGTCCAGTCCGGAAACACGCCGCCGGCTTGAAGGTGGCGCTGAAACTCCTCTCCCCAAGGCGGGTCTTCGGCGCGCATCAGATCGAGGCGTGTGGCTGGTTCAAAGAGCAGCACCGCGTCCACGAAAATCATCGCGCTCGCGCCGAGCTTTGCGGCCATTGACGGCAGCAGCGCGCCCGCGCCGCTGTGCCCGACCAGCACAGCCCCGCGCGCGGGGCTGTGCACGCTCTCGACCTGCTGCCACCACAGCGGCTGATCATTCTCCGGGCCGTCCACGAGTTCCGGCGTGAAGACGGTATATCCATGCGCGCCGAGCTGCTCTGCGACCGGCTGCCACGTGAGCGCGCCAAGCAGCGGGCTGTGAATCAGGACGAAAGGGCGAGCAGTTCTCATCGCGCACTCCTTCTCACCGCTCGTCAAGCTGTGTTCTTCTGAAAGTTTGCAGGCGCATGCGCCGGTCTGGTGAACTGCCGCCACCTGGCCGCCGATGACGCGCTTCTAACGGCGCGCTGACGCCATTCTAACGCCTCCTTGATAGACTTACGCTGCGATAATCAGATTTATCGGAAGTTGTGAAGCACGAAAAACGACAACAAACAATCCAAACATGGGGGATGACGAGAGATGGATCTCAACCGGTTTACGACCAAAGCGCAGCAGGCGGTGATCGCGGCCCAACGCCTGGCTGAGTCTTACAATCACAGCGAGCTGGAGCCGCTGCATTTGCTGCTGGCGCTGCTCCAGCAGACCGACGGCGTCGTGCCGCAGGTGATCAGCAAGATCGGCGCGCGGCTGCCAAGCGTGCTGGCCGACGTGCAGAGCGCGCTCGCCAGCCGACCGAAGGTCTACGGCAGCGCGGCCCAAGTGGGCGCCAGCCGCGCCGCAATTGACGTGCTGACGCGGGCCGAGTCCGAAGCGGGCAAAATGCGCGACGATTATGTCAGCACCGAGCATATTTTGCTGGCGCTGACCCAGGACCGCACCGCCGGGGATCTGCTGGCGCGGCATGGCGTCACCGCCGACGAGGTGCTCAAGGCGCTGACCAGCATCCGCGGCGGGCAGCGCGTCACCACGCAAGACCCGGAGAGCACGTTCCAGGCGCTGGAAAAGTACGGGCGCGATATCACGGCGCTGGCGCGGCAGGGCAAGCTCGACCCGGTCATCGGGCGCGACGAAGAAATCCGCCGGGTGATCCAGGTGCTCAGCCGCCGCACCAAGAATAACCCGGTGCTGATCGGCGAGGCGGGCGTCGGCAAGACCGCCATCGTCGAGGGGCTGGCGCAGCGCATTGTCAACGGCGACGTGCCCGAAGGGCTGAAGGATAAGCGCATCGTCGCGCTGGACATGGGCGCGCTGGTGGCGGGCGCCAAATTCCGCGGCGAGTTCGAGGAGCGCCTCAAGGCCGTGCTGAAGGAAGTCAGCGACGCGCAGGGGCAGATCATTCTGTTCCTGGACGAGCTGCACACCATTGTCGGCGCGGGCCGGGCCGAAGGCTCGATGGACGCCAGCAACATGCTCAAGCCGATGCTGGCGCGCGGCGAGCTGCACGCCATCGGCGCGACGACGCTCGACGAGTATCGCCAGTACATCGAGAAAGACGCCGCGTTGGAGCGCCGCTTCCAGCCGGTGTTTGTGGACGAGCCGAGCGTCGAGGACACGATCAGCATCCTGCGTGGGCTGAAAGAGCGCTACGAGGTGCATCACGGCGTGCGCATTCAAGACAGCGCCGTGATCGCGGCGGCGATGCTGAGTCATCGCTACATCACGGACCGGCAGCTTCCCGACAAGGCCATCGACCTGATCGACGAGGCGGCCTCGCGCCTGAAGATGGAGATCGACTCCAAGCCGCAGGTGCTGGACGACGTGGACCGCCAGATCATGCAGCTTGAGATCGAGCGCGAGGCGCTGAAGAAGGAGCGCGACAAAGCCTCGAAGGAGCGTCTGGCGGCGCTGGAAGAGGAGCTGGCGAACCTGCGCGAGACCTCGCGCGCGCTGCAGGCCCGCTGGCAGCAGGAGAAGGACGCCATCCAGAGCATCCGCCAGACCAAGGCGGAGATCGACGAGGTACGCATCAAGCTGGAACAGGCCGAGCGCCGCAACGATCTGGAGACGGCGGCACGCCTGCGCTATGGCGAGCTGCCTCAGCTTGAGCAGAAGCTGGCCCAGCACGAAGCCCGCCTGAAAGAGCTGCAGGCGGACGGCGCCATGCTCAAGGAAGAGGTGGACGCCGACGAGATCGCTGCGGTTGTCAGCCGCTGGACGGGCATCCCCGTCTCGCGCCTGATGGAAGGCGAGGTCGAGAAGCTGTTGCGCATGGAAGAGCGGCTGCATCAGCGCGTCGTCGGCCAGGACGAGGCGATCCAGGCGGTCGCCAATGCCGTGCGCCGCAGCCGCGCCGGTCTGCAAGACCCGCACCGGCCCATGGGCACCTTCCTGTTCCTGGGGCCGACCGGCGTCGGGAAGACCGAGCTGGCGCGCGCACTGGCCGAGTTCCTGTTCGACGACCAGGACGCCATGGTGCGTATCGACATGAGCGAATACCAGGAGCGGCACACCGTCAGCCGCCTGATCGGCGCGCCGCCGGGGTACGTCGGTTATGATGAGGGCGGGCAGTTGACCGAGGCGATCCGCCGCCGGCCCTACGCGGTGGTGCTGTTCGACGAGATCGAAAAGGCGCACCCCGAGGTGTTCAACCTGTTCTTGCAGCTTCTGGACGAGGGGCGCCTGACCGATGGGCATGGGCGCACGGTGGACTTCAAGAACACCGTGATCATCATGACCAGCAACGTCGGCAGCCACCTGATCAAAGAGATGAACGCGCGCAACGAGAGTGAGATCCGGCAAGCGGTGCTGGCCGAGCTGGACCGCACCTTCCGGCCGGAGTTTCTGAACCGGATCGACGAGGTGATTCTGTTCCATAGCCTGACACGCGAGCATCTCAAGCAGATCGTCGGCATCCAGCTCCGGCATCTGGAGCGCCTGCTGGCCGAGCGGCACATCACGCTGGAGCTGAGCGACGCGGCGCAGGAGTTCCTGGCCGAGCGCGGCTTCGACCCGGTCTACGGCGCGCGCCCGCTCAAGCGCACCATTCAGCGCGAGCTGCAAGACCCGCTGGCGCTGGCAATTCTCGAGGGACGCGTGCAGGAAGGCGAGCACGTCTATGTCGACCTGGCGCCGGAAGGCGACCACCTTGTCTTCAGCGTAGCCGAGATCATGCCGGCCTGAGCGCCGCACATCACCACCTGAGAGCGACCGAGGCGGAATATGACGTTCCGCCTCTTTTTTTGCGCCGGGCATCCATTGCCGCCCGCCAGCGTTAAGATACAATCGCGCCACCAGCATTTCACAACAATTTCACGGACTCTGCTTCCGTCTTCTGTTATGCTGGAGACAGCCATCTCACCCTATCTGGTCTGTTGAGGGTACTGCGACTATGGCGCTCATTCTGGCCGGTCTGATGCTGATGCTCTACGGCTACAGCCGCATCTATCACAAGGATTTCTGGTGGTGGGATACGATCCTGCTCTGGCAGCGCCTCAACCGCCCGCTCGAACGCTCTGCGAGCTGGGAACGCCAGCAAGATCTCTTCGGTCTGTTCTGCATGAGCGCTGGGGTTCTGTTGCTGGTCATGTTCGCCGCCGGCGGCCCTGTCTAATTTAAGAGGGCGAAGAACGGCAAAATACAGCCGGAACCGGTAAAAAGCAGCGAGAAGCGGTTGAACCGTGCCTCGCTGCTTCGTTGTTGGTCCTGGCTATCTTCCCTGTGGTATACTTGCACCCGCTCGACCGGCGACGGGTCTGGGAGGGGTGTATGACCGGCAAGTGTCCGGAATGCGGCGCCGAACTTGGGCCGGGCGAATCGTGCCAGGAGTTTTTCGAGCGCCTGCTGTTCGAAGAATACGCCGATATGGAGCACAACGGCCCGGTGCATCCTCAGATGGTGCTCAGCTTCATGCTGACACACGATCGTTATGCCGACGCAGTGCGGCCGCAGGCGATCGCGCTGCTGCGGGTGGCGCTCGAAGACCAGCCGCCGCCCCACCACTTGCGGCGTGTGGCACAGGGGCTTTTCGGGCTGGACGCACCGCGCGCCGGCTCGATTCTGCGCGGGGATCGCCCGCCGCGCGCCATCGCCTGGCCGATCACCGTGCGGGATGTGGCGCTGCATCCGGAGGAAGATTACCCGGAGCGCATCAACCGCTGGGCGCGCTCTGTGCTGGACACGCTCACAGCGCTTGGAGAGTAGCCGGCGGCGCGTTTTAGGGGCGATTTTCCTCTTGCCAAGCCGCCGATCCTGGGCTATACTAGCGCACACTGAAACCATGCGGGCGTGGTTCAGTGGTAGAACGTCTCCTTGCCAAGGAGAAGGTCACGGGTTCGAATCCCGTCGCCCGCTCACGGCAGCGCGCACCATTTTGGGGGCGCGCTTTTGCGTTTAGAAACGTGCGAGGCCGCGTCTTACGATCTGGTCGCATGGTGCGTTTTCGTGGCGGGGGGTTGGCAGGTGCCGCCTCTGTGGTCGTGGGGGCAGGTTTTGAACTGGCGTGAGCGGCAATCATGCGCTCGGCTGTTACACGGAAGGGCCGCGTGCGCAGCCCTTCCGGTGTGTGGTTCAGCGTGGTGTGCTGCTTAGCGGCACTCGGAACTGGAGTGATCCGCCTCGGCGGTCAGCGTGCCGTTGGCGTTGATGGTGTAATGCCAGACGCTGTGCACCATTATGCTGGTCCCCGGCTCGCGGCCAATGATGCGAAAGTTGTTGATGACGGTCGTCTGCTCGCCGACTGTGGCGTTGAAGAGATCCTGCGAGACGCCCGTCCCCTGGTACACATTTCCGGTTGTTTGCCCAACGCCGCTGATACCCTGCGGATTGGCCTGGGTTTTGACGTGCACACCCCCCGCATTGTCAAACGTCAGGCGGAAGGACACATGTAGATAGCCGGAAAGGTCGATCAGCTCGCCGGCGCAATCTGACCAGATGGTATTTTCATACCAGAAGCGGCCCTGATCGGTCTGGGCCGGACGGAAGGGGTTGCGCCGAGCGACAGCAGCAGCACAAGCACGAGCGTCAGCAATAGCGTGCGTTTCATGGGATGTGTGGCTCCTTGTCAGATGAGTGGTCGGGGGCGATGGCTGGTGTGGATGCTGGCAGCCAGGGCCAAACGTCCATTAAATCAATAAATATATTAATTGTAAATATCTAAAAAACATAGTAAATAAGTGAAATTAAAGATTGCCAAAACCAGGCGATCGCATCGGCGCGCGTGGGCGAGTTGAGGGGGATAAGAAACCGGCGCGTGGCCGCGATGGGGTGCGAAGCGCGCCTGTGTCTGGCAGGGAGCCGCTTCTCGCCGGTTACAGCGCCCCATCGAGGTAATCGAGCACCATCTGAAAGGCCGCGTCGGCGGACTGCTCGCGGTTTTGCAGCCGGTCGCCCTCGAAGACAAAGCGGCGCACCCACACCCCGCGCGGCGTGCTGAGCGCCACAAACGTC
>Ga0226835_1001530_pt1 | contig 12249 bp, 16 predicted proteins | sample LAC_MetaG_1_FD_163627 | JGI IMG/M metagenome (GOLD analysis project Ga0226835, IMG submission 163627) | Anaerobic ammonium oxidizing microbial communities from anammox membrane bioreactor (MBR) in UC Berkley, California, United States -... | ecosystem: Engineered > Bioreactor > Anaerobic >...
GGCGAGCCCTCGTTCTCGAGGGTGGCGTCGATGAACGTCTCGTGGCCGGCGAACAGCTCGCGGATCTGGGCGTCGCCGTACCCCAGCACGCGCAGGAGGAGGGTGAAGTGGAACTTGCGCTTGTTCACCTTCATCCACAGCACCTGCGAGTTGTCGAACTCGACCTCGATCCAAGGGCCGCGCTTCGGCATGGGGATGATGCTCGCCGTGTAGCGCAGCTGCGAGGCGCTCACCATGGAGCTCGTGAAGTAGACGCCCGGGCTGCGGTGGATCTGGGACACGATGACGCGGTCGGCCCCGTTGATGATGAACGAGCCGTCCTCCGTCATCAGCGGCAGGTCGCCGAGGAAGACCTCGTCTTCCTTGATGAGCCCGGTGTCCTTGTGGACGAGCTGCAGCTTGGCGAACAGTCCCGCGTGGTAGGTGAGGTCCTTCTCGCGGCACTCGTCGGGGTCGTACTCGGGCTCGTCGAGCCGGTACTCGAGGAAGTCGAGGACCAGGTCCGTCTGCCGTCCCCGTTCCGTCTCGTCGATCGGGAACACCTCGCGGAACGCGGCCTGCAGCCCGACGTCCTCGCGCTCGTGAGCGCTGCGGCCGAGTTGCAGGAGGTTGTTGTACGAGGTGATCTGGATGTTGGTCAGGTTGGGAAGGTCGATGACCTCCTTGATCCTGCCGAAGTTCCGGATCTCGCGCATCTTCATCCCTTCGTGTGGGGCCCGTTGTGGCGGTCGCTGCGCGCGGCCCGTCCGGGTCGACCGGCGCGCGCGTCTCGCGCCTTCCGGTCACCGCCGTTCGGGCGTTGCATGTTCGGGTGTGGCTGGGAGTAATATTCGGTGAGGCCCGCCGCGCGGCCGCGCACCCGTCTGGTGATCACGGCCGTGAACGGAGCCCCGGAGCACACGACTGGGGCGTGGAACGTCATGACGGCGCGTGCCCTGTCGGGCCGCGTCGCTTGGCTTGTCATCAAGATACTGTTTCCCCGCAGGTCAATCGTCAGGCCTCCTGCCGACCTTGCATTCTAGCAGCGCTCCTCGCTTGCAGGTGCGCGCTGCGCTACCACCTCCGCGCTCCCCCGTGCCCGACCCGGCGCGCGGCCTCCGGTGCGGGGGCCGGATCGGGGGCACCATCTCGCTCCCGACCCGGCCGGTTAACCGTCTTACGCATCTTGGGCCCAGCCTGGGCGTCGATCCCACGCGCGGTGCCGACGCCCCTGCGGGCTTACTTGACCTCTACTTCGGCGCCCGCGGCTTCCAGCTTGGCCTTGAGGTCGGCGGCTTCGTCCTTGCTCACGGACTCCTTGATGGCGCCGCCGGCCTCGACCAGGTCCTTGGCCTCCTTGAGGCCGAGGCTGGTGATGGCACGGACTTCCTTGATGACGCTGAGCTTCTTGTCGCCCGTGCACGGCTTGATGGAGACGGTGAACTCCGTCTGCTCCTCGGCGGCGGCGGCCTCGCCGGCCGGGGCGGCCATCATCATGCCCATGGGCATGGCGGCGGCGGCTTCGACGCCCCACGCCTCCTTGAGGCCATCAACGAGTTCAACGAGCTCCAGCACGGTCAGTCCGCCGAGCTGTTCGATCAACGCCTGCTTATCGAAAGCCATCTTCAGTTACCTCCATCTTTCTGCTTCTCAACGTAGTTGTTCATCACGGTGACCAGGTTCCGCTGCGGTCCGGCGAGCACACCGACGAGCTGCTGGAGCGGCGCTTCGAGCACCCCCACCAACTGGCTCTGGATCTGCTTCTTGGACGGCAGCTTGGCGATGCGCGGCAGCGCGTCCTCGCCCAGGAAGCTCCCCTCGAGGCGCCCGCCCTTGGACTTGGGCAGCTCCTTCGGGTGAGCCTTGGCGAACTCGGTGATGGCCTTGACCGGCGCCACCACCTCGTCGCCGACGAGGATGAGGGCCGTCGGCCCCTGCAGCGTCGACTCGTAACCCTCGACGCCCTGCTCCTTGAGCACGACGTTGATGAGGGTGTTCTTGGCGACGAGCATCTTGCCGCCCGCCTCGCGCACTGCGGCGCGAAGCCGGCCCAGATCGCCTGCGGAGAGTCCCTGGTAGTCCACCAGGAAGAACGTCTTGGCCTCGCCGAGCTGCTCGCGCAGCAGGGCTACGGTCGCTTCGTTCCTGGGGTTTGCCATGGCAACCTTCCCCTTCAGTCTGAAGCTTGGTCCAGGGCCGTCTCTGCCCCGGACGTGCCGCGAAGCGCGTGCAGCGCGCCGTGATCTCTCACGGCATCAACACCCACGCCTCGGCAGGATCTTTAAGCCTGGCGGCCCCTGCTGTCTCCAACGCCAGAGGTGTTCAGCTCGCGCTGCGCACCAAGATGCCTGGGTTCACGCCTCGCTGGCGGCGCCGAGCGCGACGCGCACGCTCGGACCCATCGTCGAGGTCAGGTGGATGGTCTTGAGGTACTGGCCGCGGGCGGCGTCGGGCTTGGCGGCCTCGACCGCGCCGCGCAAGGCGACGAAGTTGGCGGCGAGCTGCTCGGCCGCGAAGCTGGCCTTGCCGATGGGAGCGTGCACGACGCCGGTCTTGTCGGCGCGGAACTCGATCTGCCCGGCCTTGAGGGCGCGCACGATGCCGCCGATGTCGGTGCCGACCGTGCCGGCCTTCGGGTTGGGGAGGAGGCCACGCGGCCCCAGCACCCGCCCGAGCTTCGAGCCGATGGCGGCCATCATGTCGGGCGTGGCCACGACGGCGTCGAACTCCATCCAACCGCCGAGGATGCGCTCGATGACGTCGGTCCCGCCCACGATGTCGGCCCCGGCCGCCTCGGCGGCCGCGACGCCGTCACCCTGCGTGACGGCCAGCACGCGCACCGTCTTGCCCGTGCCGTGCGGTAACGCGACGGTGCCACGGACGTTCTGGTCGGACTTGCGGGGGTCGATGCCCAGGCGGAAGTGCGCCTCCACAGTCTCGTCGAACTTGGCGCTGGCCAGTTCCTTGACGAGGGCGGCGGCGTCGTCGACGGTGTAGGTGCGATCGCGATCGACCTTCCTGGCGAGCTCGCGGTAACGCTTCCCGTGCTTGGCCATCAGCTCGGCTGCCCTTCCACCGTCACGCCCATGGAGCGGGCCGTACCGGCGATGATCTTGGCGGCGGCGACCTCGTCGCCGGCGTTCAGGTCGGCCATCTTGGCCTTGCCGATCTCGAGGCACTGCGCCCAGCTGAGCTTGCCAACCTTGTCCTTGTTGGCGGTCGCGGACCCCTTGCCGATGCCGGCCGCCTTCTTGATGAGGTAGCTGGCGGGCGAGGTCTTGGTGATGAACGTGAAGGAGCGGTCGGCGTAGATGGTGATCTCGACCGGGACGATGGCGCCCGCCTGACCCGCCGTCGCGGCGTTGTACTCCTTGACGAACTGCATGATGTTGGCGCCGTACTGCCCGAGCGCCGGGCCGACCGGTGGGGCCGGGGTGGCGGCGCCGGCGGGGAGCTGCAGCTTCACGATGCCGGCAACTTTCTTGGCCATGGTTCCTCCTTAGGCTCCCCCACGCACATGGCGAGGCGCGGGGTGATAGCGCGGTTGTCTACAGCGCACTGGTCGCGGGGCCGCTGGCGCGCCCCTCAGCCCTAGGCGCGGATGACCTGCGAGAAGTCGAGCTCGACTGGGGTCTCGCGTCCGAAGATCGACACGAGCACCTTGACCTTGCCGCGCTCGGGGTTGACCTCTGAGACGACGCCCGTGAAGTCGGCGAACGGACCGGCGGTCACCTGCACCATGTCGCCGACGTTGAACGTGATGCGGACCTTGGGCGCCTCGCGCTGCCCCGTGACGCCGATGGCCGTGAGCATGCGGGCCTCCTCGTCTGGCGACAGCGGCACCGCGTGCGTGGCCGTGCCGACGAAGCCGGTCACGCCGGGGGTGTAACGGACCACCTCCCACGCCTCGTTTGGCTCGTCCGGGTTGTCGCCGAGGTCCATCTGCACGAAGATGTAGCCCGGGAACAGCTTCCGGACCGTCTCCTTCTTCTTGCCACCACCGATGTGCTCCATGGTGGTCTCGACGGGGACGACGACCTGGAAGATGGATTCCGCCATGCCAAGCGAGCGCGCACGGCTGAGGATGTTCTCCTTGGCCTTCTCTTCGTGCCCCACGTAGGTGTGGACGGCGTACCACTCGATGCTCATGCGATGTCCTTTGTCTGGTGCCGAGCGCCCGCGACGGGCGGGGCCACCCTCGGCACTAGGCGGCGCCGGCTCAGGTTATGAGGCCCAGCAGGTTGCCCAGCGTGAGGTCGGCGACGAACAAGAACAGCGCGGTCATGAGGACGAACAGGAGCGTCGCCTCCGTCGCCTGGACGACCTCCTTGCGAGTCGGCCAGGTCACGCGACCCAACTCGGCGCGCGAGTTCCTGAGGTACTGGAAGAAGCCCTTCAGCACGAGGTTAGACCTTCACCTCTTTGTGAACCGTGTGCTTGCGATCCCAGGGGCAGTACTTCTTGAGCTCCAGCTTGCCCTGGGTGTTGCGCCGGTTCTTGTGCGAGGCGTAGTTGCGGCGCTTGCACTCCGTGCACTCGAGTAGAAGTTTGATTCGAACGTCACTGGCCATTCTGGCCTCCCAATCAGACCACGTAGCGTAACAGATTCCTGCGCGCCCCGTAAAGGGGCCCCGGGTCCAAGCCACGCCGCCGAGCAGGGGTCGCCCCGCGATCCGGCGAGGCGGAGCCTACGCGGCGCGAACGAGCCGAGGGTGCCGGTGCGGCCGCCCTCGGCTCGGCTTGCTCGACGTCAGCGGTTCACTTGAGGACGGCGGTGACCACACCAGCACCAACCGTACGCCCACCCTCACGAATCGCGAACCGCAACCCATCCTCCATCGCAATCGGCTTAATCAACTCAACCGACAACTCAACATTATCCCCCGGCATCACCATCTCAACACCATCAGGCAACGACACCACACCCGTAACATCCGTCGTCCGAAAATAAAACTGCGGACGATACCCCGAGAAAAAAGCAGAATGACGACCACCCTCCTCCTTCCTCAAGATATACACAGACGCCCGAAACCCCACATGCGGCGTAATCGAACCAGGCTTAGCCAACACCTGACCCCGCTCAATATCATCACGCCCCACCCCCCGCAACAAAACCCCCACATTATCCCCAGCCATCCCCGAATCCAACGTCTTACGATGCATCTCAACACCCGTAACAACCGACTTACGAGTATCACTCAACCCAACGATCTCAACCTCATCCCCCGTCTTAACCACACCACGCTCAATACGACCCGTCGCCACCGTCCCACGACCCGTGATCGTAAACACATCCTCCACCGGCATCAAAAACGCCTTATCAACATCCCGCTCCGGCGTCGGAATATAAGAATCCACCGCATCCAACAACCCCCACACCCGATCAACCCACTCATTCTCACCACGCGGCAACTTAGGCGACGCCTGCAACGCCTCCAACGCCCGCAACGCCGACCCCCGCAACACCGGCAAATCATCCCCAGGAAACTCATACGAAGACAGAAGCTCACGCACCTCCATCTCCACCAACTCCAACAACTCCTCATCCTCCACCATGTCCACCTTATTCAAGAAGACAACGATGAAAGGCACCCCAACCTGACGCGCCAACACAATATGCTCACGCGTCTGCGGCATCGGACCATCCGCCGCCGACACCACCAAAATCGCCCCATCCATCTGCGCCGCACCCGTAATCATATTCTTCACATAATCCGCATGCCCCGGACAATCAACATGCGAATAATGCCGCGCCGCAGTCTGATACTCAACATGCGAAGTATTAATCGTAATACCACGCGCCCGCTCCTCAGGCGCCTTATCAATCGCATCATACGACTGAACCTCAACCGAAGCATCAGCCGAACCCGCCGTAAACGTAATCGCCGCCGTCAACGTCGTCTTCCCATGATCAACATGACCAATCGTCCCAATATTCACATGCGGCTTCGTACGCTCAAAAACACCCTTAGCCATGACCCTGTCGTCCTTTCGCGGTCCCCCTCGCTGGGGGATCCGGCATCCTGGCGCCGTGGCAGCGAGAGCCCGGGGCGCGGCCACGCCCCTGGACTCTCGCCCGCCAGCACCCGTTTTGGAGCTCGTGGACAGGATTGAACTGTCGACCTCTCCCTTACCAAGGGAGTGCTCTACCACTGAGCTACACGAGCGGGGGGCAGCTCGGGGCTGCGCCTCGCTTGCCGCAGCCGCCACGCCGCAAGGCTCGGCGACTGCACTGGAGCGGGAGACGGGATTCGAACCCGCGACATTCAGCTTGGGAAGCTGACGCTCTACCGACTGAGCTACTCCCGCGACCCGCACCGCGGCGATCAATGCGGCTGGTGGGCAGGGCTGGATTCGAACCAGCGTAGGCTAAGCCAACGGATTTACAGTCCGTCCCCTTTAACCACTCGGGCACCTACCCGCGCCATCGCACCGGCGTCCGCGACCGCCTCGCCCTACTCTATCGGTGTGGAGCCACCCATCGGAATCGAACCGACAACCTTCCGATTACAAGTCGGGTGCTCTACCTGTTGAGCTAGGGTGGCAGCCGCGCCGCGGACCCGAGTAGGTAAGCTAGCACGCGCCGAATAGCGTGTCAACCAGCGTCCAGGACGGGCCTCGTGGGCCTCGCGCCGCCCCGCCGCCACCGACCGGCGGGGCGCGCCCGGCCGCCACCGACCGGCGGGGCGAGCTCGGCCGCGACCGACCGGCGGGGCGCGCCCGGGCGCGCGCGTCATCTGGCCCGCCGTGCCGCGCGCCGCACGGGCAGGCGCGCGCCCGCTGTCCACCGTCACACCCCCGGCGCCCCCGCAGTTGCTAGCATGGGACCGTTTGGAGGCGCCACAGATGGGAAGGATCGGACCCATAGGAATCTGGGAACTGCTCATCATCCTCGCGCTCGTGCTCCTGATCTTCGGGCCGAGGCGCTTGCCAGAGATGGCCAAGGGGCTCGGCCAGGCCGTGCGTGAGTTCCGCAAGGGCATCCGGGACATGAAGAAGGACTTCGACGACGAGGCGGAGGGCGAGCGTCCGAAGGGCGCCCCCGTGGCCTCGGCCAGCACCGCGAGCGCCGCCGCCCCCGGCGCGGCGGGCGCCGCCGCCCCCGGCGCGGCGGGCGCCGGCGCCAAGGAGAACCCCGAGGCGGCCGCCGCCGCGCAGGGCAACGGCGCCGGACAGGCCTGACCGCCGGGGCGCAACGAGGCAACTCCGGTGACGGGCCGGCACGCGCGGGCGAGGGGGGCGGCTAGGCCGTGACCCTCATCGAACACTTCGAGGAGCTGCGCAAGCGGCTCTTCATCGCGCTCGTGGCGTGGGTGGTGGCGTCCGGGGTGGCGTTCGCCTTCCGCTTCGACGTCCTCGAGTGGCTCAAGGCGCCGCTCCCCGCCAGCATGACGCTCAACTACTTCGCGGTGCTCGAGCCGTTCACCGTCTCGATGCAGATCGCGTCGTTCTTCGGGCTGGTGCTCGCCTCCCCCGTCGTGCTCGGGCAGGTGTGGGGGTTCGTGGCGCCGGGCCTCTACGCCGAGGAGCGGCGCTACGCCGTCCCGTTCATCCTCTTCGCCGTGTTGGCCTTCGCGGCGGGGGTCGCGTTCGCGTACTACGTCGTGCTGCCGTTCAGCATCCCGATCCTGCTCTCCTTCCTCGGCGGCGAGGCGCAGGGGCTCCTGTCCATCGGGCACTACATCTCCACCCTGCTGATGCTGATGGCCGTCTTCGGCCTGATGTTCGAGATGCCGGTCCTCGGTTACCTTCTCGCTCGCATCGGGATACTGCGCTACGCTCCACTCGCCCGCACGCGCCGCTGGGCCATCGTGGCCGGCGTCGCGCTCGCCGCGGTGATCACCCCTACCGGGGATCCGTTCAACCTCGCCCTCGTCGCCGTGCCGTTGGTGGTGCTCTACGAGCTGACCATCTTGGTGGTGCGGGTGTCTCAGCGTAGGATGCTGCATGCAAGAGAAGATCCAGAGCCTTCGGGCACGTATTGACGAGCTGAACCTCCAGATCCTCGAACTCCTCTCCACGCGAGCCACGGTCGCCGCCGAGATCGGCGCGCTGCAGTCCGCCATGGGTAGCTCCCAGTACGACCCCGTGCGAGAGCAGGCCATGCTCGACGCGCTGGTCGCCGCCAACCGCGGACCGTTCGACGCCGCCACCGTCAAGAGCCTCTTCAAGCAGGTCTTCCAGGCCAGCATGCAGCAGAGCAAGAGCCAGGAGAAGCGCGCCTACCTGACGTCGCGCACCACGCACGAGGCCGACACCGTCGTGGAGGTCGGCGGCGTGCCGATCGGTTCGAAGCACTCTCCCGTCCTCGTCGCCGGCCCGTGCGCCATCGAGTCGGAGGCGCAGGTCGAGGCGGTGGCCGCCCGCGTCGCCTCGCGCGGGGTGCGGCTGTTCCGGGGCGGCGCCTACAAGCCGCGCACCGACCCGTACTCGTTCCAGGGCCTGGGCGAGGCCGGCCTCGCGATGGCGCGCGCCGCCTGCGACCGGCACGGCCTGGCGTTCGTGAGCGAGATCATGACGCCCACCGACCTCCCACTGTTCGAGGAGTACGTCGACCTCCTGCAGATCGGGGCCCGCAACATGCAGAACTTCTCCCTCCTCCGCGCCGTCGGGCGCAGCCGCAAGCCGGTGCTCCTGAAGCGGGGCCTGTCGGCCACCATCGAGGAATGGTTGATGGCCGCCGAGTACCTGCTGAGCGAGGGGAACGACAACGTCATCCTGTGCGAACGCGGCATAAGGACCTTCGAGCAGTACACCCGCAACACCCTCGACGTGTCGGCCGTGGCCCTCGCCAAGCTGGAGAGCCACCTGCCCGTGCTGGTGGACGTCACCCACTCGGGCGGCCGCCGCGACCTGCTCGTGGCGCTCACCAAGGCCGGCCTGGCGGTCGGCGCGGACGGGATCATGGTGGAGGTGCACCCGAACCCGGCCGTCGCCCTCTCGGACACGAAGCAGCAGATCGACTTCGACGCCTTCGACGCCTACCTCGACGACACGGGCTACCACGCCAAGCTCAGCGAGAAGCGCGTCGAGCTGTACGGCTTCTGATCCTCGTGGCGGCGCGGAGGTGAGGACGACGTGGCCGGCCTGAGCGACCTGTTCTCCTCGCTGTTGCGCGCCGTCGAGGTGGCGCCCGCCTACACGGCCGAGCGCTGCCTGGTGGTGCGCAGCGGCAAGGACGCCTGCAGCGCCTGCCTCGACGCCTGCCCGCACGACGCCGTCACCATCGGGACCAGTGTCGAGATCGACCCGGTCGATTGCACCGGTTGTGGGCTCTGCATACGCGCCTGCCCGAGCGAGGCGCTCGCCGACCCACCGAGGCTCGCGCCCGGACCGACGTTGCGCTGCAGCCAGGTGCCGGGCGACGCCCCGAGCGTCCGCTGCTTGGCCCAGCTGTCGGGACCCGACATCGTGGGCCTCGCCGGCACCGCCGACGCGGTGACCCTCGGGCGAGGCGACTGCGCCGGCTGCAAGGTGGGGGGCGCCGCCGTCCCGACGGCCGTCGCCCGCTCCGCGGCCGACGCCACGGCCATGCTCGCCGTGCACGGTCGGCGCCTCGCGGTGAACGTGACGCGGGTCGACCGCCTCGACGCGCCGCCGCGCCGCGACGCCCTGAGCCGCAGGGCGCTCCTCGCGGGAGGCGCCCGCCGCGCCGCCGAGGGCGCCGCCGACGCCCTCGGCCCCCTCGAGGGCTGGCTCGCCGCGGCCGTCCCGGAGGCCGTCACGCCCGAAGCGGAACCGCCGCCGGAGGCGGCCCGCCGCTACGCCATCGTGGCGGCGGGACGACCCGAGCCCGACGAACTCGTGCCGTGGCGGCTGCCGCGCGTGGCCGACGGCTGCATCCTCTGCCCGGCCTGCACGCGGGCCTGCCCCACCGGAGCCCTAGAGCGCGACCTCACGGGACCCCAGGGGGCGCTGCTGCTGAGGCCCGAACTGTGCGTGGGTTGCGACGCGTGCATTGCGGCCTGCCCGGTCGACGTGATGACCATGGACGCCGAGGTCAGCTGGGGCGAGCTCTCCGGCGGTCGCAGCGAGGCGTTCAGGGCGGGCGCGGACCGGCTCGGCACGGGGGCGCTGCCCCGCTGAGCGGGGCGCGCCTCGTACGCGCGCGCCCGCCAGGACCGCCGGGCGCGCGCCGGTCTCCCCCACCGCCCGGCGGGGCGGGTCACCCACCCCCCTGGCGGCGTAAACTCTGGCATGACCGTGGAGACCTGGGTACTTGAGGCGGTCGAGGCGGGTGGCACCAAGGGCGTCACCCTCCGAATCGTGCAGCGCCACATCGACGAGCGCCACTTCGAGGAGCTCGCCGTCGACACGCTGGAGTCGGCCCTGGCGGCGCTGCTGGACGCCGGCAAGATCACCGTCGACGGGGAGCGCTACTTCCCCGCCAAGCGCACCTCGAAAGAGGACGCCATGAAGCAGCTCTTCGGAGACGGTTGAAGGCAGGACCGAGACCCAACTAGGAGGCGGTCGATGACGACCCCGACGACCAAAGCCGGCGCACCCGCGCTGACCGATTTCTACGACGTCGACTCCCTGCTCAGCCCGGAGGAGCGGCTCATCCAGGGCAGCGTGCGCGAGTACGTGCGCTCCGAGCTGCTCCCGCACGTGGGCGGCTGGTGGCAGGACGGCGAGTTCCCGCCGGAACTCGCCAGGCGCTTCGGCGACCTGGGCGCGCTGGGGGTCACCACCCCGGAGCGGTACGGTGGGGCCGGCGCCTCCTACACCGCCTACGGGCTCGTGTGCCGGGAGATCGAGTACGTCGACTCGGGCATGCGCTCGTTCGTCAGCGTGCAGTCGAGCCTGGTGATGTACCCCATCGCCGCCTACGCCACGGACGAGGTGAAGGAGCGGTGGCTCCCCCTCCTCGCCTCAGGTCAGGCGGTCGGCTGCTTCGGCCTCACGGAGCCGGACGCGGGCTCCGACCCAGGCGCCATGCGCACGCGCTGCCGCCGCGTCGGCGACGAGTGGGTGATCACGGGCGTCAAGCGCTGGATCACCAGCGGCTCGCGAGCCGACGTGGCCATCGTGTGGGCCAAGGACGAGGCGAGCGGCCGTGTCCTCGGCTTCGTCGTCGAGACGGACCGGCCCGGGTTCCAGGCGGTCGACATCAAGACCAAGGCCTCCATGCGGGCGTCCGTCACCAGCGAGCTCTACCTGGACGAGGTGGCCGTCCCCACGCTGAACCAGCTCGAGGTGAGCGGTCTGAAGGGGCCCCTCTCCTGCCTCAACCAGGCGCGCTTCGGGATCGCGTTCGGCGTCGTCGGCGCCGCGCAGGCCTGCTTCGACGAGGCACGGGCCTACGTGGCGGACCGGCCCGCCTTCGGCGAGCCGCTGGCGGCGAAGCAGCTCGTTCAGGCACGACTCGCCGACATGCTCTCTGAGATCACCAAGGCCGACCTGCTCGCCATCCGGCTCGGCCAGCTCAAGGAGCAGGGGAAGGATCACCCGGCCCGCGTGTCGCTCGCCAAGCGCGACAACTGCCGCAGCGCCCTCGGCGTCGCCCGCGCCGCCCGCGACCTGCTGGGCGGCAACGGCATCACCACCGAGTACGCGGCGATCCGGCACATGCTCAACCTCGAGACCGTGGCCACCTACGAGGGGACCGACACCGTGCACACCCTCGTCCTCGGACGCGAGATCACAGGTCTCAACGCGTTCTGAGGCCCGCGGCCGTCGGCCGGCCGGCTCGCGCCTCGCAGAGGGGCGCCCTGCCGCGCGCCCGCGCCTACCTGGCCAACCAACGCGCCGCCACCAGCACGCCGGCGAGCACGGCCGCGCGCAGAAGGTGGTAGGGCCACACGACCTTGCCGATCACCAGCCTCGCGTTGAGGAAGGAGGCGAGGTAGCCCAGGGCCGTCCCCACGAGCAGGACCCACCACGCCACCCGGTCCCGGAAGGCGTACGCCACCGCCGCTACCGTCAGGACCATGGCCGCGACCAGGAAGAGTTGCGCCACCGCCGGCTTCCGCCGGCTGACGGCCCAGGAGCCGAAGGCGTTGACGATCACCAGCGTCAACGCCACCAGGATCAGCACCACGTGCACGGGAGTCAGTCTAGCCGGGAGTGCAGCAGGGCGTCGACGGGGTCGCGGCCCGCGAGCGCCTCCTGGACGGTGACCACGTCCAGGGGCTTGTGCGCGCCGCGCGCCACGCGCTTGGCGAGCCAGGCGTCGCTGCCGGACTCGGCGTCCACCACCAGACGCAAGCGCTCGACCGCCGCCCTGCGTCCCATGAGCCTCGCGGCGCCCAGCGCCTCCGCGTCGCTGTC
>Ga0226835_1001533_pt1 | contig 12203 bp, 8 predicted proteins | sample LAC_MetaG_1_FD_163627 | JGI IMG/M metagenome (GOLD analysis project Ga0226835, IMG submission 163627) | Anaerobic ammonium oxidizing microbial communities from anammox membrane bioreactor (MBR) in UC Berkley, California, United States -... | ecosystem: Engineered > Bioreactor > Anaerobic >...
TCGAGGGCCTGATCCACATCTCCGAGCTGGCCGATTACCGCGTCAGCCACCCGCGCGAAGTCGTGCTGGTGGGCGATGTGCTGACGCTGCGCATCGTCAAGATCGACGCGGAGCAGCGCCGGCTGGGGCTGTCGCTGCGCCAGGTGGACTCGGCCAAATATATGGACCAGGACTGGCAGTTCTTCGCCGAGGACTATGCCGGCGAGGAGTTTGCGGACGAGCCTCAGGCAGCCGCTGAGGCGGAGCCGCAAGCCGAGCTGGAAGAAACCGCGCCAACCGCTGAGGCGGAGCCGCAAGCCGAGCTGGAAGAAGCCGCACCCGCCGGTGAGATCGAGCCGGAAACAGAAGCGATCGAGTCGTCGGACGATGACGAGGACGATGATGACGGGGACGACGACGAAGACGACGATGATGACGACGATGACGACGATGAGGAAGACGACGACTAGCGTCCCCCGCTGATCGGTCGACGGTGGCCCTGCCCCTGCGTGGGACAGGGCTTTTCTTTTGCCCTACAGCGCCGCGCTGAGCAGGCCCATCCCTGCGCCGAACAGCACTACCCACGCCGAGTTAACCCGCCAGCGCACCAGCAGCACTGTTGCGCCCGCGCCGACCAGCACGGTGAACAGATCGACCAGCGCGGCGCGCCCCAGCTCCCACGTCACGCCGGCCATCAGCGCCAGCGCGGCGACGTTGACGCCATCCAGAAAGGCCCCGGCCCAGCGCGATCGGCGGATGCGCGGGATCAGCGGGTTGCTGAGCGCGACCACCAGGAACGCCGGAGCGTAGATTCCCGCTGTCGCCAGCACAGCGCCCGGCACACCAGCCAAAATATAGCCGATGAAGGTCGCCGAGGTGGAAAGCGGGCCGGGCGTAAACTGGCCGATTGCGATCGCATCCAGCAATTGCTGCTCGGTCAGCCAGCCGTTCGCCCGGACCAGATCGGCCTGCATATAGGCGAAGAGGACATAGCCCGACCCGTACAGCAGCGCGCCGATTTTCAGGAAGATCAGCGTCATGCTCCACAGGCTGAAGCCGGACGCGCTGCCGGATGCCAGCCCGCTCCCCAGCAGGGGCAGCGGCAGCCAGAGCGCCCTGCCTGCGCCGGACCGCAGATGCCGCGCGTTTTCGACCAGCATCACCGCCGCGCCGCCCGCCAGCAGCACGATCACGAAGTTGGCCCCGGCCAGGTGGGCGACCAGCGCCGCCAGCCCGACCAGCGCGGTTGCGACCCCCTTAACAGCTTTGCGCCCCAGCCCCCACAACGCCAGCACGATCAGGGGGATGGTCACCGGCTTGATGCCGTACAGCAGCCATTCGACGGCGGGCGTTGAGCCATACCGGACGTATCCCCAGGCAATCCCCAGCACGATGATCATCGCGGGTAGCAGAAATGCCACACCGCCCGCCAGCAGGCCGATCCAGCCGGCGCGCACAAAGCCCAGGTGCATCGACATTTCGCTGGAGTTGGGGCCGGGGATCAGGTTGGTGGCGCCGAGCAGATCGAGATAGTGCGCCTCGCTGACCCATTTGCGGCGCTCGACCAGCTCGTGCCGCATGATCGCGATATGCGCCGCCGGGCCGCCGAACGCCGTCAGGCCGATCCGCAGAAAGATGGTGGCGACTTCGCGCCAGTTCCCGCGTGGAGGCGTGGAAGTATCGGCCATCGGGTCAGGCGGGCCGGTCAAAAACGCTCGACGCCGCTGCCCGCCGCGGCCTGGCAGACGTACAACTGCGGCGTGAGGCCGGTCTGCGCCTGGTACGCCGGACCAACGGCCTGCACGAATGCGTCAACCGCGCCGTTCTCGACCAGCGCGACGGCGCACCCGCCGAATCCGCCGCCGGTCATGCGCGCGCCGTAGCAGCCGGGCTGGGCGTTCGCCAGGTCCGCCATGATGTCCAGCTCGCGGCAGCTTACCTCATAATCATCGCGCAGACTGGCGTGGCTTTCGCGCATGGCCTGTCCGGCGGTCTTCAGGCCGCCGCTGCGCAGCGCCATGGCGAAGACGTTGGTCCGCAGGTTCTCGCCGACGACATGGCGCGCCCGGCGGTAGAGCACATCCCCCAGCCGCTCGCGCGCGGCTTCGACCTGCTCGCGGGTGGCGTCGCGCAGGGCAGGCACGCCGAGCAGCCGGGCCGCTTCTTCGCACTGCTCGCGGCGCAGCGCATACTCGGAATCGACCAGCCCGCGCCGCTTGGCCGTGTCCATGATCACGATGCTGATCCCGCCGGGAAGCGGGATCGGCGTGGTTTCCAGGCTACGGCAGTCGATCAGCAGCGCGTGCTGCGCCACGCCCATCGCCGACGCCATCTGATCCATGACGCCGCACGGCATGCCGATGAACCGGTGCTCCACCTCGACCCCGCCGAGCGCGATCGCCTGCTTGGAGAGCGACGCCCCGGCCAGCGCCAGACCCAGCTCGATCATGACGACCTCGACCGCCGCCGACGACGACAGCCCGGCCCCAACCGGGATGTCGCCGCCCATGACCGCGTCGAAGCCGGGGACGGCGATCCCTTGCGCTGCCAGCCACCACATCGCCCCGCGCGGGTACCTGCTCCACGCCGGGAGTTCGGGATCGTCGAGGGTGTCCAGCGTGAAGCGCGTCTGATCTTCAAAGTCCACCGAGACGAGGTGCACCTGGCCGTCAGCGCGGGGCCGCGCCGCGACGTAGATCGCGCGATCGATCGCCGCCGGGAGCACGAAGCCGTCGTTGTAATCGGTGTGCTCGCCGATCAGATTGACGCGCCCCGGCGCGCGCGCCAGCAGGGCCGGGGCGCCATCGAAACGCGTGCGGAAAACTTCGAGCACGTGCTCGCGGACGGTGGATGTTCGGTCGTCGCTCATGCCTACTTCGCTTTCGTGTAATGCCGATCGCTCTGCTCGCGCAGCCGCGCCGCCGCCTGTTCGGGCGTGATATCGCGCTGGGGCGTGCCGAGCATCTCGTAGCCGACCATATGCTTTTTGATCGTGGCGCTGCGCAGCAGCGGCGGGTAGAAGTGGGCGTGCAGATGCCAGTACGGATAGTCACCGCCATCGGTGGGTGCCTGATGAAAGCCCATGCTGTATGGGAACGAGGTGCGGAACAGATTGTCATAGCGCACCGTGATCTGCCGCAGAGCGTCCGCCAGTCCGTCGCGCTCGTCCGCGCGCAGCGCGGGCAGGCTGCCGGCGGCGCGGTGCGGGATTAGCAGCGTCTCGAACGGCCAGATCGCCCAGAACGGGACGAGCACCGTCCACGTGTCGTTGGCGTAGAGGATGCGCTCGCCGCGCCGCCGCTCTTCGTCCAGATAGTCGCTGAGCAGGGTGCGCCCGTGCGCGGCGTAGTAGGCGCGCTGGGTGGTATCTTCCTTGAGCACCTCACGCGGGAGCCGCCCGGTGGCCCAGATCTGCCCGTGCGGGTGCGGGTTGGAGGCGCCCATCATCGCGCCGCGATTCTCGAAGACCTGCACATAGCCGATGAAATCTCGCCCGCCGAGGTCTTCCGTCTGCTCGGCCCAGGTATCGACCACGGGGCGAATCTCGGCGGGAGTCATCTCGGCCAGGGTCAGATCGTGGCGCGGGCTGAAGCAGATCACACGGGCGATGCCGCGCTCGCCCTGGATGCGAAAGAGCGGGTGCGAGTCCGGCTCGTCGTCGGGCGTGTCCGGCAGCAGGGCGGGAAAATCGTTGTCGAAGACGAACGTGCCGGTATAGGGCGGGTTGACCTGGCCGCCCGCGCGCGCGTTGCCGGGGCACAGATAGCAGCCCGGATCGTACGCCGGGCGGACTTCGGGCGGCAGCTCCTCGACCTGGCCCTGCCAGGGGCGCAGCGCGCGATGGGGCGACACCAGGATCCACTCGTTGGTGAGCGGGTTCAGCCGCCGGTGCGGGTGCTGGCTGGGATCGAACACGACTCTACCTCGTCACAACGCAAACGCTCGAACCGTGCCTAGTGTACAGAAGCCCGGCCATTCGCGCTAAGAATGCGGGTCGATTGCCCCGCGCATGGGCCGCTTCTATAATGGCGATGCAGACAAGAGGGACGCACGGACGGCGCGCTGCCGGCGCGCGGGAGACACTGGCGCCCACAAGGAGGACAAACACCCATGCTCAAGACAATGCGTCTTCTCGTTCTACTGGCGCTGTTTGCCTGGCCGGGCGGCGCGGCTGCCGCACAGGGCGGCGGCCTGGATCAAACCTATGTGATCGAGTCCGCCGGGATCACGCTTCACTATCCGTCCGGCTGGCAGATCGAGCGCGATCCAGAGGGCGCTGTGCTCCTGACCACCGGCGAGGTCGACCTGGCGCCGGGCTGGTATTTCCCCGAGCATTTCGACGCGTTGGGCATCACCCCTGGCGACGCGGCCAGCGCGCTTGAATACAGCTTCTTTCCGACCGATGAAGCTGTGGTGTTCGACCGGGCTTCGGTGCGGCGCGAGGTGGTCGAAGGGCGCGTGCTGACGCTCTATAGCTACGATGACCGCGACGAGCAGGGGCCTTACACGGTGGTGATGGCCGCGGTCGAGGCGCCAGACGGCTCGTTTTTTGTGGCCGAGATCTACCCGCTGCATGGGCTGAGCGTGCCGGACGCGGACCTGTTCGACGCGCTGCGGATTGTGGCCGCGGTGGAGATCGCCTCACTGGACGCGGAGCAAGCCGCGCCGGATGAAACGCGGGCGTTCGAGTTCTTCGAAACGCGCATCGTGGTCGATGTGCCGTCGGGCTGGGCCGACTATCTGGACGAAGACGCGTTCCTGACGCTGGAAAGCGCCGCGACGGTCTTTGAGCCGCGCTGGTACTTTGCCGACGAGCTGCCCGATCTCGGTCTGCCGCCGGGCGATGTGGTCGGCGTGTTGGGAGTCGTCGCCGGGCGCCTGAGCCTGACCCTGGACCCGGCGCAGGTCGAGATCGAAATCGTGCAGGGGCGCACCCTTTTCAGCGCCGTCTTTACCCGCGAAGACGAGCTGGGCGCCTACGAAACCCTGCTGGCCGGCGTGGTGCTGGATGACGGGTCGGTCCTGACGGCTTACGTCTACCCGATTGAAGAGGCCGTGCTCAACGAGCGGGATGCCGCGCTGGGCATTCTCGCGTCGGCGCGCATTGCCCCGCCGGTGTTCACCCCACCCGATGCCCCGCTGGATGTAGACTTCACGTTTGAGGGCGACGGTGTGCGCTTCGCCTACCCGTCCGCCTGGTCAATCGCAGACGATGACGGCTTCATCTACCTGTACAGCGACGTCACCTATCTCGACCCCTACTACACGCTGGCGGACGATCTGGCTGCGGACGGGATCGCGCCCGACGATCTGGCGGGCGGGCTGGAGTCGTTGTGGCGCTCGCTGTACGAGGACGAAGGGCTGCTGTTTGACCCGTCGGCAGTCGAGCAGACTACCGTCGAAGGGCGCGCGCTGGCCGTCTACCGCTTTGAGCATCCCGACGACACGGGCACGCACGAACACTGGATGACCGCCGTCCGGCTGGATGACGGATCGCAGTTCTACGCCGACGCCTACCCGCGCGATGGGGACACGCTTGAGGAACCCGAGCTGGCCCTGCGCATTACCGCCAGCGCCCAGATCAAGATCAGCGTTCCGGCGGCGCGGCGCTCACTGGCCTAGAGGTTATTTTCCCTCACCCCCGGTCCCTCTCCCGAAACGCAGCGCACCGGGAGAGCGATTTAGGGTGACGGGATTCGGGCAGCCCCGTGCAGCCGGAGCTGCCCGAATTCGATCGGCGCAATGGCACGCGGCTATCCGGCTCAGCCGATCGGCTCCAGCCAGTAGACGGCCCCCTCACCTTCCGGCGTCCAGCCGAGCGCGCCGTTGTAGTTGACCTGCCACCAGATGCGGCCATCGTTGCCGCACTGCGGCCCGCTGACCACAGTGAACTCCGCGCCGCCGGGGATATAGGTGATGATCGTGCTGCCGGGGCCCGTCGCGGGCTGAGTGCGCAGCGCGTTCGGATCGCCTGGCGTCACGCGCGCCCGGATGCCCGGCACCAGACGGGTGATCTGGCCGGAGCTGCACATGAAGGGCGACACCCAGTAATCCGGGTTCTGGCCCTCGGCGGTCCAGCCGACCATCCCGGCATAGTTGACGCGCCACCAGTAGCGGCCTTCCGGCCCGCAGACCGGCCCTTCCAGCACGCGGAAGAACCCGCCGCCCGGGATCTGCCCGACGACGTCGCTCCCCTCGCCGGGGCGTGGCTGCGAGCGCAGCACGTTCGACGGGCCGGGCAGCACGAAGCCCGCGGCGCCAACTTGCAGGCGCGGCGCCAGCGTGCAGGCCACCGGCGGCGGCGGGGGATTGCCGGGCAATGGTTCGAGCCAGTAGGTCGCGCCTTCGCCTTCCGGCGTCCACCCAACCAGCCCGGAGTAGTCCACGCGGAACCAGTAGCGCCCGTCCGGGCCGCACACCGGCCCTTCCAACACGCGGAAGGCTCCGAAGGCCGGGATGTAGCCGATCACTGCGCTGCCAGGGCCGGTAGCCGGCTGGGTCCGCACCGCGTTGGATTCACCCGGTGTGACGCGGCCCTGATCGCCGGGGCGCAGGCGCGGCGTGAGCGTACAGGTGACGGGCGGTGCTGGCAGGCCCGCATACGGCTCCAGCCAGTAGGTGCTGCCGGAGCCTTCAGCGGTCCAGCCGATCAAGCCGTTATAGTTGACGCGCCACCACGACCACCCCTCGGGTCCGCACTGCGGCCCGCTGAGGACGACGAAGATTCCGCCGCCGGGGATCTGGCCAATGGCGCTGCTGTTGGCGGCAGGCATCACGCGCAGCGTGTTCGGCTCGCCCGGTGTAACACGGCCCAGGATGCCGGTTGTCAGGCGGGGCAGCGGGCTGTTGGCACACACGAAGGGCGCGATCCAGTAGGCGTTGCCCTCGCCCTCGGCAGTCCAGCCGGTCATGCCCGCGTAGGAAACCTGCCACCAGTAGCGCCCGTCCGGCCCGCACTGCGGCCCGCCGACCACGGTGAAGAACGCGCCGCCGGGAATGCGCCCCAGGATCGGGCTGTCGGGGCCGGGGCGCGGCTGGGCGCGCAGCAGGTTCGGCAGGCCGGGCAGGACATACCCCGGCGCGCCCACCTGCAAGCGCGGCGCGAGCGTGCACTGCACCGGCTGGAAGTTGTACGGCTGCAGCCAGTAGATCCCGCCCTGGCCTTCCGGCGTCCACCCGATCAGGCCGCTGTAGTTGACCAGCCACCAGAAGCGCCCTTCGGGGTCGCAGGCCGGCCCATCCTGCACGGTGAACACGCCGTTGCCGGGGATCTGGCCCAGAATCCGGCTGTCTGGGCCGCGCCGGGGCAGGCTGCGCACGACGTTCGGCAGGCCGGGTGTCACCTGGCCGAGGCTGCCGACCTGCAGGCGCGGGGCCGGCTGGCAGAAGGGCGCGCCGGCTCCGGCGGCTGCCTGGGGAGCGCCCGCGTCCAGCTCGAACAGCACTTCGGCGCCGGTCTCGCCCGCGGGCACCTGCCAGACCATCGTGCCCCACAGCACAGCCGCTTCGGACGGAGCATTGAGGTCTTCTGTGCCGGGAACCGGCTCGATGGCGCCGTTGCGCCAGATCTGCACCCGCTCGCCCACATGGGCGACCGACAGCCCATCCGGCGAGATGGCGACGATCGCCGCGCGCGGGTCACCGGTGGTGTCCAACGCCTGCGAGCTTTGGCGGTCGGGCGCCAGCAAGAACCAGATCGCGCGTTGGTCGCTTTCCGGGTCGTTGTTCGGAGCCAGCGCCAGCGCCGCGGACACCTCGCCCGCCGACGCACTGACCAACTGCGGCGGCGAAAGCATATCCTGCTGCTCGCCGGTCAGGGGATCGAGCAGGAACTGCTTGCCCGACGGGTACAGCAGCCCGATGTACTCGTGTCCCTCGTACACCATCCAGGCGTGCAACAGGCTGAATTCGGTGCTGGAGCTGCCGATCACATATGAGGCCAGTTGCGCCCCGGCCGGGTCGAACAGCGTCAGGCGCTCTTCGAACTCGCCGCTTTCGGGGTTGATCGCGCCAGGGTTATGCACGCTGATACCCACCTGGCCCCACTGCACTTCGTGCAGCGGGACGTTCCCGGCGTCGGCATAGGGGCCCGGCAGATTATCGGCGATGACGGTTGAGGTGTTGGCGGTCAGGTCGTGCACAACCAGCCGATACGTCAGATCGGCGGCGTTGACCTCGCTCCACGCCAGGCGCGTCCCATCCGGCGACCAGGCCGGTTTGCCGCGCATGATCGCGTTCTGCCACGCGCCGTCAGCGCCCAGGGCGGCGCCCGCAGGCTGCTCGGCGATGGTGCGCGACTGGCCGGTGGCCAGATCGAGCACGGCGATATTGCTGGGGATCACGCCCCCGACGGGCTGGCCCTGGGTCACGGCATCCACCGCCACGCTCGCCCAGGCGTTGTAGGCCACGCGCCCACCCCCCGGCGCGAGCGCGGGCTGGGTGATATAGCCCCAGGTAGTGAGCTGGGCCGGCGCGGGGCTGCCCAGCGTCCAGGACCACAGATCGCCGTTCTTGAGGATGATCAGCGGCTCGCCCGATGGCTGCGCTGCCGCCGGACGGGGCGCGTCGTTTCCGGGCGCCAGCAAGCTCACGACCAGCAGCGTGAGGGTGAGCGTCAGAGTAATCCACGGTCTTGCGCGCTGCATGTCCGCACGTCCTTTCGGTAGCAGAAGACTTGTCTCTGCAGATGTCGGTTGACTCTTCTCATCATACGGACGTTTGTCGTGCTGTTTTGGCCTGCTTCCAGGTCATTACTCTGCGCTCAGCCTCCCATCTCCCCACCGGACGGCGCGATCGGATTCGACCAGGTGACCTATGCCAAAACCCGTCACGTGCTTCATGTGCCGGGCCGATGAAATTCGTAAACTGGACCACAATGATTATGGAGCAGGCAACCCGGTGCGCAACTTCTGGCTGCCGGTGGAGGAACGTGATGCCCTGGAGCAAGTCGAACTATCCCGCATCGATGAAGAACATGCCCGCTGCGACCCGCAACAAGGCGATTGAGATCGCCAACTCGCTGCTGGAAGAAGGGTACGACGAAGGGCGCGCCATCGCGATCGCGCAGAGCCAGGCGCGCGAGTGGGCGCGCAACCATGGCGAGGCCGGGCATGCCGACCGCGTGCATGTCGAGCCGCACGCGCGCGGGTGGGCAGTCCGCAGCGAAGACGCGCAGCGCCCTGCCCGGGTATACGACCGCAAGGAAGATGCTGTGGCACGCGCGCGGGCGATGGCGCAGCGGCGCAAGGGCCGCCTGGTCGTGCATAAGACGGATGGCTCGGTCCAGGATAAGCGCGACTACGCCTAAACCGTGGACGACGAGGCCGGCACCAGCCGGCAGGGTTCGAGCAGTGTATTGTCAGTGAAGTGTATTGTCAGCGAGATAAAGGAGACAAATGCAATGGCCGATCCGATTTGGGACAAGATTGAAGGCAACTGGAAGCAGTTTCAGGGCGAGGTCCAGCGCCGCTGGGGCCGTCTGACCGATGACGACATGAAGGAAATCCAGGGGCGCCGCCAGATTCTCGAGGGGAAACTTCAGGAGCGCTACGGCAAGGCGCGCGAAGAAATCAACCGCGAGATCGACGAGTGGGCCAATGAGCTGAGGGTTTAACCGGATTCCGCCGGTCTAGCCACCTGAATCACCTGAAATCACCTGTAACGCACAACAGCCCCTGGCACGCCGGGGGCTGTTGGCCTGTGTGCCGGGCGCGCTTTGCTGAAATTGTGACGCACGTGACGGGAGAGGCGAAGCTGGATTGCGTCGTAGGGGCGATGCTGGCATCGCCCGCTGCCCCACCACCGCGCGTTTGATCCCCTATTTCAGCATGGGCCGAGCAAGCCCGGCTCCCTGCCGCGTGGCGCCGGGATTGCCCCCGGTCCGGGCTGCAAAGTGCATCACAGCGTCTAGCCGGCTTCCAGGATCAGGGGCCGCGTGACGATATTGCCCCCGACGCTGACATCCCGCGACGGCCAGCCATACATGGCGGTCAGCACTTCGGGCATCTGCCCCGCCGGGCGGACCAGCACGGAATCTTCGCTCTTGGTGCCGGAGATCGACGGGTTCCAGGCGCAGACCATGCCTTCCTCAAGCGTGAACGTCTCGCCGGGTGTGGCAAGGACTTCGCGCGGGGTATAGCCCGCCACGCCGCCCTGGTGATGGAACTGCCACTCGCCGTCGAACCCAACGCGCGCGTAGGCTTCCTGCGCGACGCGGAAGATATCTGCCAGGGTCGCGCCGGGCTGCGAGGCAGCGATCATGGCGGCGTCGACATAGGCGCAGGCGTCCATTTTGCGACGCAGCTCACCGGGCAGCGGTCCAAAGTGCACCAGCCGCGTCAGCGAACAGACCAGCCCGTGCTGGCGCCCGCAGAGCACCAGCATGGCGTAGCGGTCGATGATCCGGTTGGTGGGCAGGGGATGCCGCACGGTGTACACGCGCTCATCCGCAGCGACCAGCACGACGGTTGGGGTAATATTGAAGCGGCGCGTCTCGTAGCACAGCGCCGCGGCAGCTTCCGTTTCGCTGGTGCCGGGCGTCAGACGGTTCGCCGCGCGCTGCATCGCCTCGGCGCAGTTGACCGCCAGCGTCCTGAAGCGATCCTGTTCGGCGGGCAGCAGCCGCGCGCGCAGACGGGTGAGCGCGTTGCTCAGATCGCGCGCGTCGGGCCGTGGAAAATCCACCCCCAGCACGGCGCCGGCCGGGCGCTCGGTGGGCGCGTGCCAGGGGTCGATGCGGAGCGTGAAGCCGCGCGTGTCCAGGCGGTCTTCGGCGCGCAGCCGGGGCGCCTCGATCGTGGTCGTCCACAGCTCGCAGCGGTCCTGGGTGACGACCACACTCGCCGCGCCGAAGGGAGACGCGGTATCGATGGCGACCTCGGCGCCGCCTGTGATCCAGCTTACGTTCTCCACGCGGCGCAACCACAGCGTGTCGACGCCCTGCTCTTCCATCAGGGCGCGCAGGCGGGCCAGCTTGGTCTCGAATTCGAGAGAGCTAATCATGTGAATTACTTCCTCCACCCCATCAAAGTGTATTGGATGCTTTCAGCCAACATACGTAATTCTGCACTAGGACGCTATCTTCTCGCAACCGGCCCGGAACCCTAGCAGAGTCCCCTTGACAGTGCTAATTTTGCGCTTAGAATTAGCAATCGCCCTGGGAGACTGCTAATCTTGCAGACTTCTGATGCGGTTTATATGTGTTTCTTACACAACTGGGGTAATGATCAAAACGTGCGCTGTGAGCCTCACCTCGGGGCCGCACGGTGCGCAAAGTGCCCCACCTGTCCGCACGCACCGGACGGTTGTCTGACGGTGTTAACCATCGCAAATGCGAGCGACCAGTTACACAGCAGAGGAGTAAATTGACCCATGCCCAAGCAACTCGTTTTCGATCAAGAAGCGCGCACCAGCCTGAAGTCCGGGATTGATACGCTCGCCAGGGCTGTGATGACGACGCTTGGCCCCAAAGGCCGCAACGTAGCCATCGACAAGAAATTCGGCGCGCCGACCATTACCCACGACGGCGTGTCGGTGGCGAAGGAAATCGAGCTTCAGGACCCCTATGAGAACATGGGTGCCCAGCTTCTGAAAGAAGCGGCGACCAAGACCAATGACATCGCCGGCGACGGCACCACCACCGCCACCGTGCTGGCCCACGCCATGGTGACCGATGGCCTGCGCAACCTGGCGGCGGGCGCCAACCCGATGCTGCTCAAGCGCGGCATGGATGCGGCGGCGGAGCGCGTCTCGAAGGCGATCAGCGACATGGCGATCGAGATTAACACCAAGGAAGAGATCGCCTCGGTCGCGGCCATCAGCGCCCAGGACCGCGAGATCGGCCAGCTCATCGCGGACGTGATGGACAAGGTCGGTAAGGACGGCGTAATCACCGTCGAGGAAAGCAAAGGGCTGGAATTCGAGACGGAATATGTCGAGGGTATGCAGTTCGACCGCGGCTATATTTCGCCCTATTTCATTACCAGCCCCGACACGATGGAAGCGGTCATTGAAGACGCTTACATCCTGATCCACGACAAGAAAATCTCGGCGGCGGCGGATCTGGTTCCGATCCTCGAGAAGCTGCTGCAGATCGGCAAGCGCGAGCTGGTGATTATCGCCGAGGATGTGGACGGCGAGGCGCTGGCGACGCTGGTGCTCAACAAGCTGCGCGGGATGCTCAACGTCCTGGCCGTCAAGGCGCCGGGCTTTGGCGACCGGCGTAA
>Ga0226835_1001535_pt1 | contig 12188 bp, 13 predicted proteins | sample LAC_MetaG_1_FD_163627 | JGI IMG/M metagenome (GOLD analysis project Ga0226835, IMG submission 163627) | Anaerobic ammonium oxidizing microbial communities from anammox membrane bioreactor (MBR) in UC Berkley, California, United States -... | ecosystem: Engineered > Bioreactor > Anaerobic >...
ATGCTTTGAACGAGACGCTCGGATTTTTCATCGCCAGCACTTTGGTGATGGCGGCGGTCAGCGTGGTCTTGCCGTGATCCACGTGTCCAATCGTCCCGACGTTCACATGCGGTTTGTTGCGTTCAAATTTTCCTTTTGCCATTTTGCAGTGACTCCTGAATGATTTGGTGAGCCCTCTTCGGGACTTGGACCCGAGACCTCGTTCTTACCAAGAACGCGCTCTACCGACTGAGCTAAGAGGGCAATTGAATTTATGATTTTGGATTGCAGATTTCAGATTGACACCATCGCTTTCAATCTGAAATCTGCAATCTCAAATCCGAAATCAAAGGTGGGGAGAGAGGGATTCGAACCCCCTAACCCGTTCGGGACGTGATTTACAGTCACGCGCGGCTCGCCATCTCCGCGGTCTTCCCTTGAAGGATTTAGGATTTCAGATTTAGGATTTCAGATTTAAGGTTCTTCGCAGAAAGGTAGGATAAGGTATGGTGTTGGCACATGCTTTGGACTCGTGTGCCTGAACGATCGCATTCCAAACTAGCGCCATTCGTTATGAACTCTTGACAACCAAAGACTACCGAACTACTCGACCAACAAAAAATACGAGAGCGAGCCAAAGCGGGACAAGGATCAAACTTAATCTAATCAGATTGATTCGCTTCGCGGCAAACTTCGTCGCTCGGCTTATCACTATCAACCAGAATGCAGCAGTCAGGACAAGTGTAACCAACCCTACCATAGTTGACAGGAAGATAAGTGAAATAATTGGCATGGCAAATTCACTTGGAGATATACCACGCCCCCAGTTTCCACCATAAGTTATCTGTACGTAGGCAATTACTAACAGCACCAGAATTGTTGTGACAGTTAGCAATATCAACAACGAAACAGTGCCCCAGCGCAGTAGATGCTTCACCGAGATTTTCCTGGGAACTAATGAGCGCCCTGAATCTCCATCCGCCCCAAAATATCCGCGCGTTCAGGCCACCAATCATCGCCCGGTAGACCTGGCCTAGTCAACTCCGATTCAATTTCAAAGTAACTGTTTCCATCGTTTAGAGAGTTATACCCTGTATACACAAATCTTCCAGTAGCACCAGGGATTTGAGTGGATGGATTGGCCCAACCTAACTCCATTTCTTCGTAATGATCTAGTTGTTCCTCAATTTCATTCGAGTCCTCAACATGGTCAGGTTCCGGAAGATTAGTCACGTACCAGTTAGCAGCTTCATAGACATCGTTGCCCGTCCGAACCTCATGGACAATGTTTCGGTCTGGCTGATTCTGGAAGTTGGCTTGTATGTCTGCCGTCCATCGTAGGCGTGAGTCGTATACCTGATCCAATGCACCTACTTGATCAACATCCCACCAAGCGGATCTGTGTTTGATGCTTCTGGGGGCAAACCACCATTGCAATCCATCAGGATTATCGTTTCCGTCGTCGCTCGCTTTCCAGCCGTCTGCCCAAACAGTCACAATCAAGACATTCCCTAATACCAAAAGCAAGAGCCAAGAAATGATGACACTTCGAAAGAAAGACCTTTCTCGCATATTAGTTTCCCTCCTTTATTGGGTTTGGTGTTGGGTGTGGTAACCCTTGCTGGGCTTTGGTTTTAGATTGCGACGCGATCATATCACGCGCTTTCAGGAGGTTAGGCATTGAAACTACCTCTAGATCAAGTGTACGATTGGCATAGGCATCACGTAAATCGGATATGGGATCGACCAATATAACCCATCCTTGAGAGTCCAAGGACATGGCATCCTTCGCACGAATTTTGCCTCGCAGCCAAGGTATCTTTGGCTTGAGATCTTTGGGTTCAAGTTTCTTTATCTGTTTTGTGGGTGGGAGCAGTTCCTTTAGACGCTCCTTGGCGGCTAGCGCTGAAGCTGAAAAATCCATAACTGGTTTTTCTCCGGGGTCCTTGGGGTCTCCTACCCCCATCACCGCGATCCATCCCGCTGAGGAGAAAAAATGTACAGTCAATTGATCAATGTCCAAACCGAATTCGTCTCTAATCTTCCAAATGCGATCGAGATCAATATAATCCTGAAAAGAGACGGAGACCTCGATAAGCCGATCGGGATTCTTGCTGGATAGTTCTTCTAAAGCTGCCCTTCGTGACGATATATACCTGACTAATTCCTCTGAACTATCAATACGAGTATTATTGTAGATCTTTATGAAATAAGGTTCTGTGCCCTTCAGCAAAAGTTCTGCGCCTGAAACAGTTTCACCCGCATAAACCTTAGTTTCTTGCGGAGGATTGCTTTCACCCCGGCTTTGCAGAAAGTTCTGAATCTGCAACAAATAATTTGCTGCCCACGAATCGCCTTTACGCGCATTCTCAGTTAGAACTTCATAGACTGAAATATCTTGAGCCCTAGCTGCCTCATACCTTGCCCAAATCCACACCCCGAAAGTAACAAGGACCAGTAGAATGATCCCAAGCACATAAGATCTATGAAGTTTCTTTGTCATTTTCGGTCCTCCGTGATTGGCTTGGGTGTGGCGAAAAAATATTCCATTATTGGATTGGCTTCGTATGCTCAAAACAATAGTGGGGAGAGAGGGATTCGAACCCCCTAATCCGTTCGGAACGTGATTTACAGTCACGCGCGGCTCGCCATCTCCGCGGTCTCCCCTTGCAGGATTTAGGATTTTCAGATTTAGGATTTCAGAAAGAGCCGACGATCGGAATCGAACCGATAACCTATTGTTTACAAAACAATTGCTCTGCCGATTGAGCTACGTCGGCACACAAAAAGGATGCCCGCCCACAGCAAGCGGCAATTATATGCGCGTTGACCAATCGGGTCAAATTTTTATCGCATTTTTCTGGACCGAACCGCTTTTTACTTTGGTGGGCGGGGGTCCAAGCCCTTTGGCCACGCGCTGCATCCGCGCTTGGTACAGAACCACCGAACCCGCAACCGAAACATTCAGCGACGGCGTTTTGCCCCACATCGGCAATTGCACAATGAAATCGCACTTGGCGCGCGTCAAGCGGCGCAAACCATCCACCTCACTCCCCACCACAAACGCCAGCGGCACGGTATAATCGCCCTTGTCGTACGGCAGCGCGTTCGGCGCTTCTTCGATGCCGACGACCCAGATATTTTGCTTTTTCAAAAGTTCAATCGTCTGCGCCAGATTCGTCACTTGCGCGATTTTCAAAAAATCCACCGCGCCCGCCGACGCTTTGCGGACTTGGGCGGTCACGCCCGCTTGCCGATGTTCAGGAATCACGACGCCATGCACGCCGATAATTTCGGCGGTCCGCAGCAGCGCGCCAAAATTGGTGACGTATTGGATATTGTCCAACAGCAACAAAAACGGCGGCTCGGGCGCGGCGTTGGCAAAATCTAAAATTTCGTCGAGCGCTGCATATTCAAATTCGCCCGCTTCGGCGACGATGCCTTGATGCAGCGAGCCGCGTTGCAACAACCGGTCGAGCGCGTCGCGTTCCACCTCAATCACGGGAATTTCATCGCGCCGCGCCAGCGCCAACGCTTCGCCCAACATGCCATCGCGCTGCGTACCGCGCGCGAGCAAAAGACGATGCACCTCCGTCCCCGCGCGCAACGCTTGCAACACCGCATTCCGTCCAAAAATAAAATCGCTCATCAGCCAATCCGCGTTATCGCAAGTTCACGGCGAACGCTCCCTACGCCAACACCGCGCCACCACACTATCGCACTATCGCACTATCGCACCATCGCACTATCACACTACCGCGTCATTTTCCACGTCGTGCCTTGCGCGCTGTCGGCGATTTCAACGCCCATTGCGGCGAGTTGCGCGCGCACCTTGTCCGCGTCGGCGTATCTTTTCGCGGCGCGCAGCGCGTTGCGTTCCGCGACCAGCGCGTTGATTTTTTCCGCGTCCGCCGCGCTGACCGCGCGCGCGGGTTCTTGCAAAGTCAAACCCAATACGTCGGTCAATTCCTTGAGCGTCGCTTGCGCGGGCGCGAGCGCTTGCGGCGACGCGCCTTCGCCGCGCGCGCGATTGATTTCACGCGCCAAATCGTACACGACGCCCAGCGCGCCCGCCGTATTCAAATCGTCGTCCATCAGCGCGATAAATTTTGCGCGCGTCTGCGCGGCGCTGCGCGCAAGCTCGTTGTCCGGCAAAGCGCCCGGCGCAACGGCATCCTTGACCGCCGCGCGCAAACGCTCCAAGCCGCGCTCTGCCGCGTCCACGCCTTCGTCCGTCCACGACAGCGGCGAACGATAATGCGTGCCGAGAATAAACGCGCGAATCGCGTCAGCGCTATAGCGCGCCAGCGCGTCGGGAATATGCACCAAGCCGCCGAGATGGCGCGTCATTTTTTCTTGGCCGGGCAAATGCAGCAGCGCATTGTGCATCCAATAGCGCGAAAATTCTTTGCCCGTAAAAGATTCGGATTGCGCGATTTCGTTTTCGTGATGCGGGAACATGACGTCAAAACCGCCGCCATGCAAATCAATCTGTTCGCCGTGCTGTTCCAAATTCATCGCGGAACATTCAATATGCCAGCCGGGGCGGCCGGGGCCCCACGGCGAATCCCACGCGGGTTCGCCCGGTTTGGACGCTTTCCACAGCGCAAAATCCATCGGGTCTTCTTTGCGCTCGTCCACCGCAATGCGCGCGCCCGCTTCCATTTCGTCGAGCGAACGATGATTCAGCTTGCCGTAATCGGCATCGGCGCGCACGCGAAAATAAACGTCGCCGTCCACCGCGTACGCCATGCCCTTTTCAATCAGCCCGCGCGTCATTTTGATAATGGTAGGAATCGCTTCGGTCGCGCGCGGATAAACGTCGGCGCGTTGGATATTGAGCGCGTCCATTTCGCTCAAGAAACGCGCCATGTATTTTTCCGCCAACGCCTCAATCGTCGTATTTTCCTGTTTCGCGGTTTCGATGATGCGGTCTTCAATGTCGGTAAAATTTTGAACGTGCTTGACGGCATAACCGCGAAATTTCAGATAGCGCTTGAGCGTATCAAAAATAATGTACGACAACGCGTGACCGATATGCGCGGGGCCATACAAGTTGGGTCCGCAGACATACAGCGCCACATGCGGCGGCTGGCGCGGCACAAATTCTTGTTTTTGGCGCGTGAGCGTGTTGTAAAGATAAAGAGACATTTTGGTTGCTTGGTTCCCTGTTTTCCGGTTTCCGCTATTTGCCGTTCGACGGCGTGGCAAAAATCATTCGCCCTTGATTGGTTTGCAGCATCCGCGTCACGGTTACGTCAATACTGCTGCCGATATATTTTTTGCCGTTCTCGACGACCACCATCGTGCCGTCGTCCAAATACGCGACGCCCTGCCCCAACTCTTTGCCTTCTTGCACGAGCCGCACGTACATATTTTCGCCGGGCAAGACGATGGCGCGCAGCGCGTTCGCCAATTCATTGACGTTCAACACGCGGACGCCTTGCAGCTCTGCGACTTTGTTCAAATTAAAATCGTTGGTCAATACGGGGACGCGCAATTGTTTGGCGAGCCGCACCAATTTATCATCCACCTCGCGCACATCCTCAATGTCCATATCGGTAATGCGAATCGGCACGACGGATTCTTTTTGCAATTTGTTGAGCATATCCAAACCGCGCCGTCCGCGATTGCGCCGCAGCGCGTCGGATGAATCGGCAATGTGCTGTAATTCATTCAACACAAAACGTGGAATGGTCAGCGCGCCGTCCAAAAAACCGGTGCGCGAAACGTCGGCGATGCGTCCGTCAATAATGACGCTCGTATCCAACAAAATGAGGCGTTCGGACGGCGCTTCGGCGGACGCGCCTTTGACGCGCGCGCCGTCGCGCGCAAAGCGTCCGCCGAATAGATTGAAAATGTCGCGCTCGCGCATGATCATGACCCACGCGCCGATATAGCCAAAGAGAATCAGCGAGACAAAGGGCAGGATATTGGAAAAGGGGGGCGGCAAGAGCGAGAGGGGGAACGCGGTGAGCGCCGCAATAATCAAGCCGACAATCAGTCCAATCGTCGCCGCCAGCAGCTGCTGCGCGGGGACGCGCCGCATCTGCCGTCGAAACCAGCGGTACGGTCGAATGGTCAGCCACGGCGTGATGAGCAAGCCGAGCGCGGCGCCGGCGAGAATTAAAACGAGAATAAATCGAATGTCACGGTCGGGTTGCGCGGATAGCGCTTCGCCAATACGCCAGCCGATAACGGCAAACACAACCATGCCAATCAAACGTAGAACGAATTCGATTGACATACAACCTCCCGGGAACCGCAAATAGAACGGCGCGAGTTACAGTCCGATTGACGGGCTGCGGATAATGGGCGCCTCCTCGCACAGGCATAATGCCGTTAAAATCGCGGAACTTCGGAAAAAAATGAATGCTGCGCGAACCCGGTTTCGCAATAAAAAAAAAGAGTGTACCGCAATGGCACACTTGTCCTTGACCGGGGCGAACATGTCCGTACAAACGCCAAGATATTGCGTGTGTCGGGCAACTTTGCCGAGTAGGAATGGAGCGTCCGGTTCCAGATGGATTCGAGCAGCGGAACCGGTTCGCAGTGTGCGAAATTCCATATCTGCACCGCCGCCGACAGTTTTTATCTGGCGCGACGAAAATTTCTCACGCGGAAAAACTAGCGCCATCTTAACACAGGCGTATAGCAATGTCAAAGAAAATTATTATAACGCCGTTTGGCGGGACAATTTTGTTTCCGCGTCAAGCTGGATTACAATTATTATGTCAGTTCTGCTTACAAGGAAGTAAGACAGCACGGATTTATCAAATCATTACGCGGTAACGCGAAACAGGAGCAGAACCATGAATAAAACCTATCTCAAGTCGAAAAAAGGCGTCGTCAAAGTGACCTTTGAAGTCACGCCCGAAGTCGAGACGCGCCAGGCGGCGGTGGTCGGCGAGTTCAATAATTGGAATCCGACCGCAACGCCGATGAAGCGGAAAAAGGACGGTAGTTTTAGCGTCGCGCTGAATCTCGAAAGCGCCAAACAGTACCGGTACAAGTATTATCTGGATGGACAGCGCTGGATGACCGACCCGCACGCCGACGCCAGCATCCCCAATATCTTTGGTTCGCAAGATTCCGTACTGGTGGTCTGAAACTAGATCGGTCCCCCATTCCAAACGCGCGCGGCGAAAGTCGGCGCGCGTTTTCTTTGAGGACGCCCCTTGTCAAGTCATGAACGCCGCTTTGGAAACTCGCATCCGCGCCGCCGGCGCGGAAATGTCAAAACCGGGACGCTGGCGCGTGGCGCTGGAGCAGCTCATCCAAGTCACCGCGCAAATTTTAGCGGCGCCGGAAATGGATCGGCAATGCGCGCGCTTGACGTTGGAAAATTTGCAATTGCTGTATCAATGGGCAAGCGTCATGTCCAACGCCGAATATCATCGCCTCAATCGCGCGGTGATGCAGCTCACCGAAGCGCTCGCGTCGGCAGACACGGACGCCTAGCGCGCGTTCTGGTTTCCTCAATCCGCGCCGCGCGCCAAAAAATTTTTCGCGCCGCAAAATTTTTGACACGCGATATTGATAGCGCTATATTGTGCCGCGATGCGCGCGCCGCGCCGTGACACGGTTCGTCAATGCCCGGCACGCGTAATTGCCTTGATGCAATCCGATGCCCCGAACGCTGCAAACTGTCGGCAAGCTAGCGCCGTATGGATCAGCCCTCACCAATGACGGTTTGGCGGGGGCTGATTTTTTATCTCTACAAAATGCCGCGCCAGGCCAAATTTGCGCCGCGCGCCCAAACGAGGTGAAACATGTCCGCTACGTGTCCCGAATGTGAAGCGACGATTACGTTGCAAAAACCGCTGCGCGGAGAAATTATTGTGTGTCCTGACTGCGGCGCCGAACTCGAAGTATTGCAAGAAAATCCTTTGCAACTCGACCTCGCGCCGCAAGAAGAAGAAGATTGGGGAGAGTGAAGGAAATTTTCGATTTTTGATTTGTGATTTTCGATTTACTCTATCGCGCGTCAATCGAAAATCGAAATTTGAAAATCGAAAATCAACATCGCAAAATGAAAATTGCTGTTTTGTATTCGCGCGCGCGCGTCGAAGAAAAGATTTTATTCGAGACGTTGGACGCGCGCGGCATTGCATATGATCGCATTGACGACCGCGATATCGCGTTCGATTTAGGCGCCCCGTCGGCGTGGCAGAAATATGATGTCGTCCTCGAACGCTGCATCAATCATTCGCGCGCGTTGTACGCCTTGCGTATCCTGAACGATTGGAACATTCCAACGGTCAACACCGCGCATACCGCCGAAGTGTGCGGCAATAAATTGGTCACGTCCTCCGCCCTCTTTCGCGCGGGCGTACCGTCGCCGGTCGTCAAAATCGCGTTCACGCCCGAATCGGCGCTCCAGACGATTGAAGAAATGGGCTATCCCGTCATCCTCAAACCCGCCGTCGGTTCGTGGGGCAGATTGCTTTCCAAAATCAATGACCGCGACGCCGCCGAAGCGATTCTCGAACATAAAGAAATTCTCGGCTCGTATCATCATTCCATTTTTTATATTCAGGAATATATTCGCAAACCCAAACGCGATATTCGCGCGTTCGTCGTGGGCAATGAAACCATCGCGGCGATTTATCGCGGCGCCGAACATTGGATTACGAACACGGCGCGCGGCGGCGAAGCGACCAATTGTCCCGTCACGCCCGAACTGAACGCGATTTGCGTCGCGGCGTCGAACGCGGTGGGCGGCGGCATTACGGGCGTGGACGTTTTAGAAGACCCCGACCGCGGCTATCTCATCAACGAAGTGAATTACACGATTGAATTTCGCAACAGCATCGCGACGACGGGCGTGGATATTCCGAATAAAATTATTGATTACGTTCTCGCGGTGGGACGCGAGGGGCGGAATTTATGATTTATGATTTATGATTTGGGATTTATAATTTTGTCTCGATACAAATTCATTTCATCAAGGAGGAATCGAAATGACCTCCCAAGAAATGAAAGCGCGGACAAAAAAATTTGCAGTGCGCGTAATCAAGATGACAGAAACGCTCCCCGATAAACGCGCGGCGAATATTATCGCAAATCAGTTGATTCGCTCGGCAACTTCGGTTGGGGCAAATTATCGCGCGGCGTTGCGCGCGCGTTCGCAGGCGGATTTCATTTCTAAAATTGGAATTACGACAGAAGAATCGGACGAATCAGAATACTGGATGGAGTTGCTCGTAGATTGCGAAATCGTCAAACCCGAACGCATCGCAGATTTGTTGCAAGAAGCAAACGAACTTGTCGCCATCTTTACCGCAACTTCGAAAACAACGAAATCACATTCCCAACGCTATCCGAAAAAATCATAAATCAAAAATCATATATCATAAATCAAAGATGAAAACCTCCATCGTCGGCGCATCGGGCTACACGGGCGGCGAACTGCTGCGCCTTTTAATCAAACATCCGCACGTCGAAATCGCCCAAGTGACTTCGGAATCGCATGTCGGCGAATATGTCTATCAGACGCATCCGAATTTGCGCGCGCAAACCACTTTGCAATACACCGCGCGTTCGGAATTGCAGCCATGCGATTTGTTGTTTCTCGCGCTGCCACACGGCGAAGCGCAAAAAAATATCGAACATTACGCGTCGCTCGCGCCGAAAATTATTGACCTCAGCGCGGACTTTCGTTTGCGCGACGCGGCGAAATATGCCGAATGGTACGGCGCACACGCGAACGCGGCGTGGCTCGAAAAATTTGTGTACGGCTTGCCCGAACTGCATCGTGAGCAGATGAAATCTGCCTCGTACATTAGCGGCGTCGGCTGTAACGCGACATGCAGCAATCTCGCGCTGTTGCCTCTGGTCAAGGCGGGATGGATTGACGAAACCAAACCCATCATCATTGACGTCAAAGTCGGTTCGAGCGAAGGCGGCAATTCGCCGAACGCGGGTTCGCATCATCCCGAACGTTCCTCTGTGATTCGCACTTATGCGCCCACGCGCCATCGCCATACCGCCGAAGTGGAACAAGAATTGAAATTGAACAACGTTCACATGACGATTACGTCTGTTGATCTCGTGCGCGGCGCGCTCGCGGCGGCGCACGTTTTCGTCAACAAACCCATCACCGAAAAAGATTTGTGGAAAGCGTACCGCAGCGCGTTCCGCGACGAACCGTTCATCCGCATCGTCAAAGACAAAACGGGCGTCTATCGCGTCCCCGAACCAAAAATTTTGGCGGGCTCAAATTACGCCGATGTCGGTTTTGAACTGGATGAAAAAACGGGGCGCGTCGTTTCCATCTGCGCGATTGACAATTTGATGAAAGGCGCGGCAGGCAGCGCGGTGCAAAGTATGAATGTGATGTGCGGGTTTGAGGAAAAGACCGCGCTAGAATTTTCGGGGCTTCATCCAATTTAGAATTTCGATTTTCGATTTTCGATTGAGGAGGTAACACATGGCAAGCGTGAGTGAAGAGGCAATGAAGAAACGCACAAAACAATTTGCCTTGCGAACAATTCAATTGTGCGAATCATTGCCCGAAACGCGCACTGGGCGCGTGATTGCAAATCAACTGTTGCGTTCGGGAACATCTGTCGGCGCAAATTATCGTGCCGCATGTCGCGCGCGTTCGTCGCCTGATTTCGTCAACAAAATTGGAATCACGTTGGAAGAGTCCGATGAATCGGGTTATTGGATGGAGTTGGTTATTGAAGCGAACTTGATGCCCGAAACGCGCGTTACCAATTTACTTCAAGAAGCAAACGAGCTCACCGCGATTTTCAATGCCTCCCACAAAACCGCCAATCAAAATTTGAGCAAGGTCAATCGAAAATCGAAAGTCGAAAATCGAAAATGATAGTAATAAAAATCGGCGGCTCGCGCGGCATCAACATGGATTTTGTGTGCGACGACGCGGCAGAATTGTATCAAGCGGGGCAAAAAATCATCCTCGTTCACGGCGCGGGGAATGAGGCGAATGAGTTGGGCGAAAAAGTTGGGTATCCCGCGAAACACGTTACGTCGCCGCAAGGTTTTTCGTGGCGATATACGGACCGCCAAACGCTCGAAATTTACACGATGGCGGCGGTGGGCAAAATCAACACGTTCCTTGTCGAAGCGTTGCAAAAACGCGGCGTGAACGCAATCGGTTTGAGCGGCGTGAGCGGGCGCGTGATGGAAGGGACGCGCAAAGACGCGGTGCGAATCATCGAAGGCGGCAAGCAGCGCATTTTGCGTGACGATTACACGGGGCGTGTGGAAAAGGTGAACGCCGATTTATTGCGCGCGCTGCTCGACATGAATTATTTGCCCGTGATTGCGCCGCTCGCGATTTCGTATCAAGGCGACGCGATGAATGTGGACGGCGACCGCGCGGCGGCGATGATTGCGGGCGCGGTGAACGCGGAAAAATTGATTATCCTCACGAACGTCGTCGGCTTGATGAAAAATTTTCCCGACGAGTCTTCGCTCATCACGCACATTGACAAAAATAAAGTCGAGGCGTCCATTGATTTCGCGGAGGGACGCATGAAGAAAAAAGTTTTAGGCGCGAGCGAAGCGTTGAATCTCGGCGTCACCCAAGTTGTATTCGCCGACGGACGCGTGGAGCATCCAATTCAAAACGCGTTACAAGGCAAAGGCACCGTCATTGGCTAAACGCGCGCCGACAGTTTATGCGTTTATGGATGAGAGTGGGGACAAAAAAGGACCCCCTTGCCTATCCTACCGCGATGGATAGGAAAGCCGCCAGTATGGTCACTCTCGCGAGCGCCAGCAGAGGGCGACAGTGTCAGCAAGGGGGTGAAACAGTCAATGCCGTTTCGTTTCTGGATGCCCTTTCGAGCTTCCGTCTTGATTCTATTGTAGCATAGGTGGGCAAGTATCGCGTCAAAGGAGCGTATGAAATTGTCCGCAACCACAATTTTCTTTTTTTTGGCAGGCATGGCGGTCTTGGGCTTTGCCGATTTTTCCATCAAGGAAACGTCAGGCAAAATTAGTCCCGCGCTCGGCACGTTGATTTACGCCGTCGTCGCGATTTTGCCGCCGCTGCTTTGGACGCTTTGGACGCGCGCCCACGAACCGCTTTTGATTACACGCGACGGCGCAACGTGGGCGGCGGTGACCGGCATCGCCTTTGGCGTTTTCACGGGCATTATGTTTTTGCTTTTTTCGTTGGGCGTCAATCTTTCCGTCGGCACGCCCGTTGTGCGAATGGGCGGCATTGCAGTGGC
>Ga0226835_1001537_pt1 | contig 12169 bp, 8 predicted proteins | sample LAC_MetaG_1_FD_163627 | JGI IMG/M metagenome (GOLD analysis project Ga0226835, IMG submission 163627) | Anaerobic ammonium oxidizing microbial communities from anammox membrane bioreactor (MBR) in UC Berkley, California, United States -... | ecosystem: Engineered > Bioreactor > Anaerobic >...
CCTCGTTCGAGCGATACACAGTCTACTACTTATAATGTTAAGGAATTCGCCAGCCTGTGCCTATTCGTCCGGGTCGTCCAGCGGCGAGAGTTCGCCGCCCAGTTCGTTGACGCCAAACGACAGCACTTCGTCCTGTGCCAGCAAATCCTCATACGCCTGCTGATGCTCGCCGGCATCGCCCGTCACCACAATGGAGACCTTCAGCGCCACATTCAAGACTTCGGCCAGCGCCTCTTCGAGCGCCTGACGTTTGTCGTCTGCGCCCAGTTTCTCTTTGAACACACCCGTCCGCACCCCAAGCACCAGACGGTCGCCTTTAATCTCGCGGGGGGTTGCGTGCTCCATCAGCGCAGGCAGCGACGGATGATAGCGCCGGGCGATCTTCTGAATCTGAACCCACTGCGCCTTGACATCCGCCAGCCGGACCGCCGCCGCTTCTGCGCCGGGTGAAGCCGCCGGCGGAGGCGCTGCGACAGGGGCGTGCTCGACGGGCTTGGGCAGATCGTCCTGAGTGCGGGCGTAGACAGGCGACGGCGCGACAACCGGTTCGTCTTCAGCAGCAGACTTCAGACTTTCCACAAAGGCCAGCTCCAGCGGAAGCTGTGGCTGCCAGCCGCCCTGCCATTCTTGCACCGCGCTGTTGAACGCCCGCAGCGCGTTGAGCAGGGTTTTGCGCCCGACCGCCCCGGCCTGGCGCTCGATAATCTGGCGGCGCTCCTGGCTGACGTCGATCAGATCGCTGCCGCCCATCTTGACCAGCATCATCTGCCGCAGGTGTTCGACCGTCTGGCGCCCGAACTGGCGCGGATCCGCCCCGGCATCAACCGCCGCGTTGATCAAGTCCAGGCCGCGTGCAGCGTCGTTGGCAATCAACGCATCGACCAGGTCGACCACGTTCTGCCCGCTGGCCGTGCCCAGAATCGCTTCTGCTTCTGCCAGCGAGATGTGCGCGTCCGGGTCCGCCAGCAGTTGGTCCAGCAGGCTGATGCTGTCGCGGACGCTGCCGGTACCTTCGCGCGCCACCAGTTCCAGCGCAGCGCGGTCAATCGACACGTGCTCTTCGTCGCAAATCGCCTGAAGCAGATCGGCGACCTCGGTCAGCGATACGCGGCGGAATTCGAACAACTGGCAGCGGCTTTTGATGGTGGCCGGAACCTTGGCGATCTCGGTTGTCGCCAGCACGAAAATTGCGTGAGACGGCGGTTCCTCAAGCGTCTTGAGCAGTGCGTCAAAAGCCGCGCCCGAAAAGCGGTGCACTTCGTCGATGATATAGACTTTGTACTGCCCCTCGCTCGGCGCGAACGCGATCTTATCGCGCAGATCGCGCACGTCGTCCACACCCGTATGGGACGCGGCATCGATCTCGATCAGGTCCATCAGCCGGCCTTCGCTGACGGCCCGGCAGAAGTGGCATTCGTTGCAGGGGCGCCGATCCGGGTCGGGATGGGTGCAGTTGACCGCTTTTGCCAGCAGCCGGGCCGTCGAGGTCTTGCCGGTCCCGCGCGGACCGCTGAACAGGTATGCGTGCCGGATACGCCCCTGGCGCAGCGCGTTGCGCAGCGTCCGGGTGATGTGCTGCTGGCCGATGACGTCTTCGAAGGTCTGCGGCCGCCATTTTAAATAGAGCGCCTGAGCGGGCATGGTTCACTCCCGATAGTTGCTGCGCCTAGTGTAGCAAGCCGCACAGACGTTCCGCAAATGTTGCGCGCCGCACCTGCGCGCACCGTCATCGAAGCGCCGTGACATTTAGCACTCGCGGCTGGCGCCTGTTTTGAAATGCGCGGGAGTTGGTATAATGAGAGCACAGATGACGAGCCAGATTGTTATAAGGAGTTGACGATGGGTCAGCTAGGCACAACCGAGTTGCTGTTGATTCTGGCGGTCGTAGTACTGCTGTTTGGTGTGGGTCGTGTGTCGCGCATCGGCGGCGAGATGGGTTCGGCCATCCGCGAGTTTCGCCGCGGCCTGAAGGGCGACGAGACAGCGGATAACGAGAGCAACACCGAAACCACTTCGAAGAACTGACACTCCCCGGCTGCGCGTGGCCGCCTGCCGGATGATGCACCCCGCTCGCGCCTGATCGTACCCTCGGCTGTCGTTCGTCTGAGGGTATTTTGTGCTTGGCGTCCGGTCCACCTTAGCCCGGCGCCAGCGACCCCGGATCACCAACACGAGCGGTCGCCTGGATCATCCCCAGCGCGTCGTTGAGCGTCACTACCTCGCCCGCGGACCATACGGCCGTATCCCGGCCCCAGTACAGCGCCGCCGGCGTATTGGTTCCCTGACGCGTGTAGATGCGCACACGGCTGTCTTTGGGCATGTAGAAGCCGGGGAAGGTAAAGGTGTTCCCCTGCTCGTCGACCAACGTCCAGCCTTCGAGGTTCACCCGCTCGCCGACGTTGCGCAGCTCAACCATTTCCGTGTTGATGTCGCCGAAATTGGCGATCGCGACGATCGCGATCTGAGCATTTTCGGCGGCGGGGGGCAGCGTCACCGTCGCGGCGACGCGCGTCAGCGAAAAGGGGGTGTTGGTCGGGCTGGGTACGGGTGTTGGCGTGAAGAGCGCAGCACAGCCCGACGTGGGAATAAGCAGCACATCGCCGATGTGCAGGATGTCGTCTGGCTCCATGTTGTTCGCCGCCAGCACATCACCGGGGAAGACACCATACTGCTGCGCGATCAGGGAGACGACTTCGCCCGCCTGAACGACGTGACGGATGCAGCCGTCGTCGGGGGTTCCGCCCGCCGCGGCAACCAGCGGCTGTGCCCCTTCCGGCAGATCAGTCGGGACGGGGGGCAGCAGCGCCGGATCGATGGTCGCGATCGCCGCGCCTTCCGGCAGCCCGGCCACCACGCCCTGTGTCGCCGTCACCACCGCGACCTGAGGGGCCTGGCCGAGCGCTTGCAGCGTGACCTGCAGCGCGTCGATGGTCCCCTGATATTCGCCTGCCTGCAGCACGGAGCCGGGCAGGGGCGTTGCGGTGAGGATCACAATTTGGGTCGGTCCCAGCAGCGGCTCAGCCTTGGGGCGGCGCGTGCGGTCCCAGGTCACCACGATCGCCGCCACCGCCAGCGAGACGATCACGTTGACAAATATAAATCCCAACAGCACCCGACGGCTCATGATGCCAAACCCTTCTGCCTGCCCGGACACACGCCGCACCTCGCCCACCGTCGCATGGCGGCGATCTTAGCACACGCCCCCGCCGCGGGCAACGCGCCGCGCTGGACTTACACGCCGATCCGCACTACACTGGAAGCACGCTAACCGATTCTTAACTCCGCCAGCCGGCGCAGGCACGAGCGCGGCATGCACCACGATGGAGGGAAGGCAATGCCAGTCTGGCCTCTTCCTCGCCTGACGTTTCAGGCGCTCAACACGGTCGAAGAAACGCGTCCGGTCGCGCTGCTGACGACCGAAGACATCTGGGCCGTGCTTGGCAGCGAGCTGAAGCTGCCCGTGTTTATCCAGGCCGAGCCGGACAGCTACAATCGCGATCTGTTCGATTATCTGGCGGATAATCTGCCGTCGCGCGTCGAGGCGATCTATGTCGTCGGGCAGGGTGCGCCGCTGCACGCCGGTAAGATCGTCGCCGCCCGCCACAAGCGCCCGCTGGTGGTCGTCCCCAGCGCACTCGACAGCGACGCGCTGCTGACCCCCTTTGCGTTGGCCGAGGAAGAAATCGACGGGCAGCGCCGCCAGATCGAGATCGAAACCGGCCCCGCCACCGAAGTCATAATCGACTGGGATGTGCTGCGCGCCGCCCCCGATACCGAGCGTGCCGCCGCGATTGTCGATCTGCTCTCGATTGTGACCGGGCTGCTGGACTGGCGCCTGGCCGCTCAGAAGGGCAAGAACCCGCGCAGCCAGCGCTTCACCCCCTGGGCCGCCAGTGTCGCCGCAGGGCTGGCCGCCCAGGCGATCAAGCACGCCCCGACGCTCGGCCAGGGCCGCCAGGATGCGCTCGGAACGCTGCTCGACCTGCTGATGATGACGGTCCAGCTTGGCAACCAGCTTGGCCACCGGCGCGCCTCGCAGGGCGGCGAGCACTATCTGGCGCGCATTCTCGCCCCACAGACCGAGGAACGCCTGACACACAGCGAGCTGGTCGGCCCGTGCTTGCTGTTCGTCGCCGCCCTGCACGGCCAGGATATCACCGCACTGCGCGAAACACTCCAGCACGCGGGCGTCCGGCTGGACCGCATCCGCGCGACAGACTTCACCCTCATGCTCGACCATCTGCCGGAGTGGATCGGCACGCTCGGCCTGCCGTACAGCATCCTCAACGAGCTGGAGCCGTCCAGCGATACGGTCGCAAAGGCGCTGGACGCTGCCGGGCTGGCTGTGGCACTCGACACCTGGATCCTGCCCAGCACCGCGCCGGGCGAGGAAACCGCCCCAGACGAAGCGCCCGCCGAAGAAGCACCCGCCGAACCGGCGCCTGTGCCGGAAGCGGTCGCCGAAGACCGGCCCACCGAAACGGACACCGAGCGCGTCGAGGCGCCGCACGAGGCACAGGGCGCCTCGACAGACGAGCAGGCGCCCGCTCATCGGGCCGACGCCGGCGCCAGCGACACGCCCGACGACCTCGACAACACCGGCTCAGCCAGCTCCTGATCGCCTGAACCTGCCCAACACGCGCCGCGGGGACACTGCCTCGCGGCGCGTTGGTGTACGCACTATCGCGGCGCCGGGGAATCAGCTGCGCGCTTCTTCGGCGGGCGTCTCGCTCGGCTCGATCTCGGTGATCGCCATATACTGGTCGGTCGCGCCGCGCTGCCAGGTGATGCGCGGAATGATCGAGTCATGAATGATGCGATCTTTGTACTGCACCACGCGCCGGATCACGCTCTCGACCAGCGAATCGGACAGGTAATGCGGCTTCAGGCCGAGGTCGAACAGCTCCTTGTGTGCGGGGTTGTAGTAGTGCTCCTCGGCTTCGACGCGCGGATTTTCGTAGTGCGCGATGGTGACCTCGATGCCGATCTGCCGCGCCGCCTGCTGGACAATATGCGCCAGCTCGGACACCGAGAAGCTTTCGACCCACTGATTGAAGACGCGCATCTTGCCCGGCACAGGCGGGTTGAGGGCGGTCAGCTCCACGCACTGCAATGTGTCGCGGATGTTGAGGTAGCCGCGCGTCTGCTTGCCCTTGCCGAACAGCGTTAGCGGGATCCCGGCCACAGCCTGCACGCAGAAGCGGTTGAGCGCCGTCCCAAACGACTCGTCGTAGTCGAAGCGGTTGATCAGCCGGTCGTCCAGGTTCGCCTCGTCCGTTTCGATGCCGTAGACAACCCCCTGGTTGAGATCGGTGGCGCGCAGGCCCCAGATTTTGCAGGCGAACATGATATTGTGGCTGTCGTGCACTTTGGTCAGGTGATAGAACGAACCGGCCTGCTTGGGGAAAGGCAGCTCATCGCGGCGCCCGTTGTACTCGATCTCAAAGTAACCTTCGGGGATGTCGATGTTCGGCGTGCCATACTCGCCCATCGTGCCCAGCTTGATCAAGTGCGCCTCGGGCGCGAATTCGTGCATGGCCCACAGCACGTTGAGCGTGCCGTTGACGTTGTTCTCGTGGACGCGCACGGCATGATGCACGTCGATCATCGAGTAGGGCGCACTGGGGATCTCGCCGTAGTGCACGATCGTATCCGGCCGGAAGTCGCGAATCACGCGGCTGATGAAATACCAGTCCTGGATGTCGCCGATGAACGGTTCGATCGTCCGGCCAGTGACCTCGCGCCACGCCTCGATCCGCACCGGGAGCGTCTGGATCGGCGTCAGACTGTCGGTCCCGCGCTCCAGATGCATCAACCGCCGGGTGAAGTTATCTACGACTGCCACCTCGTGGCCGCGCCGGCTGAAGTACATCGCGCTGGCCCAACCCAAGTACCCATCGCCGCCAAGGATCAGAATCCGCATCGCGTCAATCTCCTCATCCGGTCGTTGAACTTCGGCAGCCCGCCAGACACGCATCCGGCAGGCTGCTCGCGCACGCTTTGCCACGTCGTGCCTGATTATACCGTACGCTGGCGGCGCAGCGAACCGGTGTTCTGCCGGCGATTCAGCGCCCCGCGCTTACGGTTTTTGCCATCGTTCGGTATAATTCACAGCCACAGACCCGGCGCCATCGCCCAATCTGGAACCATCCCCGGCAGTGCAACTGCGGGTTATTGAAGGACTTTCGTCAATGAGCGCAAGCACAGAAACACGGCCTGCTCCCGCGCCTGCTCGTCTTCGTCTTCCCTTCGCCCCGCGCCTGTGGACGCTCGTTCAGAGCCTGCTGATCCCCACACTCTCTGTCTTCACGGCGATTCTGGTCGGCTCCATCCTGATCCTGCTCAACGGGCGAGACCCGATCACAGCGTTTGAAGGGCTATTCGAAGGCGCGTTCCTGGAACCGCGCGGGCTGCTGGCAACCTTTCGCAACATGACCCCACTCGTCCTCTCCGGCGTCTCGGTCGCGTTCGCTTTCAAGAGCGGCCTGTTCAACATCGGGGCGCAGGGCCAGTTGATCATCGCCTCGGTCGTCGCGGCCTGGGCGGGCTTTTCGATCAAAGGGCTACCACCGGTGCTGCACGTGACCCTGGCGCTGGCCGCGGCAGGGGTAGCAGGGGCCATCTGGGGCGCGATCCCCGGTGCGTTGAAAGCCTACGCCGACGCGCACGAGGTGATCACGACCATCATGCTCAACTATATCGCGATGCAGTTCGCCACCTGGCTGATCTCCACCGGCAGCGCGGACGGCACCATCAAGCCTGGGCCGCTCTCGAACCCGAACTCGATGGATGCCATCCCGCGCACGCCGCCCATTCTGGAGAGCGCCGAACTGCCCGTGATCTACACCGTCCCGCCCAATTTCGAGCTGCACATCGGCATCTTCATCGCCATCATCGCCACCATCGCCATCTGGTTCCTGCTCTACAAGACGACGTTCGGCTTCCAATTGCGGATGGTGGGCCTGAGCGCCACCGCCGCCAAATACGCCGGGGTCAACGTCAAGCGCAACATGATCCTGACCATGGCGATCGCCGGGATGCTGGCCGGGCTGGCGGGCGGCATCCAAACGCTGGGCGTCAACCACGGTTACGAGGCTAACCAGAGCCTTGCCCTCGGATTCGACGGCATCACCGTCGCCTTCCTGGCCGGCAACAACCCGATCGGCGTCAATTTCTCCGCCTTTCTGTTCGGCGCGATGGACGCCGGGACCACGCGCATGTCCCGCACCGCGGACGTTGCCAAAGAGTTGATCCAGGTGATCCAGGCGCTGATCCTGATGTTTGTCGCTGCTGACCAGATCATCCGCCGGCTGTACCGGCTGCGCGCTGTTGGCAGCGGCCCGATCATCCGGCGCGAAACCCCGTAAAGGAGCGGAGAGCGACTCATGAGCGAAGTTCAGTTCGGCCTGGCGATTGTCGCCACGATCAATGCCGCGATCCGCTTCTCCGTCCCGATCACGCTGGGTTCGCTGTGCGGCATCCTCGGCGAGCGTTCCGGCATCGTCAACATCGGCATCGAAGGCATGATGCTGATGTCGGCCTTCACCGGGTTCATGACCAACGTCTTCCTCAGCCGCCCCGAGGTCAGCGCGACGCTGCAAGACGCCCCCGTCCGGCTGACTATCGCGCTGGCGGTGGCACTGCTCACCGGCGCGGCGATGGGCTTGCTGCACGGCGTGCTTTCGATCCAGTACAAGATCGACCAGATCATCAGCGGCGCCGTGCTGAATATCCTGGCGCTGGGCCTGACCGGCTACTTCTACCAGCGCGAAGCGCCAACCCTCGGCAAGCTGCCGGACCTGATCCGCAACCCCTGGCCGAGGTCGGAATCGTTCGAGCTGAGGCTGGCGGATAACTTCACCTTTTATCTGCCGCACGATATCGGGCGCATCCTGTTCGATAAGGACCTGATCACCTATCTGTCGATTCTGCTGGTGTTTGTGCTGGGCTGGGCGCTGTATCACACCACCTGGGGCCTGCGCACGCGCTCGGTGGGCGAGAATCCGCGCGCCGCCGATACACTCGGCATCGACGTCTACCGCATCCAGTACACCAACCTGGCGCTGGGGGGCATGCTGGCCGGGCTGGCCGGCGCTTTCCTGACCCTGGCCGCGGTCGGCCTGTTCGAGCAAGGCATGACCGCCGGGCGCGGCTTCATCGCCCTGGCTGTGATGATCTTCGGCAACTGGCGGCCATCCGGCGCCCTCAAAGGCTCGCTGCTGTTCGGGTTTGCCATGGCACTGCAAAATCAGCTTCAGCTTTTCGGGATCAACTTCCCGCACCAGCTTGTCGGTATGCTGCCCTACATTCTCACGATCGTAGTCCTCGCCGGGTTTGTCGGCCGGGCGCAGCCGCCGGCGCACGTCGGCAAAGCCTACGAACAGGAGTGAGCGCGCCATGACAAACCGGCCCGAACCCGAGGTCATCCTCGAAGTCGAGGACATTGTCAAACAGTTTCCCGGCGTGCTTGCCAACGACCATGTCAGCCTGAAGCTGCGGCGCGGCGAGATCCTGGCGCTGTTGGGCGAAAACGGCGCGGGCAAGAGCACCCTGATGAACATCATCTATGGCCTCTATCGACCGGACTCGGGCACGATCCGCGTCAAGGGCGAAGAGGTGCGCTTTGCCAGCCCGCGCGAAGCCATCCAGCACGGCATCGGCATGGTGCACCAGCACTTCCAGTTGGTCGAAGTCATGACCGTCGCCGAAAACGTGGTGCTCGGCGAGGAAGGAACGGTCGCCATCCAGGGACGGGGGCACCCGCTGTGGCGTGCGGTGCTGCACTGGCTGCCCAGCCTGACCGTCTTTCTATTCTGCGTGCTGCTTGGCCTGGCGCTGGGCGCGGGCCGGTACCTGCTGGGCGGCGCGGTCGTGGGGGCGGGTCTGGCGCTGGGCGTCGCGTTTCCCGCCGTGGCACGGCTGGTTTGGGGTGCGCTGTGGCGCGTGGGGCTGGCGCTGCTGGCCGTCTGGATCGCGGCGCGGGTCGAGCTGATGACCCAGGTCGCACTGACCGATGTGGCGCTGCGGCACCCGATCGACGTGGTCGACGAACGCGCCGGTGAGAGCGAAGGCACCAAGCTCGCCGTGATCGAGCGCGTGCGCATCAATTTCGACTGGCGCCGCGAGGCCCGCGAGGCGGGCGGTGTCGCGCAGCTGATGGCAAACGCGCGGGCCAGGCTCGAAAGCTATCGCGGCGCGGGCATGCCCGGCTGGCTGATCGACGCCATCGATATCTGGCCGCCGCGCGCGCGTGCGCTGAGCGTGGCGGTCTTCCTGCTGGCCTTCGGCTGGCACAGCCTGCGCTCGTGGCGCGGGATCTTCCCCCGTCCGGCAATGCTACGCGCCGGAGACCGGGGGCTGCTCGGCGCGCTGATCGTCTTTTCCGGCGCCATCGCCTGGCTGAACCTCGATCACGTTAGCACCGCGCTGCGCGTCGCTCTGACGGCTGTCGTCGTGGCCGGGCTGATCTGGGCGCTGGTCCGCACGCATCAGCAGCGTATCCGGCGCGCCGCGGGCGAGGTTGTCACGATCTCACCGCTGGATGCCGCGCTGGACGCTTTCAACAGCGCGCTGCACGGCGTCACCCAGATCCGCAACGAGCGCCTGGCCGCCGACCGTGTGCGCGAGCTGTCGCAGCAATACGGGCTGGAAGTCGATCCGGACGCGGTGATCGAGCGGCTGCCGGTTGGCGTGCAGCAGCGCGTCGAGATCATCAAGGCGCTCTATCGCAACGCCGATATTCTCATCCTGGACGAGCCAACCGCGGTGCTCACCCCCCAAGAAAGCCGCGAGCTGTTCAAGATCATGCGCGAGCTGGCATCGCAGGGCGTCTCGATCATCTTCATCACGCACAAGCTGAAAGAAGTCTTCGAAGTCGCGACCCATATCGTCGTCATGCGCGACGGCCAAGTGGTGGGCACCACCACCCCCGCAGAGGCGACCGAAGCATCGCTGGCTGCAATGATGGTGGGCCGCGAGGTGATCTTGCAGATCGAGAAGGACGAGGCGCAGCCGGGCGAGACGGTCCTCGAAGTCGTTGACCTGAACGCCTACAACGATCGCGGCGCCAAGGCGCTGCAGGACGTCAGCTTCTCGGTGCGGGCAGGCGAGGTGTTGGGCATCGCCGGGGTGCAGGGCAACGGACAGACGGAACTGGTCGAAGTCCTCACCGGCTTGCGCGAAGCAACCAGCGGATCGGTCAAGCTGCTCGGTGTGGAGCTTCAGCCCGATGTGCAGCCCACCGGCAAACTCTGGGCGCGCGCCGTGGCGTTCGTGATCGATATGGTGCTGGTCGGCCTGATCGCCTATCTGGTGGGGTATTTCGTGGCCTATTTCGGCGAGTCGACCTTCCGCAACGCTTCGACCGCGACGCGGGTCGCCGGCGCGCTGATTGTCTTCGTCATTGTGGATGCGTTCTACTTCCTGGGAAGCTGGCGCATCGGCGCCCGCACCATCGGCATGTCCTTTTTCTCGCTGGAGATCGCCAACGAGCAAGATAAGCATCCCGGCACGCTGCGCCTGACGCTGCGCTACCTGATCTGGCTGGCGCTCCGGCTGCCGGCAGGCATCCCGGCGCTCGTCTCGTTCGTGCTGACGGCCCAGAACCCGGACAGGCGCGCCTGGTTCGACCGGCGGTTGGGCCTGCGCGTCATCCGGCGCGAGCGCATCACCGCGCGCCAGATCAAAGACGCCGGGTCGAGCCATGTCCCCGAAGACCGCCAGCGCTACGGCCTGGTGCACCTCTACTCAGTCGCCGACAACCTGATCCTCAACGACTATTACATCAAGCCCTTCGCGCAGGAGCCGACGCTGTTGATGGTGCCGCTCGCGCTGACGTCCTACGCGCTGGTGTTCGGCGCGGTCGTCGCCGGGTTGACCGGGCTGGCGCTGTGGGCCTGGGATCAGTGGCTGTGGACGGCGATCCTCGATGCCTACCACGTCCCGCTCGAAATGCGCGAGATCGTGCCGAGTGTGGCGCTGGGCAGCGAGCGCGCGGCGGCGCTGCAGTGGCCGCTGATCATCAGTATCCTGCTGCTGCTCGTCGCCGAGATCGTGTTCGGCATCATCGCGCATGGGGTGGCGATTCTGGTCTTTGGCGCCGGGCCGGTCCGCGCTCTGATGGCGCGCGGGCGGGCCTGGCTGGATCGAGTGGTGCGGGGTCGCGAGCAGGACGCAGCGCTCGACGGCGGGCTGCTGCGCAACGAAGAGGCGATTCTGGCAAACGCGCGGCGGCTCATCGAGGAGTTCGACATCCGCACGCCGTCGCCCACCACCGCCGGCGGCAGTCTTTCCGGCGGCAACCAGCAGAAGATGATCGTCGCGCGCGAGTTTAGCCGCCGACCGCGCCTGCTGATCGCCGCTCAGCCGACGCGCGGCATCGACGTCGGCTCGATCGAGTTCATCCACCGCCGCATCATCGAGCAGCGCGACGAAGGCGCCGCGGTGCTGCTCGTCTCGGCAGAGCTGGACGAGATTATGGCGCTCTCCGACCGGATCGCCGTCATGTACAAGGGCGAGATCATCGACACGGTGAACGCCCGCGAGGCCACCCGCGAGCAGCTTGGCCTGCTGATGGCGGGCATCCATCCAGATCAGCGCGCTCCGGAGCCTGCATTCGCCGGGGTATAGGCGCTCTCGATCCGGGCGATGGCGCGGGGGTGACCGGTGGCTGCCCCTGCGCCGTGCCCGCTTCGATCTTCACCGAAAAATCCACGCGGAAGCCTTCGGCCTTAGCCGTGGGGAAGAAGCGCAGCCCCTTGACTTTGACCCGCTTCAGACCGCGCCCTCTATGGTATAATTCCCCCGCACACGAACACACGCCCCTGTTGGCAGAAGGATTCACAAGACGCATGGCAGATACGCTGTTGGACAAGCTGGCCGGGATCGAAGCGCGCTATGACGAGCTGGAGCGGATGATCAGCGACCCGGCCAACGTGAACGACTACGAGAAAATAGCCGAACTCGCGCAGGAGCGCGCCGAGATCGAGGATATCGTCAGCGCTACGCGCACCTATCGCCAGACGCTGCACGAGCTGGACGAGGCACGCGCCCTGCTCGACGACCCGGACATGGCCGAGCTGGCCGAGCAGGAAATCACTGCGCTCGAAGCGCGGCAGAAGGCGCTTGAGGACCAGCTTCGCTCCATGCTGCTGCCGCGCGATCCACGGGA
>Ga0226835_1001538_pt1 | contig 12165 bp, 7 predicted proteins | sample LAC_MetaG_1_FD_163627 | JGI IMG/M metagenome (GOLD analysis project Ga0226835, IMG submission 163627) | Anaerobic ammonium oxidizing microbial communities from anammox membrane bioreactor (MBR) in UC Berkley, California, United States -... | ecosystem: Engineered > Bioreactor > Anaerobic >...
GGGTGGCGCCTGGACGACGCAACCGCTCGCCGTGTTGGTAGACGCGGGCACGGCCAGCGCCGCCGAACTGGTCGCGGGCGCCATCCGCGATCGCGAGCGTGGGATTCTGATCGGGCAGCGCACCTACGGCAAAGGCTCAGTCCAGCTCATCTTCCGCCTGAAAGATGGCTCGTCGGTGCACATCACGTCTGCCGAGTGGTTCACGCCGAACCGCACGCCGTTGGAAGGCAACGGCCTTGAGCCGACAATCAGCATGATTCCCGACGAATCGGGCCGCGATGTCGAACTGGGCGAGGCCATTCGCCAGCTCCGCGCCATTGTGGCGGGCCAGGACGATACAGCGGAAGGGGATGAATGACAGATGAGCATGGATGTTCCTCGCCCGGCGGGGACGCTGCCGCCCGGCACTGCCCGCCGCGCCGACCTGGCGCGGGTTGTCCTGCTGCTCACCATGACGGCAGCGATCGCCTTCCTGGCCGGGATGCTGTTCGAGCAGACGACCGACTCGCCGCACAATGATGAAGATTTCGCGCTGTTCTGGCAGACGTGGAACATCCTGGAGCGCGAGTTCTACTATGGGCTGCCGCCGAAAGAGCAGTTGATCCAGCACGCCATTCAAGGGCTGTTGCGGGCCACCGGCGACCCCTACACCTTCTACGTGCCGCCCGCGCAGGCCGAATTCGACCGCCAGCAAACGGCGGGAGCGTTCGGTGGCATCGGGGCCGACGTCACGCTCAACGCCGACGGCAACCTGGTGATCATCAGCCCGTACAGCGGCTATCCGGCTGCCGAAGCCGGTCTCAAACCGCAGGATCAGATTCGCGAGGTCGATGGGCGCTCGCTGCAGGGCCTGTCTGTCAGCGAGGCGGTCGCTTTGCTGCGCGGCGAGGTCGGCACGGATGTGACGATCACCGTCTACCGTCCGTCAGAAGACCGTCAGTTCACAGTCACGCTGACCCGCGTCCGCGTCGAGCTGCCCACGGTTGACGCGCGCATGATCGATGATATCGGCTACGCGCGTCTGTTTTCGTTCAACAGCACCGCGACAGTGCAGCTTGAGGACGCGGTGCAGCGCCTGATCGGCGAGGGTGCCCGTGTCCTGATTCTCGATCTGCGCGACAACCCCGGCGGCCTGCTGGATCAAGCCATTGGCGTCAGCGATCTGTTTCTGGGCGAGGGAGTGGTCGTCAAACAACGCTCGCGCAGCGGACGAGAGACAGTCTACCGCTCCGAAGCGGGAGACCCTGGTGAGTCGCTCCCGATGGTTGTGCTCGTCAACGGCGGCAGCGCGAGCGCGTCCGAGGTCGTCGCCGGCGCGCTGCGCGATCACGGGCGGGCTGTGCTGGTCGGCGAAAGGACGTACGGCAAAGGCTCCGTCCAGCACGTCCACACCCTGGCGGATAATTCCCAGGTGCATGTGACTTTTGCGCTCTGGTTTACGCCTGCCGAAACACCCATCCAGGACGAAGGTCTGATGCCGGAGATTATCGTCGAGGTGCCCGACGAGACGGAACCGGGCGAAGACCTCATTCTGGAGCGCGGGCTGGCAGTCGCCCGCGATCTGCTCGGCGCGAATGCAAGCACCCGCGAAAACGAATGAGGCGAGAGACAGGCAATGAACGAAGGCCGAAAGATCGTCACCACCAACCGCAAGGCGCGGCACGATTACGAAATCCTCGACACGCTCGAGGCAGGCATCGCCCTGACGGGATCCGAAATCAAATCGATCCGGGCCGGGCATGTCAACCTGCGCGAGGCCTACGTCCAGCCCCGCGACGGCGAGCTATGGCTGATCAATGCCCACATCGCAGCCTACGATCAGGCCGGCGTGTACGGGCACGACCCGCTGCGACCGCGCAAGCTACTGCTTCACCGGCGCGAGATCGACCGGCTGGTGTCGCGCGTGCAGGAAAAAGGGCTGACGATTGTCCCGCTCATGATGTACCTGACGCGCGGCATCGCCAAAGTGGAGATCGCCGTGGCGCGGGGAAAGAAGCAGTACGACAAGCGCGAATCGCTGCGGCAGCGCGAAAGCCAGCGCCAGATCGAGCGCTCGCTGCGCGACCGCAGCCGCTAGGCACAGGAAGCGTGTTCGCCGTGCAAGGACCCTGGCCCGATTCGATCCGCGGTATTAACGACCTGCCCGGGCCGGAGAAGCGCGCCATCTACCGAACCCTGATTCCGGACTGGGTTTTCACGCGTTTCGACATCGACCCGGAGACGCTGACGGTCGATGGCGAGTCCGTGATCGATTTCCGCTGCCCGGCCGGCAGCAGTGCTGTTGCGCTGTCGGTGTATCATCGGCCTGGCGCCGAGGACCCGGTGCTGCACCTCAACATGATGGACACGTTCAACAACCAGCTGATGGTCCTGATGGTGACGGTTAACGATCCGGACGCGCCTCGCTTTAACATTGATGTGGACGAAGAAGGCAGGCCGACCCAGCTTGGCACGCTCTCCCGCAACCTCCCCGAGGAAATCCGCGCCATGCAGGCGGGGTTGGCTCCGGGCCAGGTGCGGCGGGGTCTGCGCATCTTCCGGACTGGCATCCCAACCTTCGAGCTGTTCTTGAAGCGGATGGGGCATACCATCTACTTCATCGAGCCGCTGTTCTATCACAACGCCATCGCCTTCGAGCGCTACGGGTTCGCCTACGCGCGCGGTCTGCGGATGATGGAGACGATCCACGCCGAATTTCAGCCGGGCGGCGAGCTGCACGCGCGCCTGACCGGGGAAAACCCCTTCCGCATGCCCGACGCCTGGCAGACGATTCTGGGGCGCTCGTGGGCAATTCATGACGGAATTCTCGGCCACCCCTTCACCGGGGTGCAGATGTACAAGCGGGTCGGCGAGCGCGCCTGCATCGAGACGTTCCCCTGCGCCCGCTGGTAGTCTGGCGGTTGCCCGGCGCCGGGGCGCGTGGTACTATGGTGGACGATGAGCCGCCGTAGCTCAGCGGATAGAGCGCTAGTCTTCGGAACTAGGCGTCGCGGGTTCGAATCCTGCCGGCGGTACTGCTTCAAATCAAGCCGAATCGCTCGTCTGCCGGGTTGATCGTCCTCCCTGACGATGCTACAATCCGTGTGCTTTGCAGCGACTTCACACACGGATCAGGACATCGTCTCGATGAGCGAAACCCGCCCACCCCAGCGCAACAAGCGCGTTCTCTCTGGCGTTCAGCCTTCCGGCAATCTGACGATTGGCAACTACCTCGGCGCGCTCAAACAGTGGGCGCGCGAGCAGCACAATTACGAAAGCTTTTTCTGCGTTGTGGACCTGCACGCGATCACCGTGCCCTACGACCCGGCCACCCTGCGCGCGAAAACCCGCGAGGTCGCCGCCCTCTATCTGGCCTGCGGCATCGATCCGGCGATCTCGACCGTGTTTGTGCAGTCTCACATCCCGGCGCACAGCGAGCTGGCGTGGCTGCTCAACTGCGTGACTCCGCTCGGCTGGCTGTACCGGATGACTCAGTTCAAGGACAAGGCCGCCAAGCAGCAGGCCGAGTCGGTCAGCGCCGGCCTGCTCAACTACCCGGTGCTGATGGCAGCCGACATTTTGCTCTATCAGGCCGATGCCGTCCCGGTGGGCGATGACCAGCGCCAGCATCTGGAGCTGACGCGCGACCTGGCGCAGCGTTTCAACCACCTTTTCGGCGAAACCTTCACCATTCCCGAGCCGATGATCCCGCCGGCCGGGGCGCGGATCCGCGCGCTGGATGACCCCACGGTCAAGATGAGCAAGAGCGAGGTGTCGTCGGAGTATCATGCCGTCTATCTGCTCGACCCGCCCGACAAAGCTCGCAAGAAGATCATGCGCGCGGTGACAGACTCCGGGCGGGAAATCCGGTTTAGCGACGATCCGGAGCGGGCCGGGGTCAATAATCTGCTCGAGCTGTATGAAGCTATGACCGGCGAGACGCGCGAGGCAATCGAGGCGCACTTCGCTACAGCACGCGGCTATGGCGATCTGAAGAAGGAAGTGGCCGATGTGCTGATCGCCACGCTGGAGCCGATTCAAGCGCGCTATCACGAGCTGACCCGCGACGTCAGCTACATCGACGGCCTGCTCGCCGAGGGAGCAGCGCGGGCGCGCGTCGTCGCGAACGCGACGCTCGATCTGGTCCGCGAGCGGATGGGGTTCCTCAAGGCGCGCACCTAGCCTGCGCGGAGCCGCGAGATGGTGCCGGAAGATACGCTTGGCTTGCTCCCCCCGGTTCAGGGGTGTCTGTTCTGCCACTCAGAAGGCGCCATCAGCCTGGAGGCGGGGCGCGCGCGTCTTGTGCGAAGCGCGGCTTTTCCGCTGATCAAATGTGCGCACTGCGGCAGCATCGCCGAGCTAGACGTAGACCCGGCCGATCTGGATCATTGGCGCATCCGCTATCGCAAGATCAGTCACGCTCCGCGCTACTACTATATGACTCTGCTGTTCGGGAGCGGGGCCTGGATCGAAGGGCCGCAGGCGCTCCAGTTCAGCACCCAGGGATTCGTGCAGCGACAGCGCGTTCGCCAGGCCAGCGAGGGCGATTTCTCCTGGCTGGCGCCGGTGTCCCTTGACCCGGCCCCGCCTTTCATTGTGCAGGGCGAGACGGCGCTCCTGGTCTTGCGTGCGGTATCTTTCATACGCCCGGCGCCGCAGACCTGGCTCTTCCGCACCGGCCAGGACGAGCTTCTTGACTCGGGCAAACTCTACATCACCGACCGGAAGCTGCATCTGGTTGGCCAGCGCCGGGAGTGGTCGGTGGCCTGGGCTGACGTTCTCGAGTCAGAGTATGACGCGGACACCTGGCGCGTTCGCGTGGGCGGCGATGACAGAATGCGCCAGTTTACCGGCGCGCGCAGTGCAAATGAGGTCGATCCTCAACTAATCACTGTGATGGTAAACTATTTGAAATCGCGCTGATTCCGTAAATGTGACCTTTAGCTGCTTGACAAGCATCCCGTAGTTAACTATACTAAGACGTGTAGTGGTGTTGAATAGACATCCCACCACCCCACCCGCTTGAGCGTCGCGTCTCCCCACACGCGACGCTCGCTTTTTCGGCCTTGTCGCTCGTCGGGATGCGAGGTTTCGTTATTCGCTGCCGGTGCACAAAAGCACAGGCCGCCCGAAACGATCGGACGGCCTGATTTGTGCCTCGCGAGTGGCCGGGCGAACCTACGCCGGGTGCGCGGCCCGGGCTTCGTCCCGCCGGTGTAAAGCGCGCAGATAGATCTTGGTTACCTCGGCCACCACCGCGGGGAGCAGAATCAGCGGGGCCATGTACAGCCAGTGGACCGCGCCGAGCGTCACGGTCGAGAACAAGTTCTGCAGGAACGGGATATACAGCACCGCCAGAAGCAAGATGATCGACGTCCCGACGGCGTACTGCATGTACTTGTTCGAGAATATGCCGATCCGCACCAGCGGGTACAGCTCCGAGCGCGCCGTGTAGGCGCGCAGCAGTTCCGAGAATGCCAGCGTCACAAACGCCATCGTGCGGGCCAGTTGCCAGCTATCGGGGTCGAGATGGCGCCCGATCGCGAACGCCGCCAGCGTGGCCGCCGTCTTGACGACAGTCTGGACGAGCATCCCGATCCGCATGTCGCGATCGATGATCGGTTCTTTGACGGGGCGCGGTGGATGATCCATGATGTCGGGGTCGCCCTTCTCGACTCCCAGCGCCAGCGCGGGTGCGCCGTCGGTGAGCAGGTTTAGCCACAGCAACTGGATCGGCGTGAGAGGTGCGGGCGCGCCGGCCAGCGTCGCCAGAAAGATCACGCCGATCTCTGCCAGGTTGCAGCTCAGCAGGAAGAACACGAATTTGCGGATATTGGCGTAGATGATCCGCCCTTGTTCCACGGCGGACACGATGCTGACGTAGTTGTCGTCGGTGAGCACCATGTCTGCTGTTTCTTTGGAGACGTCTGTGCCGGTGATGCCCATCGCCACACCGATGCTCGCCCGCTTCAGGGCCGGAGCGTCATTGATGCCGTCGCCGGTCATCGCCACCACGTGATCGCGCGCGCGGAAGGCTTCCACGATGCGCACTTTGTGTTCGGGTGACACGCGCGCAAACACATCCACATCGTCGATCACATCGGCCAGGGCCTCAACGGGCATCCGCTCTAGCTCGTCGCCGCGTATCACGCGCCCCCCTTCGCGCAGCAACCCGATCTCGCGGGCGATGGCGCGGGCCGTGTCCGGATAGTCACCGGTAACCATGACCGTCCGGATCCCGGCATGGCGGGCGCGGTCGATGGCCGGCTTGACCTCGGGCCGCGCCGGGTCAATCATGCCAATCAACCCGATCAGCGTCAGGTGTTGCTCGATCGTCTCTGGTGTGATTGAGGCGGGCAGCTCATCGAGGTGCCGCTGCGCAATGGCCAGCACGCGCAGCGCGTCGGCAGCCATCTCGCTGTTGCGCTGGCGGATGCGCTCGCGCCTCGCGTCATCGAGTGGGATAGCTTTGCCATCCTCAAGAATCGCATCGCAGTGCTCAAGCAGGATTTCGGGTGCCCCTTTTGTGAACACGAGATACCCGCTGCCATCTGGCAGGCGATGAATGGTGCTCATGCGTTTGCGGCTGGAGTCGAACGGAATTTCGTTGATACGCGGATAGCGATCCTCGAGATCTTCTCGCCACAGCCCGGCCTTGGCTGCCGCGACGACCAGCGCGCCTTCGGTCGGGTCGCCTACCATCCGGTAGGTCATATCGGAGTGCCCGTTCCCGGTTTCATTTTCTGGCTCGAGCCGGGCATCGCTGGCCAGCAGCGCCCCTTCCAGCAGGCGACGCACATCCGGTATCTGGCCCGGATCAGCCGTCTCGCCATTGCGATGAAAGGCTCCCACCGGCTGATACCCCTGCCCCGAGATCTCATACTGCCTGCCGCCGACATAAATGCGGGTGACTGTCATCTGGTTTTGGGTCAGCGTGCCTGTTTTGTCGGAGCAAATCGCGGACGCGCTGCCCAGCGTCTCTACCGCCGGCAGCCGCCGGATGAGCGCATTGCGCCGGATCATCTCGCGCATCCCGATCGCGAGGTTGATCGTCACAATCGCCGGCAGCCCTTCGGGCACGGCGGCGATGGCCAGCGCGACAGCCGTCATCACGGAATCGGTCAGGGCGCCGATGAAGTCGAATTCCCCCGACGTGATCTCGCGCGCGAAAATGATCACACCCACCATCACGCAGATCGCCAGTGCACCGACGCTCAACGTCCGGCCAAGCTGGTCGATCCGCTGCTGAAGCGGTGTTACTTCATCCTCGGTGGACTGGATCATTTCCGCGATCTTGCCGATCGCGGTCTGCATCCCCGTGTGAACAACGACGCCGCGCCCCCGGCCATAGGTCGCAGTCATCCCGGCATACGCCATATTCTTGCGGTCGCCCAGGATCGCATTCGCGGCCACGACAGCGTTGGCGTCCTTATCGACCGGCACAGACTCCCCCGTTAGCGAGGCTTCGTCGATCTTGAGGTTGACCGTCTCGATCAGCCGCACATCCGCAGGGACGAAGTTGCCGGCTTCCAGAACGACGATATCACCGGGCACGACCTCGCTGGCGGGGATCGTCTTCTGGTGACCGTTGCGGATCACATCAGCCTCAGGGGACGCCAGCTTGCGCAGCGCAGCGAGCGCCTCTTCGGCGCGTCCTTCCTGGATGACGCCGAGCGCGGCGTTGAGCACGACGATGGCGGTAATCGCCGCCGACTCGAGCCAGTCGCCCAGGAATGCTGACAGGATGGCCGCGAAGATCAGGATGTAGATGACAAAGTTGTTGAACTGCGCCAGCAGCCGGTGCCAGAAAGTGGGTCGCGGGCGCTCGCGCAGCGCGTTGGGGCCATAGCGTTCGAGGCGGCGGGCGGCTTCTTCCTCGCTCAGGCCGCGCTTGGGGTCAGTCTCCAGTGCAGCGAGCACTTCTTCGATCGTGACACTGTGCCACTCGTAATCTGGGGTTGGCTCTCCCATCCGACTACCCTTCGGTGACAAGGCAAAAGCATCCGTACAATCATATCATACCGCGGTAAAATGGGGTCAGTGCCCCTCCCAAAGAATGGGGGGTTCCCTGGCACGCCGCCGCGTCTCAGAGAAGGCAGTGCCGGATTGCCCAGAGTGTGTTATACTTAAGCGTTCAGAACATATGTTTGCACACAGGCGCACGCTATGAACCGTTCGCGTTTCATCGAGGGGCCGGCTGGCAGCGGCAAGACAACCGCCGCCATCGAGCATGTCCACACGCTGCTGCGGGATGGCGTCCCGGCAGAACAGATTCTGATCCTGGTGCCGGCCCGCTCGCTCGGCACGCCGTTTCAGCGTGTGCAGGCAGCGCCGGACTGGCCGCCCGGTGCCCCGCTGGACGTTGTTACGCTGGGCGGTCTGGCACGGCGCGGCATCGAGCTATTCTGGCCGCTGATCGCTCGCCGCGCCGGGTTCCGCGACCCGCTGCGCGAGCCGCGCTTCCTCACGCTGGAGACGGCGCAATATTACATGAACCGGCTGGTGGCCGAACAGATTCGCAGCGGGGTATACGATAGCATCAGCGTGCGGCGCGGCCAGATCATCCGCCAGACGCTCGATAACCTTGCCAAGGCTGCCGTCAATGGATTCACTCTCGAAGAGGTCGAGGCCCGGCTGATCACGGCCTGGGGCGACCGGCACTCCAGCCGCCCGCCGGTCTATCGCGCCAGCGTGGATCTCGCTCGCCGCTTCCGCGCGCTCTGCCAGGAAAACAACCTGCTCGACTTTTCCTACCAGATCGACCTGTATGCCCGCCATCTGCTGCGCGAGCCGCAGTACCGCGCGTGGTTCGCGGGCCAGTACCGGCATCTGGTGGCCGACAACCTCGAAGAGAACGTGCCGGTTGTGGCCGACTTCATCCGCTGGGCGTGGGACGCGCTCGACACTGCACTGCTGGTCTACGATCGCGACGCCGGCTACCGCGTGTTCCTCGGCGCCGATCCCAGCGGCATGGCGGAGCTGGCCGACCTCTGCCAGGAAGTCGAGCATCGCGAGCCAGCAGGGGTCTCCGAGACTCCGCTCAACGCCCTGTCGAGCACACTCGCCGCCCTGCTTGACGGCGCGCGCGTGGACGAGAGCGAGCCGAGCATTGAGCCGGGGCTGGCGCTGAGCGTGCAGACGCACAGGTTCTTCCCCCAGATGGTCGACGGCGTGGTAGACGAGATCGCCGCGCTGGTCGAAGCGGGGACGCCGCCGGGTGAGATCGCGGTCCTGGCGCCGCTGTTGGGCGACTCGCTACGCTTTGAGCTGATCAACCGCCTGGAAGAACGGGGGATCCGCGCCGTCTCGCACCGGCCCTCGCGCGCGCTGCGTGATGAACCGGCGGCGCGTGCTATGCTGACTCTGATGACGCTCGCCTATCCGGACTGGGGAATTCACCCGCCAGTGCTCGACGTCGCCGATGCGCTGCAGCAGGTTATCGAGCCGCTCGACCCGATCCGCGCCTGGCTGCTGGCGCAGATCGTCTACCGGCCCGGATCCGGCAGCCTCGGCTCGTTCGATGTGATCAAGCCGGGGATGCAGGAACGCATTTCCTACCGCAGCGGCGAGCAGTACGAGCGGCTGCGCGGCTGGCTGCTGGCGTTTTCCGAGGACGCGCCCACCTCGCCGCCGGATCACTTCCTCAGCCGGCTCTTTGGCGAGGTGCTGTCGCAGCCGGGGTTTGGCTTCCATGCCGATCTGGAAGCGGGTCGGGTGATCGCCGAGCTGGTTGAGTCCGCCCGCAAGTTCCGCCAGGTCCTGCACCCGGACGGCGCCGACGACTGGCGCGAGCCAACCCGCGAGTACTACACGCTGGTGCAAGAAGGGCTGCTGGCCGCACAGTATCTGTCAAGCTGGCAGATGGAGCAGCAAGATGCCGTATTTCTTGCCCCGGCATATACCTTTCTGATGCGCAACCGGGTTGTCGACCACCAGTTTTGGCTTGATGTCGGGAGCAGCGTGTGGTGGGAACGCCTGGAGCAGCCGTTGACTCACCCGTACGTGCTGGCCCGCAGCTACCCTGCCGACCAGATCTGGACCGACGATCTGGAGTTCTACGCGCGGCGTGATGCGCTGCGCAGACTGGTGTTGGGCTTGGTGCGGCGCTGTCGCGAGCGCGTACACCTGGCGGTCTGCAACCTGGGCGAGAGTGGCTATGAACAGCGCGGCCCACTGCTGCAGATCATCCAGCGCCTGTTGCAGCCTCAGGCCAGTGAGGGGGATGTGTAAATGGCCGAGCGGGTTCAGCTCCGCCCGGAGCAAAGTGTGATCGTCGAGGGATACACCGGCGGCAAAGTCGGCGTGGCTGCGGTCCCTGGGTCGGGCAAGACGTTCACCCTGTCCCATCTGGCCGCGCGCCTGGTCGCGACGCTGACGCGTGAGGGGACATTCGATCCCGACGACGAGCGCGAAGTGCTGATTGTGACGTTTACCAATACCGGGGTGAACAGCTTTCGGGCGCGCATCGACCGCATTCTGCGCGAGCAGTATGGCCTGCTGTCCTACATCGGCTACCGGGTTCGGACGCTGCATGGTCTGGCGCATGATATCGTCCGCGAGCGCCCTGCTCTGGTCGGGCTGGCGGATGACTTCACCATCCTTGACGAGAAATCCGCGCTGGACATCCAGCGTGACATCGTTCTACAGCGCCTGTCCGATTGGTGGTCGCTGTTCGAGTCCTACGGGAACGACTCGGACGGCGCCAATCGCAAAGCACTGCGTTACCGCTTCGAACAGGAGCTTCCAGAGCTGATCCAGCGTTTCATCAAGTACGCCAAAGACCTGCGTCTGACCCCGGAGCTGATCGCCGTCCCGCTGCGCCGTGCGGGGGGCGAGTACGACCTGGCGCGTTTTGCGACGGAAGTCTATGCGGACTACCAGCGCAGTCTGGCGTATCGCGGTGCAGTCGATTTTGACGACCTGGTCCGGCTGGCGCTCGAAGCTCTGCATCGCGACTCCCACTATCTTCGACGGCTGCGGGCACGCTGGCCGTACATCCTGGAAGATGAGGCGCAGGACAGCAGTCGCCTGCAACAGGAAATGCTCGAGCTGCTCAGCGACGGGCGCAACTGGGTGCGGGTGGGTGATCCCAACCAGGCGATCAACACCACCTTCACCACCGCCAATCCACGCTTCCTGCTCGACTTTCTCGATCCCGCCGTCTCACCGGACGTGACCGAGCGCCCGCTGTCGGTATCCGGCCGGTCGGCGCCGTCAATTATCGCGCTCGCCAACGAGTTGGTACGCTGGACGGTCGAAGAACATCCCGCGCCCGACCTGCGCGACGCCTTCAACTATGCCTATGATACTGTTCGCCATGTGCGGCGCGGGGTGATCCTGCCTGTCGACGAGACAGATCCGCAGCAGAACCCGCCCGACTCGGACGCGCTGATTTACATCGCTTATACGCCCGGCCAGAAGATCACGCCTGAGCGCGAGCGCGAGATGGTGGTGGCGGGAGAATGGTTCTCGCTGGCGGAGTTTTTCGCCGGGCTGGAATCCGTGCCGCAGGCGGAGCGGCCAACGGTGGCCGTTCTGGTGCCCGAAAACAGCCTCGGCTTCAAACTGACCGAACTGCTGCGCAGGTACCAGATCCCCTACGAAGAGATGCTGCGCAGCACAACGGAGACGCGCGAAGCCGTTGCGCAACTGCGTGCGGTGCTTGAGTACCTGGCCGAGCCAACCGATCTCCGCAAGCTCAAGCAGGTCTATTGGACGGTGATGACACCCGAGCAGCGTGCGCTGGTCGAAGAGGACCCCGACTTCCGGCAGACGCTGACGCGGGCGTTCTCGCGGGTGAAGAACGTCGAAGAGTTCCTCTGGCCGGCCGATCACATCGCTTTGGACGAGAGTCTTCCGCCGGGTGCGGACTACCCCTGGCTGGCTGAGGCGCTGGATGACTTCCGGCGGCTAGTCCGCCGCTGGCTTGAGGCGACGATTCTGCCGGTGGACCAGCTTGTGCTGACGATCGGGGGCGATCTGTTCAGCGATCCGGTTGATGTCGCGCTGGCGTACAAGGTAGCCGTCTTGCTGCGTGGCATGGCGGACAGCCATCCCGATTGGCGTCTGCCAGAGTTCGCCGAAGAACTGCGCGTGATCAGCAGCAACGAACGTCGCTTTATCGGCTTCGATGACGTCGAAGCCGGCTACGAGCCAAAGCCGGGGGTCGTGACGGTTGCGACGATT
>Ga0226835_1001539_pt1 | contig 12158 bp, 9 predicted proteins | sample LAC_MetaG_1_FD_163627 | JGI IMG/M metagenome (GOLD analysis project Ga0226835, IMG submission 163627) | Anaerobic ammonium oxidizing microbial communities from anammox membrane bioreactor (MBR) in UC Berkley, California, United States -... | ecosystem: Engineered > Bioreactor > Anaerobic >...
TGGGGGGAGGTATCAAAAAGAATTTCATCTGGGAATGTTTTCATGAGATTTTCGTCGCTTTGCCGAGAAGGAGGGATTTCCTCTATTATAGATCAGGTGAAGCGTCAACACCCTGATGTTGGCTGCACAGGTGGAGAATTTATTTGAACCATCAAGATGCTGGGTATGTCAGAGAGGTGAATGCAAATATAATTTGCCCAAGATAAGATCAATTATATTGGGCTTGATTTGACTGGAAATTTGGGTTATACTCACATCAGCCAGACGTTTCCGAAGGGTTTTTATTTATCAATTCCGTTGAGGTTTTTCGGATGCAAACGCGACCTTCTTTACAATACTGAGATTATTTTTCATTTTCCGGAGACTGTCCCCTTCCCTACCCTACCAAAAAGAACGGTTGTTCTAGCGTATGACCACTCTTCAACAAGCTATGGAACGCTTTCTCTCGGTGAAAAATGCCAGCCCACGTACCCTGGCATCGTACCGCAACGGGTTACACGCCTTTTTCGATACCCTGCGTCTCGGCCGAACTCTCCCTGATGGTTCTCGTGTCTCTCTTGACCCCGTCACCGCCGAAGCTGCTAAACTGGATGAGGACTGGGTGGCGACTTTCATCGCCAATCTCCAAGATTTCAGCCCGGCAACTCAGAACCTCTACCTTGCAGCTGTCAAAGGCTTCTACCGCTTTCTCCTTGCCGAACGCCTTGCATCTCCACATATCCCACGCATTGAGCAATGGATTGCTGAACGTGCCCGCAAAGTGCCGCGTCGACGGCCCCAATTTCCCCGTGAAGAAATCGAGCAACTCATTGCCTATGCCGAATCTCTTCCTACCCTGCCTGTAGACTCTGCCGGCGCCTCTCTGAAAAGTGAATCTTCCCGCCGCGCAGCCCAACAACGTGCCCGTCTGCGGAATATGCGTGACCGTGCCCTCATCCTCCTCCTGGCCGATACCGGATTGCGCGTGTCTGAAGCCTGTTCACTCACTCTGGAGGATGTCAACTTCTTCGAAGGACACTTGCATGTGCTTGGCAAGGGTGATAAAGATGACCTGGTGCGTGTTTCTCAACGTGCGTTAAACGCTTTGCGCGATTACCTCCATGAGCGTCAGGCGGTCGGGTTGTCTTCTCCAGCTCATCGTGGACGTCCCCTCTCTGCCGGTCGGCTTACACCATTGTTCGTACGCCATGATCGGGCAGCGGGAAAGGGCTCCCCCACCCCACTCGACCCGTCCACCGCGTGGGATATTATTCGTGAACGCGCCACCGAAGTGCTCGGTGGCGAGGCAGCGCGTCGTATTCATCCTCATTCATTTCGCCACTACTTCGTAACCATTGTATTACTTGCCACGAACAACATTGAAAAAGCCCGTCGGCTGGCGCGTCACCGTAGCATTACTACCACCCAACTCTATGCTGAAGTCGACCCTGAACTTGATCGCGATTACCACGAAATTTTTAATACCAGCAGGCGGACGAAAGATTAACCTTTAAAAACCACTCGCCATTTAACCGCCCCATAGTCACCGTGGTTCTGGAAATACACATCTACATCTCATAATAACGCGAACGAATAAGAGTATAATATAGATATTATTGGTATAAATATACACATTTTATTCACTCTTGCTGAACTTAATGTTCAGCGCCTATCTTCAAAAGGAGATCGTATCATGGCAAGTATCATGATCCAACATAAGGTGAAGGACTACGCCGAATGGAAAAAAGTATTTGATTCTTCTGAAAGTTTTCGAACCGCACACGGTGAGCTTTCAGCTCAGGTCTACCGTGACGCAAGCGATCCCAGTAACGTGACCGTGATCAATCAATGGAAATCGATGGAAAGCGCTCAAAACTTTGCCCGCTCTCCTGAGTTGAAAGCCGCAATGGAGAATGCTGGCGTAACAGGTCAACCAACAATCCATTTCCTCAACGAGGCCTGATACAATCCTATGGCCGCATGGTTCTTTGCTTTTTGGTCTGTGTTGTAGCCATAAGTAGATAATACGAAAACCATCCCCGGCAGGAATGCCGGGGATGGTTGTTACAACACAGATTGCTTATAAAATACTAAACTCTGCCTGCAGGGCCTGTCCATCCAGCGAGTGTTGGCCGACAATCAACCGGTAGGTTGCAGGTTCAACCGTCCAACCGCTTTCAGGATCGTAATAGGCCAGGTCTTTCACCGGGATGGACATGCTCACTGTTTGCGTTTCGCCGGGGCGCAGCTCTACCCGTTTGAAAGCCTTCAGTTCCTTGGGGGCGCGTTCTACTCGTGAGTCGGGTACTGCCACATAGCACTGTACCACAGTTGCGCCTGTTAGGTTGCCGGTGTTCGTCACGTCCAGGGCGCATATCAGCGTACCTTGTCGATCAGGGACGGGGTTGTCAAGGCGCAGGTTTGAAAACTTGAAAGAAGTGTAACTGAGCCCAAACCCAAACGGGAAGGCCGGCTCAGCCCCATCGCGCTCCAGCTTCCGATAGCCATGCCAGAGATCGTAAGTAATGGAGCGAGCGTTGATGTCGTAGTACGGCAGGTCTTCGGGACGTCTGGGGAATACACAGGGTAGCTTCCCGCTGGGGTTGACTTTACCAAGTAAAATGTCTGCAAAGGCCCGCCCGCCTTCCATACCCGGATACCAGAGCATGAGAATGGCGGGAACCTGGTAGCGCCAGTTTTCGGTGATGATGGCGCTCCCCCCCATCATGGCCACTACCACCCGCTGGTTGACTCCCGCCACCGCCCGAATCAGTTTTTCGTCTTCCGGGTGCAGGGTTAATACCCGGCGGTCCCCACCCGGGGGCATGGCATTGGGTACGCTGTTGGATGCAATCATGCTGGCCATCAATTTCTGAGCGATGGGAAGTTCTTCTGGGGTGGGCGGCGGGAAGTTTTTCGCCAGTTCAACCATCGAATCGGGCGAAACAAACTCGCCTTCGTCCTGGCTGGTGTATCCCAGCACCAGAACCAACACATCCACTACGCCGGCAAGGCGCATGGCTTCGTCAATGTCGGTACCATCGGCATAAAAGATTTCCGTCTGGCCTTCCAAAGCTTCTTGGAGGCCCTGGAGTGGGGTGATGACGTACTCTGGCCGGGTATTGGACGACCCACCGTCTCCTGTGTTGGGAAGAGCAGCCAGTTTTCCGATCACTGCCAGTTTTTTCACCCCTTTCAACGGCAGGAGCCCGCCATCATTCTTGAGCAGGACGATGGCCTTTTCGGCGGCTTCGCGCGCAATTTTACGATGGGCTTCGCAGCCCACCACATCCAGGGTATAGGCTTTCGGGTCGCGCCCTTGGGCAAAACGGATCTGTTGTCGAAGCACACGCAGTGCAGCGTCGTCGATCCTCTCCAGGGGAACTTCGCCCTCGTCCACCAGCCGGCGTAAATACTGCCGATGAATCATATCGAAGGGCATTTCCACATCCTGTCCAGCCAGGGCAGCTTTTTTGGAATCGCGCATGCCAAAAATGAAATCGGTCATCACAAAACCCTTAAAACCCCACTGTTGTTTGAGGATTTCGGTGAGCAGGGTGTAGTTCTGACCGCAATATTCGCCATTGACGCTGTTATAAGCGCTCATAATGGAGGCCACCCCCTCTTCAACCGCGCGTTTGAAATGGCGCAGGTAAATTTCGTGCAGAGGGCGCGGTTCGATTTTCACATCCACAGTGAAGCGGGCATTTTCCATAGAATTGAGCGCATAATGTTTGGCACAGGCCATCACGTGTCTCTGAACGCCTCGGGCCAGGGCCGCACCAAATTCTCCAAGATGGATGGGGTCTTCACCATAAGTTTCCTGGGCGCGTCCCCAGGCTGGATGTCTGAGGAGGTTAATACACACTCCGCCGAAGAAATTCCCACCCATCGCGCGCAATTCCCGCCCGATGACGTCTCCAATGCGTTCCTCCAGTTCCGGGTCAAAAGTCGCCCCTCGCGCCATCGAGACCGGGAAGGTGGTGGCGCCGTCCAGGATGACTCCACGCGGGCCATCAACGAAGCGAACGCCGGGAATGCCCAGGCGTGGGATTGCACCGGCGACCCAGGGGTGGTCAGCGTAGCCACCTCCCAGCATGTCGGCCATACCCACCCAGAAAGGCAGATCGCCAGACATCATTTTTATTTTTTCCTCGAGGGTGAGCTGACCCAGGAGTTCGCGCGCCCGTGCATCGATCTGGGCATCGCTCAACGACTCGGCTATTTCCAGCCCTCCAAAGGCAGGACCATGGTATTTGGCTTTGGCACCCATACGGCATCCCTCCCAAAAAGGAAAAACAGAATGGAAAAACTTGTTGCAATTTAGATATTGACATTATAGTGAATTTTTGCAATAATGACTATAACGTTTCCGGTACCAATACCGGAAACGTTATCCCCAAAAATATGAAACGAAACTCGAAGAAAATTACGATCCGCGATGTTGCCAGAGCCGCCGGTGTTTCGGTCTCTACCGTTTCCCGTGTTCTGAACCACAAGGACGATGTTTCGGAAGAAACCATCCAAAAAATTCGGAGCATCGTTCATGAGCTGGGGTATGCCTCCAGCCTGGCGGCGCGTGGCATGCGCAGTCGGCGAACCAATGTGATTGGGTTGGTAATGCCCGATGTTGCCACCCCTTATTGCCAGCATATTATGCTAGGGGTCAATCGAGCCATTTCACGATTGGAAAAGAACCTCATCATTTACACCAGTGGCAACTGGCCCAAAGAAAATATCGCCCAAAATGAGCGTTCTTACGTTTCATTGCTCAATGGCGGGATCACAGATGGGTTAATCGTCGTCACGCCCACCGCGACCGATTTTGCCACCCATGCTCCGGTGGTCATCATTGATCCCAACACTGAAACCCCAAATTACCCTGCTGTGATCGCCACCAATCGGGAAGGTTCTCTGGCGGCGATGAGTTACCTCATCGGACTGGGACACCGACGCATTGCGCACATCACCGGCAGGTTGAACCTGATCAGTTCGCATCAACGCCTGCAAGGGTACAAAGACGGTCTGGCAGCGGCAGGCATTCCCTACGACGAAGACCTGGTGGCCATCGGGGATTACAACACTGACACGGCTATCTTTTGTGCCCGTAAATTGCTCTCCTTACCCAATCGTCCGACAGCCATTTTCGCGGCTAACGATATGAGCGCAGTCGGCGTATACCAGGTCGCCAGGGAGATGGGGCTGCGGATTCCTGAAGATTTGTCGGTGGTCGGTTTTGACAATCTCCGAGAATCGGCTCTCATGGTGCCTGCGTTGACCACAGTTGACCAGTTTATCGAAGAAATGGGTTTTGTCGCCACAGAAATGATCGTGAAACTGGTCGACGAAGAACCGTTACCAGAAAATTTGCGGGTATTCCAGACACAGCTGATCGTGCGAGAATCCTGCACTTTACCAACCGAAAAAATCGCCCGGGTATCCTGACGCAAGAGACTCTGGGAGTTCACACGCCACTCTGACCGTACATGGCAGAGCGCGTAGACGTTTTTTGTAGTGAAGAAGGAGGTGGAACGGAATCGGGCCTTTTTGTTTATCTGCTGGATATTCATCCAATGAAGCAAGTCGTATGTCATCCTTTCTGTTGATTTAGGAGAGAAGGAAATGAAAAAAAATTTTGACCGCCGTAAGTTCCTGAAAATGCTTGGCGCAGGCACCGCTGGCCTGGCATTAGCATCCTGTGCGCCCTCCGCCACCCCCGAGGTCGTTGAGAAGCCCGTGGAAGTCACCCGTGTGGTCGAAGTTCAGGGTACGCCAAAAGTAGAGGTTGTCACTGCCACGCCTTTGCCAACCAAGGCCCCCGAAGCCGTAGCCGATGTGTTGGGCACCTTCCCGCGCCGTGAGACGCTCATTGCCAGAATCCTCACCGGTCGTGTGGGTACCCCCGACAACTTCAACCAGTGGGTCGGCTGGAAATGGCAGGACCGTGGTATGCAGAACCTGGCCGATGAACCACTCTGGTCGGTCGATTTTGCCACTGGCAAGATCATCCCCGGCGTAGCCGATGGTGACCCCACTTATACCTCCGATTTCACCGGCCTGACCGTCAAACTGCGCAAAGGAGTGTACTGGTCTGATGGTGAGCCTTTCACCTCTGCCGATGTGGTCTATACTGTAGAAACTTTGATGAAATACGAGGGCTTCAACGCGCACTCCTTCTTTGTGGATAACGTAGAAAGCGTAACCGCACCGGATGATTACACCGTAGAATTCAAGCTGAAGCAACCCAACTCCCGCTTCCATACCACGTTCCTCGATCGCTGGGGCTGCACTCGCTTCTTCCCCAAACACATCTTTGAGAAGGTGGACGATCCGGTGCAGTTCCCGTTCAATCCCTATGTGGGCTGTGGGCCTTACAAATTGCACAGCTTTGACCCTCAGGGAAGCTGGACGGCCTGGGAGAAACGCGCTGACTGGGATAAAAGCCCGACAGGTATTATGTACGGCGAGCCCAAACCCAAGTACATCATCTACCAGTACTTTGCAGATGAAGGCGCGCAAATTTTAGCCCAGTTAACGCACCAGTTAGACGTGGCCGAATTATCGGCCGACGGCCTCAAAGCCCTGCTGGCCCAATCGAAGACCTCACGCGCCTACCAGCCGACCTTCCCGTTCGTGGTCAACAACGATCCCTGCATCACTGGCATTCTCTTCAATACTGCTCGCCCACCCTTTGACAACGTGGATGTACGCTGGGCGCTGTTGCTGGCGATTGACATTGTGGAATACACCAGCATCGCGGTTGACTCTTCGGGCACCTTAAGCCCGGTGCATATCCCGCACCTCGGACCCTACCCCGAAGATTACATCCGCCCAATGCAAGACTGGTTGAAGTCCTTCACCATCGACATCGGGAATGGCGAGACCTTCGCGCCTTACGATCCTGAGGCTCCCAAGCGCGTGGCGGCCTACGCCAGAAGCCGCGGGTACGTCTTCCCGGATGACCCGGCGTTTATTGAAAAGGCGTTTGGTCTCGGCTGGTACAAGTACGCCCCAGAGGTTGCCACCAAACTGCTGGAGAAGAATGGTTTCAGGAAGAACAAGGATGGCAAGTGGTTAAAACCCGATGGTACACCATGGAAGATCTCCTTCATGTGCGGAACCGTCCTTTCTAACCATGATGCACGCAATGCCGCGGCAGCCGTTCAGCAATGGAAGAAATTCGGCATCGACGCTGAGATGTATACCACTGAAAACGGCGACGGTCTGGGAGCTACCGGCGACTTCGATGTCAGCGGTGCCTGGCCTGCGCAAGAGCCATGGGGCGCGGGGCCCGACCTCTACCGCGTGCTCGATCGGTGGAATTCAGCCTACAAGAGGCCCGTTGGTGAGCGCACTCAGGGGATTTACTCGCGCTGGTCAAGCCCGGAAATGGACGCGATCATTAAGAAACTGCGCGAAACGGACCCCTTCGATACCGAAGCCGTTATCGCCATTGGCACCGAAGGCCTCAAAGAAGCCGTCAAGAACATGCCCGGCATTCCCACCTACGGGTATATCGGCTTTGTCGGCTGGGACGAGTACTACTGGACCAACTGGCCCGGCAGTGAGAACCCTTATAATGAGCCCTATACGCACTGGCCGAACTTCAAGTACACCACGCCTTTCCTGAAACCAACCGGCGCGTAAGCGGTTTCGGAGCCTGACCTTAATCATCCTGCGATCCTCCTGGGCAGAAATCTGCCCAGGAGGATACAGGTTGTACAATTAATCAAAGAGAATTGTGATTCAAGGTAGCGTTTGGTTACTCGAACTGGGAAACGCATGAGGGTAAAACCGTGGCATTTGTAAAACGATATCTCATTCCCCGTCTGATTCAATACTTTTTAGTGATCTGGCTGGGCATCACCGTTGTTTTTCTCATTCCCAGGCTCACCCCCAACGACCCGATCATGCGGGTAATTGGAGAGTTGCGGGGACGCGGTTCCACTCTGGAACCCGGGGCCATGGATGGTATTATCCGCGACCTGACCCAGCTTTACGGACTGGAGGGCTCCTGGCTCGATCAATACTGGGCATTCTGGGGCAGGTTATTCCGCGGTGATCTTGGGGTTTCATTCTTCCAATTCCCCACCCGAGTCAATAAATTGATTGCCACCGCCATGCCCTGGACTCTGGGGCTTCTGCTCACCACAACCGCCATATCCTGGATTGTTGGCAATGTCATTGGCGGGCTGGCAGGGTATTATTCCCGGAAGAGCTGGTCACGTATCCTGGATACCATCGCCATGGTCGTCCGTCCCTTGCCCTACTACATCTTTGCTTTCGCATTGTTGTTACTTTTCGCGTACGTCGTGCGTTGGTTTCCCATTACCGGTGGGGCGTCTCTGGGGGCAGTGCCTACCCTCACCTGGGCGTACATCAAGGATGTATTGTGGCATTCATTCCTGCCAGCTCTGTCGTTGTGCGTTCTGGGAGGAGCAGTTACCTTTCAGACAATGAAGCTGATCGTACAGAACGTAAACGCTGAGAGTTTTGTCCAATACGCCAAGATGGGCGGTGTGACTGAAGACCGCATCGTGGGAAAATATGTCATTCGAAATGCGATTCTGCCTCAAATCACCGGCCTGGCGCTCTCGATTGGACAGATTTTCAGCGGTGCACTGATTACAGAAATTGTTTATGGCTACCCTGGTCTGGGGATGTTGCTTTATCGAGCCATTATCAATGGCGATTACAACCTGATTATGGGGATCACCCTATTCTCAATCATTGCCATTACTACGGCGATTCTGATTGTCGACCTGACATACCCATTGTTCGATCCACGGGTCAGATACAACTAGGAGATCAGTGCCGTGAAAACCCTTAGAGATCTTTTCAGAGATTATCGCTTCGCTTTCAGTTTCGGCGTTCTTGTGATCATTCTGGTAATGGCCTTTCTTTCCATTTTCTCACCCTATGATCCTACACTGTGGAATGTAGTACCGAAAGATCTGAAACCCTCGGCTGAACACTGGCTCGGCACCGATTCAAACGGACAGGACATCTTCTGGCAGGCCACCTTCGCCGTGCGTAATTCATTGATCATTTCGCTCATTGCCGGGTTGGTTTCCAGAGTGATCGCCATCCTGGTGGGAATGATCGCCGGCTATCAGGGGGGGACGGTGGACCGCGTGTTGATGTTCATCGGCGATAGCCTGTTGGTGATCCCACTATTCCTGATCATGGTCATGTTGGCCATGCTGGTGCGACAGTATATGAACCTGGTCATTCTGGGGTTAATGCTCTCGGTCTTTGGCTGGGCTTGGGATGCGCGTGTGATTCGTTCGATCATCCTGAGTTTACGTGAGCGAGACTTTACTAAAACGGCTATCCTCTCCGGAACTGGCACGGTGAAACTGGTGTTGAACGAATACATGCCCTTTGCTATGCCGCTCATTTTTTCCACGTTGATCAACAACATTGCCTGGGCGATCGGTCTGGAAATTACCCTGGCCATTCTGGGGTTGGTCAATCTGAATGTTCCCACTTTGGGGACGATGTTGAACTGGGCGCTTTTCTACCAGTCGATCCTGTTAGGGCGTTGGTGGTGGATTCTAACGCCAGTGGTGTTGTCGCTCCTCCTTTTCATCGCACTGTACTGGATGTCTGTGAGTATCAGTGAATATCTCGATCCGCGTACCCGCATTCAACGCGTGGGAGCATCATAGAGGGAGCCATGGATTCACAAGCCGAAACTATCCTGCGCACCGAAAAATTGAAGGCATTTTACGTGCTTGATATGCATGGCACGCAAAAAATTGTAAAGGCGGTTAATGAGGTTGATCTAGAGATTAAGGAGAATGAGATTTACGGTATCGCCGGGGAAAGCGGGTGCGGTAAATCCACTTTACTGAAAGCGCTATTCAATGCGATTGAACCACCCCTGCGGCTAATAGGTGGGAAGATTTACTACCGGGTAAACTGGGAAGACGTGGACGTAACCTCGTTAAGCCCGGAAGAGAAACGTAAACTTCGCCTGGAGTACATTTCATACATCCCTCAGGGGTCCATGAGCGTGCTCAACCCGGTGATGAAGATTAAGGAGAGCTATCTGGATTTTATCGCCAGCCACGTGCCAGAACAATCTCGGAGGGAGACGCTGGAGCTGGCTCAACAGCATATCGTGGAATTGGGCCTGCCTAAAAATATCTTGAATGCCTATCCCCATCAGTTGTCCGGCGGGATGCGCCAGCGGGTAACGATTGCTCTTTCGGCATTACTCAACCCACGCATCATGATCGGTGATGAACCCACTACTGCGCTGGATGTGGTAGTACAACGCGGGGTCATTCAGATGCTTAAGGATATTCAGAGAAAATTAAAAAACACCATCATCCTGGTGACCCACGATATGGGTGTGCACGCCAACGTTGCTAACCGAATCGGGATTATGTATGCCGGAAAAATCGTCGAAGAAGGCACCACCATTCAAATTTTCGATAACCCCCTACACCCTTACACGCAGTTTTTAATCAATTCGCTACCCAAGTTTGGCGACAAGATGATGCGCGAAAGTGTGCCCGGAAGCCCGCCCTCGTTAGCCGATTTACCGACCGGATGCCCGTTCCATCCTCGCTGCCCCCATGCGAGAGACATTTGCCGGGAACAAATGCCTGGTTTTTCTCATCCAGATGAAACTCATAAAGTTGCCTGCTGGTTAATCGGGGAGGGTGAACATGGAAAAGCTTCTTGAGGTAAAAGACCTTACCAAGCAATACGCCCAGGGCAGCCTGATTGCCAGGATCTTGATCACCGCAGTTGATCACATCAGCTTCTATATGAACCAGGCTGAAATTTTCACCCTGGCAGGCGAGAGCGGTTGTGGAAAAACCACCACGGCGAAGATTGTGCTGGGGTTTGAGGAGGCCACTTCAGGAACTATCCTGCATAGCGGGAAACCCCAAACAAGGAAAGAAAAGGTATGGATCACCGAGGGTGTCCAGGCTATCTTCCAGGATCCATTCAGTACCTTCAACCCTTTGCGAACGGTGGACTCTTATTTCTTTGATACAGTGAAAAACTACCAGCTTGCCCAGAGCAAACAGGACGCCATCGAACTGATCGACCAGAAGCTACGCGCAGTAGGGCTGACCTATGGTGAGTTTGTCGGGAAATATCCCAACGAGTTCTCCGGTGGGCAATTGCAGCGCATTTCGATCGCACGGGCGTTGATGACCGAACCAAAACTGCTGATTGCAGATGAACCCGTCTCAATGGTTGACGCTTCCTTGCGCATGTCCATCGTTAACCTGTTTAAAAAATTACGAGATGAGCTTGGAGTCAGCGTGTTGTACATCACTCACGACCTGGCCACGGCTTACTACGTCAGCGATCGAATTGCAATTATGTTTCGTGGGAATATCGTTGAGATGGGCACGGTCGAACAGGTGCTGATGAATCCCCGCCACCCCTATACCCGTCTGCTGCGCGATTCGATTCCCCAGGCAGACCCCAGAAAGACCTGGGCTGACACAGTAACTCTGGCTGAACTGGAGCATGATGAATATCTACGCGAAGGATGCAAGTTCGCTGGACGTTGCCCAATGGTCATGGAGCGCTGTAAGACGCAAATTCCCGGGGATATCTCTGTCGAGGATGTGCTCGTGAAGTGCCACCTGTATGATTAATACGGCTGCAGGTGACACTCCAGTGACGCCGCATATCCGCTTCCATCCTTCTTAACCGAGACCTGCTTTCACCAATCCGCCGTTCCGAAAATTTCATACCTTCGGAACGGCGGATTAGCATAGCAATCGTCCGGCTTTTTCCAGAACGAAGCTGCTGCCAGGCTGTCTGTGGAGCGAACCCCATTTCTTTGATCACCTGAAGAACCCGATGACGTGTATCCTCGGCGACATCGGGGCGGTTATAAAATAAAAATACAGGAGATTGTAGAAACCGAGACCCCGCAAGAAATTGGCTCCAATCCATCTACCTTTTTTATTTGGGTTTGGCTTAATCCATAACCGCCACAGTTGCTCCTCCACTTTCATTTGGATTCGAGCGGCAGGGTAAAGTGGAAGGTACTCCCGCGACCTATGCCTTCACTTTCAGCCCAGATGCGTCCCCCGTGTGCCTTGACTAGAGCCTGAGCGATGGTCAAACCGATCCCGCTTCCGCCACTGGAGCGTGTTCTGGAGGGGTCGGCACGATAAAAGCGGTTAAAAACAAAAGGA
>Ga0226835_1001540_pt1 | contig 12143 bp, 9 predicted proteins | sample LAC_MetaG_1_FD_163627 | JGI IMG/M metagenome (GOLD analysis project Ga0226835, IMG submission 163627) | Anaerobic ammonium oxidizing microbial communities from anammox membrane bioreactor (MBR) in UC Berkley, California, United States -... | ecosystem: Engineered > Bioreactor > Anaerobic >...
GTGCCCCTGAGCGCCGGCGGATGGAGTCCGCTGAGCGCCTCCGACGTGCCTTATCCGGGGCGTAACGTCCCGATCGCTCTCGACCTGCCCGGCATCAAAACCGCGATTTCGCAATTTGCAGAGGCCGCAAAGCGTGCGGATCGGATCGGGTTCGACATGCTCGAAATTCATGGTGCTCACGGCTACCTGATTCATAATTTCCTTTCCCCCTTCGCCAATAAGAGAACGGACAAGTACGGCGGGTCCTTGCAAAACAAGATGCGTTTCGCGGTGGAGGTTTTCGAAGCCATTCGCAAGGTCTGGCCGGAACGCAAGCCCCTCGGCATGCGCATCTCCGCGACCGATTGGGCGGAAGGCGGCTGGACGCTTGATGACAGCGTGGCGCTCGCAATCGAGCTGAAAAAAAGAGGCTGCGACTACATTACCGCGTCGAGCGGCGGGTCGGTGCCCGAGCAACAGCTCAAGGTCGGCCCTGGTTACCAGGTTCCGTTCGCCGAGCGCATCCGGCGCGAATCCGGAATTGCGACGATGGCGGTGGGGCTCATCACCGAGCCGCGGCAGGCGAATGACGTGATTGCTGCCGGACAGGCAGACCTGGTTGCACTCGGCCGTGGCATGCTGTTCAATCCGCGTTGGCCATGGCATGCTGCGATGGAACTCGGCGAGCAGGTGTTTTATCCGCGGCAATATGAGCGCTCGCACCCGCGCATGCGCGGCGGCGATTTCCTCAAGCCGCGCGCCGACAGTTGACGGTTTCCGCGCGCAGCGGCAATTCCGCGCTTCAGGCGGCGCGCACGATCAAGGCATCGACCGCAGCGACGCCTTTTCCGGCGATTCCGACAACGATCGGGTTCAATTCCGCTTCCACGATCCGCGACTGGGGAATCGCCGCGAGCGAGGACCAGGCGGCAATCACCTGCGCCAGTGCCTTGATGTCGCCCGCGGGTAGGTTGCGATAGCCGCGGATCGGCGCGAAGCCGCGCACCTTGCCGATTAATGCGTGAGCGGCGTCTATGCTCACGGGAGCAAGCGCAACGACGACGTCGCGATAGATTTCAGCCAGAACGCCGCCAACGCCCACAGCAATCGTTGGGCCAACATGGGGGTCGACCCTATAACCGAGCAGGACTTCGGCCAAGCCCGAGCGCATCTCTTGAACAATGAAGCCATCAAGCTTGGCGTCTGGGCGGCGCTTGTGAACAGTCTCCCGGATCGACGAGAGCGCCGAAGCTAATGTCTTGATGTCTGCTACATTCAGCACGACCCCGCCGGCTTCAGTTTTATGGGGAATGTCCGGGGAATCGATCTTGACCGCCACTGGGAATTTCAGATTGCGCACCCTTGTTTCGATCTCGGTGCTGTCCGTCTTGATCGGAAGGGCCACTGTGCGGGCTTGATCTATACTCAGCAACTCCAGGATACGGGAAACTTCGCTGGCGCTGGCTATACCGTGACCTTGCGCAATCCGGACCAATTCGGCAGGAGGCGCTCGGTCGATCGCGCCAGCGGGCACTGGAGCCTTCCAATCAAAATAAGCGCGCATCGCATCGCCACAAGTCTCAGGGGTGCGGAATACGGCGACCGAGGCACCAGACAACAGATGCGCCGACTCCGTAGCGTCCGGTGTCAAGAACGCCGCGACAGGTTTATCGCTCTTGCGAGCTCGATCGATGATCGGAACGACGGCACGCTCCGGACGATACTGCGATGACGACCCGACGACTGCGACGACGGCGTTGCTATCACGCGACTCGATTAAGCTGTCGAGGACGGCGCCAAAGACCTTAGGATTAGTGCCGGTAAGTGTTAGATCAATTAACGGGGAATTCACGATCCGAATATCTTGCTTCGCGAGCTTCGCGACAACGGCTTCGCCCGGGGCCGTAGCCTGGACGCCGCGCAATCCGAGATTATCGACTATCAACGCGCCGCCGCCGCCGGTGGTTGTCATGACGTTGATTCGCGCTGTGCCAGGCGGACGCCGGCCAACCACCATCGGAGCCATCTCAAAGAGGGTTTCGATCATATCGACGCGCATGACGCCATTGTCCCGGAGAAAAGCCTCGATCGCCGCGGTGTTGCCGGCGATCGCGCCAGTGTGCGACGCAGCAAGCTTGTTCCCGAGATCGCTGCGGCCAAGCAAATAGGCGATCACGGGCTTGCCCGCGGCGAAGGCACGACGAGACATAGCCGAAAACCGTTTTTGGTCGCGGATGGTCTCGATGAACAGAAGAATGACGTCGGTGTCGGCATCGTCGACCAAGAGGTCGCCAATTTCTCCGATGCCAAGGTCGGCCTCGTTGCCAACCGACACCATCTTGGCGAAGCCGAGGCCGCGTGCCTGTGCCCGCGACAGCAGCGATCCCATCAGGCTGCCACTCTGCGACAGCAACGACATGCGGCCCGGAAAGAGGGTAGGGGTTTCGAGCGCTTCGTTCGCGGACAAGGCGACGCGCTGATTCGTATTGATGACGCCGAGACAGTTGGGGCCGAGGATGCGCATCCCGGCGCTGCTGGCGACCTTGATGATCGCTTCTTGCGCCTTTCGCCCTTCCCCGCCGGTTTCGGCGAAGCCTGCGCTGAATATCGTGGCGCAATGAACGCGATGATCCGCGCATTGTTTGATCGCAGCGGGAACAAGCGGCGCCGGCAACATGATGAATGCTTGCTCGATAGGGTGCGGTATCTTGTCGATCGACGGATACGCGCGCTCTCCGAACACTTCGTCGCGGCTCGGGTTTACCGGAAAGATTGCGCCCTTATAGCCATGCTTGCGCAAATAGCGCTGAGGCAACGAGGCGTGCTTGGTCGCGTCGCCTGACGCGCCGATCAGAGCGATGCTATCCGGTGCGAAAAGAGCCTTGGCAAGCGTTGCGTTGTTGCGGCTGTCGGCATTGAAAGGCTTGTTCATATTAGTTTCCTAATTAAACGCACTGCAGCGGCTGTCCGGTACAGCGGACAGCACAGAGAGGTCAGCAGCGCGCTGCATTTTCCGCAGCTCATCGAAAAGCGCCTTTGCCTGCGCGGCACCCAGCCGATTTTCAGTGAGGCCTATGAATTTCGCCTCCATGTCCGACCACTGCATGGGGTTTTCCGGGTTGCCACGCGCGAAATCAATTTCGGCCTCTCGCTCGCTCCCGTCATCGAGAGTCACGGTCATCCTCGCCGCGGTTTCGCGCAGGCGCTCGTCGGGTTCCAGTGTCACGCGACTGGTGAGGCGGGCGAGCGTTTCGTCTCGAAGAAATTGCGCGGTGAAGTTCGCCGCCGAAACGGGATAACCGGCGAAAGCGAGCGCGATGCAGTAGGAAAGGCTGAATTTGCCTTCCAGCGGCGTGCTCGGCCTCGTTTTGCCGGCGAGCCGGATGGCGAGCGGATGCACCCGCGCTGAGATCTTTTGCACGGGCGTCGGACCGATCATCTGCGCGAGACTGCGGGCGCAGTCCACCGACGGATGTGTCAGTAGGCAGGAGGCGTAGGGCTTAAATGTGTTCAACAGGACCTGCCAGGACAAGTCATCCACCGGCCTGAATGCTAGTGTGCGGTCTTGTACGACGGCGCGAGCGAGCCCCTCCGGGCTGTCGAACGCCTCGAGAGAGGCTTCAAAGCCATGTAGTGCCATCTGGACGGCGATAACAGCATTCATGGCGGCTTTTCCTGCGTGAAATGGCTTCGCCATGGTGCCAAAGGAAATCGTCAGCCCGCCCGCTTGCGTTGCGGCCAAGCCCATCGCATTCATGATTTGGTTGCGGTCGAGCTGGAGCAGAGCGCAGCCGGCCGCCGTCGCGGCCAGCGAGGCGATCGTCGCTGTCGCATGCAGGCCGCGCTCCAGCATTGCCGGCCCGATGCCCCGGCCAAGTCGCCCGCCTACCTCAAATCCCTTGATAAAGGCGTCGAGAATATCCGCGTCCTCGCGGCCGGGCGTTGCTGATAGTGCTACGATCGCGGCCCAAGTCGCGCCGCTGATATGCGTCAGGCTCGGAACGTGTGTGTCGTCAAAATCCAGCGTATGCGCCAGCGTGCCGTTGACCAGCGCCGCGATAGGGGCGCTCATTTTGCCTCCCGACAGCACCGGCGCGCGACCCTCATCCTGCATCGCGCGAGCGGCGATCGTGCCCGGCAGCTCTCCGATGGCACCCAATGCGACACCGCACCAATCCACAAAACACATGCGGGCCGCGTCGGTCACCTCTTTTGGATACGTTGCCTGGAGAGGGGCGGTGAGCAGGTCGGCAATGCTTGAGACGACTGGCGTCGCGACCGAGTTCATCTAAATCGTCCTCGAATCCATCAGTTGCTTTATCTCGGCTTGCGTTAGGCCAAAACTCGCGAGTACATCTGAATTGTCCCCGCCAAGCGATGGGGCGGGCTGCCGCCTATCGCGCACCAGTCCGGATGGGTGCAGCGGATTGCGTATCTCCGTGATCCGGCCTTCCGTCGGATGCGCGGTCGTGTGCACGAGTCCGCGCGCTTGCACATGAGGCGAGCTGACAGCTTCGTCAGGTGTCAGTACAGGAACGATCGGGATATTCTGAGCCAGCATGACGCGCGAAATTTCATCGCGATCGTGTGTGAGGCAATAATCGGCGATGACCTGCCGGTAGGTTTCGTTTCGCTCGCCATGCGAGCTCAGACGCGCGGACAGGTCTTCATATTCCTGCGCGAGGTCGTCGCGACCGATCAACTTGCAGAACTTCGCCCAGTAGCGCGCTTCGAGCAGCGAAACCGCCACGGTCTTAGCGTCTTTGGTCGGATAGAGCGCGTAGCGCGGATTTCCGCCCCACACCTCCATCCGTGGCTCCCCGCTGGCGCCGGCTACGCGCGCGAGCGCACTCGCGAGGCCGATCTGACCGAGTTGAAACATGCTGTCGAACATCGCGATGTCCAGCGCCGCGCCGATGCCGTATTGGTCGCGCCGGCGCAAAGCTGACAATATCCCGATGCAGGCCGTGAGTGCTGCCGCATAGTCGGCAGTCTGGAAGACCGGCATGTGCGGCGGCTGTTCCGACGGCGCCAGCAGGCCGGTCGCGGCCTGTACGACGAGATCGTGGCCGGGGATCGGTGACAGGGGACCGCCCTGCCCATAGCCCGATATCGAGCAATGGACGATCTTCGGGTTGGCTTTTAGCGCGGCCTCGGCGTCGATGCCGTGCTTACCGGCAACGAACGCGCTGAAAGACTCCATGAGCACGTCGCTGCCGGCGATCAGTTTTTGCACCAGCGCCTTGGCGCCGCGAGCTTTGAGATCGATGGTCAGGCTACGCTTGCCACCATTTACACTCTGGAAGTAGACGCTTTCACTATTATAGCGCGGTGGATTGTGCCTGCTCGGGTCACCAATGCCCCGTTGTTCGATCTTGATGACGTCCGCCCCCAGATCGGTCAGCATCTGCGAGCACCACGGGCCGGGCAGCAAACGCGTCCAATCGAGGACGCGAATCCCAGCAAGCGGCAGCTGCGTCTGTGCGTCCGGCTTTGCCATATCAGTCTCAGCGCCCCGTGAATTTCGGCTTCCGCTTTTCCAGAAACGCCGAGATGCCTTCCTGTTTGTCGTCGGTACCGTAGATCGTCGTGACGAGGAAAGTCTCGAACTCAAGGGCCGACGCGAGATCCATCTGAACGCCGCGGTGGACAGCGCGCTTCACGAGCGCAAGGCTGAGCGGCGCGCGCGTTGCGTACAATTCAACCAGCCGTTTTGCTTCGGCAAGCGCCTGACCCTTCTCCGCGAGCTTGTTCAGAAGCCCCATACGATAGGCGTCCTCGGCCGAAAACGGCTCGGCGGCAAAAAGCATTTCGAGCGCATAAGCCGGTCCGACGATACGCGGCAGGCGCTGCGTTCCGCCGGCGCCGGCAACGGTCCCGATGCGCGACGACGTAATCGCATAACTCGAACCCTTTGCGCCGACCCGCAGGTCGCACGCCAAAACGAGCTCGCAGCCGCCCGTCATACAAAAACCTTCGATCGCCGCGATGACCGGCTTTTTCGACATTTCGAGCGCGTCACAGAGCCGATGCCAGAGCCGAAAATAGTCCATGCCGGACTCGGCGGACTTGACCTGAAGCGCCTCGTTGAGGTCCGCGCCAGCGGCAAAGTATTCAGCACCGCCCGTTATGATGACGCCTCGAACCGACGCGTCGCCGTCAACTTCGCACATCGCGTCGATCAATTCTCGCATCAACTCCATGCTGATCGCGTTGCGTCGCTCGGGACGGTTGAGCGTGACGATGCAAGCTGTGGAGTCTTTCTCGACTCGAATGGCATTGAATTTTGGCACAGTATCTTCCTCGTGGGCGTCTTGTTTTATGGTTGGCAACGAGCAAGGAGGGCATCCTCGCAAGCCTCAAGAGCCGAGCCAATTGACGATTGACGTTCCCCGAACGCCGTCCATAATATACAGAATGGAACAGGGTCCGTCTAGCGAAATCAAGGAAATGTCTGTACGGACGAACTTTGGCGACGTTCTGGGACCTCTTGGCTGCTTCTTTGCGACCATCGCACGGAACAGGGAGATAGTGGATGGAGCTGTTTGAAAAGGGCCGCGTCGCTCTCGTTACCGGCGGGGCCCGCGGGATTGGTTATGCTTGCGCGCGTCTTCTCGCGAAAGAGGGAGTTGCACTGGCGCTCGTCGATATAAACGGCGATAGCGTGAAGGAGTCCGCTCGAAAATTGAGCGAGGAAACAGGCGCCATCGCTGTCGGCGTCGCAGCCGACATTTCAAGTCAGCCCGACGTCGCGCGAATGGTCAAGGAAGTTGGTGACAAGTTTGGCAAGATCGATCTTTTCCTCAACAGCGCGGCGATCTTGGCCGATAAGACTTTCTTGGAGTCGACGCCGGAAGAGTGGGATCGGATGATCAAGGTTTGCTTGCAAGGTCCGATGCTGTGCCTGCACGCCATCTTGCCGGGCATGATCGAGCGACGTTATGGTCGCGTTGTCTGCATGGCGTCCGATTCCGCCCGCATTGGCCAGGCTCGTCTGTCCTACTACGCGGCCGCGAAGGCTGGCGTGATCGCGATGTGCAAATCCGTTGCGCAGGAAGTCGGCACATCAGGTGTGACGCTGAATGTCGTGTCGCCGGGCGCCACCAACACCGAATTGCGCCAAGAGCGCGAGGCGTCGTTGCGCAAATCGATGGGGGAGGAAAAATATGCGAGACGTGTCAAAAACGTCCTGCGCATGTATCCAACCGGTCGCATTGGCGAGCCCGAGGACAGTGCCGCGATGATCACGTTCCTGTTGAGCGACAAAGCCGGATGGGTGACCGGACAAGTGGTCAGCGTCAACGGCGGCTACGTGATGTTGTGACGCATGAATTTCGAACGATCCGAAGATCAAACGCTGCTGGTCGAATCCACCCGTCGTATGGTTGAGGGCCGTATCGCGCCGATCTTGAATTCCAACGACCCCGATAAACCGCTCAGCAAAGCGGACATGATCCGAATTTTCGGTGTGTTGGCCGAAGAGGGGCTGACGGCTCCGCGGTTGCCCACATCCGCGGGCGGATCCGGGATGGCCATGCTCGATTACGGGATGGTCTATGAGCAGCTTCCGCCCGTGATCGCCATTTCTCTCCTGTCGCATGAGGTCAGCACGGCGCGGATTTTCGCCGAAAGCACCGACGATCAGCGTCGGCGACTGATTCCGGATTTGATCGCGGGGAAGAAGATTTGCTGCACCGGCTCGACCGAGCCAGACACCGGATCGGACCCACGCGGCATCAAGACCCGCGTCAGCGAGAGCGAAGGCAGCTTGGTGATCAATGGCCGGAAGATGTGGATCACCAATGGCAGCATCAGCGATCTCGCCGTCGTCACCTGCGTCAGCGAGGGCGCCGACGGGAAAAAGCCCGGCATGAAGCGTGTCGCTGTCGAGCGCGCGAAATCGCCGTATCAAGCCGCGGAGATTCCAACAATTGGCCTGTGCCAAGGCCATTTATCAGAGCTGATATTCGACGATTGTCGCGTACCAATCGAGAACGCGCTTGGTGAAACCGGTGATGCCGCGCGTGTGTTGACGCTCACCTGGAATATCAACCGGCCGCTGATGGGGCTAAGTGCGGTTCATCTCGCCCAGCGTGCCCTTGATGCGGCGATCGAATATGCAGGCGTCCGCAAGCAGTTCGGCCAGGTGATTGGCGGCATGCAGCTCGTTCAGGAGCGGCTCGCGGACATTGCCACCGCTATCGAGACAAGCCGGCTGCTGTGCTACCGGGCGCTCGATGCAGCCGATCGTGGCGGTCGCAACAATGGGTTGTCGGCGATGGCAAAGCGTTACGCGACCAATGCCTGTCTCCGGGCCGTATCGTTGGCCATGGAAATTCATGGCGCCATGGGCATCAGCCGTGAACTTGGGCTCGAACAACTTTATCGTGACGCGCGCATGCTGCTGGTTCCCGATGGCACGAACGAGATACTTGCCTTGATGATCGGACGCGAGTTGACTGGTCTGGACGCGTTCAGGCCGCCGAAGGCGCACTAAGCGATTGGCTTGCGCCGACGAGCACTCTCTTCAGGGAGCATTGCCAGCGAGTTCTCGATTGGCCTCACCCAAACTCCCGATCGGCTTAAGGTCGTAGTGGGGCATCCGGGACAAGTTGAACGGAAGCTCGATCAATGGCCAGCAGGATCTTCCGCAGTCAACCATACGGATCATTCCACCAGTACGGCTCTCCAGACGGCCGACTTCATCGACAGCACGGATCGAAGCTGCTGGGATGCCGCGGGCCAGCAGCGCCATCGCCGCCTGCTCGCGTGTCACCGAGCCCGGATCAATGTCTGCCTTGGCCAGTTCGGTAAAAACATTCTCTGGCGGGCACAGAACTGCTAAGTGGCCATCATTACAGCCAACGATGGCATGAGGTGATCGCGCGTTTGGATCCCAAGCTGTATGCGTTGCCCACACGCCAACGTCCTGCATCGCCAGATCGATAAACGAGCCGGTGCCGGTGCGATCGCGTTCCTCCAGCATTGCCAGAATGCAGAACAGGCCCATCATTCCGCCGAGAGTGTCGGCGATAGAGATGCCTAGCTTCGTTGGAATGCCGTTTGAGCGTGTCAGGTCCATAAGCCCTGACATGGCCTGGATCACCGTATCGAAGGCCGGCCTTCCCGGATAAGCTGAATCGGCCCCGTAGCCGGAAATAGCGCAATAAACCAGTCGCGAATTGATCTTCTGGATTTCCTCGAACGAGAAGCCGAGCCGCGCAAGCGAGCCCGGCTTTAGATTTTCGACGAGGATGTCAGATGTGCCAATCAGCTTTGTGAGCAAGGCTCGATCGTTGGGAGTGCGCAGATCGATCGCGAGGCTGCGTTTGTTGGCATTGTTCATCGTGAAAAAATAGCTCTCGCCGTTGAGGTGCGGTGGCCACGCACGAGAGGACTCGCCAGTCAGCGGCTCGATCTTGATGACATCGGCGCCCAGCGTGGCCATCTGCTTTGCTGCCAGAGGCGCCGTCGTGTATTGCCCAATTTCCAGCACCCGCAACCCTTTGAGAGGCATGGCTTGCTTGTGACTGCCGCGCGTCGCGGATGGCCGTTTCTCCAATTTGTGAACCAGTTCTCGACCGGAATTTCTCAAAGGGATGGCCGACGGCACCCGGCCACGCGGAAAGGGAGAGTTAGCCACGGCCACTTCCAATCCCGTTTCTGGGTCCCTTAGCCGCCGCACCATGCCGCGGAAATTCACGTTGGGCTCTTCCGCCAGCTCATCCACGGCGACGATGGGCCCGGCGGCGATGTCCACGCGCCCGAGCGTTTCGACCGCCTCCTTTACTGTTTTCGTTCCGACCCAGGACTGGACGATGGCATCGGTCGCATCGACATTTTTGACCCGTCCGGCCAGCTTCACGAGGTCCCCTTCCTCGGCCAGTTCAGGGCGGCCCATCACCGAACACAGCCGCCTCCATTGATCGTCATTCGCTGAGCAGAGCAGGATCCAGCCATCTGACGCCTGATACGCATTCCAGGGCGCGGCCATCGGGTGGCGATTTCCGCCGCGAGGTGGAATTTTCCCGTCGAAGAAGAAGGGCAGGAACGTGACCATGCCGTTCACGCCGGTGCCATAAAGCGTCGATGCGACCTTTTGACCGCCGCCATGCAAGCGCCGCATCCGCAAGGCGGCGGTAATCGCCGCAGCCGCATAAACCCCTGCGCCAAGATCGAGAATGGCCGCTTCTGAAATGGTGGGTCCGCCATCCGCCGTTCCGGTGACAGCAGCGATCCCCGACTGCGCCTGAATCAACTTGTCGTCGAAAAGGGTGCCGGCCGGCTCGGGTGTTGGAAAAGCGAGGATGTCGCAGTCGACCGTATCCGAGCCAAGAACGATCCCGGCAGCGAAATCGGGACCAAAATCGCTTGAACGGATGACGACATCGGCGGCCTCAAGCAGTTGGCGCAGAAGCTCCTCATCCTCGGCGTTGCCGACGCGAACGACCACGCTCTCCTTGCCCGCCAACGATGACGCGCGAAACTTGAACTTGCCAATAGCCGCTAAGTTTTCTGGCTCGACAACGATTACGGTGGCGCCGGCCGCGGCAAACAGTGAGCCACAAGCGCTAACGCCGATCCGAGCGCCCAGTTCCACCACGACAAGACCGTCAAAGGGACAATGTTGCATGCGGAAGAATTCCTGTTTCGCGGTGCAAAATCGGTTCTATACAATAAAACTAGTCTCCAATCTTTAAGATGTCTATGTTCTTCGGGATCGTCGGCTTGGCTGAACGGGGGGCTGATCAACGCTTATAAAGCGAAGCTCGACGCCGCCAACACCCAGGATCGGATCGCGGCCGACCTCGCCGCTGAGGAGATCGAGGCCGAGATCGAAGTGAGAAAGCAGGCCTCTGCCATCGTCATCGCCGAGCAGGGCCGCTGGTACACCGCGATCATCCGGCTGCTACTCGCGGCGCCGGTGATCATTTATTTCTGGAAGGTGCTTGTCTGGCACAAGGTGCTCGGACTCGGCACGACCGACCCAATCACCGGCATGGCCGCGGATTGGACTGGCATGATCTTGACCGCCTATGTCGGCGGCCGGTCGATCGAGAAAGTCGCGCGGATTTTCAGGCGGTAGTCCGTCATCTCACTCCCGGGCTCGCGGCAGTCCGCCGCCACCTTCTGAGCAACACCAGGTACTGTACAACGCGCCTTCGCCTGTGGGCGTGTTGGGTTCAGCTTGACGAGCAAGCACGAGTCTTCCCATGAGCGATGAAGTGCACGGATCCAAACAGCCCAAGCTGCTGTTCGACCCCACTATCAATTACGGACACATCCTCACGGCGGCCAGTTTCATAGTCGCTGGGACGGCCGCGTTCTTCGGAATGAAGGTCGAGCTTCAAGACCTCGACCAGCGCGTCGCCAAGATCGAATCCACACTGCAGCAGCTTGCGAGCGTTATGGTGCAGACCGCTCGTCAGGACGAGCGGCTCAACTCGATTGAGCGGCGGGTCGACCGGCTTGAGCGGCCCCCCACATCGAAGCACCCGTGATCGGGCTCGGCGATATGGCCGGTGTCGCTCATAGTCGCCTCACTGCGCGAGGCCATGCTATGATTTGCGCGTTCTTCGAGCGAGCCGAGGTGGCCCGAGAGGCCCGAATGGTCCGCTTAAAAGTTTGTCGCAAGCACACGACCGCATATCCGCCCACGATAACTGGCGCCCTTCTCACACCATGGTGGCGATGGTCGCGCGAAACCGAGCGAGTGAAAGACCAAATAATGCCGCCCCGATTGCGGTGATGGCGACGAATTGCGGCCATACTGCGTCCATACCGGCGCCCCGATAGAGGATCGCCTGGGCGAGCATAACAAAATGCGTGTTGGGGGCGGCCAGCATGAGGTACTGCACCAGTTCGGGCATGCTTTCGCGCGGCGTGGCGCCGCCGGAGAGCATCTGCAGCGGCAGCAGCACCAGCATCAGCAACAGAGCAAATTGCGGCATCGAGCGGGCGATAGTGCCGAGAAAGATTCCCATCGAGGTGGTCGCGAACAGATGAAGTGTCGTGCCCGCCAAAAACAGCGGGATCGAACCATGAATGGGCACGGCTAACAGACCCTGCACCACGAACACGAGCGCAAAAGCGCAGGCCGCAAGCACCACCAAACCCATGGCCCAGACCTTGCCGGCCATGATCTCGAATGGCGTGACGGGCAT
>Ga0226835_1001541_pt1 | contig 12141 bp, 12 predicted proteins | sample LAC_MetaG_1_FD_163627 | JGI IMG/M metagenome (GOLD analysis project Ga0226835, IMG submission 163627) | Anaerobic ammonium oxidizing microbial communities from anammox membrane bioreactor (MBR) in UC Berkley, California, United States -... | ecosystem: Engineered > Bioreactor > Anaerobic >...
CGACGTCCGCCTGATCGGGCTGTTCGGCAACACCTTCGCCAAGCTGCACTCGATCTCCAAGCCGACGCTCGCCGCGGTGCAGGGGTGGTGCATCGCCGGAGGCACCGACATGATCCTCAACGCGGACCTCATCGTGGCGGGGGAGTCGGCCCGCTTCGGCTACCCGCCGGCCCGGGTGTGGGGCGTGCCCGAGGCCCCGTGGGTGTGGGTGGCCCGGCTCGGCCTCGAGCGGGCCAAGCGCTACCTGTTCACCGGCGACGAGATCCCCGCCCGGGAGGCCGCCGAGGTCGGGATGATCCTCGAGTGCGTGCCCGACGACCGCCTCCGGGCCCACGCCACGGAGCTGGCCCGTCGGATGGCGCGCCTGCCGCTCAACCAGCTCCGGATGATGAAGTGGGCGCTCGACGACGTGGCCCGTCACCAGTACCAGCCCGACACGTCGCGCCTGCTCGGGTTCATCTTCGACGGCGTGGCCCGCCACACCCAGGAGGGACTCGACTTCGTCGCCCGGGCCCAGGAGGTCGGCTGGCGCGAGGCCGTCCGAGAGCGCGACCGCCCCTTCGGCGACTACGGCGAACGCTCGACCTGACCCCCCTGATCCCCCTGCCTCCGTGTCTCGGAGGCCGGGGCTCTGCCGGGCGGGGAAGTGCTCGGCCGGCTCGGGCGCGCCGCCCGCTCCCGCAGGCTCGGTAACGCCCGCCGCCGGGCCGTTCGCAACGCCCTCCCCGCCTCCACGGGCTGGTGGTGTCGGATCGCACGCCGCGAAGCCGCCCGGCCCGGCGGTGGCTGGGTCCCGCGGTCAGGGCCGGGCCGCGGATCGTCGCTGGAGCGACTGCTCGTTGCCCGACGCTCGGATGGGGTGAGCCTCCGGGCGGGGCGGGTGGGTGCTCTGGTAGAACGTGCGTTCCCGCACCTCAGCACCGCCGCAACCCCGCAACCTCGCAACCTCGCCACCCCGTCGGGAGGGACCATGGGCGACGCCGACGACGCGCTCGCGAGCGGGCAGGCCTGGGCCGACTTCTGCCGCTCCCTCGAGCAGGCCGGGCAGCAGGTGCTGCGCGACACCGCCCCGGGCACCCCCCTCGACACGGCGGAGGGGTTCCGGTACCTCACCCGCCTCCTGCGCAGCTTCCTCTACGCCACCATGGAGAACAGCGACCCCGACCGGCCGCGCTGGCAGGGCCTCGACCTCGTGAAGATCGGCGCCGACAACCCCGACAACGTGTACCACTCGGCACCGGTGCGGGGTGCCAACACCTACCGGATCACCGGTGATCGCGGCACGATCGCGTACACGAGCTTCGGGACCAAGGCCAACCGCTACGCCAAGGACGGCACGATGCCGTCCACCGGCGAGCTCCGCAACGGCGACCTGCACGTCGAGCCCGACGGCACGGTCGAGATCATCGTCTCGGTGGAGCGCCCGGCCGGGGCCCGCAACTGGCTGCCCCTGGCCGAGGACTCGACCATGATCGTGCTGCGCGAGTCGTACCTCGACCGCGAGACCGAGGTCCCGGGCCGCTGGGAGATCGAGCGCCTGGGCGACCCCGCGCCGTACGAGCCGCTGACCGGTGAGCACGTGGTGCGCTCCCTGGAGCGGGCGGCCCTGTCGGTGGCCGGCACCGCGGCCACCTTCGCGGCCTGGACCGAGCTCTTCATGACCCGCCCCAACGAGCTGCCCGACTGGGGCCAGGACATGTTCCAGCGGGCGGGCGGCGACCCGGAGATCTTCTACCTCCACGGCTACTGGGCGTTGGAGCCCGGCCAGGCGTGGGTGATCGAGACCGAGGTGCCCGACTGCCCGTACTGGAACTTCCAGCTCGACAACTGGTGGATGGAGTCGATGGACCACGACCGGCGCATCACCGTCAACAAGCACACCGCGAGGCTGGGCGACGACGGTCGCCTCACCCTGGTCGTCGCGGCCCGCGACCCCGGCTGGGGCAACTGGATCGACACCACCGGCCACTCGTCGGGCACTGCGCTGCTGCGCTGGGTGGGCGCCGAGCAGCACCCGCTCCCGACGTGCCGGGTGGTGGACATCGGAGGGGGAGCGAGATGACATCCGCCGTCGGGCCGCTGTCGGTCGACGCGCTGGTCGAGGGCGCGGTGGCCAAGGCCGGGCACGACCGATTCGGCGACCCGTGGTTCCGGGAGCCACTGGAGGTGCTGGTGGGGTCGCTGAACAGCGAGGCCCGGCTCTCCGAGATGGGCCGGGTCATCGCCGAGCACCGTCTCGGCGCGCTGCTCGTCGACCGGCTGCGCCTGCGCAGCTTCCAGGAGGCGCACCCCGAGGTCCTCGACGTCGACGTGCGCGTGGCCGCGGTGATCTGCGGCCTGCCCCGCACCGGCTCGACCCTGCTGCACCGCATGCTGGCCGCGTCCCCGCAGCTCACGGCGACGATGGGGTGGGAGTGCTCGTTCCCTCTCCCGTTCCCCGGCGAGGGGCCGGGGGCCGAGATCCGCAAGGCCCGGGCCAAGGAGATGATGGAGGCGTTCCTCGCCATGTCGCCCGACTTCGGCGACATCCACACCGTGGTGTGGGACGGGGCCGAGGAGGAGGTCCTGATCCTCGACCGGGCCTTCACGACCATGGGGTTCGACTCCTTCTACTGGGCCCCCACCTACGGCCGGTGGCTGCGGTCCTTCGACCAGGCGCCGTCCTACGCCGAGCTGCGGCAGTGGCTCCAGGTCCTCCAGTGGCAGGACCCGTCGCGGGAGGGCCGGCGGTGGGTGCTCAAGTCGCCTCACCACCTCACCGCGCTCGACACCGTCCTCGACGAGTTCCCCGACGCCCGGATCGTCATGACCCACCGCTCGACCACCCAGGCGGTGCCGTCGTACGCGTCGATGTGCCGGGCCATGATGGCGATGGGCAGCGACGAGATCGATCCGGTGGCCGTGGGCCGCTACTGGAGCGACCGGTTCCGCGAGTCGCTCGGCGCGTTCGTGGAGATCCGGCCCCGGCGGCCCGACCGGTTCGTCGACGTGCCGTTCTCAGCCACCGTCGAGGACCCGGTGGGCACGGCGGCCCGGGTGATGACCGACCTGGGGTTCGCCGTCGGCGACGCCGACCGGGCCGCCTTCGAGGGCTACCGGGACGAGAACGAGCAGGAGCGCCGCGGCGCCCACCTCTACACGGCCGAGGAGTTCGGGCTCTCCGAGGCGCAGCTGGAGCGCGACTTCGCGTTCTACACGGAGGCGTACCTGTGATCCTCGACGGCGAGGTGGTGGTCGTCACGGGCGTGGGCGCCGGCCTGGGCGCCCGGCTCGCCCGGCGGTCCGTCGACGAGGGCGCCTCGGTGGTGATGGCGGCGCGCTCCGACCGCGTGACCGCCGCCCTCGAGGAGAGCCTCGACGGGCGGGCGGTGGCCGTCGCCTGCGACGTGCGCGACGCCGACGCCTGCGCCCGTGTCGCCGCCACCGCGGTCGAGCGCTTCGGCAAGGTCACCGGCCTGGTCAACAGCGCGTACGCGCACCCGTCGTTCGACGACCTGATCGACACGCCGCCCGAGCTGCTCCAGAAGGCCCTCGACGTGATCCTGCACGGGTCGCTCAACATGACCCGCGCCGTGGTGCCGCACATGAAGGAGGCCGGCGGGGGCTCGATCGTGAACGTGGGCACGATGGCGACCCGCAAGCCGATGCGGAGCGAGGCCGCCTACGCCGTGGCCAAGGCGGCGATGAGCTGCGCCACCCGCTACCTCGCGCTCGAGCTCGGCGCGCACGGCATCCGGGTCAACACCGCGGCCATGGGCTGGCTCGACGGGCCGGGCGTGCGGGTCTACCTCCAGGTGACGGCGCAGCAGAGGGGCGTCTCCGAGCAGGAGGTCTACGACGAGATCGCGTCGCGCAACCCGCTCGGCCGCATCCCGACCGACGAGGCCTGCGCCGGCGCGATCCTGATGCTGCTGTCGCGCTACTCCAGCGAGGTGACCGGGGCGATGCTCGACGTCAACGGCGGGGAGTTCCTGCCGCTGTGACACCGGCCTCGCCCTACCTAGGAGCGATCGACCGGAAGCGAGCCGCGACGCGATGATCCTCGACCGGTTCCGACTCACCGACCGGGTCGCCGTGGTGACCGGCGCGGGCCGCGGCATCGGGGCGGCCGGCGCGGTGGCGCTCGCCGAAGCCGGCGCCGACGTCGTGATCTCGGCGCGCACCGCCCCGCAGCTCGAGGAGGTGGCCGGGCGCATCGAGGCCGCGGGGCGCCGCGCCGTGGTCGTACCGGCCGACCTGTCCGACCTCGACGCCGTCGCCGGCCTGGCCGCGGTGGCGCGCCGTGAGCTCGGCCGGCTCGACGTGGTGGTCAACAACGTCGGCGGAACCATCCCCAACGCGTTCCTCGACACCACGACCGGCTACCTCGAGGAGGCGTTCCGCTGGAACGTGTCGACCGCCCACGCCCTCACCCGGGCCGCGGTTCCGGTGATGCTCGAGGCCGGCGGGGGGGCGGTCGTCAACATCTCGTCGGCCCTCGGACGGGTGGTAGGGCGCGGCTACCTCGCCTACGGGGTGGCCAAGGCGGCGCTGTCCCACTACACGCGCCTCGCCGCCACCGACCTGAACCCGCGGATCCGGGTCAACGGCATCGCGGTGGGCTCGGTGGCCACCTCCGCCCTGGAGTACGTGGTGTCGAACGAGGAGATCCGGACCGCGATGGAGGACGCCACGCCGCTGCGGATCATCGGCGACCCCGACGACGTCGCCGCCGCGGTGCTCTACCTGGCGTCGCCGGCGTCGAGGTACGTGACCGGCAAGGTGCTCGAGGTCGACGGCGGCCTCGGCGCCCCGAACCTCGACCTCGGCCTGCCCGACCTCTAGCGCGGACGCGCCGCCGCCTGGCGGCGCGCGCGAGCGGTCGCCGGCGACACCGGGGTGGTCAGGCCGAGGCCTCGGCGACGGCCTTCACCCGTTCGAGGGTGCGGCGCATGTCGCGCTCGTTGCGGCGCTCGCGCAGGAACCCGCCCAGGGGGCGCCAGATCCGTACCCAGAGGTCGTCCCCGAGGTCGAACGACTCGGTGACGTCGGTCCCGCCGCCGGCGGCGGCGAACTCGTAGCGCCAGCGGTTGACCGGCCGGCCCCGGAGCACCACCACGAACTCGAACACCTCCCCGGGCTCGCACTCCGTGATCTCGCACGTGGTCCAGTAGCGGGGACCGACCTCGTTGCGCTTCACGTGCCCCCGGTACCGGGCACCGACCGCGGGGCCGGTCGCCCCGTCGAGCCACTCGGCCTCGATCACCTCCGGGCTGTAGTCGCCCATCCTCGTGATGTCGCTGACCAGAGCCCACACCGCCTCGGGCGGGGCGTCGATGTGGACGGTCACCGCGGCGCGCACGCCCCGCAGCGTAGAGGACCCGGACCGGGCTGTCCCGTGGGTCCGCCCGGGCACGCGCGGCCCGGCGCCGCGCCGGCTATGGACCCCGTGGTGCCTACCCGAGCCGGGGGGCGTCCTTCACGTAGGTCTTCTCCTCGACCCGCTCCCGGATGCGCCAGCCCCCGGCGGTCCGCACGAAGCGGTCGTGGTACCAGAGGCCGCACACGAACACGTGCTCGGCCTCGCCCTCGCCGATGACCATGGGGTTGTGGCACAGCGTCACCCCGGTCGCCGTGTCGCCGTCGAGGTCGACCTTGCTGGTGCCGATGAGGTGGTAGTAGCTGGCGAAGATCGGCAGGGTCTGGACCAGGAACGCCTTGATCTCCGGATAGGAGCCCTTGGGACCGCCCATGGCGGTGTAGTCGATGAACGCGTCGGGCGTGAAGACGTCGTCGAGCTCGTCCCAGCGCCGGAAGTCGATGGCGTGGCTGTAGGCGACCAGAAGCTCCTGGATCTCCAACCGGTCGGCGATCTCCTCGAGGCTCCGCATCGCCACAGCATGCCCGCGTGCCGCATCCGTCGCCCGGACGGTGTGCTGCCCGGTCCGTGGTCCGGTCCTCGCGGCCACCCGGCCGCGCCTCGGGCGCCCGCGGCCCCCCTGCGTCAGGCTTGCACGGTGGCCCGGACCGCTGGCCCGCGTGACGGTACCGGGGGCGCCTCCGGGGCGCGGCGGCCGGTCGGGGAGGTGGGGGACGAGGGCGCCGGTTGCATGGGTATACCGTGGAGTTTACCTTGATGTCCGGTCGACTACGGAAGGGGGATCCGATGGGCGACGGGCAGACGACCTGGACCGAGGGCGAACTCCTCGCCACCGATCCGGGCCTCGAACCCCTGATCGTGGCGGGGCACCGCTGCCACGGCGGTTACGACTCCGACGGCCGCTACCGCTCGCCCCGCACTCGCTTCCGCGTGCCGGCGATCGAGGCCTGGCGGCAGCACCACCACGACACCTTCGGCACCGAGCCGGTCGGCGTCCCGCTCTCCACCTGGCCGGGCCCGTACCCCAACGTCGCGCAGTCGCGCTACCTCATCGAGGAGGGCGTCCGCGAGCCGGCGATCACCACGCTGACGCGCATCGGCACCGTCGAAGGGTTTGGAGCCATGATCCGGATGGTCGGCGTCCCCGACCGTCAACGCTTCTTCGACGAGTCGATCGCCGGTACCGCCGTCGAGCACCTCGACCGGGGGCTGTTGGAGGCCCACGCCCGCGACGAGGCCGGTTGGGAGGCCGAGGAGGGCCACAAGCACATGTGGTTCGCGGTGCGCGACTCCGCCTTCGAGCACCCCGCCGACGACGACCAGACGGCGGTGATGCTGGAGCGCATGGGGATAGGCAGCGGGGGAGCGGTCCCGGACCTGGCCGCCATCGCCCGCCGGATGGAGGAGCGCCGCCTGTTCCCCGAGCTCGACGCGGGCCTCGAGATGATGATCGACCGGATGATCGACGTCCTGCTGATCGAGATCTCCGCCTACCACGTGTTCGCCTGGGCCGAGGAGCTGCTCTCGGTTCCCGGCCTGGTGGCCGGCGACGGCGAACCGGCGCGGCTCGTGTCCCACATCCGCCAGGACGAGGCGCCGCACGTGGGCTACCTGGAGACCGCGCTCACCGAGATGCGTGACCGGACCTTCGTCGCGGAGTCGGGCCGGCGCCTCCCGGGGACCGAGGTCGTGGGCGCGCTGTGGGAGCGGGGTCTCGCCGAGTCGCTCGGCACCAAGCGGGCCCAGACCGTCCGCCTCAGCCGCGCCGAGGTGGAGCACGCGCTGGCCGGCCATCCGCGTCGCGCCGACGTCCTGGCGCGCTTCGACGAGCTGGGCGACATCCGGCCCGGTGCGCCCGGCTGGCCCGTCCCCGAGGAGGCCGTGGGCGCGGCCACGCCGGGGGCCCGCCTCCCGGGTGGGTACTGAGCCGGTGCCGCGGCGCCGGCGCCGCAGAGAGGGGGAAGCGTGAAGATCGGGGTCTTCTACGAGCACCAACTCCCACGGCCGTGGGAGGACGGCGACGAGGCGCGCCTGATCTCCGACGCGCTCGAGGAGGTCGAGCTCGCCGACCGGATCGGCGTCGAGTACCTCTGGGAGGTCGAGCACCACTTCCTCGAGGAGTACAGCCACTCCAGCGCGCCCGAGGTCTTCCTGGCGGCGGCGTCGCAGCGCACGCGGGACATCCGGCTCGGGCACGGGATCGTGCAGACCCCGCCGCCGTTCAACCACCCGGCCCGCGTCGCGGAGCGCATCGCGATGCTCGACCTCGTGTCGGGGGGCCGGGCCGAGTTCGGCACCGGCGAGTCGAGCAGCGAGGCCGAGCTGGGCGGGTTCCTGATCGACCCGGCCGAGAAGCGGGCCATGTGGGAGGAGGGCCTGCGGGTCGCGCTGCGCTGCCTGACCGAGGAGCCGTTCACCGGCCACCACGGCCCGCACGTGACGATGCCGCCCCGCAACGTGGTGCCCAAGCCCGTCCAGAAGCCCCACCCGCCGGTGTGGGTGGCGTGCAGCCGGCGCGACACCATCCTCCTCGCCGCGCGGAAGGCGATCGGGGCGCTCGCCTTCGCCTTCGTCAACCCCGAGGACGCCCGCCAGTGGGTCGACGACTATTACGCCACCCTCGAGCGCGAGGGCGTGCCCGTCGGCGACGCCGTCAACGCCAACCTCGCCTGCGTGACCACCTTCATGTGCCACCCCGACGAGGACGAGGCCCTCGCCCGCGGCCTCGAGGGCGCCAACTTCTTCGGCTACTCCCTCGCGCACTACTACGTGTTCGGGCGGCACCGCCCGGGTGTCACCGACGTGTGGTCGGAGTACCGGGCCCGGCGGGCCGAGCACGGCTTCGACCCCGAGGAGGTGGCGGCCGCGGCCGCCAACCAGGACCGCCTCGGGGCCAAGGTGGTCCAGGACGGCCTGGGCGGGCTCCGCGGTGCGATCGGCACCCCCGCCCAGCTGCGCGACTTCCTCCTCCGCTACGAGGAGGCCGGCGTCGACCAGGTGATCCTGTGCTCCCAGGCCGGCCGCAACCGCCACGAGCACATCATGGAGAGCCTCGAGCTCCTGGGCCGGGAGGTCCTGCCCGCGATCAGGGAGCGCGACGAGGCCGCCCAGCGGGCCAAGGAGCAGCGCCTGGCCCCGATCGTCGAGAAGGTCATGGCCCGCAAGCCGGCCTCCGACCACCCGCCGCTGCCGGCCGACGACTACTCCTTCCCGGCCATCCCGCGGGCGGTCGCCGACCGCACGGGCTCCGACGACTTCCACGCCTGGCTCGACCGCTTCGCCGATCAGGCCGCCGGCGGCGACAGCGAGCTCTCCAACCTGCTGGGGTGACCGCCCGAGCGGTCGCGGTGCCGGCCGGTGCCGGTCGGTTCCGGCGGGCGCGGCCGGTACCCTGGCCGCGCCATGTTCGATCGCCTCGCCGACCTCGAGACCGAGTTCCAGGAGCTCGAGTCGCGCCTCGCCCAGATCTACGCGTCCGGTGATCAGGCCGCGGCGCGCGACGCCGGTCGCCGCCACGCCGAGCTCGCCCCGGTGGTGGAGGCCCTCCGTGAGCACCGCGAGGCGTCGGCCGGCGCGGCGGAGGCCGACGGGATGCTCGCGGCCGAGACCGACCCCGAGATGCGGTCGTTCCTCGAGGCCGAGCGCGACGCCCACCGGAAGCGGGCCGCCGAGCTCGAGGCCCGCCTCCGGGAGCTCCTCCTGCCCCGCGACCCCAACGACGGCCGTAACGTGATCGTGGAGATCCGGGGGGCCGAGGGCGGCGAGGAGGCCAACCTGTGGGCGGCCGACCTGGCCCGCATGTACCAGCGCTACGCCGAGGCCCACGGCTGGTCGGTGGAGATGCTCGACTCCCAGCCCTCCGACATGGGGGGCTTCCGTGAGGTCTCCTTCGTGGTCAAGGGTCCCGACGCCTGGTCCCACCTCAAGTACGAGGCCGGGCCGCACCGGGTCCAGCGCGTGCCCGTCACCGAGAGCCAGGGGCGGGTGCACACCTCGGCGGCGACCGTCGCCGTGCTGCCCGAGGCCGACGAGGTCGACGTGCACGTCGACCCCAACGACCTGGAGATCGACGTCTTCCGCTCCACCGGCCCGGGCGGGCAGTCGGTCAACACCACCGACTCCGCGGTCCGCATCACCCACAAGCCGACCGGGGTCGTGGTGACCTGCCAGGACGAGAAGAGCCAGCTCCAGAACAAGGAGAAGGCGCTGCGGATCCTGCGGTCGCGACTCATGCAGGCCGAGCGGGAGCGCCGCGACGACGAGCTGTCGAGCGCGCGGCGCAGCCAGGTGAAGACGGGCAGTCGCTCCGAGAAGGTCCGCACCTACAACTACAAGGAGAACCGCGTCACCGACCACCGGGTGGGTCTGACCGTGAAGGCCCTCGAGCAGGTGCTGGGCGGAGACCTCGACCCCCTCGTCGACGAGCTGCGCCGAGCCGAGCGCGCCGAGCAGCTCGGCGTGTCGTGACGCCGTGACGACCTGGGCGGCGCTGGCCCGCGACACCCGCACCCGCCTCTCGGCGGCGGGCATCGAGTCGGCCGAGGCCGAGGCCCGGTGGATCCTGGAGCACGTGGGGGCGCCCGCCGCGGCCACTGTCGCGGGGAACCGCGCCGAGGTCCCGGCCCGGGCCGCGGCCCGCGCCGCGGTGCTCACCGACCGGCGGGCCGCCGGCGAGCCGCTCCAGTACGTGCTGGGAGAGTGGAGCTTCGCCGGGCTCGACCTGTTCGTGGACCGGCGGGTGCTGATCCCCCGGCCCGAGACCGAGGTCGTCGCCGAGGTGGCGGTCGGGGAGGCCGTGCGCCTCGGGGAGCGCACCGGCCGGGCCGACCCGTGGGCCGGCGCGGCGACCACCTACCGCGTCGCCGACCTGGGCACCGGTTCCGGCGCGCTCGCCCTCGCGCTGGCGTGCTCGCTGCCCGACGCGGAGGTCTGGGCCACCGACGTCAGCCCCGACGCCCTCGCGGTGGCCCGGGCCAACCTGGCCGGGGCCGGGACGCCATCGGCGCGGGTGAGGCTCGCGTCCGGATCGTGGTTCCACGCCCTCCCCGCCGAACTGAGGGGCACGTTCCTGCTCGTGGTGTCGAACCCTCCCTACATCGCCGAGTCCGAGCTCGACGGGCTGCCGGCCGAGGTGCGCGACCACGAGCCGGTGGGGGCGCTGGTCGGTGGGGCCCGGGGGACCGAGGCGGTCGAGGAGATCGTGGCCGGTGCCCCCGGCTGGCTGCGCCCCGACGGAGCCCTGGTCTGCGAGATCGCGCCGCACCAGGCCGCCGGGATGGTGCGGCTGGCCCGGCGCTCCGGGTTCGCCGACGTGTCGGTGCGCCCCGACCTGGCCGGGCTCGACCGCGTCCTCGTGGCCCGGCGCTCCCGATGACCTGGTTACGGCCCGCGGCGAGGAGGACCAGATGACCGACGAGCTCGACGTCGACGCCATGATCGCCCGCTTCCGTGAGCGCGCCGAAGCGGTGCGCGACCGGCCGATGCCCCCGATCGCGGGTGAGGAGTACCAGCGCTTCGTGGAGCAGGCCCAGACCGACTTCCAGGACTACGCGCTCATCGGCGACGCGACGTGGAGCTTCGACTCCGGCGTCCTGACCCTGCGCATCGACCTGCGCCCCGAGGCGGCCTCCGGCTGATCCCGGGCTCGACCCGGCCGTCCGACCGACGCCCGGGCCCGAAGCGGCCCTAGTGGAAGCGCTCGTCGAGCGTCTCGGAGGCGTCGAGGCGCTGAAGGAAGGCGCGGTCGACGGCCATCCACAGCGTCTTCGAGAGCGGGTAGAAGAGCACGGGTCCCACGGCCATGATCGGCACCAGGATCACCAGCATCGGGAGCACGGAGATCTCGGCCGGCCCGATGACGACGATCGCGGCCACGAACGCGACGGCGAAGATCGCGCCCACGATCGCGATGTTGACCGCCAGCGCCCCGGCGAAGTAGCCCGGCTCCCTCTCGAAGTGCAGCCCGCAGCGTGGGCAGTCGGCCTTCAGGGTGAAGTAGCGCTCGAAGAGGCCACCCTGCCCGCACCGGGGGCAGCGCAGCGTCGCGCCCCACCTCATTATCCGGCCCCGGCTCGCGGTGCTCCCCACGCCGGCATCGCTGTGCATCTCGCCGCTCCCGCTCGATCAGGTGCGGCGACGCTAGTCGCCGGCCCGCTCCCCGGCCGGGTCGTCAGGCGGCGTCGGGTGCGGTGTCGAAGGTGTTGAAGGTCCCGTCGGTGGTGATCCTCACGGTCCGGCCCTCCCACGCCTCGACCGTCATCGAGGCGCCCAGGTCCGGGTCACGCGAGACGGCCAGCGCCCGGCGGCCGCCGGGGTCGAGGCCGGCCAGCACCGCCAGGCTCGGCGTGCCGTCGCGTTCCACCACGACCGCGGTGGCCTCCACCTCTACGGGCCCCGACACCGGCCCGGCCGGCTCGCGCCGGGGCCCGCGGTCGACCTCGGCCTGGAGGGCGGCCGGGTCGGCGGCGCGGAACCCGTTCGGCGACGGGGTGGCGGAGTACACACCCACCGAGTGCTTCGTGGCGTACCACCCGAGCGCCGTGATCAGGCCGGTGGAGCCCGGATCGGCCCGGCACGCGTCGACCATCGCCGCGATCGAGTGGGTCGGGTAGTTGCTGCCCGGCCCGCCGGCGAAGGCGAGGCCACCGGTGACGGTCAGGGGCCGCGCGTCGCCGCCCGCCGGCCCTTGCAGGCCCAGGGCGTCCATCGCCATCCGGACCGCGGAGGGGAAGCACGAGTAGAGGTCGAAGCGGGCGACGTCGTCGAGCGTCCGACCCGCGGCG
>Ga0226835_1001544_pt1 | contig 12118 bp, 4 predicted proteins | sample LAC_MetaG_1_FD_163627 | JGI IMG/M metagenome (GOLD analysis project Ga0226835, IMG submission 163627) | Anaerobic ammonium oxidizing microbial communities from anammox membrane bioreactor (MBR) in UC Berkley, California, United States -... | ecosystem: Engineered > Bioreactor > Anaerobic >...
TTGAAGTGCGGAACCTATAAAGGGATCGTCAAGGGAATTGATGCATCCGAGTTTCCAACCATCCCGGAGTACCCTATCACCAATGGGATTTCAATGGACGCAAGTATGTTCAAAGAGATGATCCAAAAGGTTGCGTTCGCTGCTTCCATGGATGATACCCGACCTGTTCTGACTGGAGTCTTGATGAGCATGGATGGAAAGACCGTATCCATGGTCGGAACAGATGGATTCCGTCTCGCGATCTGTAAAGCGATCCTTCCAGACCTATTCGCCAAGAAGCAGTTAATCATACCGGCTTCCGCATTGAAAGAGGTGATGCGTATCCTGAACGCGACTAAAACAGCCAGGATTACTCTTGTTTTACCCACGAATGGTAGCCAGGTGGTGTTCCGTTGTGAAAACGTGCAGATTGTTTCACAATTGATCGATGGGAAATTCCCGGATTATCAGGCGATTCTACCCAAAGATCACAAGACCAGAGCAGTCCTTGACGCGGGTGACCTGCTCAAAGCCTGCAAACAGGCCAGCATCATTGCTCGCGAAGGTAGCAATGTAGTGCGGTTTCACTTTCAACCCGGAGCTGATCAAACAGGGAAGGTCAAACTGTTGGCCGAATCCGATGAGACCGGCGCCAGTGAGATAGAGCTTGATGCCACGGTTGAAGGACAGGAATTGGAGATCGCATTCAATGTGAAATTCTTGCAAGATGGGTTGGAAGCCATCACTACTAAAAAAGTGACCATTGAGGCGAATGCCCACAACACACCGGCGGTACTCCATTCAACAGGAGATGAGGAGAATTTATACGTTTTAATGCCCATGCATATCGATGGAAGGTAGATAATCACGGGGAAGCATTGGGCTTCCCCGTAAACCTTTCCGATGAAACTCCGGATTCTTGGTTAGAAATAATAGAGTTCTTGATACCAGCGTACCCATTCAGATAAAGCTGACTCATTTATCTCTTTGGCTCGGTTTATTAATTTTTCCGATGAAAACGCAAAGAACCGGTCGTTGTATCCAATCAATTTTTGAAATTCATTGATGGATGGCTGTAAGGAATCATTCCGAGGATGATACACCACCGAAAAATATACTTTCTTGTAAGGCCATTTGGGAGAGGGCGATGTTTCAAGGCTTGTGGCAAGCAGCTGATTTCGCCACAATTGATTCATGCCACCTTTGAATGGGCATTCGTCATAATCTCTAATACGGTCGGCATTAAACGGTGAAGTATCTTGCTCTGTAATATCCCAATAACGAAATTTACATTTGCTGTGGTAATAACAAAGATTTTTATTATCCAGAATTGCGGATGCTGGTGCGCAGGCATGTGAGGAAGTGCGCCCCGGGCTCTTGAAACCTCCGCAAGTTGTAAACTCCACTTCCGTCAGTTTATGTTCGATCATCCATAGGTTGAGATTGCCCAGATTGTCATAGTATGCAATAGCAATATCTGCATCAGTTCCACTCACATTCGTATGATCATTTAACACATTGTCAGGTTCATCCCAAAACTCGATCCGAAATCCTCTGTCCAGATGATCTGTCGCAATTGACTTTAGGTCTGTTTTTACAGCACCTAGAACCTTGGCGGCGATCTGTGGATCTTCGAGGATAGGCAAGAACAAATTAGCGCATGCTGCTTGCGAACTCGCCATATGTCCAAGAAACTTATGGGATTTGAATGGGAATCGTTGTTGATGTTCCAGGAAACGCTCTTTGATTGGGCGATATAGCGGATAGCCCTGTAATTTCAATTCATCCGGTAGCAACGCATCATAAGGAGAGTTCTTGAAAAATCCCGATTCTTGAGTCAGATGAGCCCATTTCCAATTTATCAAGTGAATGTACATTTGTAACTGAAAATCGGTAAGTTCATTGGGTAGCCGATATTTTTTCCCATCGATTTCAAAAATTTTCATGATTAAGTCCAGCTTTCGTTTTTGTGGCGGATAAAAAAAGGCACACTTCATTTTACATGCGAACGGACAGGGCATGAAACCTGGTTGCTGAAACAATATACACGTTTCAGGCACCTGGTTTGATGTTCTGTTATGCATTGCATACAGAAACACAAGAACGTTGGCTATTTTTGCTATTCAACGTTGGTTATTCAATCCATATCTAATCCAAAGGAGGATCACATGAATGTATACGAAGACAAATACCTGCGTGAAAAGGTGAACCGTATTATCTCCAGGCAGAAGGAGGGCAAGATCATCGTCGCTGCTTATAAAGATGGCAGTGGCTTACCAGCGAGAGAAGACCTTGGGCAGGAACTGACACGGGCAGCTTACCCATACGATTATGCAGTTGGAAAAGCCGGTTTCCTTAACTACGATTCGGAACTCGGAGCTTACCTGTTTACTGCAAAATCGGGTGAGAAACTACCCCAAGTGTTAGCTAACTACCGAATTCTTACTCTAGGTGAAGCGATCCTCGATGTAAAGGACCGGAGTATCCATATTCAATGCGGCGAAACCAGCGTCACCTTCACCGGAGCACAACCCTGGAAAGGTCTGTACGAAGTTCTGAAAGAGGTCAACGAAGAACTGGCTCGAGTCAATTCTGGGATTGTTGTTTGGAAGATTGTTCCGAAGGAAAGCGGGGATTCCAAATCGGGTGATCGTCTATTTCCTGAAGCGGTACCAAAGCTTCGGAACGGGCAAGCAATGGCACATGCCACTGGCTATGCCTATGACACCAATCACAACCTGGCATATGTTGGTCTGGTAGGTTACAAGACCAGCCTGGAGTCACTTCGAGTGACTCTTATGTGCGGGAAATCCCTACAAATGACTCAGGACCGCCTAAGCGATGTGTCACTGATTCCCACTGATAAGTATGAACAAGCCTGGCAAGCCATGCCTGAATACACCAGTCATCATGTCGGGTTCGTATCTCGGCTTGCGCTTCCTGGAAAATGGGAACCAGAAGACCTCAGTGCATATCTGCTTATTTTTCGAGGAACACCTGATCCAGGAAAGGAATTGATTCAGCTTTTCGTTGAACGAATCAAAGAAGCTCTGGAGGTGCCGATTCTGGATGAATGGTCAGTAGTCCTTTGGAAACAAGCTCGCAGCCGCAAGTTGGTTCAAGATCTGGCCACAGGTGGCGATTGTATCCTTGGTGCCAGAATTGACCTGCAAGCTGACTGGAAAGAACTGTTATCCGAGTTATTAGCTCAGGAGGAAATCTCACTGACCATCTGATTGAACAAGTAAAACAACTCGCAACATCACCCCGGAGGGGGCGCTTTTCATCCCCTCAAGGGGTTGGACGCGTCTCCTGCGGGGATTTTATTTTCGTAAAGGAGAGAACAATGCGTCCACCAGCAATCGAAAGAATGGGGTATTACCCCACGGATGAACCGGTTGTCGAGATCATCCGCACTTACCTGAAACCGCCCAGCGAGAGAGGGCGGTTATTTGATCCCTGCGCAGGGGAAGGAAAAGCTGCTTCTTCCTTGGGCAACGCGCTCAACTGCGAAACCTGGGGTGTAGAACTCTCACCAGAACGAGCAGGGAAAGCTCAAAACGTAATGGACAAGGTTTACCAGGCTCCCTGGCAGGCTTGTGTTCTGAGTGATGAAAGCATTTCCTGGCTCTATTTAAATCCGCCTTATGACTTTGACCGTTTTGAGGGTCAAAAACGATTGGAATGGGATTTTCTCAAGACGACCTCCTCCAAACTGATGCATGGCGGGCTGCTGACCTATATCATCCCACAGAAAATCCTGGGAATGATTGAAGTTGCTCGGCTTTTGGCCGGTCATTATGAAGCCATCACGGTCTATCGGTTTCCGGATGGATTGTACGAGAAGTTTAAACAGGTGGTGGTGTTGGCATACAAGCGCAAACTCTACCAGTTGCCCACAGACAAGGAGATTCTTTCGCTCCAATGCCTGGCATCAACTGAACTGGAACCTATCCATCCCGCTGTTGAACCGATCTATGAACTGTTGCCTGCACCATTACGAGGTGCAAATGGCAAACCAGTTATGTTCAAGCGAACGGATTGGGAACCGGAAGAGGTGGTTGAAGCTACTAAGGAAGCAGGTGTCCAGAAAACCAGTGATTGGCTTGACCTGATACACCCAACGCGTGGTCTGGCTCAACTCTCACAACCGGTCATGCCTTTGAAGAAAGGACATATCGCTATGCTCATGGCCTCAGGCATGATGGGCACGGTGAAGTTGACCGATGAAGAGGGTAAACCAATGCTGATCAAGGGACGGGTGATCAAGGTGGTCGAAAAGACTGAGCAGCCGGATGCCAAAGAAGCGGATACAGTCGTTGAAATCTACAAGGATCGTTTTGTTACTACGGTGGCTGTGCTAAAACAGGATGGTATCCAGGTGATCCAGGACGTTAAGGGTCTTTCAGAGTTCATGAAGGTTCACGGCGAGAAGATCGCTGCGCATGTACTGGAAACCTATAAACCCATCTACAATCTGGATCCAACTGCGAACGAAATTGCAGCCCTCGATAGGCTTGGTACGCAACGAAAAGCCCTTCCCGGACAAGAGCGTGCTGGATTGCTTCCTGCACAAAGACATGCGGCAGCGGCGTTGGCTCGTTCAATTCGAAAAAATGGCGTGGCCAACTGCCAGGCGGAAATGGGGACTGGGAAGACGACAATATCGACTGGTGTGATAGAGCTGCTGGATGCTTATCCAGCAATCGTGCTTTGTCCTCCACACCTTGTACCCAAATGGATCCGCGAAATCGAGGAGGTGATCCCAGGAGCATGTGCACGAGAAATCCGTCGCATCGGTCGGAATAGTGACGAAGTTTATGATGTGAACGATGTCCGTGAATTCCTGGATCAATATAAGGCAGCGTATGACACTGCTCAAATGAAAGGAGGTCCAAAGCCAAAATGGGTGGCAGTGGTAGCACACACCTCTGCCAAGTTCGGGGCAGGATGGCAGCCGGCAGTTATCACCAGGAAAGCGAGAGACCCACTGACTGGAAAGATTGTGGATGCCTGTGCTTGTTCTGGTTGTGGTAAGGTCGTGATGGTTGAAAAGGACGGATTCAACGTTCCTGTGACCGATGCCTCTGAATTGGCAGAAAAACGCCAATTCTGTCACAATCGAATTCCTGGCTGGGAGTTGGATGCAGACGGGAGGATGAAACTTGATACCAACGGTGACTCGATTTGGGGCACGCGTCCATGTGGGACACCTCTTTTTGAGTTCAACGGGGCGAGGCGACATAGCATTTCGGAGTACATTACCAAACATGCTAAGGGCGCTTTCAAGCTTCTGATAGCCGATGAGGTCCATCAGTTCAAATCCAAGTCGTCAGATCGAGGTGTCGCGTTTCATCAGCTGGTAACAGCGGTGAAATGGACGCTGACGCTCACTGGGACATTCTTTGGCGGCAAAAGCACCTCTATCTTCTGGTTACTTCATCGCTTGAACCATGGTGTCCGACGTGACTTTGCCTTTCATGATGAGAAACGCTGGGCTCGACTCTATGGTGTACTCGAAACAACGCGCAGGAGAAGACGTAACGAAGACGCGGATGAGGATGGTGTGTATACCGGCAACAGGCGCTACCGTAATCAGGCCAAAGAACAGCCGGGTGTCAGCCCGGCCATCGTGAGTCGGTTGTTAGACACGACTATCTTCCTGAGTTTGAAGGACCTGAACATGGCGATGCCGGCTTACAAAGAAGAGGTGGTTGCCCTGGATATGCTCGACGACCAGGGGGAACAATACCACAGCATGGATAGGAGCCTGAAACAACTGGCGATCCAATCCAGTCGTTACTTATCCACCTGGCTTCAATGGAGCCTAGCGCGACCTAACTCGGCTTTTCGGGATGAGGTTGTGCTCGTGGATGAGGTAGATGACGAGGACGGGAAATCAATCCGAAAAGTGCCGCTGATGGAGTTGCCGGCAATCAACCCGAATGGCCACAAATGGCTACCAAAGGAAAACTGGCTGGCTGACTTCTGCAAGATCGAGAAGCAGCAAGGGCGCAAAGTGCTGATCTATGTTCGTCAGACAGGCACCCGGGATATTCAAGACCGGGTGATGATGCCGCTGCAAGCCAACGGACTGAGAGTTTCCATCCTGGGCGGTAATGTTGACCCGCGCAAGCGGGAAGAATGGATTGCCAAACGGGTGAATACCATCGATGCACTGATCTGTAACCCTCGGCTTGTGGAAACGGGTCTCGATTTGGTGCAATTCTCAACCGTTGTGTTTTTTGAGATCGAATATTCGCTCTACACACTTTGGCAAAGTGTCCGACGTGTGTGGCGGTTGGGGCAGACCCAACCGGTCAAGGCGATTTTCTCGGTTTACACATCAGCGATGGAAGCGACAGCCCTGGCCCTTATGGGTAGGAAGATGAAGGCTGCTCAGCTCGTTTACGGGGATGAGGTCGGAGGTGCGATTGTTCCAGAGGAGGAGGGTGACTTTCTTACTCAGCTTGCTCGTGATGTGCTGGAGGGCGCGAAGCTCTCTGACCTACAAACCTTGTTTGCTGATGATCTACAAGTCAGCCACAATCCGATGGGCAGCCTGACGACCCCGAGCGCAGTGATCATTCCTGGTCCGAAAGTGATGACCTGGGATGATTGGGTGAGCCAGAAGACAGTGGTGGTCAGACGGACAAGGAGAAAGGAAGTAGTTCCGGAGGGTCAGATGGGATTTGGAATTTAACGCAAGAAATCCTGGGTTTATATCCAGGATTTCTTGCGTTAAATGATGCGATAGGTTTCCTTTTTTATAGACTTCTATTTTTGCATCCAAGACAATAACTGCCTTTAAATAAATACCACAATGCCGTAAATGATTTACCGGTACTTTGTGACTGACATCCTAACTCATTGCATATTATCCATTTATTGGGAATATCTTTATACATCGTTTCAATTTTTTGTGTATGCCTTAGGTCTTGGATTATCTGAACATGCCGGCACCATTCAGTCCTCTGCTTTGCTGAGGCAATCATATCTTCAACATCAGATGTGACAGCCACTCGAATTTTTTCAATTTCAGGATCATTCTGAAAGATACGTAAGAATGTATTGATATATTGTGATTTTTTATTTTCGTCAAAATTTGCTAATTCATGATCGTCCAGAACATTGCTTGTCGACTGTAATAATTGTGAAAATGTACCTTTGTTTTGTAGAATATTATCCGCCCTCAATGATAGATCTGTAAAGCCCTTTTCATTTGAAATTCCTTGAGATACTTTCACTAATCGATCACAGTTAATCCGATCATTAATCACATCGTAAATATCAGCAGCATCACATAAAGATTTCGCTAACGCATAAGTCAGTTGGTACTTACTAAAAATTTGGACACACTTATCTATTTCATATAGAATTGTAACCATAGTTTCTTGGTTTATTTCATTTACCGCTTCAGATTCTGTTGACTTCTTTGGTGAAAGACCGATACCTGTGATAAAAACTTGGCAGAGATATTGAGCGAAATCTTGCATATGGCTTAGATGAATTAGTGCCCATTCGATATCACTTTTTTCTTTTGCATTTTTTTCAGCTTCATCGTATAAGGCAAAGATCGTATGGAATCCTTGGATAGCGCGCTTTGCTTTTTCGATCCTCTCTTCTAATTCAATAGGATGACCAATTTTTTCTCGCAATTTCACTGCGCTGACGTCATATTCGAAGCCAATAGTAACGATTTGCATTGCCAAATGAGCTTGGCTAGCTAATACTTTTGCCCTAATAAGGTCATAGTTTTTTCCTAAAGACGCTAATTTATTAACCAGAGTCTCACTTCGTTCTGATAAATCACGAAATAGATTACTATATTTATATGCAATTGTTTGACCTACTTGGATCAATCGAAGTTCGACTTGAGATCCGAATAGAATTTCGTTATGTTGATAACTCCAAGAGACTACGGAATTTACCACATTTAAGAATTCTTCAGGAGAGATACATCCTTGTTCCAGTTTGACCTCAGCAGTAAGGTACTTAAGTCGGTTTAATGCAGAATTATCATTTTTTAGTATATAAAGGTTTGTTGCTTGTGAGAGATTTTGCGCTGCAAGATGTAAATCACCAATTTGTAAAGCAGATGACCCGACCGATTCGCAAATTATGGCTGAGCTATAACGTTGTTTCTCAGGAATCCGGTTACTCAATTCTATAAATGCAAAACCGTAACCTATACTAACGCTAATTGGTCCTAAATTTTCCAAACCACAAATCGCTGTTTGCCAGCCCTCTGCATCAATTGCATGTTCTACAGCTAAAATCCAATCTCTTTGCGAAAGATAGAAGTCGGCCAAAATCTGATGAGTTTTCTGGATGGTGTCTATACCTTCCTCGTTTCGAAACCTGGTTATAAGAAATTCAGCAAACAAAGGATGTAGTTGAAAATGGCCGACCCCATTTAAATTCTCGATTAAAAAAGTATTGTGTTTGGATAAATCTCTCAAAATTTGTTCGCCGTCTACTTGACCAGTAAATAAATTGACAACTTCACCAATAATTGACCGAGCAATGCTGATTTTTTTTAGAATGTCCCTGGTATGAATCGGTAACGCTCTATAGACCTCTTCGGCAAAGAAATCATAAATATTGCCTTTGAATCCTGAAAGATTATCAAACAACTTTTCTTTTGTAATATGATTTATTTCTAAAACGCTCATTGCTAATCCAATGGCTGCTATCCATCCTTTCGTACGATCAACAAGTAATTGCACTTGTTTTTGAGATAAATCAAGATTTAGAAATGACTTTTTGTATTCAATGATTTCATCTTGAGTGAAGCCTATCTCAGATTGTTCTATTGTTTGTAAATTCCCTTGGGCAGATAGTCTAGCTTGGTTATATTGCAGGGGAAGACGAGAAGTAAGTATAATTTTTAGATTTTTTGGATGTGAAATTAGCAAAGTATTAACAGATAATTGGACATCAGCATTATCGGAATTGTGCAAATCTTCGAGGATCAATAATATTGAAGTGATTGGTGAAGAAATTATTTCATTGATCAAAACTGCGATAGCTTCATCAGGTCTTATCCCTTCACTCCTTTCTTGAATCGAATGCAAGGTTTCACTTCCAATGTTTCCGGTCAATCGCTCAAATTCTGTAGCTAATTCCCCAATAAAATGTAAACAATCTAATTGATCTTTTGTGAAACTATACCAAATACATAACGGAGGTTTGATCGAGCTAATGTAATCGTAAAGAAGCCACGTTTTTCCATACCCAGCATCTGACCGAATAAAAACACTTTTTTGGTCCAATACGGATTCAATGATTCTTGTCAATCTTGGTCTGGATAAATATGATTCAATACGAGGCCGTATGACTCTTGGAGAAGAGGAAAATTCCTTGCGTAAAAGCCTTGATCTGTCTTTACCCAAAAGATCATTTCTGCTAGAGAGCCTGATTTTGGATATTTCAGATTCTACATGTTTTAAAATATTAACGGATGAAGTCTCGTCAAAAACATTTTTCAAAGGAATATGTATGCTAATTTTTGAATTACGGTTCAGTTCACGCCATTTAGGTTTTACTTTATCTAATACATCGAGGATATATTGTTTTATCCATAGGTATTTAGCCTGCTTTTCTTTACACGAATATGCTATTAAGAGAACTGGCAATGTCAATTGGTCATAATAGTTTAGCTGAGATACTTCAAGCTGTTGGATTACTTGATCCTTGTGTCGAATTTCAAAAGTTTCATGTCCTTTTGATTGAATTCTAAACTCAAGTGCAGTGGCCGCACCATTCTCGAAAATTTCCACAAATAGATCATTCCCATAATCATTTTTTACTTCCTCTCTAGTCCAACGAGAAGGTAGTTTCCCTCTAATGAAATCGATAGCTTCTGTATCAATTTCATGTTGACGTGGACGTAGAGGCATTGGTTTTTGAGAGGAATGTTTTTTACTTCGGGTCATTCGATACACTTTATAAAATTGCATCCAACTGCTGGTATACATCTCGGTTTTGGTTGTCTTCCTTCACAGCCCAGAGGAACAAGGTTTTGTCCTGGCTTTTTTCAGCCCACAATTCACCAACATTGCGTTTTTCTCTTTCGTATTCTTCCAAATGCGCGCCCTTGTATTCCACAACAAGAATGCGCCCATCTATAAGCTCACACACAAAATCTGGATAGAAATAGCCATTAGCCAATGGTAAACGGAAGGAAAATTGAGGTTGTTGGGCTAAATTGCGTACCCAATACTTCACGCGGTGGCAACGGTCGATGGCTTGGGCACACTCGAATTCTTCACCGCTGGACTCTAATTCACCCACAATCGAGTAATAATGTTTGGCAAATTGATATCGCCCAGTGTAAGGCCAGTGGGCTGGGTAGTTATTAGGATCGAATGTGAAGGCATATTTGGGACTGGTCTCCACTCGTGCGTCGGCATTAAACAAAGTGTGTTGGTATCCTAGTTCATAGGCAGCTTGCCGGCAAGCTTTGATTTTCTCTCGTAATGCTTTTTCGAGTAAGAAACGTCCCCGGGCTAACCCAGTGAGGGTGAAACTACGCTGGCCGATCAAATATTTCAGACAGCGACGCAGCCACTCAAGCAGCACTTCCTGACGGATATCGGGTTGGTATAACTTGCCATCCAACCATCGCGAAAGTTGCAGATCATTCCATCCACTATCCACATCTTCAAGATCAAGCGGCATCTGTGTGCCCAGATATTTAGTGGTTAATTGTCGACCAAAAATATCGATCAAAAAACTTTCTGCACGTTCCTGGATATTAAATTCTCCGGAATTCATCTCTGCTGGGTAATCGAGCAGGTTCCATCCGCCTGGGTCGAGGAACCAATCTTTTTCTGCCACCTCAAGCGCGCCGTCAGCCCACAAGCAAAGCTGCGGTACTGCAAAACGCTCCCCCCGTTGAGCAGGAGTATGCGGTTGTTGGCGCCGGTAGACAGAAAGTGTTTTTTGCATGGCATCCCGGTCAACTGGGGCTACAGCTTCAACCAGTTTTAATTCAAAGGCTTGATCCACCTCACCTTTGACCTCGAATGCCACCCGACCTTCGCTGATCTGCCGTACGGCAACCCGAGCCAATTCTTCAGCGTTCAGATAAATCAAATCTGGAGTTGTACTCAATACCAGGCTTATTGCTGGCGGACGATTGTCAGGAATCACTTGATCACCAACCCCAGGGAAGAGATTGGTTTGCGGACAGATGGCTTCTTCCGCTTCTTGTTCCTCAAAGCCCATGCTAACCAGGCGGTCTTCCAATTGGCTGACGGCTTGCGGCCAACTGCTGGCTGATACGTGGGCATAAGCACGGTTTAGTTCGTCCTGCTGACGTTTGCGGGCGTAAGGCATGCGCAACACCCGACCTAATAATTGTTCGACATCTTTCTTGGAATGTACCGTGGCCACCGAACAGAACACGTAAGCAAACGGGCAGTCCCAGCCTTCTTTGAGCGCCTCGATGGTGATGACAAATTCGATCGGATTCCTGGGGTCGAGCAGGTTAACCCCGTCCAATTCGCGCTGTGCGCCGGTGGCGACAGCAATGCGCTCCGGCTCGATCTTCTCCTGGTCGATCAAGAATTGCCGGATGATATCGAATGTAACCTCGTGACCATGCTCTTCAGCCTGGATCAGGACGATGGGATGAATATAATCACGGTCAAGTTTGGCGAGATCGTGCAGCTTTTGGCGTGTCAGGATGCTGTCTCGCACCGCTTCCTGCCAGGTTTCGTGTTGGGTCAGGACGATGGGCAGCTTGATCATCTCTTCGGCTTTGAGTTCGAGCGCAGAAACGGCATGCAGGATGTTGCTGTTGTTGGCGGGGGTGGCCGTAAATTCGATGATACAGGCCGGTTGGACGCGCTGTAATACTTCCACGCTCAGTTCAGAAGTATTATTATGGGCTTCGTCGATGATGACCAGCGGACGGTGGAGCGTGAGCAAGTTACGAAAACTGAATTTAATCGCACCGTTTTCAAAACGTTCCAGTCCGGGGATGTTGGGCGGCACGCTGACAAAGTGCGCTTCCAGATCTTCGTGGTGGGCGTAAACTTTGCGTCCTTCCGTGCTGTTGACCCTCAAGGTTTGCAGTGTACCGACCACGATAACAACTTTATCCTGCATATCTTGCGGGCGAAGTTGGGTG
>Ga0226835_1001545_pt1 | contig 12104 bp, 7 predicted proteins | sample LAC_MetaG_1_FD_163627 | JGI IMG/M metagenome (GOLD analysis project Ga0226835, IMG submission 163627) | Anaerobic ammonium oxidizing microbial communities from anammox membrane bioreactor (MBR) in UC Berkley, California, United States -... | ecosystem: Engineered > Bioreactor > Anaerobic >...
ACCCAACAGCTGGCGCGCCAAGTTCTGCTCTCGCGCGCGGAACAGGAAACGCGCACCGTGACGCGCAAAGCGCGCGAGATGGTCTTGGCGCTGCGGCTCACGCAAACCTACAGCAAAGACCAAATTCTCGAAATGTATGTGAACGAAGTCTATTTCGGCAATTTGGCGTATGGCGTCGAGGCGGCGGCGCAAACCTATTTTGGCAAAGCAGCGCGCGATTTGGATTTGGCGGAAAGCGCGCTGCTGGCGGGTTTGATTCAATCGCCCGCCGCCTACGACCCGTACGTAAATTTTGACGCGGCGCGCGCGCGGCAGTCCATCGCGCTGGATTTGATGCTCAAGCGCGGCGTCATTTCGCCGACCGAGGCGCGTTTGGCGCGCGCGGAAATTTTACATTTTCAAGCGCCGACGCGCCGCGACCGCATCCGCGCGCCGCATTTTGTCGCGTACGTTCGCAATCTGTTGGAACAGACCTATGGCGCCGAAACCGTCCATCGCGGCGGTTTGCGCGTGACGACGACGCTCGATGTCAATCTGCAAGAACGCGCGCAAAATATCGTCCAACGGCACATTGCCGAATTGAAAAAGCGTACGCGCAACGAAAACGCGCCCGACTATAATTTGAACGACGCCGCGCTCGTCGCCATCGAACCCGCGTCGGGCGAAATTTTGGCGATGGTCGGCAGCGCCGATTATTTTGACGCCAGCATTGACGGCGCGGTGAATGTGGCTTTGGCGTGGCGTCAACCGGGGTCGGCGATTAAACCGCTTACCTATGCCGCCGCTTTTGCGCGCGGCGATTACACCGCCGCGACCGTTTTATCCGATGTGCCGACGACCTTTCAAACGCGCGAACATGAACCGTACGCGCCGCAAAATTTCGACCGCCAATGGCATGGGCCGCTTTCGCTGCGCGCCGCGCTCGCAACGTCCAACAACATGCTTGCGGTCAAAGTGTTGGAACATGTCGGTTTGCGCGCCATGCTCGATACCGCCAAAGCGTTGGGCATTACGACGTTTGACGACTCGGACCGTTTCGGTCTCGCGCTGACATTGGGCGGCGGCGAAGTGAAACTGTTGGAATTGACGGCGGCGTATGCCGCGTTTGCGAATCAGGGGCAACGCGTCGTCCCGCGCGCGATTCTGTCGGTTTCCAATCCGCAAGGACAAACAGATTGGAAACCAGAAAAGCCGCGTTCGGCGGTCTCGCCCCAAGTCGCCTATCTCATCACCTCCATTCTCGCGGACGATTACGCGCGCATCCCCGCGTTCGGCGAAGACAGCGTGTTGAAATTGTCGCGCCCCGCCGCGGCGAAAACGGGCACAACGACGGATTTCCGCGACAATTGGACGCTCGGCTATACGCCCAATTTGGCGGTGGGCGTGTGGGCGGGCAACGCCGACAATACGCCAATGTATCGCGTTACGGGCGTCACCGGCGCGGGCCCCATCTGGCACGATTTTATGGAAGAAGCGCTGCGCGGCGCGCCGCGTCAAAATTTTTCCGTGCCGGACCAATTGAGCGAGCGCAACATTTGCGATGCGTCGGGTTTGTTGGCGACGGCGGATTGTCCGCGCGCGCGGCGCGAAATTTTTATCCAAAATACGGAACCGACGCAATACGATAACGCCTATCAAGCGTTGTGGATTGACGCGCCGACGGGAAAAATTTGGGCGGACGGTTGTCGGGGACCGCGCGTGCGCCGCGTGTTTCGCGCTTATCCGCCCGACGCGCTAGATTGGGCAAAGAAAAAAGGATTTGTCCTCGCGCCCGAAACGGATTGTTTGGGCAGACCGCAAAACGCCAAGCCCCAACCGCAACCGGAAATATCCGCCGTCGTTCCGTCGCGTCCATTCTTGGAAATCATCTCGCCCGCGCAAAACGCCGAATATCAAGCCAGTTCCCAGCTGCCCGCCGCGTCGCAAAAAATCCAAGTGACGGCGCGTCTGAATCAAGCGCTAAACTTGGCGCGCGTGACCTTGTACGTGGACGACATAGCCATCGGAGAATTTTCAGCCAGTCCCTATCGCGCGCTATGGCAAGTGACGCCGGGCATTCACATCGCCCGCGCGCTCGGCATCGCTGCCGACGGCCAAACCATCCACAGCGCGCCCGTGCAGTTTGTGGTAAGAGAGGAAAAAGATTTTTGATTTCGGATTTTTGATTTTTGATTTTGGATTTCGGATTTCGGATTTCGGATTTTGGATTTCGAATTTCGGATTTTGGATTTCGGATTTCGGATTTTGGCTTTCTGTTGTCTGTTATCTGTTGTCTGACATCTGATGTCTGACTTTCAACTTTCCATAACTCATCCAATGGAACTACGAACCAAACGATTATTATTACGCGAATTTACGCCGGAAGATTGGCGCGCGGTGTATGCGTACCAAAACGATTTGCGCTATCTGGAATTTTACGAATGGGAACATCGCGCCGAACAAGACGCCAAAGCGTTCGTGCAGCGGTTCATCGCGCAGCAGCAAGAAATCCCGCGCACAAAATTTCAGTTTGCCATCGCGCTGCCCGCGGACAACAAAGTGATTGGCAACGTCGGGCTCCGCAAGCGCGGCGTGAAAACGTATGACGCCGACATGGGGTACGAGATTGACCCAAAAGTGTGGGGCAACGGGTATGCGACCGAAGCCGCCGAAGCGCTTTTGCAATTCGGTTTCACGACCCTGCAACTGCACCGCATTTGGGCGGAGGCGCTGGCGGCGAACGAAAATTCGATTCGCGTATTGGAAAAATTGGGCATGCGCCAAGAGGGCCGTTTGCGTGAAAAAGAATTTTTCAAGGGCCGTTTTTGGGACACGGTAATTTATGGTATCTTGGCTGAAGAATGGCGCTGGAAAAAAGCGCAGGAATAACGCGGCGTAATACGCAAAGCCGCGCCGGCGAATACGTAAAACTACCGATGCGTTACGATGCGCGATGTAATTTAATAGCTCACAAACGCTTTATCTTGTCCGACTGAAATAAATACGTCCGTCCATTCAAATTTGCTTGGCGCGCCAATGCGCCGCCTGAATTACGCGAAAGGATTTTCCATGCTCACACAACGCTCTTTTCTCGCCCTCGTCTTATTTTTGCTTTTTCTCGCCGCGTGCGCCGCGCCGACGACGCTAAACGTGCAGGGCGCGCAGCTTCAAAACCGCGCGGCAAATGTCCAAGCCGCGCCGCCGCAACAAACGACCGCGACGCCCACGCCGCCAGCCGTTACGACGACGGCGAACGCGGCGGCGATGCCGCTCAAAGTGTTGTCCACTTCGCCGCAAAACAATGCGGAGGAAATTTCCGTTGCGCGCGCGGAAACGAAAATCATCGTCCAATTCAATCATCCCGTCGTGCCGTTAGTTTCCGTGACCGACCAAAAAGGTTTGCCGCAGCCATTATCCTTTACGCCGCAATTGAACGGCAGCGGCATTTGGCTCAATACGTCCACCTATTCGTTCACGCCGGCGCAAAATTTGCAAGTGGCGACGACCTATACCGTGAATGTCGCGCCGCTGACGGATATGCTCGGCTCTAAACTCGACGGTTATACGTGGCAATTCAAAACCGCGGCGCCCGCCGTCCTTTTGACGTATCCCGAAATGAATACGCAAAACGCAGGCGTCCGTGAACCCATCAGCGTTACATTCAACACCGAGATGGACCCCGCGTCCGTCCAAACGCGTTTCAGCGTGACGACCGTTCAAGGCGGCGCGCCCGTCGCGGGCAAATTGAAATGGACGGGCGCGGGGATGCAGTTCCAACCCGACCAAGCGCTCGCCTACAACACGGTCTATCGCGCGACCTTGAAAGCGGGCGCGCAAGACATCAATCGCCAAGCCGCCACGAAAAAAGACGCGGTTTGGGATTTTCGCACCACGCGCAAACCGGCGGTCTTGAGCACGTCGCCCAAGAACGGCGACCAGAACGCGACCGAGATTCGCAATGGCTTGGTCGTCACCTATGCGTCGCCGATGGCTCAAGACGCGGTCACAGTCACCATTCAGCCGACCATTACAACGCAGTATTCGTACTGGAACGATTCAAAACAGCAAACCATTTCCGGCGGCTGGCTCGCGTCGCAAAGTTATACCGTCACCATCAGCGGCAAATCGCAAACGGTGTACGGCGAGACATTGGGCCAAGACACGCTTATAAAATTCACCGCCGCGCCGCTCGACCCCGATGTCTATTTGAATGTCAATGGCGCCGCCGGTTTGTACGACGCGAGCGTGCCGCAAATTATTTACGCCACCTATCGCAACGTCAACGAAATTGATTACGCGTTGTACAACATGCCGCGCGCCGATTTACTGCGCGCCGTCGGCAACGACCGTTATGACTATTGGGATAATTACAAACCGAACGCCGACAATTTGCTGCGGAAATGGACGCAAGCGGTGTCCGCGCCGCTCAATGCCTCGCGCGTAATTTCCACCGCGTTGGCGGGAGAAAATCCGACGACCCTGCTCCAACCGGGCGCGTATTATTTGGAAGCGCGCACTGCGGCGGATGTAGCGCCCGCAAGCCGTTCGCGGCACATTCTCATCGTCACGCCCTATAATCTCGCGCTCAAGCGTAATGAAAATCAAGCGCTGGTTTGGGCGACGAATCTAGAGACGGGCAAACCAGCCGCCGAGTTACCCATTACGCTTTACACTGCGGACGGCAAAGCGGCGGCGACGGGCAAGACCGACAAGGACGGCATATTTCGCGGTACGTTCCCGCAGCAAGAATATTATCAAACGCTTTACGCGGTGAGCGAACAAGACGGCTTGGTGCGGGCGGCGGTCGGTTCGGATTGGAACGACGGCATTCAAACTTTTGATTTCAATTTAAACACCCAGTACAGCGCGCAAGAATATTACGCGAACCTGTACACCGACCGCGCGATTTATCGTCCCGGCCAAACCGTCTTTTTCAAAGGTATCTTGCGCCGCGACAATGACGCGCAATACAGTTTGCCGACGCAAATGAAAAATGTGCCAATCAAAGTGATGGACAGCAACGGGCGCGAGATTCTCGCGCAGAATTTGCCGCTCAGCGCGTTCGGAACCTTTAACGGCGAAATCAAATTGGCTGATGGCGCCGCGCTCGGTTACTATAGCGTCATTTTGGAATTCGGCGCCGATAGTCGCCATTTCTATCACAGCGTGGATTTTCAAGTCGCCGAATACAAAAAACCCGAATTCGAAGTCGCGGTCGAAACCGACAAGGATGCGTACATCAACGGCGAAACCATTCGCGTGGATACCGCCAGCACGTACTATTTCGGCGGCGCGGTGTCGAACGCCAAAGTGCAGTGGCGTCTGTTGACCGACGATTTATTTTTCACCACCGACAAGGTCAAAGGTTGGTGGGATTTCACCGATTACGATTTGACCGCGAACCGCACGCGCAGCGGCGGCGTCGTGAGCGAGGGCAAAGGCATCACCGACAAGCAAGGTAAATTCGCGTTCACGGTTCCGGCGGACATCCAAGATTTTCCGCTCTCGCAAAATTTCACGCTGGACGTCGAAATTACGGACATTAACAATTCCGCCGTGTCCGCGCGCGCGGTCGTGCCGGTGCATAAAGGTCAATTTTACATCGGACTGAAACCGCAGAGCTATCTCGGCGCGGTCAATCAAAAACAGGCCGTAGATGTGCTTACGGTCAATCCGCAAGGCGACCCGTACCCGCGCCAGCCCGTAACCGTTTCCGTGTATGAACATACTTGGTTCAGCGTGCGCGAAAAAGATTCCGACGGCAATTTTTATTGGAAGAGTTCCTACACCGATACGCTCGTTATCAGCGCTACCCTGACCACCGACGCGCGCGGCGCCGCCACCGCATATTACACGCCAACGCTGGGCGGCGTGTACAAAATCGCGGCGGAAGGCACGGACGCGCAAGGCAATCTCATTCGCAGCGCGACGTACCAATGGGTACCGTCCGCCGACTTTGTGAATTGGCGCATCGAAAACAACGACCGCCTTGAACTCGTCGCGGACAAAAAAGAATACAACGTCGGCGATACGGCTAAAGTTTTGGTGCCCGCGCCGTTCAAGGGCGGACAGGCGTTAATGACGATTGAACGCGGCGGCATTCTGCGCGTCGAATCCTTGGGCGAAATCGGCAATAGCGAAACGCTGGAAATTCCTATCAAACCCGAATACGTGCCGACGGCGTACGTTTCCGTCATGCTGGTCAAAGGGCGCACAACCGATTCGCCGACGCCGCAATTCAAACTCGGTTACGCCACGCTCAACGTCAATCCCGCCGATAAAATTCTCTCTGTCAAGGTGACGCCCGACGGCAAATTGAACGCGAAAGGTTTGGCGGAATATCAACCCGGCGACCGGGCGACCTTTACCATCCAAGCGCAAGACGCGAACGGCAAGCCCGCGCAAACGGAATTTTCCGTCGCGCTCGTGGATAAAGCTGTGCTTGCCTTGGCGGATGACCGTTCGACGCCGCTACAAGAAGCGTTCTGGGGCGCGCGCGGCATTGGCGTACAAACTTCGGCGTCCTGGACGCGTTCCATCGAACGCATCAATCAAAACGTCCAAGCCGAAGCCAAAGGCGGCGGCGGCGGCGGCGCGCCCGAAGAAGGTTCGCCCGTGCGCCGCAATTTCCAAGACACCGCCTTTTGGCAAGCGGAGGTTGTGACCGACGCGAACGGCAAGGCGACGGTCAGCGTCAAACTGCCCGACAATTTGACGACGTGGAATCTCACCGCCAAAGGCGTCACCAAAGAAACCCAAGTCGGCACGGGCAAGCTTGAAATTCTCGAAACGAAACCTTTGCTCGTGCGTCCGGTCGTGCCGCGTTTCTTTGTGCCGGGCGACCAAGTGTTGCTTGAAGCGGTGGTCAACAACAACACCGCGAACGCAGTAACCGTTGACGTGAAATTGCAAGCCACCGGTCTCACTTTGGCTGGCAATGCGACGCAGCCGCTCACCATTCCTGCCAACGACAAAGCCAAAGCGTCATGGCAAACGACGGTGAATCAAGACGCGCGCGCGGCGCTAGTACAGTTCAGCGCGAACGGCGGCGGCTATTCCGACGCGCTCGAAGCGACGCTGCCCATCGTGCGTCCGTCGTCGCCCGAAGTCGTCGGCACATCGGGAACGGTGGATGCAAAGGTTGCGGAACAAATCAAAGTTCCAGCCAACGCGGATACGAGCGTCGGCGGTTTGCGCATTACAACCAGCCCTTCGCTCGCGGCGGCATCGCTCGATTCGTTGGAATTTCTCAAAGCGTATCCGTACGAGTGCGCGGAACAGGTCGTCTCGAAATTTTATCCGAATGTCGTCACGTATCAGGCGCTCCAAGATTTTGGCGTAAAGGATGCGGCGCTCGAAAAACAATTGACCGTGAATATCAGCCAACAGATTCAACGCCTGTATCAATTACAGCACGGCGACGGCGGGTGGGGTTTGTGGGCGACGGATGATAGTTTTCCGCACACGACGGCATACGCCGTACTCGGTTTGGATGCGGCGAACAAAGCGGGTTTCGCGGTGGACGAGTACGTGATTCAACGCGGCCGCGATTATCTCGCTCAATATCTCGAACAGCCGAACGATGCAAACGAACCGTACCGCTACAATCAACGCGCGTTCGTGGTGTATGCGTTGAATGAAACATCCGAAACGAATGAATACGCTTCGCACGCCACGGCGTTATATGAACGCCGCGCGCAACTGGACAATTTCGCCCAGTCCTTTTTGATGATGACGCTGCGCAAAAATGGCAACGTCGCGCAAGCGCAAACCTTACTGCAAGCTTTGACCGCGAACGCGCTGCCGAGCGCGACGGGTACGCATTGGGAGGAGAAACAGCCCGATTGGTTCATGATGAATACGGACACGCGCACGACCGCCATTGTGTTGTACGGCATTGCGCGCGTGGACCCGCAAAACGCGTTGTTGAAAAACGTCGTGCGCTGGTTAATGACCATGCGCGCGCAAGGGCATTGGGAAACGACGCAGGAAACCGCGTGGGCGCTGCTCGGCTTGACCGAATACATGAAGCAAAGCGGCGAACTCGACGCCCATTACACGTATGCGGTCGCCGTCAACGGCAAAACGCTCGGACAGGATCAAGTCACGCCGGAGAATCTCACCGCCAACCAAAACTTTGACGTGGCAATCAAAGATTTGCTTTTGGACGCGGCGAACGAATTGCTGCTGACCAAGAGCGAGGGCCCGGGCAATCTCTATTACAGCGCGTTCCTAAATTACTATTTGCCCGTGAACCAAATTCAAGCGTTGGACCGCGGCGTCATGGTGATGCGTCAATATTTCCAAGTGGACCAGGCGACGTTGCAACCGACCGCAACGCAAATCACATCGGCGAACGTCGGCGATTACGTCCAAGTAAAAATCACGCTCATCGCGCCCATCAACTTGCATTATCTCTTGGTCGAGGACCCGCTGCCGTCCGGGTTTGAAGCGGTGGACACTTCGCTCAAAACCACGTCCGCCGCCGCCGCCGCGCCCGAATTGGACCAAGACCTCGGCGCTTGCGCCGCGTGCAGCGAGTACTATCATCCGTACTGGTATTACTGGTCCAACACAGAACTGCGCGATACCAAAGTCGCGTTGTTTGCCAACTATCTCGCGCAAGGCACGTACGAATATACGTATCTGATGCGCGCGAGCGTCAGTGGCGACTTTACCGTGTTACCCACGACGGCGACGCAAATGTACGAACCGGATATATTCGGGCGGAGCGCGGGCGCCGAGTTCGCGGTGCAATAGAGACAAAATGAAACCTCGCAGGGTTTGAACCCTGCGAGGTTTTTTCATTTGCCGCGATTGATGTAAAATCAGAATCGTTCATTGTCTGACAAAGGTGGATTGGAGTGTATATGGAAAATCAGGCGCAGCCACTAGAACAGACGCTCATCAACATTGTTCGCACCTTGCCGCCAGAGCGCATATCCGAACTCGTAGATTTCGCGCGCTACTTGCAAGCGTTGGCGATTCGGGCGCGTGAAATAGAACCCCTTACCGAATCGGCGGGCGATAAAATGTGGGACGAATTGCTCGTACGCGCCGATTCTCAAGAGCTTTTGCTGGAAATGGCGCGTGAAGCGCGCGCAGAATATTACGCGGGGCGCGCGGCCGAAATTGACATCACCGCCGATGGACGCCTTGCGCCGAAATGAAATCGAGAGCGACATCAAATTTTTGGAAATCTTATGCCCGCCTGCCGTACCATGAACAGCAACGCGCGCGCAAAATGTATCAGATTTGGCGCAACAATCCATTCTCTCCGGGCTTGCGATTCAAACGGGTCAGCGCGTCAGAACCGATTTATTCCGCGCGCACAAGCGACAACTATCGCGCTGTGGGCTTGATGGAGAACGATACAATGATATGGTTCTGGATTGGACCGCATGATGAGTATGAACGCTTATTGAAACAACGTTAATAGCAATCGAATGACGCATCGCAAATGTACGAACCGGATATATTCGGGCGGAGCGCGGGCGCCGAGTTCGCGGTGCAATAGAGACAAAATGAAACCTCGCAGGGTTTGAACCCTGCGAGGTTTTTTCATTTGCCGCGATTGATGTAAAATCAGCGCAAGGAGTAGCGACTATGACTCTGGATGATATTCTTTACGACATGTACACGCTGCAAGATGAAATGCGCGCGTACGAACGCAAATATGGCGTCCTCTCGGAAACGTTCTATCAAGCATACCAAGCCGGCGAAGAACCGCCCGACGATTTGTGGGTACGGGATTGGACGGCGTGGGCGAGCGCCTATCAAATTTGGCTGCGCCGTCACGATCAATATCGAGCCACCATTCAAGCTTTGCGCTCCGAGTCGCAGAGTATCGCAGAAATGATTGAAAGAACCGCGCGCCATGAATCCATTCCGGTCGCTGCGTGAGTACGAATTATTCGTGTATTCGTTGCCCGAACAATTTCCAGCTATCGGGAACTCGACTCTCTTGCTAATTCAGCGCGGGCGAACCTACGCAGAACTTGCCGGAGAGTTAATCTTTGCAAACGGCTATCGGTTGGCGGTTTTCGAGCGACTGATTTGGGAAAAGGGCAGCATTGAAATCGAAGGTTATTCGTACGAAGGTTGGCAGAACAGTAACAAGCTGCACTGGTATGATTCACAACCGCACCCAAATATCAACGAGCTCTCAAGTACTCAGCCCCATCACAAACATATTCCGCCTGACATCAAACATCATCGTGTGCCTGCGCCGGGAATGAGTTTCACTGCGCCAAATTTACCATTTTTAATACGCGAGATGGAACAGCTCGCTTCGGGTAAAGAGGAATGAAGCAAGTGTACGAACCAGCTGTGTTTGGACAAAGCAATGGAACCGGGTTCTCGGTGAAATAAAAAAAAGAAAACCCTCGCAGGGTTCAAACTCTGCGAGGGTTTTTCATCATCTTGACTTGTTCGGATAAAATCACAAGCGTACTGTCAGACGTTTTATATCCTATCCGCTTTCAGGTTGAACCTATATGAATTTCATAAAAATATCTCTAACGCTCGGAATATGTTTGAGCATTGTCGCATGTGCGACGAACGTTCCCGTAACTACCGCGCCGACCAACGCGCCCACGCCAAGCGCCATGCAAACCATTGCGCCCACGCTCCCAGCTACCGATACGCCCACGCGCCAAGCTACTAATGCGCCCACGCTCCAAGCTACCGATACGCCCACGCGCCAAGCTACCGATACGCCAGTCCTGGCTCCGACGCAACCATCCACCGCGCTGCCTACCGCGACAAAAATTTCCGCCGCCGCGACGACCGCGCCCACACAACCCGCGCCGACGAATACGCGCGCGGTTTCCGCCAACAATACATTTTCCGTCGGCGCGGAACTATTCATCGCCAATTTAAAAAGACCGGTTTTCGTAACGGATGCCGGCGACGGTTCGGGCCGTTTGTTTATCGTCGAACAGCGCGGGGATATTCTCATTGTCGAAAATGGCCGCGTGCGCGAAACCCCGTTCCTCAACATCCGCAACCGCGTCAATTCCCAAGACAATGAGCGCGGCTTGCTCTCGGTCGCGTTCCATCCTGATTACAAAAACAACGGAATCTTTTTTGTAAATTATACGGGCGAACCCGACGGCGCGACTGTGATTGAACGATATCACGTTTCCGCCGACCCGAATGTGGCGGACGCAAATAGCGGACGCGTGCTTTTGCAAATTGAACAGCCCGAACCGAATCACAACGGCGGCATGATGGCGTTCGGACCCGATGGTTACTTGTATATTGGCACAGGGGACGGCGGCGGCGGCGGCGACCAACATGGCGCCATCGGCAACGGGCAAAATCTAAAGACGCTGCTCGGCAAAATGCTGCGGATTGATGTCAACGCGGATACCTACGCCATTCCCGCCGACAATCCTTTTGTCAATCGTTCCGACGCGAAACCGGAAATTTGGGCTTTTGGTTTGCGCAACCCATGGCGTTTTTCATTTGACCGCGCGACCGGCGATTTGTATATCGGCGACGTGGGGCAAGGCAGCCAAGAGGAAATCAATTTTCAATCCGCCTCTGCGCGGGGCGGCGAAAATTACGGCTGGCGCATTATGGAAGGCGTCGAATGTTACGACGCGACGCAAAACTGCGCGCGCCCGGATTTGATTCCGCCCATCGCCGTATATTCGCATGATCTGGGCTGCTCGGTTTCAGGCGGCTATGTCTATCGCGGGCAAAAGTATCCGTGGCTGGTCGGACAATATCTTTTCGCCGATTATTGCAGCGGCATCGTGTGGGCGACGGCGCGCGCGGCGAACGGAGAATGGAAAACGCGCCAAGTCGGCAAATTCGACGATACGATCAGTTCATTCGGCGAGGACGCGGCAGGCGAATTGTACGTCGTCGGCCACGGCAACGGCATAATTTATAAATTGACCTCGACGGAATAAATTATTTTCGTTCGAGCAATTGAAAATCGCAGCGCCAAGAACACGAAACCTGCCTACGCAGATTGGGACGATAGTTTATTCGTCCTGCACATTCCGTTTTTTGCCGCGTCCCAATTGCGACGAACGTTGATAGCCCGCCCAAATCGCGCGCGAGAGCGCGGTGCGAAAACCCGCTTTTTCTAAATAGTACAACGCTTCCGCCGA
>Ga0226835_1001546_pt1 | contig 12100 bp, 10 predicted proteins | sample LAC_MetaG_1_FD_163627 | JGI IMG/M metagenome (GOLD analysis project Ga0226835, IMG submission 163627) | Anaerobic ammonium oxidizing microbial communities from anammox membrane bioreactor (MBR) in UC Berkley, California, United States -... | ecosystem: Engineered > Bioreactor > Anaerobic >...
ATTTCTTCAAGAATTTGTGTAACTTGCTCCGGTGTAAAGTGTAGATTTTTCATGCCCTAAATTTTTTCTGGTTTCAACTTTAAATTTAGGAAAAAGTCTCACTTTACACACTTTTTGGGATAGTATCGTTTAGTTCATGCAATAGTAGTTATTTTTTTTAATATGCTTCAAAGAAATGCTTATCCGAAGTTTCCCATTCAAATTGGAACAAGAGATAAAAAAACGTCCGGCTTCATGGCCGGACGTTCAACAGTTTCATTTATTCCCACATTGATTTCGGGTGATTCCATTCTTTGAGCAATGGATTTGCGTTCAACGCTTCGTCCATACGCTGTTTGAACTCCGGCATTCCGTGGTTTACGCCGGTCGTGCCCAATCGGTTCACTACGGCTAATCCTTCTTCAATATTATTGCTGTAGTATGACAAAAACTTTTGGTCGAGGCTGGTATAATAATATAGGTCGTCTAAATAGCGTTTACCTATGATTTCCATCACTTTCAAGGCTTTATCGCGCGCACCGGCTTCGAGATACAAATCCACCCAGGGCAACATAAAATAGTCGTATGGGATTTTTGAATTTGGGAAATACTCTTGCGCTTTATCAAGCACGATCACCGCAGAATCCATCTTTCCTTCAGTCACAAGCTCCTGAGCCACACGCATATACGACTGTTTGACGATAGCCGAATTGCGGAAGCTTTCACGGTCAACAGTTACTTTTGGGTCTTCCAAATTGCCCCATTTGGCCTTGTTGACGAGTAAGTCGTAAGAGCCTTTGGCATACACACCGCCCATTCCTCGATAATAGCCTTTGGCGAGAACGGGCATGAATTTGAAAACGATTCCGTCGAGATGGCAGTATTTATCCACATTGAGCACTTTGCTCACACTGCTCGGGTTTGCAAAATAAATGGGGCGCTGCCAATTGTTGGTTGCAATGAGGTCGAGCAGCAACAAATCATTTTTGTACAAAACACTCTGCGTCACATCCCACTCAATGACATCCACAATTTGGTCTTCGAGTTCTTTGGGGACGATACCACTACGGATAACAGCTTCTTTATCAACGGTGATTTTGAGTTTTTTACTTGGTAAAAAGTTGATTTTCTCGCCCGAGTTCAAAGGGATTTTGCTCTGCTCAAGATCCATTGCCACAAAGTTGATGGCATCTTTTAATTCTACAACATCGTTCACGCGCGATACAACAGGCAGGTATTCGTTCAACCCTTTGTTATATTGTTCAGGTCGGAGGGTCAGAGGCAACGGGTCGGAATCATACACTTTTTTCCCAAGCTGATGGACGTACCAGTCGCCTGACGCCAGCATAAAATTGACCACCCGCATATCGGTTCTGTAATTCTCTACTTCCTGCACATACCAAAGGGGGAAGGTATCGTTGTCGCCATTCGTAAAAATAATTGCGTTGGGATCGCATTGTGCCAGATAACTTTTGGCGAAATCGCGTGCTGAGTATCTTCCTGAGCGGTTGTGACCTTCCCAGCCTTCGCGAGCCATGAGTCCTGGTACAAACACAAGGCTTAATAGCGAAACGCCAATGGCCACGGCTTCTTTATTCGAAAGATATTTCTGCAACGCCTCGTACAAAGCCAACACCCCAAAACCAATCCAGATAGCAAAAGCGTAGAATGAACCCGCATAAGCATAATCGCGTTCGCGCGGTTGCAAAGGCGTCTGGTTCAGATAGATGATGATGGCAATACCCGTCATGAAGAAAAGCAGGAAGACAATCCAGGTATCTTTGGCATGTTTTTTTAAATGATAGAAAAGTCCTGCTAATCCCAGAAGCAACGGAAGAAAATAATATTGGGTGTGAGCCGGACTCTTCATGCTGTCTGGCAAGTTCGACTGGTCTCCCAAACGCGGATTATCTATAAACCCGATTCCACTGACCCAATTTCCGTTTTCATATTCACCCTGGCTCTCCACGTCATTTTGCCGTCCGACAAAATTCCACATAAAATACCGGACATACATATGGCCGAGCTGATAGGTAAAAAAGAACCTGAGATTTTCGCCAAAGGTCGGTCTTACCAATACATCGGTGCTTCCATCGGGCTTGGTCACCTGAAGCGGAATACCTTTTATGTTTCCGAATTGCTTGTACAATTTGGCATGGCTTGGTTTTTGGTTGCTCCACATCCTTGGAAATACAGTGCTGAAACGTGGGTCGTACACCGCCTTAGAGCCTCTGCGTATATCGGTAATGATATATTTTCCGCTTTGTTTATCCTTGATATAGATCGGAGTGCCATCTTCGTAATCCACAACAGGTGCGTTGTAATACGGACCATAGAGGAGCGGCCAGTCACCATATTGTTCACGATTGAGATACGAAAGCAGCGAAATGGCATCGCTGGGCTCGTTTTCATTGATCGGAGTGTTGGCATTGGCCCGAATCACAATCATAAAGAAGCTCGAATAGCCAATAATGATAAACATCAGAGCCAGTACAATAGTATTGAGAATTACTTTGCCTTTGGTTCTGGTATAGTGTAAGCCATAAACAATGGCAGCAACCAACAAAAGAAAATAGATGATTGTACCTGTATTGAAAGGTAAACCCAAATCATTCACAAAAAACAATTCAAATTTACTGGCAATGTTGACAATCTGCGGGATGAGAACACTCATGATGAATCCCAGTATCAGGATTGAGGAAACTCCGGCAATGATGAAACCTTTCCAATTGGGTTTAAACTTTTTAAAATAAAACACATAAACAATGGCAGGAACAGCCAGAAGGTTAAGCAGATGCACGCCAATGGAAAGCCCGATCAGATAAGCAATCAGAATGAGCCAACGGTAATTATGAGGCTCATCGGCCACTTGTTCCCAACGTAGGATAGCCCAAAAAACAACCGCCGTAAAAAATGACGACATGGCATACACCTCGCCTTCCACAGCCGAGAACCAGAAAGATTCGGTAAAGGTATAAGCCAATGCGCCCACAACTCCTGCGCCCAAAACAGCATATTGATGAGCCTTATTATTTGCATCTTCACCTTGCAACATGAATTTTCGGGCAAACAAAGTAATGGTCCAAAACAGAAATAGTATGGTTAAGCTACTCGAAAGTGCCGACATCACATTGATCATTAAAGCTACTTTACTGGTATCGCCAAAGGCAAAGAAGCTGAAAAAGCGCCCGATCATCTGAAACAAAGGGGCCCCCGGAGGATGACCCACCTGTAACTTGTATGCGGTAGAAATGTATTCCCCGCAATCCCACCAACTGGCCGTTGGCTCAAGGGTGAGAAAATAAACGAGTGTAGCGATGGCAAAAACCACCCATCCGGTGAGATCATTAAGCCTCTTAAAATTCATAATATCAATATTTTAACTTTATAAGCAAGCAATAAAAAGGAATCTTTTGCAAAAGTAAGCTAAGTTTTTGGTTTGCCGGGTTGAAGCCGCAAGCAGTGGGCAGGTTTTTAACAATTATTTCTGGTTCACTCAAAACAATCAGGAATGCAGATTAAACAGCGGATTTAAGAATTAACGGCAGTTGAATTCTAACCAGAGTTCCTTTGCCTTCCTCACTCTCAACGTGAATACTTCCTTTGAGCTGTTGAGTAAATTCTTTGACCAATATCATTCCCAATCCCGAGCTTGGCTCGCCGGCTGTTCCTTTGCGCCCTTTAAGCTGCACGTCAAAGAGTTTTTTCAGCATCTCGGCCGGCATTCCAATCCCGCTGTCCTCCACTTCAATAGCGATACCATTATCCACAAGTTTTGTTCTGACCGAAACGGTTCCATTTTGTGGCGTAAATTTCATGGCATTGGAAAAGATATTGCGCAACACCACACTCAGCATGGCAGGATCACTCTGAAGCATCAGTTTGTCTTTCAGTTGTAAATCAATCCGGATGTTTTTCTCGGCAATCTGGGTCTGGTAGTGTTCGAGATTTTTTCTGACAATCTTATCTAATCTAAAAAACTCTGATGTAACCTTCATTGTTTGCCTTTGAATCCCTGCCCACGACAAAAGATTTTCGAGCAGTTCGGCCACTCCTTTTGCAGTATGGTGTAGGGTTGACGCCAGCTTGGCCAGTTCTTCGGGACCATAATCATATCCTTCGCCGGCTAAGATTTCTGTAAGCAATAAAAACGAATTGAACGGACTCCGAAGGTCGTGGGCAATCACCGAAAATAATTTATCTTTTTCCTGATTCGACTTTAATAGTCCGGCTTCTTTTTCAAGCAACACAGCTTCCATTTGCTTCACATCGGTGATATCGCGCGAAATACCAACTAAGCCGGTAATGGCGCCCATCGGGTCGCGAAGTGGCACTTTGGTTGCACTAAACCATTTCCAACCTTCAGATGTAAGAATATGTTCCTGTTTGTTAATGACCGGAATGCCTGTTTCCATGAGTTTTTGCTCGTCTTTGAAAGCATTGCCGGCATGCGATTGGTCAAAAAAATCGTGATCGGTAAATCCAATGGCCAGAGAGGAATCGTTCAATCCAAGTACTGCAGCCTGCGCCTTGTTCACCCGAATAAAGCGGCTTTCGCGGTCTTTGAAATAAATGGTATCTGGCATATTGTCCATCAAAGCCTGCAGAAGGTCACGTTCCATTTTAATTTTGTCTTGTGCTTCACGCAATTCCGTCATATCTTCAATATAGCCTTCAAGGAAAAGCAGCTCTCCTTGTGGGTTTCTAAGCCCCCTGCCCCGTTCCCAAACCCAACGTACCGAGCCATCGGCAGCAATAATGCGATATTGAATATCCACTATTTTGTCCTGCTCTAAGCCTTCCATCCACTCCTCTTTCACCATTTGCCGGCATTCGGGATAAATGAGATCATTGTAAAAGATGGTATCCTTCAGAAAACTTTGTGCCTCGTAACCAGTCACTCTTAAAGCCCCATCACTCACAAAGATCATGGTGTAATTCTCATCAAAATAGCATCTGTAAACCATCCCCGGCAACCAATTCACCATTCGGTTCAGTTCCTGCTCCTGTTCGGCCAGCTTTGCTTCAATATTTTTTCTGTCCGAAATATCCTGATAAAGTGCAAAGGCCAAAGTTTCACCATTTGAAAGCTGAATCGGCATCGCCGTGATCGCTACGTGTATTCTTCTTCCATCGGCGGCCATACGAACTGTCTCGTGGCCTTTCTGTATCCCGGAAAGCACTTCTTTGCTCAGGTTCGTGGCTTCATGATATAGCTCGGGCGGAACAATGAAATCGTTCACATGTTTTCCAATAACCTGGTCGGCAGTGTAGCCAAACATTTTAACAAAGGAAGCGTTGATATCTATGATGTAATCCCTTGAATCAACCAAAACCATCCCAAAAGGAATGCTTCCCAGAAGTTTTTGATAGCCGGGCAGATCATCTTCTGGTGATTCGACAATTTGATCGGGTTGAATCAAAACCAAATAGAGTGATTTTTCACCATGATGCCTTATGCGCTTGGCCTTACAACGAACCCTTGGCGCAGAATCCCCTTTCAACAACAAAACGGAAATCAATTCAACCGGTTTATCGCAATCGGCTGAAAGAATTTTCTTTACGGCCTCTTCCCTGAATAGCATAGTCAGGGGTAGGCCTGAAATATTTTTGTGTTCAATCTGTAAGATCTCAAAAAATTGCTGGTTAGCGATTAACAATATACCGTTTTCGTCTGCCACAAAAGCAGGTTCGGGTAGAAGGCCAAGCCATTCGGGTAAATTAAACAATTCTTGATCCAACACTATATCGCTCAATAAATTGGTTTAGAGATTTAAAAACAAAAGCTGTCCCCGTTTTTTTGATTTCAAAATTACGACTTAATCTCATTTGCAGAAATTAAAAAATCATTAAAATCGCAACGCACGCCATCGTAAAAAGTGATCCATCACCACCATTGCAGCCATTGATTCCACAATCACAACAGCCCTTGGCACAACGCACACATCATGCCGGCCATTGATTTTTAAGTCGATGGTCTTTCCATCGACATCAACAGTTTGTTGTGTTTTCATGATTGTGGCCACAGGTTTGAATCCAAGTCTGAAAACTACTTCTTCGCCATTGGATATTCCGCCCTGTATCCCTCCTGAACGATTTGTAAGTGGTCGTATGTTCCCATCTTTAACTCCAAAGACATCGTTTTCTTCGGAGCCTTTCCGGCTTGTGCCGGCAAAACCCGAACCGTATTCAAAGCCTTTCACGGCATTAATGCTCATCATTGCCTTGGCAAGGTCAGCATGAAGTTTGTCAAAAACAGGTTCACCCAAACCAGCGGGTAAACCGTTGATATGGCAGTTGATCGAACCACCTAAGGTATCGCCTTCAGCCTTTGTTTCTTCAATGAGTTGCACCATCCGGGCCGATAAATCGGGGAACGGGCAACGTACCGGCGACGCTTCAACATCTTGAATATCCGGTTTCTTTTCCGGCCATTGTTCAATCCCTATGGTTCCAATGCGACTGACATAGGCCGTAAAATGAATTCCGTGCTGCTGAAGGAACTGGCGGGCCACCGAACCAGCCACCACACGAGCAATGGTTTCACGTGCCGACGATCTTCCTCCTCCACGGAAGTCGCGAATCCCATATTTTTTCGAATAAGTGAAATCGGCGTGCGAAGGCCGGTAGATATTTTCCAGATTACCATAGTCTTTCGGGCGCTGATCGTGGTTCCAAACCACAAATGCCAATGGGGTACCTGTTACCCTGTCATCCATCAGACCCGAAAGTATTTCAAACTGATCCTGTTCCTGCCGTGATGTGGTCAAATTTGACTGGCCCGGCCGGCGACGATTGAGCTGTGTCTGGATATCATTCAGATTGAGCTGCCAGCCGGAAGGAATACCATCCAATACGCCCCCAATTGCTTTTCCATGCGATTCCCCAAATGAAGTTAACCTGTATAACCGACCAAAAGTATTTGCTGCCATAAAGAAAAACCAAATATATATGATTGCAATTCAAATAATTAGCATAAACAGTTGTTTCGTTTAAAACGAAGAGTCCTTATTCGGCGGAATTAGAAAACTATAAAATTTTCCATTGCGCTGATTTCAACTAGTAAAGATAAACTAATTTTGGCCGGCAAAACTAAGGCTTATGCGTTTACGACTCAGCTTTTTTTTGATTGCAATTTGTCTTCCGGTATTTCTTTCGGCACAGAGGGCGCGTCCCAATGAACGGGAATTGATACGTTCAGGTACGTCTGATACAAAAATGAGGGTATTGCAAGCAACTGCTTCGGAAGATCTTTTCGTTTTAAAACAAAAAGCGCTGAAAATCTCCCCTTCCAATAAAAGATTATGGAAAAAGCTTTCGCAGCGTATGTTGGCCACCGTCACTGATCCGGTTCATCCGGGAGTCGGCGTTGCTGCACCTCAGGTCGGAATCAGCCGACGGCTCATTCTGGTCCAGCGTTTCGATAAGGAAGACAATCCCTTTCAGGTGATGATCAATCCGGTGATCACTGCTTTCTCCGACTCAACATGGAAAATGGCCGAAGGATGCCTTTCCATACCAGGAGTTCGCCAAGCAGTGTCGCGACCGTGGCAAATCAGTTTGAAATATCAAAACATTGACGGTCAAGAATTTACCGAAACCGTTTCAGGTTTCACAGCACGTATCATTCTACACGAAAACGATCATCTTAACGGCATACTGATTACTGATCATATGGATAATTAAACTTATCATCATAACATGAAAATAATGAAGTTTACCTCATTTTTCGGAATGTATGTGGCATTTTCACTTGCTTTCCTCGTTCAATCTTGCACCAAAGAACCTATAGCTCCAACACAACACGAAGTATATCATATTAGCGACAACTTCAAGAGTTACACAGCTTTTGGTAAAGGGAGTTATTGGGTATATCAACGCCTCAGCCCTCTGCCAACGGTTCTTGATACGATTCGGGTTGATGGAACAATATTCGAAAATCGGATTCATACCATAGGCAACTCCCAATATTATTATGATGCCATCGAGCTGGCGTTATCTTCAAAAGTGATTGGGTTGAAAAAAGGTGAAATCACAGCCGGGCCGTCAACTACCACAGGGTTAAAAAGCGAAACGTATCGCATCTATTTTACCGATGGTTCTTATTTGAGCGTTCTCATTCCACATTATCCAATAGACAGCCTTGTGCACTTGGGCCAGGTGGAAGGCGATTACATAAACCGTGCGTTTTATACACAACTTGAAGTCAATCAAGCACTTTACAGCGATGTTTATGAAACACGGATAACCATAGACCCAACATCAGAACAAAGCACTGAGCACAACTATTTGTTTGCAAAAAACTATGGTTGTGTGAAATTTAGCAGCCAGGTCGCCGGGCAAAACACCAAAGAGGAATGGGTATTAAAATCATCGGCGCTTCTCCCACTCGAATAGCCTGAATCTACCGCCGGTTATCAAGCCGGTTTAATGCTTCGATGGCCAGAGGGTGATTCGTCTCGCGGCGAAGCACTTCCTGATACACCTCGCGGGCGTTTGCATACTGGCCAAGTTCTTCCATTGCCCTTCCTTTGTTGTATAGGGCATCCACATAATTTGGATCATTTAGCAAGGCATCCTCAAAATACCGGATAGCTTTTTCATACTGATTCAGGTAAACAAGATTGAGATAACCCAGGTTGAAAAGCACAAATTTGTTGTCCGGAACAAGTTGTAACAATGTATCATAGTGCAATTCGGCATCTTCCACACGATCGTTTTCCTGATAATAAAGAGCCAGTTGATAACGGCCTTTGTATTGTTCCGGAAAAAGCCGTACTGCTTTGAGCAAGTACTGTTCAGCCAAAGGATTATGCCTGATGGTGTGTATGATCCCCAATTGCATCAAAGCTTCGAAGAAAGCCTCTCTCTGACTGAGTGCCAGCTCAAAATTACGCACGGCATTCGATGTATCGGTATTGGCTAAATAAATCAAACCTTTTACAAAAAGCGCATCAGGGTTAAAAGACTGGACGGCTAACGAGCGGTCGGCATAAATCATCGCTGAGGCTTTCTCATCCATCATCAAATACAACTCAGCCAATCTGAAAAAAGGGACGGGATTCTGAGGGTCAAGAATTGAAGCTTGTTGTAGGGCTCCGCTGCATGCCTCAGCCTGACCCATTTTCAGATACACCTCGGCAAGCGTCAGGTAAAAATCAATATTCTTTCCATCAAGCTGCAACGCCTTGTTCAAATCGGAAAGTGCATCTTCGTAATTGGCCGTTGCCAAATAGTATTTTGCACGCTGATGAAGGGCGTCTTTATCTGAGTGATTATTTGAAATCAGCTTGTTCAGCTCGTCAAGTTCCTTGACTGTCGTCAGGTTTTTTCCCTCGTCAGCCTGATCAGACTGGCATGACATGATGGTTAAAAACGCGATCAAAACAAGGAATGGCCACTTTATTTTCATTCGGGCAAGGCTTAATAGATAGGGAAAACAGGCGGTTTGTATTAAATGGCGAAAATGCCAACCATTAAACCGCAAGCTTTCAAACTGTTTTTTCGAGCGCTTCTTTGATTTTCGATTCAAGTTCGGTGGCCAACTCGGGATTCTCGCTGATCAGGTTTTTCACTGCATCGCGTCCCTGACCGAGGCGGGTTTCGCCATAACTGAACCATGATCCGCTTTTCTTGATAATATTCAGTTCCACTCCCAAATCAATGATTTCGCCGGTTCTGGAAATCCCTTCACCATACATGATATCGAACTCAGCCTTGCGGAACGGAGGTGCAACCTTGTTTTTCACCACTTTCACCTTAACCCGGTTTCCCGATACATTTTCTCCTTCTTTAATCTGGTTCACCTTGCGGATATCGAGGCGTACCGAGCTGTAAAATTTAAGGGCATTTCCGCCGGTTGTCGTTTCGGGGTTTCCAAACATCACCCCGATTTTATCGCGTAATTGATTTATAAAGATACATACAGCACCGGTTTTACTGATGGTTGCTGTAAGTTTGCGCAAAGCCTGCGACATCAGTCTGGCTTGCAACCCCATTTTTGAATCGCCCATCTCGCCTTCGATCTCACTTTTGGGTGTGAGTGCAGCCACAGAGTCAATCACAATCACATCAATAGCGCCGGAGCGAATCAGGTTTTCTGTGATTTCGAGCGCCTGTTCGCCAAAATCGGGTTGTGAAACCAAAAGGTTCTGGATGTCAACGCCTAATTTTTGGGCATAGAACCGATCGAAAGCGTGTTCCGCATCAATAAATGCAGCTATTCCTCCCTGTTTTTGGGCTTCGGCAATCACATGCAAAGCAAGGGTAGTTTTGCCGGAGCTTTCAGGGCCATAAATCTCGATCACCCTTCCCTTGGGGAGCCCATCCACTCCCAAAGCAAAATCAAGGCCGATTGAACCCGTCGAAATTGACTCAATCTTTTCAATTGCATCATCGCCCAATTTCATGATGCTACCTTTTCCGTATGTTTTTTCAATATTCCCGAGTGTTGACTCAAGGGCTTTCAGTTTTTCCAAACGCAGTTTTTCGGCGTTTTCTTTTGCTTTCTCCGTAGTCATCGTTACAAGTATTTATTTGGGTATGATTTGATTTGTATGGTCGTCGGTTTTAACTTTTTTGATCACATCTTCAATGATTCCTTTCTCATCAATGACAAAGGTGGTACGCAGTAGTCCTTCGAAAAGCCTGCCATACATATTTTTCTTACCCCATGCTCCATAAGCTTTTATAATATTCAGTTCGGGATCGGCTAGGAGTGGGAAAGGCAGGTTATATTTTTCCGAAAATTTCTGATGCGATGCCTCGCTGTCAGGGCTTACGCCTATCACAACATAACCGCGTGCAAGCAGTAGATTATAGTTGTCGCGCAAATTACAGGCTTCTTTCGTACAACCCGGGGTATCGTCTTTAGGATAAAAATACAATACCATTTTTTTACCCAGGAAATTGGAGCTATCTATCAGATTACCAAATTGATCTATTCCCGAAAATGAGGGAGCTTTATCACCTTTTTGCAGCATAACTATCGTTTTTTGTTACACAACAAAAGTACGTTTTTTCAGTGAAAACAGGCTAGATGTTTATTGTTTTGTTTCTTTTAAGCCTTTCTGATACCAGTCGCACAGCCAGGCCAAACCACATTCATGACAATGCGGATTCCGTGCCGTACAGACATATCGTCCATGTAGGATTAGCCAGTGATGGGCTTTAGGGATTAATTCTTCGGGCAGATATTTTACGAGCTGTTTTTCTGCTGCCAAAGGGGTTTTCGCATTTTTCGTAAGACCCAATCGCTCCGACACCCTGAAAACGTGAGTATCAACCGCCATTGCCGGTTTGTTATAAACCACGGAGGCAATGACATTTGCCGTTTTCCGGCCTACTCCGGGTAAGGTTTGGAGTCTCTCAATGTCGTCAGGTACAATTCCACCAAACTCTGAAAGCAGCTTTTGCGCCATCCCGATAAGATGCCGGGCTTTATTATTTGGATAAGAGCATGATTTGATCAACTCAAATACTTCTTCGAATGGCGCTTTTGCTAAGTCTTCCGTTTTCGGAAAAACCTTAAAAAATTCGGGAGTAATCAAATTGACCCTTTTATCGGTACATTGTGCAGACAAAATAACGGCAACGATTAACTGATAGGGCGACTCAAAAACCAATTCGGTTTCAGCCACCGGCATCGTTTCTTCAAAAAACCGGATAACAGCTTCGAACTTTTCTTTTCGTTTCAAAACAGTTCTATCAGGAAAGCTAATTCAAAGGTAATTCAATTTTTTCACCATTGGTTGTTGTGCAAAAGTCCACAGCAGCGGCGTACCATGACAGAGCTTTCAAGGTTGACTTTCTGGCTGATACATCGTAATTTTGTTTAAGAGCCTGTGCAATTTGCACAGCCAGACAGAAGTAATCCTCGGAATCGTTTTGATGAATGAAGGCTGGTAAGGTAGATGTTTTCTTCATACAATCTGTTTGGTTAACAATCACAAGGATAACGGCAAAAAATTAAAAGTATTATGTAAGGGAAAAATAAAAAACAACAAAACCCCGCCGGGTTATCCGTGCGGGGTTTTCTGTAGAGGTTGGCGACGACCTACTTTCCCACATCTTACTGCAGTATCATCGGCGCTGACAGGCTTAACTTCTCTGTTCGGAATGG
>Ga0226835_1001547_pt1 | contig 12080 bp, 7 predicted proteins | sample LAC_MetaG_1_FD_163627 | JGI IMG/M metagenome (GOLD analysis project Ga0226835, IMG submission 163627) | Anaerobic ammonium oxidizing microbial communities from anammox membrane bioreactor (MBR) in UC Berkley, California, United States -... | ecosystem: Engineered > Bioreactor > Anaerobic >...
CTCCCGATCGATGCCACCCAGGACCGGGACGCGGCCCTCGGGTCGGTGCCGCCAGGCGGCGTACTCGACGGCCCGCCCCAGCGCCGCGGCCGCCGCCTCCGGGAACGAGAACGACGGGATCGACCTGCGCCGGGCATCACCACCCGGGCCGGCGCCGTCCGGGCCGCCGCCGTCCGTGGTGCTGCCGGCCGTGCTCGCCCCGGCGTCGCCGGCCCCGGGCGCCGTCCCGTTCCCCCAGGGCGCCCGCAGCGCCTCGGGGATCCCCTGGGCGGCGAGGAAGCAGGCCACCACGGGCTTGGGTCCGGCGCCGGCCGCCGCGGCCACGATGGCCTCGGCCACGTCGTCGGCCTCGGTCACCAGAGGCGGGACGAAGATGACGAGGACCGAGTCGATCTCGTCGGAGGCCAGCAGCACCCTCAGGGCCTGCTCGTAGACGCCCGCCGTCGCCGACGCCACCAGGTCGACGGGGTTGCGCAGCCCCGCGTCGGGCGAGGTGAACGCCCGCAGCGCGGTCTGGACCTGCTCCGACAGCTCGGGGACCTCCAACCCGGCAGCCTCGCACGCGTCGGCAGCCAGGATGCCGGGCCCGCCGCCGTTGCTGACGATCGCCACCCGCCGCCCGGGGGGCAGCGGCTGGTGGGCCAGCACCTGGGCGGTCCCGAACAGGTCCTCGAGGCTGTCGACCCGTATCACGCCCACCTGCGCGAAGAGCGCGTCGACCGCGGTGTCGGGGCTCGCCAGCGCGGCGGTGTGCGACGACGCCCCCCGGCTGCCCGCCGTAGTCCGGCCGCTCTTCACCGCGACGATCGGCTTCTTGCGGCCGATCCGGCGGGCGAGGCGGGCGAACTTGGCCGGGTTACCGAACGACTCCAGGTAGAGGAGGATCACGTCGGTCTCGGGATCGTCCTCCCAGTACTGGAGCAGGTCGTTGCTGCTCACGTCGGCCTTGTTGCCGATGGACAGGAAGGTCGAGATCCCGAGGCCGAGGTCGGCGGCGCGCCCCAGGAGCTCGATGCCGAGCCCACCCGACTGCGACGAGAACCCGACCCGGCCCGGCGCCGGCACGAACGGAGCGAAGGTGGCGTTCATCCGCACGTCGGGATGGGTGTTGACGATGCCCATGCAGTTGGGCCCGACCATCCTCATCCCGTGGTGGCGGGCGAAGGCGGCCATGTCGCGCTCGACGGTCGCGCTCTCGCCCCCCACCTCGGCGAACCCGGCGGTGATCACCACCAGGCCGGCCACCCGCTTGCGGGCGCACTCGCGGACCACGCCGGGTACGTCGGCGGCGGGAACGGTTATCACCGCCACGTCGACGGCGTCGGGCACCTCGAGGATCGACGGGTAGGCCCGGACGCTCGCCACCGACGTGGCCCGCGCGTTGACGGGGTAGACGGGCCCGGTGAAGCCGCCGAGGAGCAGGTTCCGGAACACCTCGTGGCCGATGGTCCCCGGCCGCCGGCCGGCGCCGATCACCGCGATCGACCGGGGGGAGAGCAGGCGCGCGGTGGAGCGGGCCTCGGCCCGGTGCTCCCGCGCGGCCTGGGCCGCGACCGACGCCTCGGTCGGCGCGATGGGGAAGCTGACCTCGATGACGCCCTCGGCGAGCGACTTCTCCACCTCGAACCCGGCGTCGCGGAACACGCTGATCATCCGGCGGTTGGTGGGCAGCGTGCTGGCGTGGAAGCGGGTGATCCCGTGCTCGCGGGCGATGGCGGCCAGGTGCTCGAGGAGCAGCATCCCGAGCCCCCGACCCTGCTGGTCGTCGCGGACGGTGAACGCCACCTCGGCCGAGGTCGCCTCGGGGTCCCGGTCGTAGCGGGCCAGGGCCACGAGCTCCTCGCCCAACTCGGCGATCACGGCCACGTGGGCGTCGAGGTCGATCTCCGTCAGGCGCTCGAGCTGGCCGGCGGTGGGCGCGCTGACCGGCGAGAAGAAGCGCAGGTAGAGCGAGTCGTCGGAGAGCTGCTCGTAGAGGGCGAGGATCCGGTCGTGGTCGTCGGCGTGAATCGGCCGGATCCGGACCGTGCCCCCGTCGGAGAGCACGGCGTCGGCCTGCCAGCGGTCGAGGTCGGAGGTGGTCACGCCGTCCGAGCGTAGTGGTGAGGTGCGGGGATGGCGGGGTGGCGGCGGCGGGCCCGGCTACGGTGCGCGTCACCATGGCCGTCTCGTCGCGCCCGGGCGAACCGCCGGCCGACCCGTCTCCCGATCCGGAGGCGCGGTCCGCCCGTGGGGGGGCGGGCGCCGGCCCCGGGGCGGGCGCCGTCGGCCCCACCGGCACCCCCCACGCCCCGCCCGTGCCCGAGGGCGGCGCGACCCGTCCCGGCGGGCTGTCGGCGGCCGAGGTGGAAGCACGCCGGGAGCAGGGCCGGGTCAACGCCTACCACGAGCGGACCAGCCGGTCGGTCGGCGAGATCCTGCGGGCCAACGTGCTCACCCGCTTCAACGCCATCCTCGGCGCCATGCTGGTGGTGATCCTCGTCGTCGGCCCGCCCCAGGACGCCCTGTTCGGCTTCGTCGCCCTCATCAACTCCCTGATCGGGATCGTCCAGGAGCTGCGGGCCAAGCGCACCCTCGACCGCCTCGCCGTGCTCAGCGCCCCCCGGGCCACGGTCCGGCGCGACGGCGAGGCGACGGAGGTCGCGATCGGCGAGGTCGTGCTCGACGACCTGGTCGAGCTCCGCACCGGCGACCAGGTCCCGGCCGACGGCCGGGTCGCCGAGGCCGAGGGCCTCGAGATCGACGAGTCCCTGCTGACCGGCGAGTCGGACCCCGTCGACAAGGCGCCGGGCGACTCCGCCCTGTCGGGCAGCATCGTGGTGGCGGGCCGGGGGGCGTTCCAGGCCACCGCGGTGGGCGCCGACGCCTACGCGCGGCGGCTCGCGGCCGAGGCCCGGCGATTCGCCTTGATGCGCTCGGAGCTCATGGAGGGGATCGACCTGATCCTGCGCTACGTCACGTGGGCGATCCTGCCCGCCGGCGTGCTGCTGCTGATCGGTCAGTTCCGCTCCGGGCACGGCTGGCGCGAGGCGCTGGTCGGGGTGGTCGCCGGCACGGTGGCGATGGTGCCCGCCGGGCTCGTGCTCCTGACCAGCCTCGCGTTCGGGGCCGCGGCGGTGACCCTGGCCCGGCGCAAGGTCCTGGTGCAGGAGCTCCCGGCCGTCGAGGGCCTGGCCCGCGTCGACGTGGTGTGCCTAGACAAGACGGGCACCCTCACCGACGGCGACATCCGCTTCGACCGCCTGGTCCTGCTCGGCGCCGCGAGCGGCGAGGCCGAGGTCCGCGACGCCCTCGGCGCCGTCGCCCACGCCGGCGACCGCAACGCGACCATGGACGCCGTGGCGGCGGTGTGCACGTCGCCGGGGTGGGAGCGCAGCGGGGGGATCCCGTTCTCGTCGGCGCGCAAGTGGAGCGCGGCGAGCTTCGACGGGCACGGCACCTGGGTGATGGGTGCGCCCGAGATGGTGTGGGCCGGGCGGGACGGCTCCGATCCCGTCCGCGGTGCCGCCGACGAACAGGCCGCCACGGGTAGCCGGGTGCTGCTCCTGGCCCGCACCGACGCGCCGCTCGCGGGCACGCCCGACGGCCCGCCCACCGACGAGGGGGACGGTGGCGCCGCGGCTGCGCTCCCCGACGGCCTCGAGGCCGTCGCCCTCGTCCTCCTGGAGGAGAACGTACGGCCCGACGCGGCCGAGACCCTCGAGTACTTCCGCGAGCAGGGGGTGGCCCTGAAGGTCATATCGGGCGACAACCCCCGCACCGTGGGGGCGGTCGCCGCCCGCGTCGGGGTGGAGGGCGCCGAGCACCCCGTCGACGCCCGCTCCCTCCCCGACGACGTGGAGGGCATGGCCGTGGAGATCGAGGCCAACTCCGTGTTCGGGCGCGTCACCCCGCACCAGAAGCGCCTCATGGTGAGCGCGCTCCAGTCGCGTGGGCACGTGGTGGCGATGACCGGTGACGGCGTGAACGACGCGCTGGCGCTCAAGGACGCCGACATCGGGATGGCGATGGGGAACGGGGCCCCGGCCACCCGATCGGTGGCCCAGCTCGTTCTCCTCGACGGTCGGTTCGCCACCATGCCCGGGGTGGTGGCCGAGGGGCGCCGGGTCACGGCGAACATCGAGCGGGTCTCGAACCTGTTCGTCACCAAGACCGTGTACGCGTTGTGGCTGGCGGTGCTGGCCGGAGCGCTCGCGTGGGCCTACCCGTTCCTCCCCCGGCACTACACGGTGATCGACGCCCTGACGATCGGGGTACCCGGCTTCTTCCTCGCCCTGGCCCCCAACCTGCGCCGCTACGTGCCGGGCTTCGTCCCCCGGATGCTGCGCTTCACGGTGCCGGTCGGCACGCTCGTGGCCGCCGCGACGCTCGCCGCGTACGCCGTGGCCCGGGCTCACGACATGGCGCTGGTGGAGGCGCGCACCACCGCCACCGCGGTGACGACGGTGGTCGCCTTGTGGGTCCTGGGGATCCTGGCCCGGCCCCTGCGGGCCTGGAAGGCCGGCCTCGTCGCGGCCATGGCCGGCGCGTTCGTGGGCGCGGTGCTGATCGGGCCGATCGCCGACTTCTACGCCCTCGACCTCCCGTCGGCCCGGGTCGTGATCGAGGCGGCACTCATCGCGACGGCGGCGGTGGTGGCGGTCGAGGCCTACTGGCAGGTCGCGAGCGCCCGTGGGGCGTTCGCGGGCTCGACCGATGCCGGGCCGGGCGGTCAGAACCCGGACGTTCAGAGCCAGCCGCGGCGGCGGAACATCCGGTAGAGCACGAAGGTGAGCAGGACCATCATCCCGAGGGCCATCGGGTAGCCGAGGTACCAGTGGAGCTCGGGCATGTGGCGGAAGTTCATGCCGTAGACGCCGGCGATGAGGGTGGAGCCGAGGATGATGGCGCCCCAACTCGAGGTGAGCTTCATCACCTGGTTCATGCGGTTCGACGCCACGGCGAGGTGCGCCTCCAGCAGGCCGGTGAGGACGTCGCGCTGCGACTCCACCAGGTCGGCGACCCGTAGCACGTGGTCGTACACGTCCTGCAGGTGCATCAGGGCCGCGTCGCCCACCACCTCCACCTCGCGGCGCAGCATCTGGGCGATGACCTCCCGTAGTGGGGACGCCGCCCGCCGGAACGTGACCATCGCCCGCCGGAGCGCGAACACCTCGCGCGGCGTGGCCTCCCCCGTGTGACCCTCGAAGACGATCTCCTCGAGGTCTTCGAGGTAGCCGTCGATGGCGTCGATCACGTCGAAGTACCGGTCGACGATCACGTCGAGCACGGCCCACAGCACGAAGCCCTCGTCGGTCGAGCCCCGCTCCTCGCGCTGGCGCTCGTAGCGGCGGCGGGCCTCCCCGATGGTGTCGTGGGCGGCGCCGGGGCCGCCGCCGGGTCGGGCACCGACGCCGCTCCCGTCGTCGTGGCGGATGGTCAGGATCCAGCCCTCGCCGAAGAGGATGTCGACCTCTCTCACGTGGACGTGGTGGTCGGCGAGGATGCAGTCGTGGGCCGCGATCTGGAAGTGCGAGCCGTAGCGCTCTAGTTTGGTCCGCTGGTCCCCGTGGACGACGTCCTCGAGAGCGAGGGGGTTGACGCCCAGGTCGGCGGCCACGTCGCTGAGCGCCTCGCTGGTCGCCCCGCTCGCGTCGATCCAGATCAGGGTCCCCGGCCGCCGCCGCACCTCGTCGATCGCCTCGAGCGCGACGGGCGTCGAGCCGTGCTCGCCATCGGTGTAGCTCCAGGCCGAGATCATCCCGGCCCGGGAGCCTAGGCAGCGCCCGGCCCGTCGTGGTCGATGGCCGGGGCGAGCAGGACCGCGGCGCGGACCGCCGAGTCGCCCACCCACACGGCCAGGAGCACCGCCCCGACCGTCGACGCCCCGAGCGCGAAGGCGGCGCCGGCCCCGTTCGCCGCCGCGAGGCCGAGCCACGACCGGGTGGTGGCGAAGCCGGCGGTGAGGCGCACGTGCCCGCCACCCCGGAGCACGGGGCCCAGGTAGCCGAGGGACCCGACGAGGATCTGGGCGTACGCACCGACCACCAGGGCCAGCAGCACCTCGATCGTGAAGGGCTCCCGGCCGCTGGCCGCCCGGGCCGCGGCGGCGCCGACCGCCCCGACCCACCAGGCCAGCCCGGCGGCGAGGTGCACCAGGCGCGAGCCCGCCCAGCGCCACTGCTTGGCGCGGGGCCTGGGCAGGATCGCGACGAGGGCGACGAGGCCGACCCCGTAGGTGGCCAGCCCCACGGCGCCGACGAGCGGATGCTGCGTGGCGAACCCGACGGCTCCGATCACCACGCCGGCGGCGAGCGGGCCGAGGCCGAGGTCGATGCGAGCCGGGGTGGCCGCGGGCGCCATCTTCATCCGGGCCTCGGTGGCCACGAAGAAGGGGAGCGTCCCTGCGATCACCAGGCCCACCAGCCCCAGCAGGTTGAGGGTCATGTGGGCGTCACGCCAGCGCAGGACGCCGGCGCCGGCTTCGTCGCCGGCCATGATCACGCCCAGCGCGCAGCCGGCCAGCCCGGCTCCGAGCGCGGCGAGGTAGTGGTGGAGGCTGGGTTCGAACCGCTTGGCCACGGCGCCCCGCCCTATGCGCACCAGCAGCGCGGCGAGGATCACGAGGGCCGCCATCACCGCCGCGCCGGCGATCCCGATCACCGCCGAGCCGGCGTCGAGCTCCCGGGCCACGGCCAGCCCCGCGGCGCCGGCGGCCAGCGTCCACCGCTGGGCGGCGGTCCACACGGCCGGCGGGGCGGGGGCCGTCGCCCAGGTCACGGCGAAGAACTGGGTGGCACCCGAGATGGCGAGGAGCAGGCCACCGACGAGGAACAGGTGCAGCGGGAGCCAGGCGCCGGTGTCGTGGGGTGCTACCGCGCTGATCGGAGCGGCCACGCTGAACGCGGCGGCGAGCAGCAACGTCGGCCGGGTGAGGCGCTGGATCTCGGCCACCCGCCCGGCGGCTCCCCGCGGCGCCGACCGGGCGGGTCGGTCGGCACCGTTCCCGGCTTCGGTCGGGCCCGGTGCCGGGCTTCCCTCCGGGTCGTGTCCTGGGGCCGGCGCGTCGGGGGGCGGTCCGGCATCGCCGGGGGCATCCGTCATGGCGACGGGTTCAGGGGACGAGCGCGACGATCCGCCGGGTCCGCCGGTGGTGCTCGATGCCCCACCTCACCTCTTCGCTGGTGCGACCGACCGGAACGTGGGCCAGGAGCTCGATGAGAGCCTCCACGTCGACCTCGTCGGCGGGGACGTCGCGCAGCGTGGCGCCGAACGTGGCGACGGGCGCGCCGTGGGCGATCTTGTGGAGGCTCGCCGTGACCCGGGCGCCGTCGCGCACCGCGGCCAGCCCCTCGTCGCCGAAGCAGATCAGGTTGTCGCCCGACATCGCGTAGCGCGCCGACACCGGTCGGTCGCTCCCGTGCTGTACCCAGACGGTGTGGAAGCTCTTCGCCTCGGGCGGTGCCGGCATTCGTGCTCCTTGTCGCGGGCGGACCCCGCGAGTATGGCCGAACCCCGTGGCGGTGCTCCTCTCGGAGCCGATCCCGCGCCCCTGGGCAGTGTCCGGATCCTCAGCTCCTCAGCTCCTCAGCCCCTCGGCTGGGGTGTCTCCGGCGCCTCCGGTCGTTCGGGGGGTGCCCCGGGGTCGGCGCCGGGGAGGACCGGCGCCCAGGCCGGGTAGGGGATGCCGGCCAGCCGGTTGATGGCGAAGCCCTGGAGGACGAGCAGCACCACGGCGAGCATGAGGACACCGATGTCGTGGAGGTCGCGCAGGATCCCCAGGGAGATGATGAGCGTCGTCGCGCCCGCGGGCGGGTGCGGCACCCGGCACCACACCATCAGGCCGGCCGTGAGGCCGAGCGACAGCGCGGCGGCGCCGATGCGCTGGCCGCTCACGCCGGTCACCAGGGCCGGGGGCCGGTCGGTGAGGCCGAACACGACGAGGGCCAGGTACCCGGCCCCGGCGCCGATGGCGTGCCCGAACACGGTGTTGCGGGGCGACGCCGTCGGGAGCATCGGCGTGTAGAAGAGCAGGAAGGCCGTCGGCCCGAGCGACGGGAACACGAACGGCGCCCCGGTGAGCAGGGCGGCCAGCGACATGAGCGCGATCGACACCAGGCCGTTGACGAAGGCGAACAGGCCCAGGACCGCGGTGGACGAGTAGCGCTGCCGGAGCGAGGGGACGCGCAGGCGCTCGGCCAGGCCCAGGAGCACATTGGCCATGTCGCCGCCGATGGGCCCCGGCCGCAGGCGGCGCCCCGGCCGGGTCGCGCCGTCGTCGCCCGTCCGGTCGGGAGGGTCGGATGAGTCGTCTGGGCCGAGCCCGCCGCCTCCGGTCACCGCGGCGCCCGTACGCAGCGGTAGGAGGGACCGCGGTAGGTGGCCGTGACCGCCGACCCCCTGGTGACGGCTCGCCGGCCGAGGTCTGCGCCCATCGCGTCGCCTCCGGCGCCTCGTCGTCCGTTCGCGGCGACGCTAGCAACGGCCTCGCCACCTCGCCTGCGAGGGGCCGCCCCGGCACCCTCAGGGCGCGGGATGCTCGGTGGTCGTGGTACCGGCGGGCTTGGGTGGCGGGGTCCCCGGAGTGGCCGGGTGCGCGGGGTCCGGCGCGGGAGGGGCCGGCGCCCGGGCGACCTTGCGGGGGCGCATGCTGTAGCGGACCACGAAGCGCTGGCGGACGTCGTCGCGGCCGGGCCGCGAGATGATCCGGAAGTTCTCCACCACGTAACCGCGGTAGCCACTCTGGATCTCGCGCTCCTCGTCGGGGGGCACGGTCGGGTCGTCGACGTACTCGGTCGTGGGCTCGATCGTCTCGAGGATGTTCGGGCCCTCGGCGCGGACCGTCCGCCCCTCCTTGTTGCCGTAGTACGAGACGGTGATCGAGGTCGGTCCCGCCCAGGCCTTGATCAGGACCCCCGAGCTGGAGTCGTTGCGGAACTTGTTGTCGAGGCCGGGCCAGTTGATGGTGGCCTCGCGGCCCATCGGGTAGCGGGAGATGTAGAGGGAGTGGGCCGCGTGGCTCACGTCCTCGTAGCCGCCGAAGAACGTCGCGTTGAAGAGGGTGGTCGACACCTGGCTCACGCCGCCGCCGTAGTCCTCGAAGTAGCTGAGGTCGCCCGCGATGGCCGGGGCCTTCACGTACCCCTTCTCGGCCGTGCGGGGCCCGAGCCGTTCGTTGAGCGAGAACACCTCGCCGGGCTCGACGATGGCGCCGTCGAGGGTGGCGACCGCCCGCCTGATGTTGGCGACCCGCGGCTGGCAGCACGGGTAGTGGGTGGTGAAGCTCGACACCAGCTCGGTGATGTTGAGCTTCCGGGCCCAGGCCGTATCGTGCGCCGGCTGCTTCTCCACGACGGGTGCGGTGACGCGGTGGCTGCCGCGGGCGATCGCGTCGCCGACCGCCTCCAGGTCGGCTTTCCGGCCCGGAGTGGACGGCACCACCGAGACCGAGGCCCCGTCGACCGCGAAGGTCGCGTCGACCGGGTCCGTCTCGATGGCCGCGAGTGGCTTGGAGAGGGCGTCGCGCAGTCGTGCGGTGTCGACGACGATCTCGAGCTCGCCGTTCCGGGCCTCGGTGCCCAGGAGTGGGCCCACCTGCTCGGGCGCCAGCGTCATCGGCGCCGGGGTCGGGGGCGGTGCCTCCGGGGCATCCGGGGCGGAGGCCCCCGCCTCGTCGCGGCCGGGAGGCCGCCTCGCGCCGCGTGCCGTTCCGGGCGCCGCGCCGGGCGGGGTGGTGGCCACGTCGATCACCACCGGAGCCGACAGGATGGCCCGGGCCCGGGCCGCGGCCCGGCGAACCGCGTCGAGCCCCACGGTGGGCTCGATCCGCCCACGCGGCAGGTCGACGGCGCGCGTCGACCCCCGTCGTAGCTCCCGCTCGATCCGGGCCGTGGCGGCGGCGACGTCGACGCCTTGTCCGGCGCGTGGGGTCACGACCACGACGCGGGCGCCCTCGAATCGGAGTCCGCCCTCGACGACCCCGCTCGAGCCGGGCGGCGACAACGCCTCGATCGACCGGCGCAGGCGCGCCTCGTCGACGTCGACGTCGAGGCCGACGCGGTCGGGGCGGAAGCGGCGTAGCACCACCCCCACGATCTGGTCCACGGGGTTCCGGGACCGCCCGGCCCGGCGGGCCGAGCGGACGGTCGAATCGACGTCGACCCGGGCGCCGATGCCGTCGGCCGGGATCGAGGCGCGGCGACCGTCGATCCGCACCGCCAGGGGCTCGGTGGCGAGGGCCCGGGCCCGTCCCTCGACCGCCCGGCGTGTCGCGGCCGCGCTCCGGCCGGCCACGTCGAGGCCGGCCACGTTGACCCCGGGCAACACGTCGCCGCGGTAGGCGATCCGCTCTACGAGCGCCGCTCCCACCAGGACCAGGAGCACGGTCAGCAGGCCGACGACGACCCACCACCCGACCGGAGTCTCCGACCAGCCGGCGGGAGCCCGCCGGGGCCTCGGGCCCGGAGCGTCGCCGGGCGCGCCGGGCCCCTCCGGGGGCTCGGGCGGCTCGGCGGGGGTGCGGCGGCGCGCCGGGAGGGTGGGGTTCTCGGCGGCCACGGTCGATCCAGGCTAGTGGCCGCCGCCGTACCCGGACGACGCGCGCCCCGCGGCGCCGTCGGGCCCCGGACCGGTACCGTGGGGCGGTCCGATCAGCCGGCGGAATTGGGGGACGGTCGATGGCGGTGGGGACTTCCGAGCTGCAGGAGCAGGCGCGGGCCTGGCTGACCGAGAACCTGCCCGCAGGGTGGATGGAGGCGATCGACTCCGGCGACGACGAGGGTTGGAGAGCTCTCGCCGCCGGCCTCGACTACCGCGACTGGTGCATCCGCCTGGGTGAGGCGGGGTACGCGACCCCCACCTGGCCGCGCGAGTACGGAGCCGGGATGTCGCTGAGCCCGCCGGACGCGAGGGCGGTCAACGACGTCCTCAACCACTACCGGGTGCCCCGGTCGTTCAACGTGATCGGCATCGGCATGGGTGGTCCCACCGTGATGGCGTGGGGGAGCGAGGAGCTCAAGCACCGGGTGCTGCGACCGCTCGCCACCGGCGAGGAGATCTGGTGCCAGCTCTTCAGCGAGCCCGGGGCCGGCTCCGACGTTGCCGGCCTGTCCACCCGGGCGGTCCGTGACGGCGACGAGTGGGTGGTGAGCGGCCAGAAGGTCTGGACCACGCTGGCCCACATATCCAAGTGGGGGATGCTGCTCGCTCGCACCGACCCCGACGTACCGAAGCACAAGGGCCTCACCTACTTCGTGGTCGACATGCAGGCCCCGGGGGTGACGGTCCGGCCGCTGGTCCAGATCACCGGCGACGCCGAGTTCAACGAGGTGTTCCTCGACGAGGTGCGCATCCCCGACGCCCACCGTCTCGGCCCGGAGGGCGACGGCTGGCGGGTCGCCATCACGACTTTGATGAACGAGCGGGTCTCGCTCTCGGGTGCCGGATCGCTGCTGGGCGACACCTCGGTCGTGGATCCGGTGACCGCGCTCGTGGAGCGGTGCCGGCCCGTCGGCGACCCGCGGCTGCGCCAGCGGCTGGCCCAGGCCTACATCGACAACCGGCTGATCCGGCTCAACAACGAGCGGGCCGCAGCCCGGCGCCGAAGCGGAGCGGAGGCCGGCCCCGAGGGGTCGGTCACCAAGCTCCAGCAGGCGGAGTTCAACCAGCGGCTCCAGAACCTGTCGGTCGACCTCGAGGGCCCGTCCGGGCTCGCCTGGATCGACGACGGCGGGGCCGACGACTCCCTCGGCCTGGTGCCCCGGGTGGGCGAGGAGCCCCGGGCGATAGCCCGGGCGTTCCTGCGCTCCCAGGCCAACACGATCGAGGGCGGCACGTCCGACATCATGCGCAACATCCTCGGCGAGCGCGTGCTCGGCCTGCCCAAGGACCCCGACGTCTCGCGCGACGTGGCCTGGAAGGACGTCGCCCGCTCCGCCTGACCTCCGCCGCCCCCCACACCGTCCCGGCGTCGGGGCGTTCGATGTCGCCTGGAGGGGGGTTTGTGTCCCAACGCCGGGGGGTGGGTGGGGGCCGTCCCGGCGTCGGGGCGTTCGATGTCGCCTGAGGGTGGGTTTGTGTCCCATCGCCGGGGGGTGGGTGGG
>Ga0226835_1001548_pt1 | contig 12078 bp, 8 predicted proteins | sample LAC_MetaG_1_FD_163627 | JGI IMG/M metagenome (GOLD analysis project Ga0226835, IMG submission 163627) | Anaerobic ammonium oxidizing microbial communities from anammox membrane bioreactor (MBR) in UC Berkley, California, United States -... | ecosystem: Engineered > Bioreactor > Anaerobic >...
AACGGCCTCAGCCGCGTGATGGCCAGCATCAACCGCACGCCTGGCACCGAACTCACCCTGGCCGACTTCGAGCGGCTGCAAGCCAGCGTCAACGAGCTGGACCAGCGCCTGCGTAGCGCGCACCGGCAGACGTCGTTCCTGCGGCCTGTAGCCTTCGCCAGCGCCGATGTCGAGACCGCGCTCGTCACCCTGGACGCGGCGCGCGAGCTGACACGCGCCGCCAAGGAGATGCTCAACGGGTTGGGCCCCACGCTCTTCTTCCTGACCGAAGGCGAAAAAGGCGAAACCGTCAACCCGCAGTTTTCATCGGGCGAGCGTGTGGTCGAGCTGCTGCAACTGGGGCGGGGGCAGTTCCTCAGCGCGGACACGCACCTGCGCCGCGCCGAGACTCTCATCGCCGGGCTGCGGCTCGAGGACGTCTCCCCGTCGCTGCTGGTCACCGTGGATGGGCTGGCACGCCATCACGCGCAGGTGCGCGAGATCAACGATTTGCTGCTCGACGCGCCGGCGCTGCTGACCGTCGCGCTCGGCCTGGACGACGAGCAGTCCTATCTGGTGCTGTCGGCCAACAGCGACGAGCTGCGCCCTTCCGGCGGCTATATCAGCACCTACGGCTGGATGACGGTCCGCAAGGGGCGCATTGCCGATTTCAACTACAGCGCAACCACGCCCACCAGCCCCAATCCCCCGCCGGCGGAGATGGCGAGCGAGATCCAGATTCCGCCGTGGTGGATTCAGTACGCGCAGCCGATCTATGCCGCCTGGGACAGCAGTTGGTATGCGGATTTCCCGTCTACGGCGGCGATGGCGGCCTGGTATTACGACAACGGGGGCAACCCGGCCTCGCCGGTCGATGGCGTCATCGGGATCGACCTGGTCGGCTTCGAGTACATCTTGCAGGGGCTGGGCAGCGTGACGATCGCCGAGTACGGCGAGCGCATCACGCCGGAGAATTTCCGCGAGGCTGTGTACACCATCCGCGCCGAGGGCAGCGACGACGAGCATAAGCAGTTCGTCGCGGCACTCTACCGGCAGATCCTGACCGATTGGCAGCAGGTCGACCCGGAGCGCAACGCCGGCCTGCGCCGGGCCGTGCTTCAGGCGCTGCGCGAGAAACACATCATGATCTACTTCGTCGACGCCCAGCTCAACAATGCGATTAATGCGCTGGGGTGGTCCGGCAAGCAAGAGCCGGGCGTGGATCGCGATTACCTGCTGGTGGCCGATGCCAACCTGGGTAGCAAGTCCAGCCGCGCGGTGCTGCGCCAGACCACCTATGACGTCGAAATCCTGCCTGACGGCACGCTGGAAAGCACCGTCGCCGTGAGCTACGACTTTCCGGCGCGCGTGGCTGAACTTGACCCGGCTGTTGCCCCCGCGCACTACAACGACATCAACTATCACACCATCCTTCAGGTTTTCGCCCCGGCAGCCAGCACGCTGATCGGGTTCGACAACGTGCCCTTCGAGCCAACCGTCGCGACCACCGCCGAACACACCCTGTTTGTGTCGAATCTGCAGGTGGACTATAATGCCAGTTTGCGCGTCCGATATACGTACCGGACCCCACAGCTTGTCGAGAGCATCGGGACGTACCGCCGCTATCGTCTGTTGATTCAGAAGCAGCCGGGCACGCTCGCCGAGCAGGTCGACGTCCAGCTCCGGCTGCCGCCGGGGGCGCAGGCCGTCCATATCGCGCCTGAGCCAACAAACAGCTATACGCTGGACCAGCCGATCCTCGAGTTTCGGTTCAGCCTCACTGCCGACCAAACCATCGACGTCATCTTCACGCGCTAAATCCTATCCGTCCGGCTGATTACTCAGCTTCTTTAGCGTGTATGTGTATGCTACAGGCAGAATTACACGAATAGCATTTGTGTCTCAGTGAACAACCTGAAAAAACTGTGAAATATCGCTAACAGGACTAAACTCCTTTTCTACAGTATGTTATTCTAACGTATACTAAAACCTGGTGTGAGCCTGGGGAACTCACACAAGTGGGGACATAGGGGGGATGCATGTCAGGCCGGGAGTCAAAAAGATCGCGTTGGCGGCGCTACGCTTGTGGCGTCAAGCGCATCGCGCCTCTGGCTACCAGCGATGCGCTCATTCTTGCTACCGCCTATATGGCCGCCTACTCGGTGCGCACCGTTTCGTTCTATCACCGCATCGAGGCGGCAAGCCTCACCTTCTTTCTCTTCGCCCTCGCTGCCATGCTGGCAGCACTCTACCTGTCTGGCGCTTATCACCGCATCTGGAGCCGCACCAGCGGCCACGACGTCGCGGTCATCGTTCGGGCCGTGATCGCCGTTACGGTCATCGTTGGCGCTGCTGACTTCCTGATGCGCCCGCGCCCGATCCCGCTCAGCGTCGTGCTGGTCAGCCATATCCTGGCGCTGACCGGTTTTGTCGCCGTGCGCTATCGCTCGCGGTTGATCAGCGGGCTGGAATGGCGCTGGCGAGCGGTCTGGAGGCAGGAATTCCCCCAGCAGCCGCTCAAGAAACGCGTGCTGATCGTCGGTGCCGGCGAGGCCGGTCACATCACGGCCATGCGCCTCAAACACCGGCCTGCAACTGCCCAGGAGCAGTATGACGTCGTCGGGTTTGTGGACGACGACCCCGCCAAGCAGGGCATGTACCTTGAGGGCACCCGCGTGCTGGGCACCCGGCAGGATATCCCGGACCTGGTCGAGGAGCACAACATCGAGCTGATTATCGTGGCCGTCCACAACATCAGCGGCGCGGAGTTTCGCGACATTTTGCAGTACTGCGAGCAGACCCGCGCCCGGATCAACCTGATCCCCGACGTGCTGGCTCTGCTGCGCGGCCGGGCGACCGCGCCGCTGCTGCGCGAGGTCCGGCCCGAAGACCTGCTGGGGCGGCCATCGGTGGGCTGGCATGAGAGCGTCGATGTGACGCCGGTGACGGGCAAAACGGTTCTGATCACCGGCGCGGCCGGCTCGATCGGCTCCGAGCTGTGCCGGCAGATGCTCCAGTACGCCCCCCGCAAACTGATCATGGTTGACAACAACGAGAGCGGGCTGCACGACCTGATAACCGAACTTTCAGCCAAGCCGGGCGTTGCCAACGCGCTGCATCCGGTCCTGGTCGATATTACCAACGCCGAGATGCTGGAGCCGGTGTTCGCCGACCACCGCCCCCAGCTTATTTTCCACTCCGCGGCGTACAAGCATGTCCCTATGCTGGAGCGTTACCCCGGCGAGGCGATCCGCGTCAACATCGGCGGGACGCGGCTGGTAGCCGAGCTGGCCTGCGCCTATCGCGCCGAGCGTTTCGTCCTGATCTCCACCGACAAAGCCGTGCACCCCGCCAGCATCATGGGCGCCAGCAAGCGGATCTGCGAGAAGATGATCTACGCGTTGGCGCAGCGCTGCGACAATGCCACGCTGTTCACCGCGGTGCGCTTTGGGAACGTGCTGGGCAGCCGGGGCAGCGTCGTGCCAACTTTCGAGCGCCAGATCGCGGCAGGCGGCCCCGTTACCGTGACCGACCCGGAGATGACGCGCTACTTCATGACCATCCCGGAAGCCGTCAACCTGGTCATTCACGCGGCCTGTCTGACCCAGGGCGCGGACCTGTTCATGCTGCGCATGGGCGAGGTCGTGCGGATTGTCGAGCTGGCCGAGCGGATGATCCGCCTGCACGGCTTGCGCCCGTATATCGACATCCCGATCAGTTTCACCGGCCCGCGCCCTGGCGAGAAGCTGCACGAAGAGCTGTTCACCGGCGATGAGACCCAGGTCCCCACCGTCCATCCGGACATCGTGCAGCTTGTCAGCGTGCAAAACGGCAATTCCCCACACGATTTTCTGGCCGAGCTGGATACCTTGATCGAGTCGGCCTGCGACCACGAGACGGCGCGGCGGCGTGTGCGCGAGCTTGCCGGCTGCCCGAAAACGGAACCGTCGCCCCACTAGATCCCCGTTGCCGGCGCGATCGCGTATAATACCTCTACGGCGCCCGGCGCGGGGATCGCCTCGCGCCGGGCGCGATGTTCATCTCGCCCCATCGCCCGGTCAAGTAGAAAGCAAGGGATATGGCGCTGGACAGCCTCTGGCACGCCTATAACACCGCCGGGTACGAGGCCCTGCGCGCCTCCCCGCGCGAGGACGCGCTCGAACACTTCTATGTCGCGCTGGTGGCGTACGGCCACGATGACTACCCCGAAGCCGCAGCCGCCGCCCGCGAGGCCGTCCGACGCCAGCCATCGAACCAGGTCTTCGAACAAGGCGCCCTGTATCTTGAGCGGGTGCTGGCGCAGGGTAAGGCATCCGTTTACGTGGATGGCGAAGCGTTCGCCGCGTTCATCCGCGGCGGGAGCAACACCGCGCTGTACGCGCAGACCAGCGAGGCCCTGCACACCGTCTACGATGAGTACGAGGCGCTTTCGCTGCTCGATATTGGCGTCGGCGACGGGCTGGCGCTGCTGCCCGCGCTCACACAGAACATCCGCCGGCTGGACCTGATCGAGCCGTCTGAGGCGATGCTGCTGCAAACCACGCGTCAGCTGGACGCCTGGCACGTCACGTACCGGGCGCACCAGATGACGATCCAGGAATTCATCAAGGCCAGCGCCCCCACCTGGGACGTGATTCAGGCGACCTGGAGCTTGCAGTCCGTACCGCCGGCGGATCGCCCCAAAATCTTCGCCTGGCTGAAAGCGCACGGCGCCCGCGTGTTGATCGCCGAGTTCGACGTGCCGGAGTTCGACGCGCTGTACGAACCGGCCCGCGTGCAACACATCGTCGCGCGCTATCAAGACGGGCTGGCAGAATATGAGGGTGACGGTGGGCGGGTCGCTCAGGGATTTCTGATGCCGGTCATGTTCGGCTACTTCGACCGCAGCGCGGCACGCACCAACTACGAGGGGCCGATCGCCGCCTGGGCTGAAGGGCTGCACGCCGCCGGCTTCGAGCAAGTGGACACGACGCTGATCTACCCGTACTGGTGGGCCGATTCGTACCTGATCGACGCCCGCTAGCGCCGCAGAATACGCCGCAGGTCGCGCAGGCTCTGCTCGACTTCTGCGCGGTCTTCCTCGCAGATCCCGCTGCACACGCGCAGATACATCTCCAGATCGGCAATCGCGCCGAGGTAGTCGCTGTTGAGCTTGCGCGCCATCGCGCGGTTGTAGTAGGCCATCGCGAAACTGGGGTCGCGCCGGATCGCGGCGCCATAGTCTGCGATCGCGGCGTCGATCTTGTTGAGCTGGCGGTAAGCGTTGGCGCGGTGGAAGTAGGGGTCAGGTTCGTGCGGCGCGAGCTGGATGGCCGCGGTGAAGTGCTGGATGGCGCGGACGTAGTCGTGCTGCTCGTAGCGCGCCAAACCGCGATTCAGCAACCCCTGGAACGCCGGCTGATCGCCCTGCGGCCACGCTGGCCCTGTCATACTGCCCCTGCGCCCTCACGCGTCCGTCTCTCGCCGTGATGCTCGTGGTTAATCTGACTGCCGTCCGCTTAATTCGTGCAGATTATGAAGCAGGCGGCGCTCAAGTGCCAACCGGCCCGTCAGGGAAGTGCCCGTCGCCTGATCATGCGCCGAGCGCGTAGCGCCCGTTCAGCTCCGGAGCCAGGGCGAGCACCGCTGCCAGAAAATACGCCAGCCAGATCGCGCCGCTGCGCAGGTCCGCCAGATGGGCTGTCTCGCGCCCGGTGTGCGCGTGAGCCATCGGCGGGCCGGTCAGCGCCAGGATCTTCGCCCAGCGTCCCAGCGCCAGATCGTCGCTGCGCGACAGATAGCCGGTGTTGAACTGGACCGTACCCGGCCGCGCCGCGTTGACCCCTGCCGCCAGATCGAGCGCCAGCGCGTGGAAGTTGGGCGGCACAATCGAGCCGCGCCCCCAGCCTGCGATCGTGCCGTGCGACACCCCGGCGCCCAGGCGTGGAGGGCTTTCGGGGGCGGCGCCGTGCGCATCGACCACCACCACGCCGCGCGGCGGGGGCAGAGTGTGCGCCAGGCGGGCCGCGCCGTGCCCGAAGAACGCGTCCGGCGGACCTTCTTCCTGATCGCTGAAGACGACCAGCAGGCGCACGCCTCGCTCGTGCAGGGCGTCCTCGACGCGGGCAAGCGCCGCCACTGCCAGCAGCGCCATCAGCACGCCGAGCGCGTTGTCCAGACCGGTGCCGGTCACCGAACCATCGTCGCCGCGCCGCGGCTCGACGTCCAGCACGATTGTATCCTGCCAGGCCAGCGCCCCCTCGGCGGCTTCGAATGTCAGCGTGTCGTGCCCGCCCGACCGGCGCGAGACAAGCACGCCGCGCGCCCCGGTGGCCAGCCGCCCATCGACGAAGCGCAGCGCCCTGGCCCCAGCGCGGTCCTCGCCCTCGGAGAAGCGGTTGGCGCAGATAGGCACCAGATCGCCACGCTCTGGCGCGCGCACACGGAACGAGGGCCGGTCCATGTGCGCCACCACGACGATATCGGCAGGCGTGCCAGCAGACGGTTCGCCCGCGCCCAGCCACAATGCCGCGTTGCCGGTGGTTCCCACTTCGCGGATCCAGCGCGCGCCCAAACCCAACTCGCTCGCCAGGCCGCCGATCGCCTCGCCCACCGCGCCGGGCAGATTCGCCCCGCCGGACGGCGCGGGCGCGGCCAGCAGGCGGCGCAGCAGCGGCCAGGCCGCGTCGTCCGCCTGCAAGGGCGGGAGATCGGCCAGCGCGCGCGTCAGCGCCGGAACCGCCTGAGTCAACGCGTCGAAGGGCATGGCGCTCATCCTCGGGATAGATCGGGCGCAGGGCCGTGCAACACCGCCGCCAGCAGGTCAACTGCCGCCGCCACGTCGCGCAGATCGACCGTTTCCAGCGGGGCGTGCTTGCCGCGCAGGGGCAGGCCGATCAGCGCGCCCGGCACGGCCAGCGGCAAAGTAACGCGCGCGTCGCTCATCAGGCCGCGCACCGCGTCATGCTGAACCGACAGCCCCGCTTCCGCCGCGATCTGGGCCAGGTGTGCGCGCAAGCCGGGATGCGCGTGCCAGCCGTTCAGCCCGCTGAGGTAGAGGTAAGCGGTCAGGACCGGGCCGCCTCCCAGGCGCACGGCGCCCCGGCCTGCCGTCTCGAGCGTGTCATAGCTGAGCGTGCCGTCGACAAACAGCGCGTAATCCGGCCGGGCCTGGGCCAGCGCGTGCATTGCCCCGGCGCAGGTTGTTTCTTCCTGTGTGCTGGCGATCAGATAGACGGTGCCGGGCGGCGGGTCGGCGCGCAGGCGCGCGGCGAGCGCCAGCAGAACCGCGCAGCCCGCGCGGTTATCGAGAGAGGGGCTGGCGAGCATCGTCTCGCCCAGCGCGACCGCCTGCGGCGCGAAGGTGACCGGCGTGGCGATCGCGATGGTGGGTGCCAGGGCCGGATCGACCTCAACCGCCAGATCGTCGACCTCGACGGTGAGATCGCCGGGCCGCGCCAGATGTTGGGCGCGCACGCCGATCACGCCCGGGTGCGGCCCGACCTGCACCGCCGCGCCGGGCAGCGCCTTGAGATTCACCCCGCCGACCGCCACCACCCGCAGGAAGCCCGCCGGGTCCACCTGTTTGACCAGGAACCCGACCGTGTCGCTGTGGGCGACCACCGCCACGCGCGGCGCGCCCGTCTCCGGGCCGAAGCGCGCGGTCACGTTCGCCAGCGCGTCGATCGTCACGGCATCCGCCAGCGGTGCCAGCCGCCCGGCCAGATGGCGCGCGATGGCGTCCTCATGCCCGGCCGGGCCGGGGATGGCGGCCAGCTCGATAATCTGCGCGCGCAGCGCCGGCAGGTCGGGGGGTGAGATCACGCGGTGCTCCGGGTCTAGGACAGCATGCGATAGAACAAGTCGTACACGCCCTCAGTATTCAGCGCTGTGACAACATGCACGTTCGGAGCGCGCTGGCTGATGCCCATGTAGTCGACCACGGTCTGGCCGCGCGTGAGCATGCCCTGCAACTCGATGGTCACGTAGAGGTGCTGGCTTTCTACGATCAGGTCCGGCTCCAGCGCGATCGCCATCGCCAGCGGGTCCGGCAGCAGATAGCCCGGCACCTGCCGGAACTGGCGCAGAAACTGAACGGTCGAGGTAGTGATCGCCCGGAAGAAGTCCGCAGCAGGCGTTCCCAGCCCGGCCAGCGTGTCGTACTGTTGCCAGCTAAAGCTGTGCTTGAGCGTGGTTTCCCACGAGAGCATCGTCGAGGCAGGGAACGCGTCGAGCGTGACCAGCACCGCTTCGGGGTCGCAAAAGGCGTTGAACTCGGCGGTCAGGTTGCGCGTGTTGCCGAGCGCCGAGATGGTGCCGCCCATGAACACCAGCGCGCCGACCTTGTCTGGGAAGGACGGGTCCAGCCGGCAGGCCAGCGCCAGATTGGTGAGCGGCCCCAGCGCCACAATGGTGTAGGCCCCCGGCGCCTGGTTGACCAGCCGCACCAGGGCGATCGCCGCCGCTTCCGGTTCGGTCTTGCCGTGCGTTCGGCGCTCGCCGCGATAGCCGCCCAGGCCGTCAGCGCCGTGCACGCGCTCTTCCGGCTCCCAGAAGCCGGGAACCAGGGGCCGGTCTGCGCCACGATAGACCGGCACGCGCGCCCCCATCAGGTCCAGCACGGTAAAGACGTTGTGGATCACTTTGTCCACATGCACGTTGCCGGTCACCGTCGTGATCGCCTCGACGCCCACGCCCGGATGCGCCAGCGCGAGCATGATCGCCTGCGCGTCGTCCACACCGGCATCGGTATCAATGATCAATCGCACGAATCGAACCTTTCGTTGCACATGAGGTTGCGGGCTGTCCACACGGCCCACAGACAAGGGGCTAATCGCTCTGTCGAAGGGTCGGGACAAAGCGGCTACTATACCACTTGAGCTGGCGCCGCACCAGGAGCCAGCCGGCCCGGCGGAAACGCTTCGTCAGCCGGAGAATTACGGTCCTTCGCCCTTTTGTAATATCCCTCAAAATGCTTGACGCTACCCGGTCCGCAGGTTATAGTTAGTGGTACCTTGCGGCTCTAATAGTGCCCACTTTAGGAGAAACCAATGACCCGTTCGAGAATACTATCCCTGGCTCTCCTGCTTGTGCTTTCCGTAACGGCTCTCGTCGGCATCCCCGCAGCAACAGCTCAGGACGAACCGCTCCGGATCACCCTGGTCGTGAACGGTGTGCTGGGCGACAAGTCATTCTTCGACTCAGCACAGCGTGGTATGGACCGCCTGATCGACGAGGGGTATAACGTCACCATCAACACCCTTGAGCTGGGTATCGATCCAGCCAACTGGGAAAGCGGCCTGGCCGACGCGATGGCCGACACCGACGCCTACGACCTGCTGATCGTGGGCACGTTCCAGATGGGCGAATTCCTCGCCAAGCGCGTGCACCTGTATCCGGACAAATATTTCATCATGTACGATGACGCTGTCCGCTACGACGACCCCGAATTCTGCGTGGAAGGCTGCACCAACGTCTATTCGGTGACCTACGCCCAGAATGAAGGCTCGTTCCTGGCGGGGGTGTACGCCGGAGCCATCACCCGCAGCGATCTTGAGGGTATCAACCCGGAGCACATCATCGGCGCCATCGGCGGCCAGGATATCCCCGTGATCAACGACTTCATCGTCGGCTACGAACAGGGCGCCTGCCTGGTCAACCCGGACAACCAGACCCTGATCCAGTACGCGGGCGGCTGGAACGACCCGGCCAAGGGTAAGGAAATCGCCCTGGCGATGTACGAGCAGAAGGCCGACATCGTCTTCCAGATCGCGGGCGGCACCGGGGTAGGCGTCTTTGAAGCGGCCTATGAGCAGGGGAAGTACGCCATTGGCGTTGACTCCGACCAGGCGCTGATCATCGCCGAGACCGACCCCGACCAGGCGCAGCATATCCTCACCAGCATGATGAAGAACGTCGACAACTCGCTCTACCGCGCGGTGGATCTGTTCCTGGCGGGCGAGCTGCCGTTTGGTGAAGCCGAAGTGCTGGGTATTGCCGAGGGCGGCGTGGGCCTGGCCGAGAACGATATCTACGAGGACAACACGCCCGAGTGGATCCTTGACCTGATCGACGCGGTGTCCGACGCCGTGGACGAGGGCGCGATCACGATCAACACTGTGTTCGAGGACCGCGTGGAGTTGGGCTACAACCTGGCAACGGTGGGCCTGCCCTGCTCCGAGCAGCCCGAAGTTGACTTCGACGTGAGCGAGTTCCTGCCGGAATAGGAACCGTTCCGAACCGACCGCGAGGGGTGAGCGAACGCTCACCCCTGATTTTATACTTGGTAGCTTGCCATTGATGGCTCAACCGCGTGCCACCGTTGCCCGGTGATGCCCGCATGCATTGTGGAAAGTCACCCACGATTGTCTCCACTGTGGATGAGCGACCCGCTACAATTCTGCTGCACCGGATAGCACGGCGTCCGGCTGACAAGTGGGAAGTGTTTGCATGACCCTTATTCAGGCAATCGACATCGTCAAAGTCTATCCCAACGGGGTGTTGGCGAATGACCACGTGAACCTCTCGGTGAACCAGGGCGAGATTCACGCGCTGGTGGGCGAAAACGGCGCCGGCAAGACCACCCTGATGAAGGTGCTCTATGGCCTGGAGCACCCCACCTCGGGCGAGATCCGGCTGCGCGACGAACCCGTCACCATCCACAGCCCTCAGGACGCGATCGACCTGGGAATCGGGATGGTGCACCAGAACTTCATGTTGGTCAATTCCTTCACCATCGCGCAGAACATCGTGCTGGGGCGCGAGCCGACCAACGGGCGCAGGCTGCGCGTCGACTTCGAGCAGGCGATCACAGACACCGAGGCGCTGTCCAGACAGTACGGCCTGTATGTGGACCCGCTGGCCCGCGTCGATACCGTACCGGTCGGCATGCGCCAGCGTGTCGAGATCCTTAAGGCGCTCTACCGTGGCGCCGAGATCCTGATCCTCGATGAGCCGACCGCCGTCCTGACCCCGCGCGAAACCGAAGACCTCTTTGACGCCATCCGCCAGTTGGTTAACGCCGGTAAAACGGTCATTTTCATCACGCACAAGCTGCGCGAGGTGATGGCCATCTCGGACCGCGTCACGGTCATGCGCGACGCGCGCACGGTGGGAACCGTCAATACCGCCGAGACGAGCGAGGCCGAGCTGGCCCGCATGATGGTAGGGCGCGAGGTTTTCATGGTGGTGGACCGCCCGCCCGTCCAGCGGGGCCGGCCCGTGCTGGAAGTGAAGAACCTGACCTACATCAACGAGAACGGGCGCACCCTGCTCGACAACGCCTCGTTTCGTGTCTATGAGTCGGAAATTCTCGGCATCGCCGGCGTCGAAGGCAACGGGCAGACCGAGCTGGTCGAAGTGCTGACGGGGTTGCTGCCGGCCACCAGCGGCGAAGCCTACGTCGACGGCGTGCCGGTCTTGGGCGCAGGGCCGCGCCGGGTGCGCGAAGCCCGGGTGGCGCACATCCCCGAAGACCGGCTGACCAACGGCGTCGCCCTCACCGCCACCATCAACGACAACCTGATCGTTGACCGCTATTACCGCCCGCCGTATACGAATAGCGGCCTGCTGAACCTGGAGCAGATCCGTCTCAGCGGCGAAAACCTGATCCGGCAGTTCAACATCCTCGCCCCCAGCGGCGAGCTGCCGGTCGCTTCGCTGTCGGGCGGCAACATGCAGAAGGTCGTGGTCGCGCGCGAGCTGTCGGCGTCGCCCCGCCTGCTGATCGCCGCGCAGCCGACACGCGGTGTGGATATCGGCGCTATCGAGTACATTCACCAGCAACTGATCGACCAGCGCACCAACGGGCTGGCGATCTTGCTGGTGTCGGCGGACCTGCAAGAAGTCATGAAACTGTCGGATCGCATCATGGTCATGTATAACGGCCAGATCGTCGGCATCTTTCGCAACACACCGGACCTCTCCGAAGAAACACTGGGCCTGTACATGCTGGGCGCTCAGCGGCAGTCACCGGAAGAAATGGAGCAGCTTCAATGAACCCGCGACGCTCCCTTGCCCCCCGCTCAGGCGGCCTGCTGGTCCTCAGCGTGCTGACCGGTCTGCTGCTTCTGCTCGCCATCAGTATGCGCGTGTTCGGCATCACGGCCAGCATGAGCCTGG
>Ga0226835_1001549_pt1 | contig 12054 bp, 10 predicted proteins | sample LAC_MetaG_1_FD_163627 | JGI IMG/M metagenome (GOLD analysis project Ga0226835, IMG submission 163627) | Anaerobic ammonium oxidizing microbial communities from anammox membrane bioreactor (MBR) in UC Berkley, California, United States -... | ecosystem: Engineered > Bioreactor > Anaerobic >...
ATAATACCAGCCAGTCTACTGGCCGAAGGCCGGGCTGGGGCAGGCTGCGAATCTCGCCATCGTAGCCGCGGGCGAGCATGGCATGGTAAATGCGGTCGGAGCGTTCCAGCGAACGCAAGAAGAGACTGCCGGCCATGCCTCCGGCAACCTGGGAGCGCCAGAAAATGGTGCCGCCTGTCCGGCGCTCCGGGGACTCGCTTTCACCGCTGCGCGCGGTGCGGGCGCGCAACATTCGCAGCACCTCATCGACCATCACGAAAAGATACCGCCACATCAATCCGATGATCGCCACCATTAACCGGGGCAAACCCATGGCGCGCATGGCGCGAAGAATATCGGGAAAAGTGGTGGTTGAAGCAAGCAGGATAGCCGCCTGGACGGAAATCCACGATCTTAACGAAATGCTTAAGAAGCGTTCCAGTCCCTGCTGTGTGATCGAAAGCCCAAGAGGTAAAGGCAGGAGGGCAACACCATCTACCGTCACGAGGAGCGGCAGAGCTGCCAGGACGAAAGGTAATGCCAGCAGGGCGCGTTTCATGTAAAAGCCAATCCCGAGGTCGCTGAGCAGCTCTGCCGAAAGGATGAGAGAAAAGAGGAGAATGAAAATCGGCCAGGCCCCCGCAGGAGTGAGGGCAGAGGTGAAGATGAACGCAATCACCAGGGCGAGTTTAATGCGTGCATCCAGCCTGTGAACAGGACTGGCGCCCTCCTGGTAAGGATCAAGGAAGTTCGCATGCATGGGGTTTTACTTTTTCCCTGGTGAGTTGGGCATCTTCATACAACAATTCCATCAGGTCGAGTTCCGCTGGCGAAAATGAGCCACCAGCAGGGCAACCCCGAGTACGAGAATGCTTCCAACAATCCCGGCCAGGATGGTAGCGGCCACCTCGTTGGAAACGCCAGGGAAGGTGTAATCGGGAATGATGGAGATGCCGGGTTCCCGGGCTTTTTCCAGGAATCCCGCCTGTTCGGCAACCCATTCCAGGCCATCTGGATGGCTGGATGCAAGCGGGGAGAGGACGGCGAGCGTCAGAGTGATCAACCCGCCGGTAACCCAGACCCACACGGTAGCACGAGCCTGCTCCTGCCCGGATTTCAACAGGTCAGGTCGGGCGGCCAGAACCAGGGTGATCGCGCCAAGGGTGATCAACCCTTCGCCGATGCCAATCAAAGCATGGATGCCTCCCATAGCGGGGGCCGCAATGTTGGCCGGTGAAGTTCCCGATAGCGCCAGCTCGAGCGCGCAGGCGAGCGCCGCGATGAAAATTGAGGCCCACCCGGCGGCAAAACTTCCGCCGATGGTCCCCCATCGGCGCCCGCCTGAGAGCCGCTGAAAGAGGCGCACCACTGCGTAGGCAACAAAACTTCCCACGATGGCCATATTGAAAATATTGGCCCCGAGCACAACCAGCCCGCCATCCTGGAAGATGAGAGCCTGAATGCCCACCACACAGGTGAGCACAAGAATGGAAGCCCATGGGCCGAGGAGAATGGTAGCCAGAGCCGCACCCAGCAAGTGTCCCGAGGTGCCCCCTGTGACGCTGAAGTTAAGCATTTGCCCGGCAAAAATGGCCGCGGCCAGCACCCCCATCACAGGCACTTCTCGCTCACCGAGATCCGCGCTGACTCTTCGAAAAGCAATTGCAATGACAGCGATCGAAAGGATCCAGAGGACGACCGCCACGGGGATGGAGAGAAATCCATCTGGAATGTGCATGGGAGCAGGTGAGAAAAGCATGGGTTCCTCCTTACGAAAAAGAAGATGATCCCTGCCTGTCGGCGAGACAGTGCGGGCATAAACCAAAGAAGGTCACATGGCTTGAATCAATGTGAAAGCCGGTGGTTTGCTCAAAATGTTCAAAAAGCGGGGCCAGCTCACTGTGGTCAATTTCCGTGGTCTGGCCGCACCGACGGCAAATGAGATGATGATGCTCGTGGGCAGTGGATTCATAAACGATCCTTCCGCTGCCAATGTGGGCGGCCAGGGCCAACCCATGCCCGACAAGAAAATCCAGGGTTCGATAGATGGTGGCTTCATTGACACCCGGGAGGCGCTGGCTGGCCTGCTGGTAAATTTCGGCGGCGTTGAGATGACGAGGGGTGTCTTCGAGCACCTGAAGGACCACCAGACGTTGAGGCGTGAGGCGGTATCCCAGTTTTCTGAGCCGGTCGGTGAGTTGTTCGAGTCGCATAGAAAACCTGCAGTTGCAAATAATTGCAAGAACAAGTGTACTCGAAAAGAGTCAGATTCTCAAGATAGTGTGGAAGGTCAATCGGAAAAATATGGATTTTCTTCCTGATGAGGGGGCATCTCCAGCGGGTATAATCCAGTTAACCTGATCAGGAGTGACGCATGGAGGAAAGAAAGATTCGTGTTCTCATCGCTAAACCGGGGCTGGATGGACATGACCGCGGGGCAAAGATCATTGCTCAGGCGTTGCGCGATGCGGGTATGGAAGTGATCTACACCGGCCTGCGCCAGAGCCCGGAAATGATCGCCGAAGCGGCCCTGCAAGAAGATGTGGATGTGGTCGGCCTGTCGATCCTTTCGGGGGCACATCTGGCGCTGGTCCCCAGGGTTATTGAACTGCTGCGCGCCAACGGGCAGGATCACGTCAGAGTATTTGTGGGGGGCATTATTCCGGAGGAAGATGTGCCTGTTTTAAAAGCGGCCGGTGTAACCGAGGTGTACGGCCCGGGCACATCCACGCGTGAGGTAGCCGAAGCGATCAGACAGGCGGTTCTGGGTGAGGAAGTCCACTGATTCAGACCTTGTGGAGCGAGTGCTGGCCGGTGAGCGGCTGGCCCTCGCGCGCCTGCTTACCCAGGTCGAGAATGATACTCCCACCGGACGGGAAGCCCTGGAGCGATTGTTCCCATTCACCGGGCGGGCCCACCTCGTGGGAATTACCGGCGCGCCAGGCACGGGGAAATCTTCTCTGGCTAACCGGCTGGCGATGGCGTATCGAAAGTTGGAGAACCGGGAACCGCCCCGTGTGGCAGTGCTGGCGGTCGACCCGACCAGCCCCTTCAGCGGGGGAGCCCTCCTGGGCGACCGTTTGCGAATGAAAGATGTGTCTGGCGATCCTGGAGTGTTCATTCGTTCCATGGCGTCACGAGGGGCGGTGGGAGGCCTGGCGCGGACCACGGCGGCAATGGCCCAGGTGCTGGATGCTGCAGGCTTTGAAATTGTGCTGATAGAAACGGTTGGGGCCGGGCAATCTGAAGTTGAAGTGGCCCGGCTGGCGCATACGGTGATCGTGGTAGATGCCCCGGGCCTTGGAGATGATATCCAGGCAATTAAGGCGGGCATTTTAGAGATCGCCGATATTCTGGTCGTCAATAAGGCAGACCTTCCGGGGGCAGAGAATACGTTACGCAATTTGCGGGCCATGCTCGATCTGGCCTTCCCGGAAGAACGAGACGACCTCTGGCGGCCCCCCCTGGTGCGGGCGGTTGCTTCTACCGGTGAAGGGGTGCATGAGATCATCCAGGCCATTCAGGCCCATAAAGATTACCTGGTGAAAACCGGCAGTTGGGTAAAGCGAGAGGAAGCCCGCCTGATGGGAGAATTTGAGTCTCTTTTACAGGCAGCTCTGCTGGCCCGCTGGCGTGAAGAAGTTGGCGAAGAGACCTATCAGAATACCCTGTTCCAGTTAACCCGACGGCAAATTTCACCCTGGCAGGCCGTGCGAAGGCTCCTTGAGGGAGATTCCATGATTTCAGAGTAACTGCCCGGCCTGAAGAGTGCAGGGTGTGTTAAAATTACCCATTGACCTCATAGAAATTTCTCTCATAAGGAAGTCTTATGTATCGAACGATGTATTGCGGCGAACTGCGACCCTCTCACATTGGCCAGAAGGTGACCCTGGCCGGGTGGGTCCATCGGCAGCGTGACCATGGCGGTGTGACTTTTATTGATCTGCGTGATCGTTCCGGGGTGGTGCAAATTGTCGGCAACCCCGAGGTGCCAGGCGCCGCGATGATTCGAGAGGCACGCGTAGAGTGGGTGCTTCAGGTCACAGGGGTGGTTCGCCGCCGCCCGGAGGGGGCAGAGAATCCCAACCTGCCAACCGGCGAGGTGGAAGTTGAGGTGCTCGAATGCGAAGCCCTGAATCCGGCAAAACCATTGCCCTTTGTGGTGAACAAAGATGAAGATGTGGACGAAAATGTCCGTCTTAAATATCGGTATCTCGATCTGCGGCGCGAGCGCATGCAACGCAATTTACTCCTTCGCCATCGGGTGGTTAAGTTCATTCGAGACTATCTTGACCAGCAGGGATTTATTGAAGTAGAAACGCCGATCCTCTTTAAAACCACACCTGAAGGGGCGCGAGACTATCTGGTGCCGTCAAGGGTGCACCCGGGTTGTTTTTACGCCTTACCTCAATCACCTCAACAATTAAAACAACTGTTGATGGTAGCCGGGGTCGATCGGTACTTCCAGATTGCCCGATGTTTTCGAGATGAAGACCTGCGCGGAGACCGCCAGCCTGAATTTACCCAGCTCGATCTGGAAATGTCCTTTGTTCACCGGGACGATGTGCTGAATATGGTCGAAGGGTTGTTCACCGCCATGCTCCCGGTTGTGGCGCCGCATAAAAAACTGCTTGCCAGCCCCTGGCCGAAGCTCTCATATACCGAGGCGCTGGAACGTTTTGGTACCGATAAGCCCGATTTGCGCTTCGGGATGGAACTGTACAATGTTTCGGATATCTTCGCCAGCAGCGGTTTCATGGTGTTTCAGAACACTCTCAAAGCCGGCGGAGTGATTAAGTGTATTGTGGTACCGGGGTGTGCTGAATATACCCGGAAAGAAGTGGATGACCTGACCTCTTTTGCCAAAGAACAGGGCGCAAAAGGCCTGGCCACCCTTGCGCTTACCGCTGAAGGGGTTAAAGGAACGGCACAAAAATTCATCACGCCTGAAGAAACCGCCGCCCTCCGCGAACGGACTGGCGCGGGCGAGGGAGATTTAATCCTCTTTGTGGCAGACCAAAAACCGGTTGCGAATAAAACCCTGAGCGCATTGCGATTGCTCTTCCGCGACCGTTTGCAGCTTGCCGATCGAAATACGATGGCGTTTGCGTGGATTGTGGATTTTCCGATGTTTGAATGGAATGAGGAAGAGCAAAAGTGGGATGCAGCCCATCATCCTTTCACCATGCCGCGCCTTGAGGACCTGTCGAAGTTCGATACGGATCCGGGTTCGATCCTTTCGGACGCTTATGACATGGTTTGTAACGGGTATGAGATGGCTTCGGGATCCATACGTATCCATCGGCGTGACATTCAATTCAAGATCTTCCAGCTTCTTGGTCTGAAAGAAGCGGATATACAACAGAAATTTGGGCACATGCTGGAAGCCTTTGAGTATGGAGCGCCGCCCCACGGTGGGATTGCTCCCGGAATCGACCGCCTGGTGATGTTACTGGCCGATGAGCCCAATATCCGCGAGGTGATCGCTTTTCCGAAGAATCAGGCGGCGCGTGACCTGATGGCCGATGCCCCTTCTCCGGCTACCGATAAGCAGCTCGCAGAGTTGCATATTCGCGTGGAATTGCCCAAAGAGGAACAGGGATAAGGCGAAAGAAGGGGTATGATTTATTCTCATCGTCTGCGATTTCGCGCCGCTGAACGCGAAGATGTTCCCCGGTTTGTGACCTGGTTGAATGATCCTGACGTACGCCGCCATCTATCCTTGATCTATCCCCTTTCAAGGGCGGAAGAAGAGGAATGGTTTAACCGTATGTTGAAAAGCCCTGCCGCGGAACATGTGATGGTGATTGAAATCAGGCAGGGAGATGGATGGAAGCCGATTGGTAATATTTCTCTGATGGATATTCAGTGGATTGAACGTTCAGCAGAGCTGGGACTCTTCATCGGTGAGAAAGAAGAGTGGGGTAAGGGGTATGGCACGGAAGCCGTGAAACTCCTCCTGCGCCACGGATTCCAGACCCTCAACCTTCACCGGATTTTCCTGCGTGTGCACGAGGATAACCTGCGTGGAATTCGCGCCTATGAGCGGGCAGGGTTTATTCATGAAGGCCGGTTACGGCAGGCGGTGTACCGGGAAGGGCTTTTTTACGATATGTTAATCATGTCTGTCCTGCGAGATGAATGGCAGGATGGCGATCAATCTCTGGGCTAAGAAGCGGAGTGGTTCGAATGCACCATTTGCGTCATGAGAAAATGTATGGTGATATTAAGCTGTACGCGGGGACGGCCTCGCCAGAGCTGGCTACCAAGGTGGCAGAATACCTTGGGGTTACGCTGTGCGGGCGCGATGTGGTCTCCTTCCCCAATGAAAATTTGTTTGTCAAACTCCATAGCAGTGTTCGGGGGCAGGATTGTTATGTCATTCAAACAACTTCTGCGCCGGTGCACCGCAACCTGATGGAGCTGTTGATTATGTTGCAGACTCTGCGCCTGGATTCGGCGGCACGGATTACCGCGGTGATTCCTTATCTGTGTTATGCCCGTTCGGATAAGAAGGATCAGCCGCGCGTGCCTATCACTGCCCGACTGATCGCAGACATGATCGAGGTGGCCGGCGCTGACCGGTATATTACTCTCGACCTGCATGCCGGGCAGATCCAGGGGTTCTTTACCATTCCGGGCGACGTACTGACCGCGTTCCACATTTTATTGGATTATTTGAATTCGATTAAGCACCGCATGCATTCACCTGTGGTGGTGACCGCAGACCTGGGTTTTGCCAAAAAGGGACGCAACTTTGCCGCCGGGATTAATGCTCCCATGGCTTTCATCGAAAAGCGGCGGGTGGCTAACGACGCTAAGGCTGAAGCTCTGACCATCATTGGCGACGTGAAGGATCGGGATTGTGTGCTTGTAGATGATGAGATTGACACCGGCGGCACCATGGTGCAGGCGGTTAATCTGCTTAAGGATTACGGCGCACGAAATATTTATATGATCTTTGTTCACCCGGTCTTTTCTGCAAATGCGGTTGCACGGCTCTCGGCTTTGCCGGTGGCAGAATTCATCACCACCGATACCGTGCCCCTTTCACAGGAAAAGCGCGCGCCGTTTGGCGATCGGTTGAAAATTTTATCGGTGGCGCCTTTACTGGGTGAGGTGATTCTGCGCGCCAATCAGGGACGCAGTGTAGGTGAAATGTTCAACGAATAAGGAGCCCTCCAGACCGCCGAGAGGCGGTTTTTGGTCTATCGGTATGCCAGAACTACCCGAAGTCGAAACGATTGTTCGCGCGCTACGCGAAGGTGGGCGTGGCGGAGAAGCCCTGCCGGGGCATCGGATTGAGGCAGTGGATGTGAGCTGGGCAAGGAGTGTGGCTGAACCCTCAGTGGAGGGATTCACCCGCCAGGTTGTCGGGCAGAGGATCGAAGCAGTCACCCGACGCGGAAAGTTTGTGGTCCTTCATCTGGACAGGCAGGCGCTTCTCATTCATCTGCGGATGAGCGGTGATTTACGCGTAGAATCCACCGGAGAGCAAACGCAACCTCACGACCGCATCCGTTTTTTTCTCTCGGGCGGGTTGAGCCTGGTGTTTAACGATCCGCGGAAGTTTGGGCGGGTCTGGCTGGTAGATGACTGGCAAAACACCCTGGCTGGCCTTGGCCCTGAGCCGTTGGACGAGGCTTTCACGGTGGGCGAACTTGCTCAACGCCTCAGGGTGACCCGGCGCATGATAAAACCCCTTTTGCTCGATCAGACCTTTCTGGCCGGGCTGGGGAATATTTATACGGATGAAGCTTTGCATCTGGCCAGAATCCATCCTCTTGCACCAGCCTGGAAGCTGTCTACGGAGCAAGTCGCGCGCCTGTGGGGAGCCATCCGATCGGTGTTGATGGAGGGAATCCGGCGGAATGGGGCGAGTATCGACTGGGTATACCGGGGGGGAGAATTTCAGCATCATTTCCTGGTGTATCAGCGCGCCGGGATGCCGTGTCAGGGGTGTGGTAGCCCCATTCAACGCATAGTGGTTGGACAAAGGGGAACCTACTTTTGCCCGGTATGCCAGCCTCCATGGGAAGGTTGAGTTAACAAAATTGTAGATCGGCCGGGTAATTTTTTAGTTATCTCCGGAAACGATATGCTATAATCGGATTATCCCATCCGTAAACATACCAGAGGGGATGTAGAAATGCCCGCAAGTGCTGCTCCTTCCACTTCGTTGTTGTTGATTATCGCCCTGGTGTGTATCACCATCGGCTATGTCTTCGGCTGGCTTATATCCTCGCTCCAGCACGGCCGCGATGAAAAACGGACTTCGGAGGATCGACCCTTCGATGAAGCTGTCCGGGTAATCCCTGTGGAAAAGCCGGTTGAAACGCCTCCCTCGCTTTTACGTCTTTCGCAGAAGCCAGAAAGCGGTGATTTCCTTGTTGAAGTGAAGGGCAAGGTGATTAACCGAATGGAAGATTTAACTCTGGAAGATCGGGCAGAGGTGGAGAGCGCCTTGCGCCGGACTGCACAGTGGATGGGATGGACGGTTTCTCTCCGCGAGTCGGTTAGCGCGGCTGCCCCGGCGCTTCAAAAAGAGCCGCCTGCTGAGCCAGTTCGCCCTCCGAGCGTGGTAGCCGGGATGACCAATGCGCTGGCCGACGTGTTACAGCCGACCGTGAAAGTTGAACCCTCAAAAAGCATTGTCGAGCAGATCGACGCCATTTTCCAGTCGATGCTCATCGGCACCCCGTACGAGAATCAGAAGATCTATATCGCAGAAGATACCAGGCACGGGGTCATCGTCCGGATCGGGAACGACCTTTATGAGGGAGTCGGCGCAGTCCCTGAAGGGGAGGTCAAAACTTTGCTCCGCGGCGCGGTGAGTGAATGGGAAAGGCAACAGGAGCAAAAGCGGCGGCGAGTGAATAATAATACTCTCCCTTAAAAAGGTATCTCCCCGGCCAGTAGAGGGGGGCTACCGGCTGGAGAGACATGATTACTATAACATAATTACAGTTTCATTGCAATAGGTTAAATCTTAATAAAAAATCCGATTTTTTAGGATTTCGTGTATCTGAAGGACTTGTCGAAGAGCCAAACCTGTACCATAATAGAGCCATGAGCATTCGATTGCGCGTCGGATTTTTACTTGCTTTCCTTGGGATGCTGGCAGGCATCTCTGCCCGGCCCTTACCGCAGTCGACAGGGGAAGGGGGGCTCATTTTTGAACGTACAGGGCAGGTGGTTTCGGGGGAGTTTCTCAATTTCTACCAGCAGGCAGATGACCCTCTTATTCTCTTTGGCGATGCAATTTCAGGGGTTGAGAATCACCCGGTGTTGCCCGGTGTGCAGGTGCAATATTTTCAACGGGCGCGTATGGAATTGTATCCCAATGAACCCGAAGGAAAACGGGTGCGTCTGGCTCCGCTGGGAGTATGGCTCTATGATGAGACCCAGCGCGGTGAAGGAGTTAATTTACCCTTCACGCCGGGGGCATGTCGGCTCATGGGGAGCAAAGGGTTCGCAGTATGTTATGAGTTCCTGAAGTTTTACGAGGAACACAATGGAGCCCTGTACTTTGGCGAACCCATTTCTGGCCTGGAAAAGCTTGCCAATGGGCGCCTGGTGCAGTATTTTGAACGCGCCCGCATGGAATGGTGGCCTGAAAACCCCGCCGGTGCCCGGGTCGTACTGACCAATGTGGGGCAACTTGACTTTGATCGTGTCCGCCGCGGTCAGGTGAATGATCAGATTGCCCCAACGGAATTTCGGCTGGTGGTTTATGCTTTCCCGGCCCGGCCTTTTGTTGCCGCGGGGAGTCAACAGACGATCAACGTGATTGTGCGTGATCAGGGATTTCATCCGGTGTCAGGGGCGCTGGTCAGAGTATCTGTGGTGATGCCCGATCGCCAGGTCGTCAACCTGCGCCTTCCGGAGACGGACGATAAGGGGCTTGCCAAAGCCATGTTCGAGGTTGGACCGTTCAAACCCGGCGATCTGGTTAAAGTTGAGGTCACCGTCGATGTAACTAATGCTGGTCATGTGGTTACCTCAACATCCTTTCGCATCTGGTGGTAAGCCAGGCTCAATGGATATTGCCCCGGGATGATCAAGGGGTGTGCAACGTATGGCAGGGTTACGGAATTAGAGACGTAGACCCTGCTTTTTTTTCTGGAGCTGGCTTGCTCTCGCTTATAATTGAAGCGGAGGTTCTCTTTGCCAAAAACGAAACATTCCAACCCTTTACCGAAAGCAAAACCCCAGCATACGCCCGCAGGTGAGCGAAGATCCACTGGTAAAAGGCAGGGTACAAAAAATTCCCGCTCAAGCGCTCATCACCGGGGCAGGGGGCAGGCGTTTACGCCCCAGAAGCCCGGCTGGTGGAGTCAGTTATCAGCAGAGCGGAAATTGGACTTGCTTGGAATCCTTCTGGCGCTGGTCGGGTTCCTTTCGCTTTTAAGCCTTTTATCTAAAGAGCACGGAGTACTCACCCGCTGGTGGGTGACGGCAATGCGCCAGGTGGGGGGGCATGGAGCCTTCATCCTTCCGGTGGTAGTCTTGTTAAGCGGCGTCTGGCTGGTGCTCCGCAAGATCGAGCGGATACCAACGCCTTCTGCGGAGCGCGTTGCCGGGTTCATCCTGCTTTACACCAACTTTTTAACCGTTTTACATCTGGCAACCGGAGGCGGATGGGAAATGGCAGCCGCCGGGAATGGCGGGGGGTACATTGGAGCGTTGTTTGAACGGATGCTGGTTTCTGGTCTGGGAAGCGGTGGGGCATGGGTGGTGGTGATCACCTGGCTGGTACTGGGGATTGCCTTTGTTCTGGATATTTCCATCAATGACCTGGTATCCGCTGTTTCAGGAGCCGTTGCTTCTCTGACCAGGTCGAAACTCCCGGCTTCCCAGATGCCACGATCGCGCTCTGTGCGCCGGGCGATCCCCGATGAGCCGGAAGTCGAGGCTGGTTCCAGTGAGCTTCCGCCTGATTTTGTCCCCCTGCAACCGGTACGGGTGACAGGCCCCAGGGAGGCCGCTCCCTCGCCTCTTCCTCGGGTGAAAACGCGAGAAACTCAGATTATATCGGGCCGGGGCGGGGCTGAACCCTCCAGACCGGTTACCTCGCAGAATCAAGAGCCAGAATCGCCTCGCGGCCCGGCTTGGGCGCTTCCTCCTCTTGATGAAATCCTGGACCCACCCAGTCCCGAAGTGACTAAGTCTACTGTGGAGCAGGAACGAGCCCGGTTGATCGAAGAAACCCTGGCCTCCTTTGGCGCTCCGGCCCACGTGGTGGAAATTCATCATGGCCCGACCGTCACCCAGTATGGGGTTGAACCTGACTTCGTTGAGTCCCGCTCAGGGCGAATGCGCGTGCGGGTGAGCAAGATTGTATCTCTTGCAGACGATCTGGCTCTGGCGTTGGCCGCGCCGCGAATTCGCATCCAGGCGCCGGTGCCCGGGCGCAGTTACGTGGGGATTGAGGTGCCCAATATTGAGGTGAGCCGGGTGAAGCTCCGCGAGGTGATGGAGAGCGAGGTTTTTAAGAAAATTAACTCTCCCCTGCGGATTGCCATTGGGAAGGATGTGGCCGGAAAGCCGGTGGCGTATGATCTCACAGCGATGCCCCATCTGTTGATTGCCGGCACCACGGGATCGGGTAAGTCGGTTTGCGTCAATGCGCTTTTAACCTGCCTCTTGATCCAGAATTCACCCAATGAGTTACGGTTGATTCTGGTAGACCCCAAGCGGGTGGAGCTTACCGGTTACAATGGCATTCCCCATTTGCTGGCGCCGGTGGTGGTAGAAGCGGAGCGTGTGGTGGGGGCTCTTCAATGGGTGCAACGCGAAATGGACGCCCGATACCACCGCTTTTCTCAGGTGGGGGTGAGGAATATCGCCGAATATAATCGAAAGAATACCCCGGGGTTACCCTACCTGGTAGTCCTTGTGGACGAACTGGCTGATTTGATGATGCTCGCGCCGGATGAGACGGAACGAAGCCTCACCCGGCTTGCACAACTGGCCCGGGCCACGGGTATTCACCTGGTTCTGGCCACTCAACGCCCCTCGGTAGATGTGGTTACCGGGTTAATTAAGGCCAACTTCCCGGCGCGGATTGCTTTT
>Ga0226835_1001550_pt1 | contig 12048 bp, 12 predicted proteins | sample LAC_MetaG_1_FD_163627 | JGI IMG/M metagenome (GOLD analysis project Ga0226835, IMG submission 163627) | Anaerobic ammonium oxidizing microbial communities from anammox membrane bioreactor (MBR) in UC Berkley, California, United States -... | ecosystem: Engineered > Bioreactor > Anaerobic >...
CACGCTGTGGACGTTCAACACCTTCTCGCCGTTCCTGCTCACGGGCGGTGGCCCCGCGTTCAAGACGGAGGTCGTCAGCGTGCTCACCTACCGCGTCGCCTTCAAGTACTTCGACTTCGGCGCCGGCAGCGCCATCGGCATGGTGATGATGCTCATCAACCTGGCCTTCGCGCTCGTCTACCTCAGCCTCCTCAGGCGGCAGGGGGCGAGGGCGTGAAGCTGGTGCGACACGTCCTGGCGCGCGTGGGTTTCTACGTGCTGGCGGCCCTGTTCGCGGCGCTCTTCGCCCTGCCGCTCCTCTGGCTGCTGTTCGCCCCGTTCAGCGCCAAGGCCAACCTGGCCGTGGCGCTCCCCGACCCGTTCACGTTCTCCAACTTCGGCAAGGTGTTCGCCAACAGCTTCGCCGTGAGGGCGCTGTTCCAGAACAGCGTCATCCAGGCGGTGGGGGCCATGGTCCTCGTCACGCTCCTCGCCACGCTCGCCGCCTACGCGCTCTCCCGCGCCCCGATCCGCGGCCGCGACGCGCTCAGCTACGGCCTGGTGCTGTTCTCCTCCATCGTCACGGGCACGGCGGCCATGGTGCCGCTCTTCCTGCTCATCTTCCAGTTGGGACTGATCGACACCCACGTGGGCGTCATCCTCGTGTTCACGGGGGGCCTGCTGCCGGCGGCCATCTTCATCATGCGCGACTTCGTCGACTCGATCCCGCGGTCGTACGAGGAGTCGGCGCTGGTGGCGGGCGCCTCGCCGTGGGGGATGTTCCGCGACATCGCCCTGCCCATCGTGCGGCCCGGGATGATGGTCGTGGGCGTCTGGACGTTCGTGAACGTGTGGGGCGGCTTCCTGGTGCCGTTCATCCTCCTGCGCAGCCCGAGCAAGATGCCCGCCGCCGTGGCGATCTACTCCTTCTACACGGAGGGGGGCACGCCCATCATCACCCTCACCACCGCCTACGCCCTCCTCTACACCCTGCCGGTGCTGGCGCTCTACCTGTTCGTCAACTGGAAGTACGGGTTCCGCTTCTTCGGCGGGATCAAGTCGTGAGAGGCAGCTGACCTTGGCTAACGTCACCTTCGCGTCGATCACCAAGCAGTTCGGGACGGTCAAGGCCGTCGACGACGTCTCCTTCGAGCTCGCCGACGGCGAGTTCGTCTGCCTGCTCGGCCCGTCCGGCTGCGGTAAGACCACCACCTTGCGCATGATCGCCGGGCTGGAACAGCCCACCAGCGGCCGCATCTCGATAGGCGGCGAGGACGTCACCGACGCCAAGCCCAAGGAGCGCGACATCGGCATGGTGTTCCAGGACTACGCGCTCTTCCCGCACATGACCATCGAGGCCAACATCGCCTACCCCCTCAAGGTGCGCGGCGTGGGGGCCCGGGAGCGAGCCGCGCGCGCCGCGGAGGTGGCCGCCAGCCTCCAGATAGACCAGCTCCTGGCGCGGCGCCCCGGCCAGATCTCGGGCGGGCAGCAGCAACGCACATCGCTGGCTCGTGCCGTGGTGCACAAGCCGCGGGTCTACCTGTTCGACGAGCCCCTATCGAACCTGGACGCCAAGCTGCGGCTCGAGGCGCGGAGCTTCCTCAAGCACCTGCAGCGCGAGCTCGGGGTCACCTCCATCTACGTCACCCACGACCAGGCGGAGGCCATGGCCCTGGCCGACCGCGTGGCCGTGATGGACAAGGGCAGGATCGTGCAGATCGGCCCGCCGCTCGAGGTCTACCACCGGCCCGCCACCACGTTCGTCGCCAACTTCCTCGGCAGCCCGCCCATGAACCTGCTGCCGGTGCGGCTCGAGGGCGACGCGTTCCACGCCGGCCCGCTCCGGGTCGACGCGCGGGGCTTCGCGGACAGGCTCCGCGGCGTGGCGGAGGGCAGCGAGCTCACCCTCGGCCTCAGGCCGGAGCACCTGCGGCTCGGCGGCGAGGGTGACGAGTGGACGGTCCCGGGCCACGTCTACGCCGTCGAGCCGCTGGGCCCGGAATCGCTGGTCACGCTGAGGGTGGGGGAGGGGCTCGTCACGGCGCGCCTCTTCGGCGACGAGGCACCGCAGGTGACGGGCGACGCGCGCTTCGCCTTCGACCCTAAGAACCTCCACCTCTTCGGCGCGGACGGGCGGCGCATCCAGGTCCCATGATCCGTTTCGAGGGGCGCGTGACCCCCGGGCAGCGTAGGCGCAGCCCGTACGTCTACCTGCCGTTCGACGTGCCCGCCGGTGCCGAGCGCGTGAGCGTGCGCTACGGTTTCGAAGACGGCAGCATCCTCGACCTGGGCCTCCTCGACCCCACGGCGGGCCCCTTCCCGTCTCTCACCGGGTTCCGCGGCTGGAGCGGGAGCGCCAGGCGCGAGGTGCACGTGGCCGCCGCCGATGCCACGCCCGGCTACATGGCCGGGCCGCTCCAGGCGGGCCGGTGGCAGGTGGTGCTCGGGCTGGCGAGAGTGGCCGCGGCAGGGTGCGCCTACCGGGTGGAGGTGGACGTGGGACGCGGTGACGCGCCGGCGGCGGGCACTGCCGAGGCCGCGGCCGCGGCGCCGGCGGCCGGCCGGAGGGCGCCCGGCGCGACCGGCCGGGTGGGCGCGGTGCGCGCCGGCGCCGGCTGGTACCGGGGCGACCTGCAGAGCCACACCTTCCACAGCGACGCCCGCGCGTCCGTGGCTGAGCTGGCGGCCGAGGCGCGGGCGCGTGGCCTCGACTTCCTCGCCGTGACCGACCACAACACCGTCAGCCACCACGCGGAGCTGCCGCTGAACAGCGCCTCCGACCTGCTCCTCGTCCCCGGCGAGGAGGTGACCACCTACCGCGGTCACGCCAACGTGTGGGGCGTGGAGGGCTGGGTCGACTTCCGCATCGAGCGCCCCGGCGATCTGGACGTGCTGGTGGCGCAGGTGCACGCTCGCGGCGGCCTCTTCTCCGTCAACCACCCCAAGACGCAGCCCGGCTGCATCGGCTGCGACTGGGAGTACCCGGTGCCGGGCGGGGCCGACGCCATGGAGGCGTGGCAGGGCCCGTGGGCGCTGGGGAACTGGGAGTCGCTCGCGCGCTACGACGCGCTGCTCCGGGAGGGGCGCCGCCTCACGTTGGTGGGCGGCAGCGACAGGCACCACCCGGGCGCCAGCCGCGTCGATCCGCCGCTGCTGCAGGTCGGTTCGCCCACCACCTGGCTCGAGCTCGAAGAGCTGTCCACGCCTGCGGTCCTCACCGCCATCCGCGCCGGCCGGGCCTACGTGAGCGAGGGGCCCGGCGGGCCGCGCCTCGAGCTGAGCGTCGGCGGCGCGGGCATGGGTGGGACGGTCGGCGCGGGCGCTCCCGTCGTCGCCCGCGCGAGGGTGGAAGGCGCGACGGGCGACGTGCTCCGCTGGGTGGGTACGGCAGGCGTGGTGCGCGAGACCGCGCTGGGCTCTGACGACGTCACGGACGCCTTCGAGTGGGTGCCCGCCGGGGCGTTCCTGCGCTGCGAGGTGGTGGCCCGCGCGTCGCTGCCCGCCCTCGAGGCCGAGCTCAGGACCCTCGCCGCCGGCCCGCGCTTCCCCTCCTACCTGAGCGTGGCCGACGTGTTGGCGCACCCGTGGCGGCGCCTCGTGTCCAACCCCGTTTACGTCGGTTGAGGCGCGGGTCCGTGAGGCGGCCGCTCCACTAGCGAGGGCGCCCGTGTCCGTGCCGGTCCCGTGCTGGTGTCTGCAGGCCTGGTGGACATGTGAGCGCCGACGTGGCATGATGCGATACATATGCCACATTCGCCTATCGTTGTCACGCTGGGCAAGCAGGGTCGGCTCGTGGTGCCGGCTCGGCTCAGGGCGGAGCTGGCCCTCGAGGTCGGCGACGAGTTGATCGCGAGTGCCGACGACGGCCGGCTCGTGTTCGAGCCCCGTTCCGTCGTCGCGAGCAGGGCGCGCGCCCGCTTCGGCGGTGTAAGGACGAGCCTCGCGGCCGAGCTCGCCCGCGAGCGGGAGGAAGAGGCGCGCTTGGAGGCTGCGAGGTGACGGAAGGCCCCGAGGTCCTCGACGCGTCCGCGCTGCTGGCGTGGCTTCAGGACGAGCCGGGCGCCGAGCTCGTGGAGCTTAACGGCGTGCTCATGAACAGCGTCAACTGGAGCGAGGTCTTGCAGAAGTCGCTCCAGCACGGGGCCGAGGTGGTGGGCCTACGTGAGGAGCTGGAGGCGCTCGGTCTGGTGCTGCTGCCGTTCGGGCTTGAGGAGGCCCGGCGGGCCGCGGAGCTCTTCGCTCGCACTCGTGGGCACGGACTTGCGCTGGGAGACCGCGCCTGCCTGGCGACCGCCTGGGCCACGGGAGGCGTGGCCGTCACCGCCGATCGAGCCTGGCCCGAGCTGGACGGCGTGCGGACGCGGCGCATCCGCTGACGACGCACCCCCGGGCAGCGAGGACCAGCGAGGCAGCCTGCTCAGCCGTTCCTGTAGAGGTAGCTGTAGGCGTTGATGGCGGGCACCCCGCCAAGGTGCACGTACAGCACGCGCGAGCCGTCGGGGAAGAAGCCCTTGCGGGTCAGGTCGATGAGGCCCTGCATGGACTTGCCCTCGTAGACGGGGTCGGTCATCATGCCCTCGGTGCGGGCGGCCAGGCGGATGGCCTCGTTGGTCTCCTCGGAGGGGACGCCGTAGGCGGGGTAGGCGTACTCGGTCTTCAGGACCACGTCCTCGGGGACGATCTCGCGGCCCAACCCCACCTTGGCCGCCGTGGCGCGCGCGATGCGCAGGATCTGCGCGTGAGTCTGCTCCGGGGTGTGGGAGCCGTCGATGCCGATCACGCGCCGGGCGCGGTCGTCGGCGGCGAAGCCGACCACCATGCCGGCCTGGGTGGAGCCGGTGACGCTGCAGGTGACGACGTAGTCGAACGTGATGCCGAGCTGGGCCTCCTGCTCGCGGACCTCGTCCGCGAAGTTCACGAAACCCAGGCCGCCTAGCGGGTGGTCGGACGCCCCGGCGGGGATGGCGTACGGCCTGCCGCCGCGCGCCCTGATGGCCTCGAGCGCGCGCTCCCAGCTGTGGCGGATGCCGATGTCGAACCCCTCGTCCACGAGCTCGACGGTGGCTCCCATGACGCGCGACATGAGGATGTTGCCGACGCGGTCGTAGACGGCGTCGGGGAACGGCACCCAGCTCTCCTGCACCAGGTGGCAGGCGAGGCCGAGCTTGGCCGCCACGGCCGCCACCTGGCGCGTGTGGTTCGACTGCACGCCGCCGATGGTGACGAGCGTGTCGGCGCCCTGCGCCAACGCCTCGGGCACGAGGTACTCGAGCTTCCTCACCTTGTTGCCGCCGAAGGCCAGCCCCGAGTTGCAGTCCTCGCGCTTGGCGTAGAGGCGCACCTTGCCGCCGAGGGCCGCCGACAGGCGCGGCAGCTCCTCGATGGGGGTGGCGCCGAACATGAGCGGGTACCGCTCGAAGCTCTTCGTGAGGTTGAGACCGTTGGCCATCGCTACTCCTCCCAATGCTCCCGCGCCGGGGCGGCTCAGCCCGCGACGAACGCCGCCAGCGCCGCCTTGAGCCCGGCCAGGTCCTCGCGCCTGACGTACATCATGTGCCCGGCCTCGTACGTCGATGTCGTGATGTTGGCGCGCAGTTCCTCCTCCAGGCCGAGGTGGTTGAGGGTGTGCTCCGTGGCGAAGTAGGGGGTCGCGAGGTCGTAGTAGCCCGACGCCACGTGCACGCGCAGCTTGCGGTTGACGCTCATGGCGTGCCGCAGCGTGTCGGCCACGTTCACGTACCTGCCGGTGAACTGCGAGTAGTCCCAGGTGCCGTAGAGGCTCGTCAGGATCTCGTACGTCACGTCGGGCGTGAGGCGGAACCCGAGCTCCGTGCGCACGTAGGCGTTCCACGCCGCCGTGAATGGCTCCTGGATGGCGCTCATGCTGGGGTCGTACTCGAACTGCTCCCCGCCGGCGTCGCGGTCGAAGCCCAGGTAGCGGCTGTCGAGGCGGCCCACCGTCTTGCGCTCGTTGCGCAGTAGCTCCTTCGTGAAGCGCGGCAGGGCGAGGCGCAGGTTGTTGCGCTCCACGAACTCAGGGCTCGTGCCGGTGTAGTCGGCCACCTGCCGCGCCACGGCGGCGCGCTCCTCCGCGCCCAGGCGCGCCCCCTTCAGTAGCGCGAGGCTGTAGCGTTCCAGCGTGAACTCCTCCACCTCGCGCAGGAACTCCTCGAGGGGCTTCTCCTGGTGTTCGCGCCGGAGCGCGCCGTGGAAGTGGGCCGTGGCGGCGTAGCTGGGCAGGTAGAGCAGCGGCGGCAGGTCGTTGCCGACGTTGAAGTGCAGGGTGGTGAAGTCGAGTACCGACGACACGAGCATGATGCCCGTCAGGAAGATGCCGTGCCGGTTCTGCAGGTAGCCGGACAGGCCGGCGGAGCGGGTGGTCCCGTAGCTCTCGCCCGCCAGGAACTTGGGACTCAGCCAGCGGTCCTCGCGGCCCAGCCACTCGCGGATGAGGTCGCCCACGCTCTCTAGGTCCTGCTGGTAGCCGTGGAAGTCCTTGGCCTTCTCGCCCTCGGCCGGCCGGCTCCAGCCGGTGCTCACGGGGTCTATGAACACGAGGTCGGTGACGTCCAGCAGCGAGTGCTCGTTGTCGGTCAGGCGGTAGGGGGCGGCGAGCGGCTCGCCCTCGTCGCCCATCACCACGCGGCGCGGCCCGAACGTGCCCAGGTGCAGCCACACCGACGAGGAGCCGGGGCCGCCGTTGTAGGCGAACGTGATGGGCCTCTCGGCCGGGTCGTGCTCCCCCAGGCGCGTGTACGCCGTCACGAAGAGGCGCGCCACCGTCTTGACGCCCTTGCTGACGCCGTCCTCGGTCGCCTCGCGGTTGAGCGACACGAGCCCGCTGGTGGCGCGGTAACGCACCACCTCGCCGCCGATCACCACCTCGTGCTCGGTGGTGACGAGCTCGTCGGGGATCAGCTTGTCCTTGAGCTCCTTGGGTGGCTCTGGGGGAGTGGACTGGCTTGTCATGGCGGCGCCTCCGGTGTCGGTGGGGGCAGGATAACCGGCCGGGTCGCCAACTAGAGCGGGCGCGGGTAGGGGAGGCTCAGCGCCGCCGCGCCAGCCACACCACGTGCCGGACGCCCTTCTTGCCGCGCGAGCGCACGTTCTTCTCGCTGACGGCGAAGCCGGCCGCCACCAGCCGCCTGGCGAAGGCCGGGCTCTGGAAGGCGGACCACACCGCCAGCACGCCCCCCGGCGTGAGCGCGCCGTGCGCGGCGCGCAGCCCCGCTGGCGAGTAGAGGCGTTCGTTGCCCTCGTGAGTGGTGCCCTCGGGCCCGTTGTCGGTGTCGAGGAGGACGGCGTCGTACGCCCGCGTTGCGCGCGCCAGCAGGTCGGCGACGTCGGCCACCACGAGCTTGACCCGCCCGTCTGCTAGGGGACGCCCGGCGAGGTGCGCGAGGGGGCCGCGGTTCCACTCGGCCACCTGCGGCACCAGCTCGGCCACGCTGACGCGTGCGGTCGCCGGGAGCGCGTCCAACGCCGCGCGCAGGGTGAACCCCATGCCGAGACCGCCGATCAGCACGTGCTGGGCCGGCCGGGCGAGCTCGGCGAGGGCCAACGCGGCGAGCGCCTCCTCCGAGCCGTGCTGACGGCTGTTCATGAGCTCCAGGCCGGCCACGCGCAGGGAGAACTCGTCGCCACGGCGGTGGAGCGACATCGTCTCGCCGCTCGGCAGCCTCGTCTCTCCGACTGGTTCCCAGGGGATCAAGGTCGTCGGCTCCTCGTGGGCCGGGAGGCGGCGACCGGGCGGGCCGCGCGGTGGGGGTGGTGGCGCGCCGGCGGCCGCGGGCGGGCGGAGGCGAACGGTCGGGACAACAAAAAGACGCGCTCTCGCGCGTCCGATACCCTCAAGCTATCGCGTTATGCGCTATCCGTCAAGTGGTTACACGGGAACGGCCGCCGGCGCGGCCCCCAAGCGCGGAAAGCGGGGGTCGACGGGCCGGCGCGCCAACCCATCTCGGGCCGGACTCGCCAACCCGCCTCGGGCCGGACTCGCCCACCCGCCTCGGGCCGGAGTCACCTACCCGTCTCGGGCCGGGCGCGCCCACCAGCGTCCGGCCGGGCGCGCGCCCATGCGTATAGTTGCTCAAGCATGAACGTGGTCATCGTCCTGCTTCTCATCGTCGTGAACGGTCTCTTCGCCATGGCCGAGATCGCCATCGTGTCGGCCAACAGGCTCAGGCTGCAGCAGAAGGCCGAGGCCGGCCTGCCGGCGGCGGTCCGCGCCCTCGCCCTGGCCGAGAACCCGAACACGTTCCTGTCGACGACGCAGATCGGCATAACGCTCGTCGGGGTCTTCTCCGGGGCGTTCGGTGGCGCCACCCTCTCCGGCCCCCTGGCGGACCTCCTGCGCGGCGTCCCCTTCCTGCACGGCGTCGCCGACCCGCTGGCGTTCGGCGCCGTGGTCGTGCTCATCACCTACGTCTCGCTGGTGGTCGGCGAGCTCGTGCCCAAGCGCATCGGCCTGAACGAGCCGGAACGCATCGCCATGGCGCTTGGCGGCTTCATGATGGGCCTGTCGCGCCTCGCCCGTCCCCTCGTCGCCTTCCTCGGCGCCTCCACCAACGGGCTGCTGCGCCTCCTGCGCGTCAAGCCCAGCGCGGCCGAGGTCATCAGCGAGGAGGACATCGACATGATGATCGCGCAGGGGCTGCGAGCGGGCGTGATCGAACCCGCCGAGCAGGAGATCATCGAGAACGCCTTCTGGCTGGGTGAACGGAAGGCGAACGCCATCATGACGCCGCGTCACGACGTGTCGTGGTTCGACCTTGCGGCGAGCCGCGTCGAGGTCCTCGAGCGCATCAAGGCGGAACCGCACGGGCGCTACCTCGTGTGCGACGGTGAGCTCGACAACGTCGTCGGCTTCGTGGCGCTGCAGGACCTGCTCGTCGCGGAGCTGGCGGACGACCCGTTCGCGCTGGCAGGCATGCTGCGAAAGCCGCTGATGGTGCCCGAGACGCTGCCCATACTCTCGCTTCTCAACAGCTTCAGGGAGTCGCGCACCCACTTCGCCGTCGTGCTCGACGAGTACGGCGGCGTGGAGGGGATAGCCACGCTCGCCGACATCCTTGAGGAGCTCGTGGGCGACATCCTCCCGCCCGGCGAGGAGGGCGCGCCCGAGGTCGTGGAGTTGGGGCCGCGGCGCTGGCGCGTGCAGGGCTCCATGCACGTCGACGACTTCGTCGACCTGCTCGGCCTCGACGACGACGTGGTACCGGAGGGGAGCGGCTACCAGACGGTGGGCGGCCTGCTCGCGGACCGGCTCGGGCGCGTGCCGCAGGCGGCGGACGAGACCGCCTGGCACGGCTACAGCCTCGAGGTGGAGGAGATGGATGGGCTGCGCGTCAGCTGGGTGCGCGTGGTGCCCGAGACCGCCGAGGAGCCGGAGTGGGAGTGAGCGCGCCTCTAAGAGGCGCGCCTCTTAGAGGCGCGTCCGGCGCCGCTCAGGCGAACCGCGCGGCGAAGTCGGCCCTGCCAAGGGCGACGTCGCCGCGCTCGAAGTCCCCGGCGGCGAGCTCCTCGTCCGACTTACCCTCCAGCGCGTCGTAGAAGGCGCTGGCCGTGGCGGCCACCTCCAGGCGCTCGGCCGTCCCGCGCGAGCGCTCGAGCCAGGCGAACAGGGCGTCCTCGGCTAGCGCGTAACGCTTGCCCGCGAACTCGTACCGGAAGCGCCGCTCGAAGGTGCTGGGCGGCAGCGCCTCGGCGGGCACCTCGGCCAGGAGGGCCGCCACGCGCGCGCCGAGGTCCGCCTCGCCCAGGTTCTCGGCTCCCGCCTCGAGCAGCGCCGCCAGCGCGGCGGAGCGGAGCCCCACGACCTCCGGGTCGTCCGCGTCGGCGCCCGCCGCCACCGCCACCTCCGCGTCGACGCTGAGGAGGGCGCCCAGGAGGTACGCCCGCTCGGCGTCGACGTAGCCGGCCGTGCTCAGGACCCCGATCAGGTCCTCGAGGCCCAGGCGGTGCACGAGGCCGCGGCTCGTGCCCAGGTTGGCGAGGTAGAGCCCCTCGAGCTCGCGCTCGGCGGCTCCCAGGTCGACGCGCGCCGCCTCGAGCACGCCGAAGCGCGCGCCGATGAGCTTGGCCATGAGGGCGGCCAGCTGTTGGATGGTTCGTTCGATCAGTTCGTCACGGATGGGCACGGCGCCAGGCTATCGCACCGGGGCTTGGGCCGGGCCGGCCGCACGCGTAATATCCTGGCCCGCATGGCCCTCACCGACATCGAGCTGCGCGTACTGGGCTCCCTCGTTGAGAAGGAGCGCACGACGCCGGACGGTTACCCCCTCACGATGCAGGCGCTCGTCACCGCCTGCAACCAGAAGACCAGCCGCGACCCCGTCACCGACTACCACCTGCAGGACGTGCAGGACGCCCTGCAGCGCCTCCGCGACAAGGGACTCGCCGCGACGACGCAGGAGGTCAGCGACCGCGTCCCCAAGCACCGCCACAAGATCGCGCAGGCCTGGTCGGTGAACGACAAGGAGATCGCGCTGCTCGGCGTCCTCATGCTGCGTGGCCCCCAGACGCCCGGCGAGCTGCGCACGCGCACGGAGCGCTACGTCGCCTTCGCCGACGTGGCGGACGTCGAGCGCGTCCTCGACGGCCTGGCCGGCCGCTCCGTCCCGCTGGCGGCGAACCTCGGCCGCGGCCCGGGCCAGAGCCAGGACCGCTGGACCCACAAGCTGGGCGCGGACGAGGAGCGCATGCAGCCCCGCGTGCGTCACGGCGGCGCGGCGGCAGGCGGCGACCATGGTGCCGCACCTGGCGGGACCGGTGCGGCGGCCGCGACCGGCGGCTCGCCGCTGGCGGTGCTGCTTCGGCGCGTCGAGGCGCTCGAGCGGCGCGTCGAGGCGCTGGAGGGGCGCGCCTCCGGCGAGCCCGCCTAGGACGGCCGCCTAGAGCGACCCCGCCTATGGCGCCCGCTCGGCCAGGATGGCGAGCACCTCGGCGTCGGTCGTCTGAGCGAAGTCGTCGTACCACTCGCCCACGCTGGAAAGCGTCTGCGGCTCGAAGACGCACACGACGGCGTCGGCCTCCGCCCTGAGCTGCGCGACGGTGGAGGGCGCCCCCACCGGCACGGCCACGACCACGCGGCGGGCCCCCAGGTCGCGCGCCGCGGCCACGGCAGCTCGCATGGTGGCGCCCGTGGCGAGGCCGTCGTCAACCAGTAGCACCTCCTTGCCCGTCAGGTCGGGCGGCGCGGCGCTGCCGCGGTAGGTCACCGCGCGCCGCTCCAGCTCCCGGCGCTCCAGCGCCGCCTGGCGCTCGAACCACCCTTCCGCCGCCCGCGACCGGGCCAGCACCTCCTCGTTACGCACCACCCGCCCACCCAGGGCCAGCGCCCCGAGCGCCAGCTCGGGCTGGTGCGGGTGACCGACCTTGCGCACCGGCAGCACGTCGAGAGGGGCTCCCAGCTCCCTGGCCACCACCGCGGCCACGGGCACGCCGCCGCGGGGGAGCGCCACCACGACCACGCCCTCCCCGCCCAGGCCCGCCATGGCGGCGGCCAAGCGCTCACCGGCGTGGGTGCGGTCCCTGTAAAGCGCCATGCGTCTCGCTCCTCCCCTCGGCCGCCGCGCGCAGGCGGCGCTGGGCCGCCCCGGGCGGCGGTGCTGAGCCGCGCCGGGCGGCGGTGCTGGGCCGCGCCGGGCGCCTGTGCCGGGCTGCGCCGGGCGCCTGTGCCGGGCCGCGCCGGGCGGTCGGCACGTCAGGGCGGCCGGCACGTCACTCCGGCCGGCACGTCACTCCGGCCGGTCGGCGAAGTGGCCCAGTTTCACCTCCTTGGTGTGCAGGTAGCGCTCGTTGTACGGGTTGCGGCCAACGTGCAGCGGCACCCGCGCCACCGGCTCGAGCCCGAAACCCGCCAGCGCCGCGAGCTTGCGCGGGTTGTTGGTGAGGAGCCGCATGCGCCGCACGCCCAGGTCGGCCAGGATCTGCGCGCCCACGCCGTAGTCGCGGTCGTCGACGGGCAGGCCGAGGTGCACGTTCGCCTCCACCGTGTCGTACCCCTCGTCCTGCAGGTGGTAGGCGCGGAGCTTGTTGAGGAGCCCGATGCCGCGCCCCTCCTGC
>Ga0226835_1001552_pt1 | contig 12039 bp, 9 predicted proteins | sample LAC_MetaG_1_FD_163627 | JGI IMG/M metagenome (GOLD analysis project Ga0226835, IMG submission 163627) | Anaerobic ammonium oxidizing microbial communities from anammox membrane bioreactor (MBR) in UC Berkley, California, United States -... | ecosystem: Engineered > Bioreactor > Anaerobic >...
GTGTAGCGCCATTCACCCCATCACCGCCCCCTCTGCTGGCCCCACACAGTCGATCCGCACTTCTCCCGACACTTAGTTTTAGGAGCAGCCTATGGCCACCGATTTACAGACCGCGCACCAGATCGATGACACGGGGATTGATCTGGACGATCAGACGCTGCTGGAGATGTACTGGCAGATGGTGCGCGCCCGGCGGCTGGACGAGCGCGTCTGGATTCTGCACCGCCAGGGCAAGATCGCCTTTCACATCTCGGGCATCGGGCACGAGGGCGTGCAGGTCGGCGCGGCTTACGCCATGCGGCGCGGCCATGACTACGCGTCGCTGTATTACCGCGATCTGGCCTTCAGCCTCTCGCTGGGCCTGACCCCGCTCGATTTCATGCTGGCCGTGTTCGGCAAGGCCGGCGAGCCGACCAGCGGCTCGCGCCAGATGCCCTCGCACTGGAGCAGCCGCAAGCTGGGCATGCTCTCGTCGTCCAGCCCGGTTGCCACGCAGGTCCCCCAGGCGGCAGGCGCGGCGCTGGCCTGCAAGCTGCGCGGCGACGATCGCGTTGTGATCGTGACCCTGGGTGAAGGCTCGACCAGCGAAGGCGATTTTTACGAAGGGCTTAACTGGGCCGGGGTCCACCAGCTCCCGCTGGTCTGCCTGGTTCAGAACAACATTTACGCCATCTCCGTGCCCGTTCACCTGCAGATGGCGGTCCCCAACGTGGCCGACCGCGCGCCGATGTTCGGCATCGCGGGCGCCATCGTGGACGGAAACGACGTGCTCGCCTCGTACCGCGTCATGCGCGAGGCCGTCGAGCGGGCGCGCTCCGGCCAGGGCGCGACCCTGGTCGAAGCCAAGACCTACCGCCCGGTGCCGCACTCGTCCGACGACGACGACCGCACCTACCGCTCGCGCGACGAAGTCGAGGAGTGGAAGAAGCGCGACGCGATTCTCCGCTTCCAGGTCTACCTGCGCGAGCGCGGCCTGCTGGACGACGACGCCATCGCGGAGATCGAAGAGCGGGTGCGCCAGGAAGTGGACGAGGCGCACGCCGCCGCCGAAGCCGCGCCCTATCCGCCGCCCGAAGACACGCTCTTCCCCGTCTTCGCGCCGGACGACGGGGCCTGATACTGAGGAAAAAAATCGTTACGCGGCTGAGCGCCGCCACCAGGGATGTGTTTATTTGAGGAGCTGGAACTGAATGCCTGAAATCACCTTGATCGAAGCCCTGCGCCAGGCCATGGACGAGGAGATGGAGCGCGACGAGCGCGTCTTCATCACCGGCGAGGACGTCGGGCGGCGCGGCGGCGTGTTCCGCGCCACGCAGGGTCTGTATGACAAGTACGGCCCCGACCGGGTGATCGACTCCCCGCTGGCCGAGCTGAGCATCGTCGCGATCGGCATCGGCGCGGCGATGGTGGGGATGCGCCCGATCTGCGAGATCCAGTTCGCGGACTACATCTTCCCGGCCTTCAACCAGATCGTCAACGAAGCAGCGCTGATCTACTACCGCACCGGCGGCGACTGGAACGTGCCGATGGTTATCCGCGCGCCCTATGGCGGCGGGATCGGCGGCGGGCTGTATCACTCGCAGAGCGTCGAGGCGTTCTTCGCGCACCGGCCGGGCTTGAAGATCGTCGTCCCCAGCAATCCTTACGACGCCAAAGGGCTGCTGAAAAGCGCCGTGCGCGACCCGAACCCGGTGATGGTCTTCGAGCCGAAAAAGGGCTATCGCCTGATCAAAGGCGAGGTGCCCCCCGGCGAGTACACCGTTCCGATCGGTCCGGCGGCGGTGACGCGCGAGGGCACGGATGTCACCGTCTACGCCTATGGCATGATGCATTACTACGTGCTTCAGGCGGCGGAGATGGTCGCCCAACGGGACGGGATTTCCTGCCAGGTGGTCGACCTGCGCACGCTTGTCCCGCTGGACACAAAAACCGTGCTGGAGTCGTTCAAGAAGACCGGCAAGGCGCTGATCGTGTACGAGGACAACCGCTTTCTGGGATATGGCGCGGAGATCGCGGCGCTGCTCAGCGACGAGGCGTTCGAGTACATGGACGGGCCGATCCGCCGCCTGACCGGCCCCGACCGGCCGGGCGTGCCGTTCGCCCACACGATGCAAGACTTCTATATGCCGAACCCGGACACCATCGCGGACGCCATCCGCGACCTGGCGGCGTACTGAGGGAGCGACGGCGATGCCAACCAGCGTGATCATGCCCCAGATGGGCGAGAGTGTGGTTGAGGGGACCGTTGGCCGGTGGCTCAAGCAGGAAGGCGACCCGGTCAGGGAATACGAGCCGCTGCTCGAAGTCGAAACCGACAAAGTCACGTCCGAGGTCACCGCTTCGGCGAGCGGCACGCTGCTGAAAATCTACGTCAGCGAGGGGCAGACTGTCCCCGCCGGAACGGTGCTGGCGGTCATCGGGCAGCCGGGCGAGGAAATCCCGGCCCAGGCGCCGCCCGCCGAGACGCACCACGCCCCGCCGTCCGAGTCCGTGCCGGAGCCGGTCACCGGGCAGGCGCCGCAGGCGATCGCCGCGCAACAGGCCGGTGCCGCGCCCCCGCGTGCCGGGGGTGATTCGTCGAGCGGGAACCGCGCGGGGATGCCGCACGTCACGCCGGTGGTAGCGCGCATGGCGGCAGAACACAACATCGATCTGAGCCGGGTGCGCGGCACGGGGCGCGGCGGCCGCGTGACCAAGAAAGACGTCCTGGCCTATCTTGAGCGCGGCGCGCCCCAGACCGCCGAGGTGGAACTTCCGCCCTGGGAACAGCCCGGCACCGGCGATCTGTTCAAGCCGACCGACGACCTGTACCAAAAACCGGCTGCCGCGCCCGCCGCAGAGCAGGCCCGTCCCGCGCCCGCCGACCACGTGCACAAGGCGCCGCCCGCGCCAGGCAAGCCCGGCGAGCTGATCCCGCTCTCGACCATGCGCCGCCGTATCGCCGAGCATATGGTCCGCAGCAAGCTCCAAACCGCGCCGCACGTCACGACCGTCTTCGAGGCGGATCTGAGCCGCGTGGTCGCCCACCGCGAGGCGCACAAGGCGGATTTCGCCGCGCGGGGTGTCAACCTGACCTTCACCGCCTATTTCGCCGCCGCGACCGCCGAAGCCCTGCGCCGCCACCCGCTGGTCAACAGCGAGTGGACCGACGACGGCATTTTGCTCAAGCCGGAAGTCAACCTGGGGATCGCCACGGCGCTCGACGAAGGGTTGATCGTGCCGGTCATCAAGCGCGCCGACGAGCTGTCGCTGATCGGGCTTGCTCGGCAGATCAACGACCTGGCGGGCCGCGCCCGGCAGAACGCCTTGCAGCCCGACGAGGTCCAGGGCGGCACGTTCACCATCACCAATCACGGCGTCGCGGGCAGCCTGTTCGCCACGCCGATCATCAACCAGCCGCAGACCGCTATCCTGGGCGTCGGCGCGATCCAGAAGCGGGTCGTCGTGCTGGACGACGACGCGATCGCCGTGCGTCCGATGGTCTATCTGACGCTGACGTTCGACCACCGCGTGCTGGACGGCGCGTCCGCCGACTGGTTCATGGCGGACATCGTCAAGCGGCTGGAAGGGTGGGAGTAACAAGCACGATTGTTGCGCGAAGAAAAACCAGGGCGTGCGGTTCAGCGACTGCACGCCCTGGTTGATTCTTTACGCCTCACGCCAGCAGCGGCTCGCGGACGTGCTCGGTCAGCCTGCCGTCTTCGATGTGCCAGACGGTCGTCGCGAACTTATCCACGAAATAGCGGTCGTGGACCACCGCCAGCACGCTCCCCTGGAAGGCCGCCAGCGCCTGCTCGAACTGCTCCCGCGAGGGGACGTCGAGATGGTTGATCGGCTCGTCCAGCACCAGCAGGTTCGCGCCGCGCGCCACCAGCACTGCCAGCATCAGCCGCGCCCGCTCGCCGTAGCTCAGATCGCGCACCGGCGTGAAGACGTCATCCCCGCTGAACAGGAAGTAGTGCAGGAACGAGCGCGCGTCGGTGTGATTCAACGGCGCCTCGGTCTGGATGATCGCCAGCGCGGTGCTGTCCGGGTCCAGAATCTCCTGCTCCTGCGCCAGATAGCCGATGCGGATGCTCGCGCCGAGCCGCACGCGCCCGGCCAGCGGCGGCACTTCGCCCACGATGGTCTTTAGCAGCGTGCTCTTGCCGTGACCGTTCGGACCCAGCACGGCGACCCGCTCGCCCGCCCGCAGCGTCAGATTCAGATCGCGCAGCAGCGGGGCGGCGGGGTCGTAGCCGATCGCCAGGTCTTCCAGCAAGGCCACATCCTGCCCGGTCGGCGGCAGATCGCCAAAGTCGAGCCTGAGCGACCAGGTCTGGCGCGGCTTGTCGACCCGCTCGGCGGCTTCCAGATAGCGGCGCAGGCGCGTTTCCTTCGCCTTGGCGCGCTGCGCGACTTTGCGGGCATAGCGCCGCTGCGTGCTGTCCTTCGTGGCGTTCTCTTTGCGGACCGCGCGCGCCATTGTCTGCCGGGCGTCGCTCTGCAAGCGCGCGATCTCCACCTGTTGATCGCGCCAGCGCGCCCACTGCCGGTCCAGCTCCGATTGGACCGCCGCCACATAGTCGCTGTACGTGCCCTCGAAGACGCGTGCCGTGTGCGTGTGATCGTCCAGCGCGACAATGCGGTTCACCGTCTGGTCGAGGAAGGTACGGTCGTGCGAGACGATCAACGCGCCGCCAGGGAAGCTCGCCAGCCATCCCTCAAGCCACTCCAGCGCGGTCACGTCGAGATGGTTGGTCGGCTCGTCCAGGATCAAAAGCTGCGGATCGCGCACCAGCAGCGCGGCCAATCCGAGGCGCGTCTTCTGCCCGCCGGAGAGCGCCGCCGCCGGCCAGTCGAGCGGGACATCCGCCAGCCCCAGCCCGGCGAGAATCCGCTCGCCCGTCGCCGGGTCAAACTGCGCGCTGAGCGTTTCGAGACGCTCCAGCGCGGCGCTGTACGCTGCCGTCAGGCGATCCAGCGCGCCATCCGGGGCCGAGGCCAGCGCGTCCGCCAGCCGCTCAAGCTCCGCTTCGGCGGCACGCAACGCCGCCGCGTCGGGATAGAGCACGTCGCCCACGGTCCGATGGTCCGGCACGCTCAGTCCCTGCGCCAGATAGCCGATGCGCAGCGCGGGCGGATTGAACTGAACGCTGCCCGCATCCGGCGCGATCTCACCCACGATCAGGCGCAGCAGGGTGGTTTTGCCCGCGCCGTTCGGGCCGATCAGGCCGGCGCGCTCGCCCGCGTTGACGGTGAAGCTGATCCGGTCGAGGATCGGCGCACCGGCGCCGGGGAAGGTTTTGCTCAGGTTGGAGACGGTTAGCATAACGGGTTTGCCCTTCTCGTCGATCCGTGCTGCTTGCCGGCTGCGATGCGATACCCAACAAAAAACGCCGCCCCGGACGGCCCGGTGCGGCGCAAGTCGGCAGTGATGTGACGGCAAGCAGCAAAACGTCAGGTGGCGCGCGACAAGGTCAGCACAAGCAGCCCAAGGGGTCTTAGCGCTGAGGAACCTCGCTGCGCACCATAGGTGACCTTTCGCTCGCTCGACGATAGACGGAGTGGCAAGCGCTTTGCCGCGCTCCCGCCCCGACGCCCTTCATTGTAAGAAACGGGCGCGCGGTTGTCAACGGCTAAAAGCAGCTAGAAGGAGCCAAAAACAGCCAGATACAGCTAAAAGCAGCAAAGCGCTTTACTGTTCTTCGCTGCCTTTGGCTGTCTTTGGCTGTCTTTAGCTGTTCTTTGCTGCTCTTCGCTCAGAACCCCGCCAGCTCGCTCAGATCGGCGCGGCCATCCGCCAGCGCGGCGACCGCTTGCAGCAGCCCGTGACGGTTGCGGCGGAGCGCCTCGTCCTCGGCATTGACCAGCACCGCCTCGAAGAACCGCTGGATCACCGGGACTAGCGGCTCGAACGCGGTCAGAAACGCGTCGACATTGTCATCGGGCGCAAGTTGCCCGGCGGCAGCCTGCAGGGCCGCATACAGCGCGCGCTCGGCATCGTCCTCGAAGCGCGCCGGATCGACCGCGTACCGTTCCGTGTCCCCGCGCGTGATGCGCACGCAGCGCGCGTAATTGTCGAGGATCAGCGGCCAGTCCGGGCGCTCGACCCAGGCGGCCAGCTCGCGCACGCCTTGCAGCGCCCGCGCCGGATTGTGCCCCTGCTCGGCCAGCACCGCCGCGATCACGTCGTGGGGCCAGCCCTGTTCGTGGAGCAGCACGTCGAGCCGCCCGACGATGAAGTCCACCACCTCGCGCCGAACCGCCTCGCTGACATCCAGCGGCTGGACTTCGGCCACGCGCTGCACCGCCTCGCGCAGATCGAGATCGAGGCCGCGCTCCAGCACGATCTGGACCACGCCCAGCGCCGCCCGCCGCAACGCGAAGGGATCGGCGCTGGCAGTCGGCGCCAGCCCGGCGGCAAACAGCCCCACCAGGCTGTCGAGCCGGTCGGCCAGGGCCAGCAACACGCCGGGCGCGCTGCGCGGCAGGATATCGCCCGCGCTGCGTGGCAGCCAGTGCTCGAAGATGGCGTCGGCGACCGCGTCCGACTCGCCCTGGTGGCGGGCGTAGATGCGCCCCATGCTCCCTTGCAGCGAGGTCATCTCCACCACCATCTGCGTGGCGAGATCGGCTTTGGCAAGCTGCGCCGCGCGGGCCGCCGCCTCGAGATCCGCGCCGCGCACGCCAAGCAGATCGCCCAGTGGGGACACCAGCGCGACCAGCCGCCCGGTCTTGTCGCGCATGGAGCCGAGCTTCTCCTGGAAGGTCAGCGTTTCCAGGCGCGGCAGAAAGTCGTCGAGCCGCTTCTGGGTGTCGGACTGGTAGAAATAGGCTGCGTCGGCAAAGCGGGCGTGCAGCACGTGCTCGTTGCCGGCGATCACCGTCTCAAGCTGCTCCGCGTCGCCGTTGCGCACCGCGATAAAATAGGGCAGCAGTTGCCCCTGCGCATCCTCAACCGGGAAATACCGTTGGTGCTTGCGCATCACGCCGATCAGCACTTCGCGCGGCAGATGCAGATAGCGGCGGTCGAACGTGCCGCGCAGCGCGGTGGGCCGCTCGACCAGATTCGTGACCTCATCCAGCAGATCGTCGTCGTCGGGGATCGTCCCGCCCACTTCTTCGGCCAGCGCCTGCGCCTGGGCGCGGATCGCCTCGCGCCGGGCGCGCACGTCCAGAATAACGCCCTGCGCGTCGAGCGCCTCGAAATACGACTTGACGCTGCCCAGCACAATCTCCGGCGAGCCAAGCGGGCGGATACCACGCGTCGTCGCGCCGCTATCGACCCCGGCGTAGCTGAAGGGGATCAGGTGGCTGCCCAGCAGCGCCACGATCCAGCGCAGCGGGCGCGAAAAGCTCACGCCGCTCTCGTTCCAGCGCATCGACTTGGCGAACTTCACTCCCGCGATCAGGTCCGGCAGCGCCTCGGCCAGCACGTCCGCCGTCGGGCGCCCGGCCTGGCGCACCAGCGCGCCGACGTACTCGCCGCCATCGACCGCGCGCACTTCGAGCGCGTCGACGCTCACGCCCTTGCCGCGCGCGAAACCTTCCGCTGCTTTCGTCGGGCGGCCGTCGCTGTCGAACGCGCGCCCGGCGGGCGGCCCCTTGATCCACGACTCTTCGTCGCGCTGGCGTGGAGCCAGGTCGTGCACCAGCACCACCAGGCGGCGCGGCGTACCCATCACCCGCACCTCGCCATGATCGAGCCGCAATTCGGCCAGCAGCGCGGGCACGGCGCTCTCAAGCTGCGCCAGTGCAGACGCCAGATCGCCGGCGGGCAGCTCTTCGGTGCCCAGCTCCAGCAAAAAGTCCGACAGCTCAGCCGGCGGCACGCTGGCCGGCTGCGTGCGGATGCGCTGAGTCGTCTCGGCCCAGCCCGCCGCTCGCTCCAGCAGCGGATACTCCAGGCGCTGGCGCTGCTCGGCGTAGGCGAGCGCGACCCGGCGCGTCATCTCGCGCATGCGGCGGAAGTAGGCCGCGCGCTCCGTCACGCCGATCGCGCCGCGCGTGTCTAGCACGTTGAACAGATGGCTGCATTTGAGCACGTAATCGTACGCCGGGGCGATCGCGCCTGCCGCCAGCGCGCGCTGCGCCTCGCGCTCGTAGACATCGTACGTCTGCTTCAGCCCGGCCACATCCGCGATCTCGAAGTAATAGCGGCAGTGCTCGATCTCGCTCTGCAGGCGCAGGTCGCCATAGGTGACCCGATCGTTCCAGTCGATCTCCCAGACTGAATTTTTGCCCTGCAGCGCCAGCACGATCCGCTCCAGCCCGTAGGTGATCTCGACACTGACCGGGTCCAGCGTGATCCCGCCCGCTTGCTGGAAATAGGTGAACTGCGTGATCTCCTGGCCGTCCAGCCAGACTTCCCAGCCCAGGCCCCACGCGCCCAGCGCCGGCGATTCCCAGTTGTCTTCAACAAAGCGGATGTCGTGCGCGCGCCGGTCGATCCCCAGGGCTTCCAGGCTCGCCAGATAAAGCTCCTGCGGGTTCCCCGGATCGGGTTTGAGGATGACCTGGTACTGGTAGTGAAGCTGCATGCGGTTCGGGTTTTCGCCATAGCGGCCGTCATCCGGGCGGACGCTTGGCTCGACATAGCCCACGCGCCACGGCTCCGGCCCCAGCACAGCAAGCAGCGTCGCCGGGTTGCCTGTTCCGGCGCCGACTTGCACGTTGTGCGGCTGCCACATCACGCAGCCCTGCGCCATCCAGAACTGGTGCAGCGTCATGATCACGTCTTGGAAAGAAAGCGGCTTTGTCATCCGGTTCATCCTCGCAAGCCCGCCTGTGGCGGTGGATGAGAGCAGATCGCGAGCATTATAACACAGGCAATCGGGCGGGGAATGAGGAACTTTTGTGCGCGCGCAGGCGTCTAATTCTACGGAAAGGCGCCGCCCGCCCACCGCGTGCGCGGCTGCTGGGCAACGCTGCCGCGCCCCCCGGCGACTTTTCGGCGCACGCTGCGTATTACCCTATGAGGACACCCGCCGTCATGAGCGAACGGAGACGACCCGTGCAGACTACGCCCCAACTCCGCTTTGTATCGCTGTGGATCGCACTGACCCTGCTGCTGGCCGCCATTCTGGCGTTCGCGCTGTTCTATCAGGCGGCGAGCGTGTGATCGCGGGCGAATGTCGATCCAGTTCATAGACCCCCCGGCGAAAGCGCTCGCCGCGCGCCTCGCGGACGCGTAGAACCGTAGCCCTCGCTACATCTCTTCCAGGCGCAGCTTGCGCAGAAACTCCACGCTTTGCAGGCGCTGTTCCAGCAGATAGCCGATGTAGGCGTGCATCATCCGCTCCAGGTCCTGGTGGAGCGGGCCGCCCACCTGAAGCTGGCGGACGGCGTGCCACGGCTGGCGCTGCAAGTGGCGCAGCACCTTGAGCGCGGTGAGGCTTAGCGGCAGACCGCGATCCAGCCCGGCGCGATGATCCGGGCAGACCACGCCGCCATCAGCCGGGCTGAAGAATTGATCGCGCGGTTCAAGCGGCTCTTGCCCGATGGCGCAGGTGTGCAGCGCCGGAGCGAAACCGGCCAGCTCCAGCAGGCGCAGCTCGTAGTACCGCGCCACCAGCCGGGGATCGTCCTCGTTGCACAGCCAGCCGAGCGCCTGCACCAGCAGCCGGAACTCGCCGCGCCCCGGATCCTGCTCGGCGGTGAAGCGGTCCAGCAGCTCGACCAGGTACGCCGCGTACGATCCGCGCAGCAGGTCCTCGCGCAGCCGCAAGAACGGCTCTTTCGTCTCCGCCTGTTGGACGATGTGCAGCTCGCGCCCGCGCGCGATCAGCATGTCGACCAGCGTGTATAGCTCGACGTGCCCGGTCTTGCGCGCGGTCGGCTTGCGCGCGCCTTTGGCGATGGCGCGCAGCTTGCCGTGCTCCGGCGTCAGCAAGGTCAGCAGGCGGTCCGCCTCACCGAAGTCCTGGCGCCGCAAGATGACGGCTTCGGTCCGAAAGACACGCTCGGGGCGGGGCATCAGTCGCGCGCGGCCTCTCGTTGGCCCTCGGCCAGCTTGGCAGGGCCAAACCCCAGCGGCAGCAGATCGCTCAGCGGGCCTTCCCAACACACCGCGCCTTGCTCGTCCGCCAGAATCACGACCATCTCCGGGCCGAACTCGTAGAGGAACTGGCGGCAGACCCCGCACGGCGAGGCGCCGTTGCTGGTCACCACCGCGATCGCCTCAAAACCGTTTTCGCCCCCGCTGACCGCCTTTACCGCCGCGGTCCGCTCGGCGCAAATGGTCGCACCGTAGCTCGCGTTCTCAATGTTGCAGCCGGTGACGACCGCGCCGGACGCGGTGAGGATCGCCGCACCGACCGGATAGTGCGAATACGGGACGTAGGCCCGCTGGCGAGCTTCCGCCGCCGCTTCGATCAACTGGCGGCGCCGGTCGTCGGTGAGATGGAGAGGGGGCACATTCGTCATAGGAGTCCTTCGTTCATTCACTGGAGCCGGCCCAGACAGGATCGGCACGCCATCGAGGGATCGCCCAGTATACCCGATCTGCGCCGCGTGCGCCGATCCAAACACAAGCGGCCCCAGGACAAGCCCAGGGGCCGGTGCGCGATCACAGGATGAACCGCCAGCCCGACGGCGTGCGCTCGCGCCGGGCGAACGCTCTTCAATCGGGCGCCGCGGCGACTTCGTCGCGGGCGTCTTCCATCTCTTGCCGCGATGGCTCCGGCTCGACCACCACCCGGATCTTGCGGATGCGCCGGTCGTCCACATCGACCACCTCGATCCGCAGCCGCTCCGTGTCAATCGTCTCGCCGATCAGCGGCACGCGGCCCAGCCTGCTGAAGACGTAACCGCCGAGCGTATCCCCTTCGTCGGTTGGCAACGCGACGCCCAGCAGACGGTTGAAGTCGTCGAGATCGATCCCGGCGTCAAAAAGGTATTCGTGCTCGCTGATCTGCTGGTACGCTTCCTGCTCGTTGACATCGTACTCGTCGCGGATCTCGCCCACGATCTCCTCGATCAGGTCTTCGAGCGTCACCAGGCCGGCGGTGCCGCCGTACTCGTCCACCACAATCGCCAGGTGAATCTTGCGCTGTTGCAGATCGGTCAGCAGGTCGACCGCTTTCTTCGATTCCGGGACGAAATACGCCGGGCGCAGCATTTCGCGGATCGGGCGGTCGAGCTGCCCGTCGCGCCAGGCCTGGAGCAGGTCCTTGGCATACAGCAGGCCGCGGATATGGTCGATTGACTCCTCATAGACCGGAATGCGCGAATGGCCCGCCTCCACGATCACGTTAAGGGCATCCTTCAGCGGCGTGTTGATCTCCAGCGCCACCATGTCGATGCGCGGAACCATCACCTCGCGCGTGAGCGTGTCACCGAACTGGAAGATCGAGTAGATCATCTCTTTTTCTTCGTCTTCGATCGCGCCGCCCTCGGACCCGGCGTCGACCAGCATCATGATCTCTTCCTCGGTGACCAGCGCCGACGCGCGGCGCTCGACAAACGGCGCGGCGAACCGCCCGCTGATCCACTGCATGGCGCGCAGCGCCGGAGCCAGCACACGCGACAGTGCGTTGATCGGCCCCACCGACCACAGCGCGATCTGCGTGGCGTGACCCAATGCGATATTGGCCGGGAGCATCTCGCCGAAGATCAGGGTGAACATCGCCACCAGGAGCAGTATCCCGCCGTAGCTCAGCAGGCTGGCGACCGCCGGCGACAGCGCGGCGTCGATCAACGCGGCGCGCAGCGGCGGAACCAGCACAACCGCCGTCACCAGCGCAATCGCGAAGCGCAGCAGCAGGTCGATCAACTGCTGCGAGGCGAGCAGGCGCGTCGCGTCATTGGCCAGGGTCAGCGCGCCTTCGGCCCGTCTGTTCCCCTCATCCGCCAGTTCGCGGAGCGTCGAGCGGCTGGCATTGATCAGCGCGACATAGGCCATCTTCGAGGCTGCATTGAGCGCGATGAAGGCTCCCAGCACAACTAAGCCGGTTAAGCTATCGTCCACGCGAGTTGTCCTTCACTCCTGTTTGAGGTGGGTGGTGCATGGCAGCCGCCAGGCGGGCGCGTGCCGGAGCCGCCAGGGATGGCTCGCGG
>Ga0226835_1001553_pt1 | contig 12035 bp, 11 predicted proteins | sample LAC_MetaG_1_FD_163627 | JGI IMG/M metagenome (GOLD analysis project Ga0226835, IMG submission 163627) | Anaerobic ammonium oxidizing microbial communities from anammox membrane bioreactor (MBR) in UC Berkley, California, United States -... | ecosystem: Engineered > Bioreactor > Anaerobic >...
GTCCGGCATCAGGCAGCCAAATGGGTTCGCCGGATGTTGCAGGGCGAAGCACCAGGCGCATGGGCACATAACACGGAAGCCGAAGTCCAGTTCGCCGTTACGCAGCTCCGTCTGCGGCCGGGCGACCGGGTCCTTGACCTGGCGTGCGGCTGGGGCCGCCACAGCCTCGAGCTGGCCTCGTACGGGTTGAACGTCATCGGGCTGGACCTGTCTCACGAACTGCTGGCGCTGGCGCGCTACCAGGCGCGGCGGCGGGGTTTGAAGGTCAACTGGGTGGAAGCGGACGTCGCGCATCTGCCGCTGCGCGGCGAGTTCGACGCCGTGGCCCAGTTCTGCGGCAATCTGATCACCTGGTTCGCCGGGCGCGACGAAACGCTGGCCGCGCTGAGCCGGGTGGCAAGCCTGCTACGGCCGGGCGGGCGCCTGCTCTTCGGAACGGACGACTGGCGCCCGGAGCTGCCGGGTCGCTCGCAGCACTGGGACGAGTGGAACGGCGGCGCGGCGATCTACCGCCATCGCTTCGACGCGCGGCGCCGTATGGCCGAGGTGCAGATGGTGGTCTTCGGCCCCGGTCACGCGCGCGAGGAATTCTGGCGCAAGACGTGGTGGCCGTCGCACTGCGAGATGGAAGCGCTGTTCGAGCAGGCCGGGCTGGTGGTCTGCGGGCGCTACAATGCCTTCGCGGACGAGCCGTACAACCCGGCGCAGGCCGGCCTGGTGTACGTGCTGGAACGGCGTGGTGACTAGCCCGGCCAGCGCGCGGCGCAGCACCGGCACACTGCAACATGCAGGGCGCACTCTGAACGATGTGCGCCCTGTTGTTTTTCCCGTTCTCGCGGTCCGGCGGCGCTCAGGCGGGCGGGGTGGCTTCTTCGAAAAATTCCGGCGTGGGGACGCGCAGTTCCTGCACGGCGCGGCGGGTCATCCAGTCGTCCAGCGAGACGCAGATCTCCGCCCCCAGCAGGATAATGATTCCGGTCAGGTAGGCCCAGAACATCAGCACGATCATCGTGGCGACCGAGCCATAAACCAGGTTGTACGACGCCAGATTGTCGAGATACCAGGTAAAGACCCGTTTGGCGATCTCCCACAGCCCACCGGCGATGAACGCCGCGACCCAGATCGCGTCCCACCGCACGCGCTGGCGCGGCACGTAGCGGTACAGAAACGCGAAGATCGCCACGCTGAGGCTGAAGGGGATGATAAACGCCCCCATCGAGATCCACGACCCGCGCTGGTAGAAAAACAGAAAATCGAGCAGGACGAAGATCACGGTGGCGGCCAGCGAGGCGATGAGCAGGATCGCCAGCGCGATCATCATCATCAGGCCGATCAGGCGCTGGTGCCAGGTGTTGCGCGGGTTTTCGTCGCGGAAGGTGCGGCTCAGCGCCGAAGAGAGGCTGGAGAACATCCCCAGCGACGACCACGTCAGCGAGATGGCGGCGACCAGCCCGAACGAGCCGCGCTGCTGGAGCGCCTCGGCGATGTTTTCCTGCAGGAAGTTCGCAGTGTTGGCCGGCAGGAACAGGCGCAGCACGCCGTCGATCTGGTTGCGCGCCGCCGCCGGGCCAAGCAGCGTCCCGATCACGATAATCACCAGCAGCAACAGCGGGAACAGGGAGAAGATGGCGTAATACGACAGCGCCGCCGCCTCGCGCGTGCCGTGCTTCGAGAAACGGACGATGGCCTGCCACAGATGAGACAGCAGGCCGTCGGACATCGCATTGGCGAGGATCCACCAGCGCTGGTAGAAGCGCAGCCCTGGGGACGGCGTTTTTTTGCTGGCTGGCTGCTTTGCCATGTTTACACTCGTGTCTCAACCCTTGTGGTATGATTGTACACGAACTGAGCCAGCGGTGGGATTCCGTGCCGATGATACGCGCGATCATTTTTGGCTTTGCCGGGGTGCTGCTGCGCGCCGATGACCGTGGCGCGCGCGCCGCGCTCGACGCGCAGCTTGGCCTGCCGCCCGGCACGGTCGAGCACGCGCTGCACGGCACCGATCTGTGGATCCAGGCACAGTTGGGGCGCATTAGCTTTCAGGCCTATTGGGACGGCGTGGCCGAGATGCTGCGCCTCAAGCCCGGCGATATGCCCGCCCTGCGCGAGGCGTATTTCGGCGGCGACCAACTCGACGAAGCGCTGGTAGACCTGATCCGCGAGCTGCGCGCCAGCGGCTTGCGGATCGCGCTGCTCAGCAACGCGATGCTCGACCTGACGGACCGGCTGGAAGCGTTCGGGATCGCGGATCTGTTCGACCATGTGCTGGTTTCGGCCCGGCTGGGCGTCATGAAGCCAGACCCCACCGCCTTCCGCATCGCGCTCACGGCGCTGGGTATGCCCGCCCAGGACGTGCTGTTTGTGGACAACATCCCGTCACACGTCGAGGGCGCGCGCGCCGTGGGGATGCCCGCGATCCTGTTCCACCCCGATCTCGATCTCCGCGCGGAGCTGGCGCGCCACCTGGCCGCCGATCTCCCGCGCTGAGCCGCCGCAGGAGCTGTCACATGCCCCAGATCGCAGCAAATGGCGCAACCATCGACTATGCCGACACGGGTGGGGACCGCCCGCCGCTGGTCCTCATCCACGGCTGGCTTGGCACCTGGGAATCGCTGGCGCCGGAGATCGAATGGCTGCGGGGCGATTATCGCGTGCTGGCGCCGACGCGGCGCGGCTATGGGCGCTCCGGACCCAAACCGCGCGACTATCCCCGCGATTTCTACCGGCGCGATGCTGAGGACCTCGCCGCCTGGCTCGACGCGCTCGGCATTTCCGGCGCGCACATCGTCGGCTATAGCGACGGCGGCGAGGTCGCGCTGCTGATCCCGATTCTGCGGCCCGACCTGGCGCGCTCGGTGGCGGTGTGGGGCGCGGTCGGGCATTTCACGCCGGACCTGCGCCCCCGTGTCCAGCGCAATTACCCGGCGGCCTGGGTGGACGAGGGAACGCGCGCCCTGCACGGGCCGGAGCACATCGACGCGATGGTGCTCGGCTGGGTGACTGCCGTCAAGCAGATCATCGACAGCGGCGGCGATGTCAGCTTTGGCATGGCCGATCGGATCGCCTGCCCGCTGCTGCTGATGCTTGGCCGGGACGACACGCTCAACCCGGTAGCACTGGGGCGCGAATTCGTGGACCGGACTCCGCACGGGCGGCTGGTGGTCTTCGACTGCGGTCATGCCATCCACCGCGAGCAGCCTGGGGCGTTCCGCGCCACGCTCGGCGAGTTCCTGCGCACCGCATCCTCGCACGCGCCATGAGCGCTCCCCAGGCGGCGCCCACGCTGCACGATACCTTCGACGGCCCCGATCTGGCGGCGATCTGGCACCCGCGCACGTATGGCAGCGGGATCGTGCAGCAGGCCGGCGGCGTGCTGCGCTGTATCCTGCCGCCGGGCGGGGCGCGCCGGTACAGCGATGCCCAGATCACCGATTACGCGCGCCCGCGCGGCGAGCGCTTTACCTGGCGGCCGCCGCTGCGCCTGCGCGTGCGCGCCTGGGCGTCCGCGCCTCAGGCCGAGCTGATCGGCACGGCCGGGTTCGGGTTCTGGAACGAGCCGTTTGCTCCCCTGGGGCGCGGGCTGCCGCGCCTGCCGCGCGCGATCTGGTTTTTCTTCGGCGCGCCGCCGCACAACATCGCGCTGGAGTTTGGCGTCCCCGGCTGGGGCTGGAAGGCAGCTACACTGGACGCCACACGCCCGCAGGGGATGGCGCTGCTGCCCCTGGCGCCGCTCGGCGCGCTGCTGATGCGCGTGCCGGCCCTCTACCGGCGGCTGTGGCCGACCGCGCAGCGCGCGCTCGGTATCTCCGGCGCGGTCCTGCCGGTAGACCTGGGCGAGCCGCACACCTATGAGCTGGACTGGGAAGCGGGCGGCGCGCGCTTTTGCGTCGACGGGGAGACGGTGCACGAGGCGCCCGCGGCGCCGCGAGGCCCGCTGGGTTTCATCGCCTGGATGGACAACCAGTACGCGATCGTCACACCGCAGGGGCGCGTTCGCTTCGGCGTGACGCCGAACACCCGCGAGCAGTGGCTGGCGCTGGACGAAGTGGTGATCGAGATGGGGTGAGGAGCGAGTATGCAGACGGAGCGTTTCGCCGGCAAGGTGGCGCTGATCACGGGCAGCGGGCGCGGGATTGGCCGCGCCATCGCGCTGCGCCTGGCGCGCGAGGGCGCGGATGTGGTGGTCAACTACTTCCGCAACCGCGAGCCGGCCGAGCAGACGGCGGCGGAGATCGCCGCCCTGGGGCGGCGCGTGGAAGTGGTCAAAGCCGATGTGGGCGACCCGGACGCGATTGCGCGCCTGGTCGATAGCGCCGCGCACGCGCTCGGCGGGCTGGATATCCTGGTGCACAACGCCGCTTCTGGCTACAACCGCCCGGTGCTGGAGCAGCGTGTCAAGGGCTGGGACTGGACGCTGAACATCAACGCGCGCGCGGCGCTGTTTCTGGCGCAGCGTGCCGCCCCGCTGATGCAGGCGCGCGGCGGCGGGGCGATCGTCAACATCTCCAGCATTGGCGCCACCCGCGTGCTGCCCGATTACGTCGTGGTGGGCGCCTCGAAGGCGGCGCTCGAAGCAGTCACGCGCTATCTGGCGGTCGAGCTGGCGCCGCTGGGGATCGTGGTCAACGCCGTGTCGGCGGGGATGGTTCGCACCGATGCCCTGCAACACTTCCCTGGGATGCGCGCGCATTTCGAGGAGCGCGTCGCCTATGCCCTGGCACGGACGCCCGCCGGGCGCGTGCTTGAGTCCGAGGATGTGGCGGGGGTGGTCGCGTTTCTGTGCTCTGCGGACGCCGCCATGATTCGCGGCCAGACGATCCTGATCGACGGGGGGGCGTCGCTGGGGTTCTGAGGCGGGCGCGGTCTAGGGGGATGGGGATAGGACCGGCAGGCGGACCGTCACCTGCGTGCCTTCGCCCTCGGCGCTGTGCAGCTCGATCTGCCCGCCGTGCGCCTCGATGATCCCGCGCGCAATGGGCAGCCCCATGCCGATGCCCTGCTGCTCGTTGCGATCGCGGTCGGACTGGATCATCACATTCCAGATGTTTTCCTGGTCGGCTTTGCTGATCCCCAGGCCGTGGTCGGTCACGACCACGACGGCCCGGTCACCCTGGCGCTCGATGACGATCTCGACCTGGCCGCCCTCGTGCGAGTACTGGATCGCGTTGCGAACGATCTCGCTGAACGCCGTCGTCAGCAGGTCCCTGATCCCGGCGACCACGGTCACTGCGTCCGGCGCGGCGGCGAGGATGTCGACGGTCACCTGGCGCGTTTCCGCGTATTTGTTGAGCAGGGTAACCGCGTCGCCGACCACGAATTCCAGCTCCAGCTCGTCGCTGAGCTCGCTGATCTGCTGCGCGATGTAGCCGCTGATAAGCTGCGAGTAGAGCACCATCTGCTCAGCCAGCCGGTTGAGGCGCAGTGTGCCGTTTTGGATCAGTTCCAGGCTGACGCGAATGTCGTCGGTGGGGCCGGGTTCCTGCTGCATCTCAAGCTCCTCGGCCAGCAGCGCGAAGCCCCCGGTGACGTAGGTCAGCGGCGTGCGCAGTTCGTGCGAGAGAAGCTGGATCAGCATCCGGCGGGCGTCGTTCAGCCCTTCGGCGGCGTGCGCGCGGATGTCGGCGGTGCGCTTGAGCTTGTTCTCAACGGCGATCAGGAAATCTTCCGGCTCGAACGGCTTGACTAGGTAGTCATCGGCGCCCATCATCCGCCCGGTCGAGATGTCGCGCCGCGAGCCGCGCGCGGTGAGGAAAATAAAGGGAACGGCCCGCAGCGAGGGTATCTGGCGGACGGCCTCGAAGAACTGGTAGCCGTCCATGCGGGGCATCATGATGTCGCTGACGATCAGATCGGGGACCAGCCCGCCTTCGAGCAGGTCCAACGCCTCGCGGCCATCGCGCGCGACCTGAACTTCGTAGCCTTCCAGCTCGAGCACCAGCGCGGCATTCTTGCGAAGATCCTTATTGTCCTCGACAAAGAGGATAGTCGCTTGCATGGGATCTTCCCCGGCGGCTCAGCGTTCCCGGCAGACTGGCGTCTAATCTGTGGTATAAGCAATCGCTTTCCATTGTAGCATGATCGCACTATGCGGAGACACGCGGTTGTTTGAAAAAATCCTGAAAAATCGCCCGGACAATCCTCAACGAGCACTTGTGTCGCCGAGTTTTTCGTCGAGCTTAAACTCCTCATAGATGCGATCTAACCCCGCTTTGATGCGGCGCTGCACCCGCTCGACCTCATGTTCTTGGTAGGGGAACATCTGCAGCAGCTCGGGGACCAGCGTCGAAGTATCTGCGCGGGGGCGGCCCGCGTGGTAGAGGCTGTGCACCCGGCGCCGGGCCAGCCGCAGATAATTGGAGATCGGCTCGGTGGCGCTTTTGTCGGTCAGCGGACCGCGTCCCGGCACGATGATCTCGGCGGCGAAGCGCGAGCGCCGCAGGTTGGTCAGGTTTTCCAGCCAGGCTTTGGTCGAGCTGTTCGAAATGTAGAGGTGCTGGCCGGTGATGATGCTATCGCCGGCAAACAGAATACTGTGTTGCGGCAGGTGAACCCACAGGCTGCCCGCCGTCGGGCCGGGCATCGCCAGCAGAGGGATCTCGCGCTGGCCATAGCGAAGCTGCATCCGGCGCGTGAATCCGACCGTGGGCAGGCGCACGCGCACGCTGGCGAACTGGCTGCGCTCGACCGAATCCCGCGCGAGCGATTCGACGGCGCTATCCAGGAAGGCGGCGGGCAGGTTGCGCAGGTGGTTGATCGTCTCGGCGTGGGCCACGATCACGGGCGCATCGAACCAGAAATTGCCGATGAAGTGATCGCGGTGGCAGTCGGTGGTCACGATGGCGCGGATCGGCATTTCGGCCACGCCCATCAACATTTCGTGCCAGCGGCGTGCATCCTCAGGATAGGGCGGCGTGTCGATCAGCACCCACCCGTCATCGGTCAAAATGGCTCCGACATTGACGCGGTGAAAGCCGGTTTCTGCGAAGATACCTGGTGCGAGTTCTTGCACGGCCTGTTCCTTTTCAGCGCGATGTGTTTGGTTCCGACTTCAGGGACTCAGCCGCGGCGGCCAGGGCTGCGGCCAGCGCCTCGCGCGTCGCGGCGACGCCGCCCCCTTGCGCGAACGAAGGGCGCCCGCCCCCGCGATCAACGCCCAGCACCGCCAGCCCGGCCTTGAGCGCGGCGACCATGTCGTGCGGCAGATCGTCCGAGCGCGCGGCGATGATCTGGGCTTTCTCGCCCGCCACCGCGCACAGGACGATGGTCTGCGGGTAGGCGATCAGCTTCTGCACCAGCTCGCGCGCGGTCTGCGGATCGTCGTCCAGCACCTGGGTTACGAGCGCGAAGGCGCCGTTGTGCGGCGTCGCGGCGCGCAGCTCGCGAGCCTGGTGTTCTAGCAATGCGGACCGGGCGGCGCGCAGCTCGCGGCGGAGTGCCTGATTTTCTTCGCGCAGCCGCTCCAGCGCCGCCGGGACGTCCCAATACCCGGTGGTTAGGGCGGCGGCAAGCTGGTTCATGATCGCGTTCTTCTCGCGATAATCGGCCAGGGCGCGCCCGCCGCAGCGAAACTCGACGCGCAGCGCCTCGCCGCGCCGCTCGGTGCGCACAATCTTGATCAGGCCGACGGCTCCGGTCCGCGCCACGTGCGTCCCGCCGCAGGCGTTCAGGTCAAAATCCGCCACCTCGACCACGCGCAGCGGTCCCCCAACCTCAGGCGTCTTGCGGAGCACCAGCCCCGCCAGCTCCGCCTCGTCCGGGAACCAGGCGCGCACCGGCCGGTCTTCAAACACGATCTGGTTGGCGAGCGTCTCGACCCGCTCGATCAGCGCCGCGTCGAGGGCGGGCGTATCGAGGTCGATGGTGATGCTGTCCGCGCTCATGTGGAAGCCGACCGTCTCGGCTTCGGCCAGGCGCACGAACGCCTGCGAGAGGATATGCTGCCCGGTGTGGTGCTGCATATAGTCGAAGCGCCGCGCCCAGTCGATCTCGCCGTGGACCTCGTCGGCGTCGAGCGGTTGCGCCAGCACGTGCAGGACTGCGCCGTCGCCCTCGCGCACGGCCACATCGACCACCGCCACGCCGTTCAGCGTGCCGGTGTCGTGCGGCTGGCCGCCGCTGGTGGGGTAGAAGTAAGTGCGGTCGAGGACGACGGCCGGGGCGCCGTCGAGCGTGGTGTGCTCGATACACCGCGCGTCAAACGCGGTGGTATAGGAGTCGGAGTAATACAACCGCTGCGTCGTCATGATGCCCTGCGGGTCGTGTGGTTGATCGGGAAGCTGCGGGCTATTGTAACATCTTGGCGGCGAAAAGTGCAGCGATCAGGCGGCAGAATTGCGCGATCGCCGGACCAGCAACGCGCCGATCGCCAGCGCGCACGCTACCGCGAGGTGCGGCGCGAACATGGTCCGCATGCGCGTGTCTAGCCCGGATGTCTGCACGAACAGCGTCCCGACCGTGAAATATGCCGCTACCAGCACGACGCTCCAAAACAGAAGCCAGCGCTTCTGCCGGAATGCGATCCACAGCCCGCTCGCGGCGCCAAGCATCAGCGCGCCGTTCCACGCAACCTCGAACGGCAGCGTCCAACGCGGCAGGACGTTCGTGAAGCCGAACATCCGCGCCACGCCAATCGGCAGCGTGTAGAGGTATTCTACCGGGTGGTCCGCGAACGTCTCGAATGCGACCGCGTTCATGGCGCTGGTTAGCTCCGCTGGACCGGTGTAGTGGTGATGGCGTGTGCTGGTATCGACCTGCGACGTGTCGCGGCCCATTCGCTCCTCGACGCGCTGCGCCAGATCGGTGTAGACCGTATCCATGTCATGACCTGTCGCCCAATGCTCGACCGACGCAGCGCGGTAGTACAGCAGGCTGTATGCGCTCACAGTGGAAACGGTCGGATTGTCGAAGACGCGGGCGTTATGCGCGATCCAGGCGCTGATCCCTATCGCGCTCGCCAGCGTATAGGCCAGCACGGCGCGTGAATGGCGGCGGCTCATGAGCAACAGCCAGACGCTCAGGCCGGTCCAGATCAGAAACGGCGCCGGACGCGAGAGCACCGAGAGCGTCAGCGCAACGCCCGCGAGCGCACCCCCCGCAAGCTGGCGCGCGGTGTTTGGCTGGCGGATGCTCGCCAGTAGCGCGATCAACATCAACAGCAGGGTAACGTTCGCCAGTGGCTCCGATCCCAGAAAGCTCGAATAGACCACGCTGGCCGGATCGAGCGCGACGATCAGCCCGGCAAGCAAGGCAAGCCCCGCGCCCAGCCCCAACTGGCGTGCGAGCACAAGCGTCAGTGGGGCGAGCGTCGCGCCGATCGCCGCGTTTGCCAGCAAAATCGCGCCATCGCGCACGCCCAACAGCGCGACCAGTAACGGGAACAGCGGCGGGCGGATCAGAAACAGGCTGTTGGTGAAGTCGCCTTCCGCCAAAATATGCTCGCCGCCGATGCGGTACAGCGCATAATCGCCGCTATCGAACGCGCTGAAATCGTCGCTCCAGCGCAGCGCTGCATAGCCCCACCGCACCGCTAACGCAAGCGCGAAAATTAACAGCAGCCCGATCGCCGGGCGCGAGCGTAGCACAGAAATCACGACGTTGTCCCCTTACATTTCCTGCTCCGCCAGCCACGCGCGCCAGGCCTCATCCAGCGCGGCGAACGATTGCCCCAGGTGATCTTCGGTCGCCTCGTCAAGCCACTGGCCGTTGGATACGGCTTCGAGCCACTGGCGGCGCGCCTGGATGCCAAACTGTTCGCCGATGAAGTATACCAGCGTGGCGCTCTGGTCGCGCGCCAGCTCGAACGCCTGGGGCGGGCCGAGCGCGGGCTGCGCGGCGGCGAACGTGTCACGGTCGGCCAGCTCGTCCCAGGCAAAGAGGCGCTGCCCGGCGGGCTGTGGCACGGCAGCCAGCGCGGCGATGCGCCCGATCATCCGGTTTTGCTGACTGACCGGGCGGAACTGCATCGCGCCATACTCCGCGAACCCCTCGACCAGCCACCAGGGGATGAGCGTTTCCTCGCCGCCGCTGCGCTGCGCCTTCGCGTCCAGGCAATAGAGCAGCCAGCGCGCCACCTCGCGCGCCACGTCTGGCGGGCGGGGTGCAGTGTTGCTCGGCCCCAGCGTGAGCTTGATCGCCTCGCCGGGCCGGTTCCAGGTCGTGAGTCTCGCCTGCGACAGGCGGGTGACAGTTTGCAGCGTGGCCGCGCTCTCGTACAGCCGGATCTTCAGCCCCTCGGCAGGCGTGAAGCCGAACAGCGCCGTCAGGCGGGCGTGGATGTCCGGCAGGTCCCCGGCCAGGGCCTCAGCCTCGGCGCGGTTATCGGTTAGCGAGTTGGCGAAGTAATAGAGGCGGATGCCGTCCAGCTCGAGCGCCTGCCAGTCCTCGCCGCCGTAGAGCCAGCGCTCGCCGTCGCGGTAGAAGACGACGGACAGCGTCGCGCCCCCCGACGAATCCAGATCGCGCTGTGTCCAGGTGATCGTCAGGCGGGCGCGGGCCTCGGTTGCGCCTGCGGGCGCGTCAAGCGCGCTGATCGACAGGTCGAAGGCAGACAGCGGGTGCTCGACCCAGTCCTGCGCCCAGCGGAACTGCTCGACGTAAAAGGTCGTGTCCCCGGTCCAGACGTTTGCCAGATACCCATCGCGATCGCCCGTCAGGACAGCCCGCTCCATCCGCGCCAGTGTCCGGCTGATCGCCAGCTCGATGTCGCGCGCCGGTTCGGGCGTGGGCGAGGCGTGGGCAGCGCGGGTAGGCTGGGCGAACAAGGCGGCGGCGGTCTCCAGGCGGGCGGCGTCGGGGGTGACGGTCGGCGCGGGGCCGGCTTTCTGACAGGCGGCCAGCACGAGCAGCCCGGCGAGCAGCAACGCGATGAGAGAGTGCGGACGGTTCATGCCCCACCTATCCTGGCGCGGGCGGGCGGTATGTCAGCGGATGCGCAGGTACGAGATCGAGCTTTCCTGCAAGCCCGCTGCCTGGGCAAAGGCTCGCGCCGCCGGGCTGCCGCGCTCGATGTTGACGTACAGGTGCGAGAGCGACAGGCGGTTGGCGTGGCGCAGAGCCGCCTCAAGCAGCGCCGCGCCGATCCCCTCACCCCGGTAGTCCAGAGCGACAGCCATATCATCGATCCAGCCGCGCCCGCCGGTCAGCGTGTGAACCAGCGACAGCGCGACGAACCCGATCACGTGGCGGGGTGGCGCGGTGGTCTCGGCCACGTAGACGACGATGGTCTGCCGCTCGACGAAGCGTTGGGCCGCGGCCTGCCACTCCGCTTCGGTCAGCCCCTGGTTGCCTTCGACCAGGTGCAGCAGGTCGATGACGGCGTCGACGTCGGAGCGTTCGGCCTCGCGGATGATGAATCCCTCGCCGGTCGAGGCGGCAGGCGGCGGACTGCCCGGTTTGGATTGCAGGGTGAGCCAGCGCTGCACCGCCTGACGGTGGGTGCGGAAGGGCATCGGGGGCAGCTCGTCCGGCTGGAACACACGCACATCTGCCGCATCGTCCCCGGCGAGCAGGGTGCCACCCGTCGCGCGTGCCCGATAGAATACGATGATCCCGCTGGTGGGCGGGCCTTCGGGGAACGAGTAGATGCCGAGCAGATCGACCAGCTCGACCTGCAGCCCGGTTTCTTCCCGGCACTCGCGGATGGCCGCCTCTTCGACGCTTTCGTCCGCTTCGATATAGCCGGACACCAGCGCCCAGTGCCCGGCCTTCACCCGCCCGCCGCGCTTGACCAGGACGACGCCGCCGTCCTTCTCGATCAGCACACCCACGCCGGGAATCGGGTTCACGTAATGGACATAGCCGCACAGCGGGCAGGTGAGCCGCTCGCGCCCCCCGACCGTGCGCGGGATTAGGCGCTCGCCACATTCGGGGCAGAAGGTCGGTCGGGAGACAGGCAACATACCGCTATGCCGGGTCCGATCCTGGCCTATAGCTCCAGGTAGTCGCGCAGGGGGTGGCTCCGGTTCGGGTGGCGCAACTTGCGCAGCGCTTTCGCCTCGATCTGCCGGATGCGCTCGCGCGTCACGCCGAAGTGTCTG